>Ga0209965_1000101_pt1 | contig 28463 bp, 49 predicted proteins | sample SalPon2_B_H2O_MG_FD_185707 | JGI IMG/M metagenome (GOLD analysis project Ga0209965, IMG submission 185707) | Salt pond water microbial communities from South San Francisco under conditions of wetland restoration - Salt Pond MetaG R2_B_H2O_MG... | ecosystem: Environmental > Aquatic > Non-marine...
CGAAACGTGGGAAGTATCTCACGATAGCGATTGGTCGAAAAATCGGAATGAGTTATGGGGAGAATTCGTCTCACTTCGAACAAGTATGGGCAACGTTGAACAAGAGTTTCGCGAAATTGCAGAAGAAGGAATCGACGATGAGTAAACTTGCGAAAGATTTACTGAGCGAGGGGTTTGAACGAACGGAGCGAGAGTCGCCATTTGACGAAAACGGTGTCTTGTGGAAAAACTCATACGAACTCGTGTGTGACGAAACAGGTATTGTGATTCGCGGAGGTGAGCATACGAAAATTAGTGAAATACTTGACAGAATGTGGGAAGGAACGCCGCGATACAGAAATAGCGAGCGAGTTATTCTACCGGGCGGAATGCAACAAGCCTACGAGTGGGGAAGCGACGATTCGGGGAAATTTGTCTACGAAAAGTACTAATGTTTCCAGTAATCTGGGTGTTCCTGAAGTATTGTATTGACCCCGATTTTATCCTTTTTACCATCGGGGTTATCTTCATACAACTCTCGGATTACCGCAGCGCCGTCGCCGGGTGACGAAACTGCCGAGGTAGCGTCACACTCATAGTGCGTCGGATGCCCGAATGAAATATTTCCCGATTTTGTAACTCGCGAATCGAGACACGTCTCTTTTGCGGCAAGTTCAAACGATTGCTCCACGTCCCACGGTGCGCGAAGCCGAAGCACCTCTGCTTCATAGTGTGTAAACTTTACGACAATATACGGATATACTGGAACCTCTGTCATATCCATCGACCACGAGATGATATCAGAAACGTCATCTTGTGTTATCACGATTCGCTTCTGCTTTGTCGTCTTCAATTCCAATGCGCGAAGAGAGCCGTCGAGTGGAATAAGTAAATCAGGCAACGGCGGCGACGAATTCCCCGACCAACCAGCACGTAGTGGAATAACAGCGCCACCAGTACGCTCATATATTTCTGACGCCAATTCGTGTTCTTTTCGCAACCCGGCTTTTTGTCGCGACATTATTAGTACTGTGTTTCGCGACCGTCGATATCTTCACGCATCTCCTCAGCAAAGCCGTAGTCATACCTATTATAGGCTGCAATTTCGAGAAGTAGTCGCTCGCTTTCTGAACCACTCACTTTGTATGAATTATTCACGTACAAATCGTATGAGCAATCATTGAAATGCACCTCATACAAGGACGGACCATTATCAGGAACCGCGCCATCTGGTTCTGCAAGTTCGAGAATGTCTGCATCAATGTCTTCAGAGTAACCGCCACTAATTACGCCAAATCCATATGCAAACCCTCGCGTTACAAGTACTGGATTGCCAGATTCTGACTGCAATGTATCAATGAACTCGCTATCTTCGAGTACGTCGATTGAATGTGTTCGAACGTCAAATTGTTCCATACTATGTTGTTATAAAGGAAAGTATAAAAAGGTTTCGGTTATTCGAACTGTTCGTTCCAGCCTGTACTTACTGAATAATCTACTGCATTACACTCAATCTTTGTGTATCCATAAGAATCAGTATCAACGTTAGATATATACGACGATTCAAATATTAGTTTATGCTTCGTATTGTATAAGTATATTCTTTTTTGTTCGAACGTGTTAGTTATTGATATATCAGATGCTGTTTCAATAGTCGCGGTGATTGTATTGTGTGATGTTGTCACCCGTGGCTCACCGTAGAAGTCAGAACTACTATCTACATTAATAGAAATAGAAAGTGATTCTGGTTGAATTAACTGTCCTTCTACGACCATCAACACAGGACCATGATCAAATAGATCCAATACAATCCCCTTACGATTCTCTATGCCATCTAACGTGCTCAATCTTGCTTGCAAGGAATTGTGCAACGACATATTCTCCGTCCATCATGCCCTCTGTAGTAATGTGCCCTGCATCGTGGTCGAACTCTGTATCGTGAATATGAAGGTCATACTCTCGATCGGAGTCAAGTATTACCATCAACTCACCAGTATTGTACAAGAAGTCCTCGATGTCGTCAGTTGTATATGTCATACTACACTCTGTTCTTTGCATCGATACTACTTAAACCTTTCGATTTACATGAATCTCGCGAGTCCCGACTGTGCAGACGGAGCAGTCATATTGTCAAACGTCCAGCCCATTGTTTTCACGATTGGCTCAATTGGGCGACGAAGCGTCTTTCGCGACATCTTTTCGTAATCAACGTGTATCTCTTCGGGGAGATTGCGCACATCATTGACGGCAATCGCATCCATGTCGCGACCCAATTCGAGAACCGTGTCGCTATCAAGTGACGTAGCGCCCCCTCGCTCCCAGTCTGTATCATACACATACACGTCGGGGTATGGGTATTCAACACGGTCTGTATAGAAGAATAGCGGCTTATCACCGGAGGAGATTGACTCTCCTTGTATGTGTGCATTCGCATACTTTGCTCCGCGAATGTGCGGTTGCGGCGTCGTGTAATTACCATTCTTATTTGGACCACCGTATTCATCGAGTGGCTTGCTGATTGCAGATGGAATCCCAATATCCGACAAGTCAACGTCGCCTGATGTAGCACCCTCCCACTCTTCTCGCACGTATTCGCGAACAGACTCCTTTGGTTCATCCTGCTTCAGTATTAACTCAAGGACGTGTTCTTGTACACGAGTCGTGATATTTGCTGTATCTGATCGAACTAACTCAAACCCTTTCGTCGCCGGAGTCGGGTTCTCGATTATTTCACCCTCGTCCCATGTCACAAGTTGCGAATAACGCTTCTTAATTCCCTTATTCTCGTCATTGCTCTTGAAATCTCGTAGGAAGAAAAGCGAGTCGGCGTATGACTCAATTTCGACCTCCATTTTGTGCATTGATGGGTCGTCAATCCAGAACTTGTCTTCCATGTAGGAATCGTATGCGCCATTCACGTAGTTAGCCGCTTTGAAGAACGGTAGTTCCGGCTCCTCGCCGGACTCCATACGCTCAAAGTCTTCTTGAATCTCTTCAGGCGACACGTCAAGTGATGGAATTGCAGTCATTACAGAATCCGTGTCGCCACCAACACGCCTCGCGTCAGCATACCCATTTTCTTGTAAGTGCCGTTCGAAGGAGTTACTGGTGAATGTGACGACTGACTGTCCGGCAAGCGTGATTGTTTCTGCGAGTCGCCAGTCGAATAAGCGAAAGCCCTTACCATACGAAGCAGAATCACCAAAAACGCCATAAAGTGAGTTGACAATTCGCTTTACTGCACCGTACTTTTCACCCGAATATTGTGGCTTCTTGTACTCGTACTTCATATCTGTCATCATCGTGATAACTTCACGAACAAACCCTTCCTTAACCGATGGCTTCGTGTAGTATATCTCGTTCCTCTCAGGGTCGCTATTCCGCTTGACACTATCTTCACGTCGGTCAACGAAGGCTCGATAGAGGTCATCCTCGTCGTATCCTGCATCGGCTGCTTCTTCAAGTGTGTCGAATACTGTTTCGGGAGACACATTTAGCGACCACATCAAGTATGGGTACAGTGACGCAAGGTCAGGATATACGACATTCTTGTGCTTACCTGGAATTGGATTGAACACCTTTCCACCATAGTACCACCCTCGCTCTGGTTTCGTAGAGGTGGGTAGCGCGAATCCCTTATCTTTCGCTTGCCGAAGGAACAGCACGTCGATGATGCCAATATTACTGTCTGCACACTCGCTGTAGGATGTACCAGTCACGTGACGAATGTGGTCATACATATCGAGCACTCCCTTCGAATCCTCAATCTCGACAACAGCACTTACGTCACGAATATTATACTTCATAAACTCAGCAGGATTGTACTTCCACCCGTCATCGAGTGACTCAATATCCTCTTTCCCGTACCCGAGTTCGTCTTGTGCAATATATCCGAGTGCATACGACTTCTTCTCGTGAATCTGCGTCTTCTTGTAGGCTTGCAACATGTCGAACATCTCGCGACCTTTCACAAATGGCGTGCCACTATTCGTCGTAAACGTTTGATTGAGCGGCGACAACTCGGCGAATGTCCACTCATTGATATTCTCACAGCGATTAATCCAATACGGATAGTCAAACCCATTTCCGATATCATTTCGCGACGAATTCCATCCTGTGAGAAGGTCAGGGTCTTTCTCTGTGATCCACATATTTGCCGCAGCAAGCATCTCTGCCTCGTCGTCAAACACTTCTATCTCAATTTGGTCTTCACTCACGCCATCAGGAAGTTCCCATTGCGGCTCCTCGCTCCACACGTCATCTCCGAACACTCGCGAGTCTGGTTGAAGAATAGCAGCAATGTACTCGTCGTCATAGGAGTCGTGTATCGTATAAGATGTGATTGGATTATCCGCTTCTTCTGTATCGGGGAACACGCCGCCACTCCAAACCTCAATATCGATGGTTACCATACGTGGCGCAATGTCTGGTAACTCTTCTGTTGCTTCAATTTCATCGACAGAGACACGCTCTTCTCCGAGCGGAACAGTCAACCCTCGCTTAATTCCTGTTTCGATAAGAAACCGATTTGTGAAAAAGACATCTGCTTCCCACGTCTCGTCAAAGAAATCTCGCAATTCCTTGACATGCTTTGGTTCAACGGTGTACACTTTTACGAGGTTGTCTCCGTGAAGTGTCGTCGCAGGCGGTTCATCAACTTTCGTAATCGTCGTATTCATCGAATGCTCTTCATCTACGATAATTTCACGAGACTCGATTGAACGAATTGCACCCTCATTCAGCAAGTCATCCTGCTTTTCGTGAAACTCAGATTCTGAAATATAAAAGAATGGGTAAAATCCATCCACCTCGACGTATCGGCGCTCGCCATTTCTGTCGCGACAAAATAGTTGAACAATAGGTTCGGGAAGCCGGTGCCCGTCTCGTTCGATGGTGTATTCCATCGTCATCAATTTCAACTTCTCACGGTCGTTAGTAAAGTCGTTGAACTTCATACATACTATGTATGCTGCATTCACATAAAAGTGTTTCGATCAGTCAAGTAGCGCGTCTTCGTCTCCAGTAAGTGCCAGCAGTACGCGAATTGCCGTATCTCTATCTTGATGATAACTTCGCGTCATCCACGATATTGGGATTTGCATCTTGTCGCGAGAACCCTGATACCACAATACGACAGGAATTCCCTTACGGTGCGCCTCGCGCATATACACCACGGCTCCGACGAGAAATGCATCATCCTCCCACGAAACAAGCACGCCGTCAATATCATCTACTTTTTCGACGACAGGTTCCATAATTTTGTCAGGGTTTGCATATGGGTCATCAACATCTTCTCCAATGTCATACGGATTAACAAAGTCGTGTCGCGAAAATGGTTCATCTTCTTCAAGGTCACCCTGCCACGAGAATGGATTGTCGAAGTTGTCGATTGCACCACAAATAAGTATATTACTCATAGTGCTATGTACAGCGCACGAATATTTAAATCTTTCGCTTAATTTATGCCTAAATCAATTTGTATGTTTTCTGCACCAAGTAAGTCTTTAATTTCAGATTCTATAGAAATAATAGTGTCATCAGTATGAGGATTCCCGATATATTTACTCATAACCTTATCAGACACTACATCACTCATTGAATCTCTCGGCTTCTCACATGGTTCTTCGACGAATGTATGGAGCGAGTACAATGTTAACAAATTGTACATACTATCTGAAAGTGTGAACACTTTTCGTGGAAACTCGACACACGTTTCACAAGAAATACATTTTGCTTGATAATGTATTATACTGCCGCCGTATACAATAATGTGACCATTTGTCTGAACTATAAAAAGTCTATTTGCTTTAGCATTCATATCCTCCCGACCAGATTCGAACTGGTGTCATCGCGTCCAAAGCGCGATAGGATTGGCCACTACCCTACGGGAGTGAGTGGGTATAGAGTGAATTGAACACTCGTGCAAACCTTGTAAGGGTTAGCGGATAACCACTACCTTATACACCCAAACTATGGTATGTGAGATGGCTACTTAAATCTTTCGAATTATATATCACACGAATTGCTGATAAACATCCCGCGATTGTACATCATTTCTATAGCGCTGTGTGTTTTCTGCGTTGTTTCCATTCCGCAATCTACACATAGCAATTGTTCGTAGCCGCCTGAATGAGACACAACAATTCTATGACCGTAGAGTTGTTGTGCAGAATTATAGAACTTCTTGAACGAATCATATTTGCTTAGAGAATTATCTGTCCTCGGCGTCATTGTAGCATATATTCGCGGAGTAGACTGCATTATTCTTTGACGTACTTCCGAATCAAAATAATTTATTTCGTCAACAAATAATGCGTCAACATTCGTTCCAAGAAGTTGTTGTTCGGTAATAAACCTTGTAGTAAGACTCAGCCGGGATTTAAATTTACCTTCAAGAAGCGACCGCATTCCAACACTTGGTGCTAACATAGCAATACGATTGCCATTTTTGTCAAGTTGTTTAGCCTTTTTGAATAGCGTTGTCGTTTTTCCAGATTGCCGCGCACCGACAAAAATTGCGCGATTTGCGGTACACTCAATAAATCTGTCTTGAATAATTGTCATTCTATCACGTCGAGGATTGACTTACACGAATTACACCAATAAATATCTTGTGTGTCAATCGTACTTCCTCGAACAACTCGCTTCATTGTTTCGCGACTTACCTCTTGCCAAGGGTGCGAACACCCGTCAGGGTCGTCTGATACTTCTGCAATATCTACTCCCTCAATCTCAGCACTCTCGTCATCAGGCGATATTTCTTCAGGCTCTTCCTCGCGCTCTTCGTCTCCATCCCAAATTAGTTTAGCCATAATAGCATACATGCTATCGCGCATCTTAAACCTTTCGGTAGTGATAGAAGTTGTCGTATATGTGCTTGTATGACGGAAGGTCAATAGATTTCACAAACTCGTACTCGTGTTCAAGCGTCATGTGAAATTGCTTATTTGCCGTACAGCCGTCCCATTCTCCGACATAGAAGACATCACTCCCGCCAGAAGCAGCATGTTCGCGAAGTGCATCATATGCCATACTGCTATGTACTGGCGGCCATACGAGAAGTAACGGCAATTCATCAATCAGCGACTCGTCTCCCTCAATCACTCTGCTCCACGTATCTTCAGGTGGGTCTATATCAATTGCGCGAACTCGCGCCCCTGCCTTGCGCAATTCGTGTGTCCAATATCCCGAACCAGCACCTAATTCTTGAACTTGTTTGTGTTCAGCAATATACTCGATTACCGTATCGTTCGGTACAGCCCACGCATACTTTTCGACGAGTGATTTTCTATCACCGAACCACGTCTGTGCTTTGAATGAGTCTTTTGATTCGAGTTGCTCAAATTCGTTGTGGTATAGCGTCATACACACAACTACTCGCTATACCTACTTAACTTCTTCGAAACACCACGGGCAATACTCCTCAGAACAGACGGCTATCTCGTCATCGGGACATGGGAAAAATAGACGATACCACGAGGTATCTTTGATTCGACGAGACACACTACTCTTTTCATACAACTCTTTGTATGGTAACTCTCCTTCAATAATAGGAGTACCACCACTCATTGGAGCATCCATCAGTATATCACTACATCCATCACACACAATATGTGTCTCTAACATATATTAAATTCCTCCCTGAAAACCGCTCTCACTCCTTCCCCTGCTCTCCTTATTGTATTATGGAGCCACTACTACTTAAAACTTTCGGTTACGATACACCGAGCACGGGCACGTTGAATTTATTTCTCCTGCTGCATACAGTTGTAGCGTTTGCTGGTATAACTCTGTTAGTGTTCCACGAGTGTCAAGCCCGATTCTACACGTGTATTTACATTGTTCACATCGTGCTGTAATACATGCGTCATCTTTCAGTATAGTAATATCTCTTCCATCTACTTGCATTTGTTTCCCCAGTTCATCAAATTCGTATTCTCTAAGCGCTCGGGCTTGCTTATCCGCCTTACGCTTAAAAAGGTCTTTCATATTTTCACTTTGGCTACATTCCATATGAGATATAGTTATTTCAGCGCCATATTTAGTTCCATTTAATACCTTCTGAATGTGGAAAACTTGGTGTGCTTCAAAATTATCTACATATGAGTGAATTACTACATTTTCAAGATTGTGCGATTCAAGCGCTTCTTCAATTAATTGAACAAAGTCCTCTTCTTCTTTTAGTTGCATTTGTTCATATAGAAGTGGCCGAGTGGTATAAGTTTTATGGTCGCGATATGCGCATTACTCGGCATATATATGGTATCTCGTATTGCACAATTGTCTCTGCATTTAGTGCAATATAAGTCTAATTCGACGAATAAATGGTTTTCACTCGTCGTATACATATAGTTCTTTAACAATATTACATTATGACCGTTCCACGTTACTGGAAATGAATCTCGGTCATACGATAATCGCTCCGTTTCTTGTATTTCTTTTCGCGCCTCTTCACGGGTGCCGAGTGTCATCAGTATTCGGATTCAACGTGGCTCCATTCTCCAATCAAATCTTTTGAAAGGTCATCTCCATCTGCAAAAACGCGAGCAATGTATCTACCGTACTTTCCTTTCTCATCTTTCGATGTTCGGATGATGATATCTCCGCGTGACTCAAACCACTCTTCGACAAATGCTGCTTGCTTTTTTCCAAGTGTAAACTCTTCGGAGTCTTTTGGAACACCGTATGTCTCATTTGTGTCAACATCTGCGAGCCGTACTCGTATCTCTTTCGACACGTTAAATCCTAAATCGACGCAAAAATCCATCGTGTCACCATCGACTACTCGCTGTAATTCTGCTCGATATTCCCACATTAGATGTACCTCTTTACTAATTCTGTGTAATATGTTGCATACAACTCTTTCGTCAATTCTTCTCTATCGTATTCTTCAAGTCGCTCCTCCCACGCAAATCGCTCTTCAAACTCTTCGTACTCTTCGCTCTGTACGACAAGTTCGTCACCCTCTTTGTAAAATGAAAAGTGTGATACTCGCCCAAGATATGTTTTCATACAGATAGTATGAACTAACAGTATTTAAATCTTTCGAAAAATGGGAGCGAGTCCCATTACTACCGTGAGGCGTCACAGCGAGTGTCGGTGTTGGGTGGATGATTGGTGGAACACCGACAATAATACGTATGTGTTCTTACTATTTAAATCTTTCGATTTATTCTGATTCCTCCCACACATCGTGGTCAACATATACATTATACACAGCGCCACAGTCTGGACACGTTAGTTCTCCTTCAACAGAGATGAAATGGAAGTAATGACCGCACGTGCAGTGCCCTCTAATTCCATCTACTGGATAGAAGTTCGCTTCTTGCTCAGAGTTGCCGTCTTCTCGTTTGTGGACTGTCATTTGTATCAGAAGCCATCGATGGGAGTCGAACCCATAAAATCCGTCTTACAAGGACGGCGCACTTCCTATTGTGCGTCGATGGCACGTAATATAGGTACGCAATAAAACTATTTAAACCTTTCGATTTCTTCAATGCAATCTTCGACAACACTCTCCACATCGCGACTTGCGTCAACTTGGACAATTCGCTCCTCCTCGTTATACAGTTGCTCATAGTTGCATTTGACACGCTCTTGGAATTTGCGAGACTCTTCATACTTCTCGTCGCCACCCACTCGTTCAAATGCCGTCTCCACGTCAACGTCAAGCCATAGCGTAAGGTCTGGCTCGTAAAAGAATGGTCGCATTACGTTTTCAATATAGGTCATTACTGCACCACGTCGTAGTGCATCACCTTCGAGTGTGATTGTTTGATACGCACGTGTGGAGTCAGCATATCTATCACTGATTACAAGTTTCCCTTCTTTGACCGCTGGTTTGATAGTATTCTCGATATGATGAACTCTGTCACCCATGAAGAAATAAAAATCTGTCAACGGATGTGTGTCTGACTCAGAAGATATGCATCGACGAACTTGTTTTCCGGTCCACATATCTGACGGCTCCTGTGTCAATACAGTATCTTCGAAGTATTCTTCGAGAGCATTACTTACTGTCGTTGTCCCCGCTCCGTCAAGGCCTTCTACGGTAACTAATAATCCAGTATCCATACCCACAATGCGTGCGTAGAGTACTTAAATCTTCTGCTTAAGTTAGGCGACGCACATTAGATATAATGCAGATTCTCCCCCGAAAGACTTAAGTATCCCTATATTCATATATAGGTATGATTATAGGAGATGAAGAAATAATAGAGCGAGTCAATTCGGGGGATTTATGTATCTCTCCATTTGTTAAAGAACACGTTGAACCAGCGTCGGTTGATTTACGGCTTGGACGAAACTTCACGCAAATTGAAGCAACGGGTCGCGCTATTGATACACATGACCCATCCTCAATTGACGCTCGAACATTCGACGTAGATAAACTCGAATTGTATCCAGGTGAGACAATTCTTGGAACAACAATGGAGACAGTTAGCGTACCAGATGATTTAGTTGCAAATGTAGTCGGTCGTTCAAGTATTGGACGACTCGACGTAGTGATTCACAAAACAGCAGGATTCGTAGACCCAGGATATACTGGTGAGATAACACTCGAAATAGAAAACGAGGGGCAGTATCCTGTAATCCTTTACCCTGGTGACAGGGTTTGTCAAATTTGGTTTGCTAAAGTGTCGGATGTTTCAACACCATACGGCGAGGAACGCGGCTCACAATATCAGAACCAGTCTGGCGCGACCCCAAGCGGCTTTCAGTTTGAATAGCGCGGTAATCGAAACACTTTTATACTTACAAACACTATTACAATATCCCGATATGAGCGTAGAACAAACTATCCACAACGATACAACACAAGACATTTTCACAGAGCGAGCAGCACTAAAACCATATGAGTATAGCGACTTCCTTGAGTACACGGATGCTATCAGAAACAGTTACTGGGTTCACACAGAGTTTAACTTCTCTGGTGATGTACAGGACTTTAAGGTAGACACGACTCCTGTAGAAAAGAGCGTCATCCGTAAAACGATGCTTGCTATTGCACAGATTGAGGTAAAGGTGAAGACGTTTTGGGCAGACACGTACTCACAGATGCCCAAAGCCGAAGTTGGTAGTGTCGGAATGACCTTTGCAGAGAGCGAGGTTCGACACATGGATGCCTACAGCCACCTTCTTGACATTCTCGGAATTGAAGACGACTTCGAGGATGTGACTGAAGTTCCGGCTATTAAGGGTCGGATGGACTATCTCGAAGATTGCCTTCAGGGAGCGGCGAGTAAAGACGAAGAAGAGTACGCTCGTGCAATTCTGCTCTTCTCTACCTTTGTCGAGCACGTTTCGCTGTTTAGTCAGTTCCTGATTATGACTAGTTTTGATAAGCACGAGAAGAAGTTTAAGGGTATCTCGAATGCAGTAGAGGCGACGAGTAAGGAAGAGCAGATTCACGGACTCTTCGGACAAGAACTCGTTAACACAATTCGTGACGAGAACCCAGACCTCTTTGACGAGGAGTTTGAACAAGACGTGCAGCAAGCCTGTGAGAAGGCCTTTGAGGCAGAGATGGGTATTCTCGATTGGATCTTTGCCGAGGGGGAACTTGATTTTCTCCCACGAGAACAGATTGATGAATTTATGAAGAATCGTTTCAACCAGAGTCTGGAAAATGTGGAGGTTGAACCAATCTTCGAGACTGATGATGACCTTCTCGACGAAACCCGATGGTTCGACGAGGACATTATGATGACGAAGGATAATGACTTCTTCAGCAAGCGGTCCACGACGTACAACAAGCACACGACCAGCGTTACGGCAGACGACATGTTCTAAAATGAGTAATGATACACACTTCCCACGACTTGAGGCACAGCACAGCGAAGACTTTTATTGGCTGAACGAGGATAGTCGCGACTTCCTCCAAAACGGATATCTCCTTGACGGAGTGACAGCAGAGGAGCGAGTTCGCGAAATTGCTGAGAATGCTGAAGAGATTCTTGGCGAAGACGGATTTGCGGATAAATTCTACGAGTACATGTCGCGAGGATATTATAGTCTCGCAAGTCCTGTATGGTCAAACTTTGGCCTTGAGCGAGGGCTTCCAATTAGTTGCTTTGGTAGTCACATTGAGGATAATATGGAGAGTATTCTCTACACGCACGCTGAGGTTGGTGAGATGACAAAACTTGGTGGAGGAACGAGCGGTTACTTGGGTGAACTTCGCCCACGAGGTGCGCCAATCACAAACAACGGAAAGAGTAACGGAAGTTACAGTTTCACGGAATTGTTCGATACAGCCATTAATGTGATTAGCCAAGGCGAGACTCGTCGAGGGCAGTTTGCTGGTTACATCGATATTGAGCACGACGACTTGGACGAGTGGTTGAACATTAAGACAGAGGGCGACCCAGTACAGGACATCTACTATGGTGTCATTGTTGGTGACGACTGGTTTGAGTCTATGGTTAATGGTGACCCAGAGAAGCGAGAAAAGTGGGCGAAGATTATTGAGACTCGGATTAATATTGGTGTACCGTACATCGTATTCCGAGGAAATATGAATGACGGAAAACCACAAGTGTACAAAGACCAAGAGTATCAGATTAATGCGAGTAATCTTTGTACTGAGATTGCGCTTCCGGCAAGCGCTGACGAGAGTTTTGTTTGCTGTCTCTCCTCGATGAACGCGCTCCACTACGACGAGTGGAAGGATACTGATGCTGTCGAGACACTTACGTATTTCCTTGACGCAGTGATGCAAGAATTCATCGACAAGACTGAGGGCACCCAGTTCATGGGACGGGCGCTTCAGTTTGCCAAGCGACACCGTGCAATTGGTATTGGCGTACTCGGATGGCACAGTTACTTGCAGAAGAATATGATTCCGTGGAACAGCATGGAAGCAATGCAAGCAAACAATCGTTTGTTTAGTGATATTAAAGAAAAGAGTTATGCTGCAAGTGCGGAAATGGCTGAGAAGTTTGGCGAGCCTGAAGTGCTTGAAGGATACGGTCGGCGCAACACTACCACGATGGCTGTCGCTCCAACAAAGTCGAGCAGCATTATTCTCGGACAGATTAGCCCGAGTGTTGAGCCACTAAAGTCCAACTACTTTGTTCGAGATGGCGCAAAGTTGAAGACAACGCAGAAGAACCGCTTCCTTGAGGATTTGCTTAAGCAAAAGGGTAAGGATACTCGTGAAGTGTGGGATAGCATTATGGCAGAAGATGGTAGTGTGCAGCACCTTGAGTTCCTTACAGAAGAAGAAAAAGAGGTGTTCCGAACCTTCGCTGAGATTCCACAAATGTCTGTGATTAAGCAGGCTGCACAGCGGCAAAAGTACATTGACCAAGCGCAAAGTATTAATATCTCGATTGACCCAGACGAGGTAAGCATCAAAGATATTAATAAACTCTACATCGAGGCGTGGGAAAGTGGCGTGAAAAGTCTGTACTACCAGAACAGCGTCAATGCTGCACAAAAGTTCAGTCGCGACGTGCTCGAATGCGCTGTTTGTGAAAGTTAGATAACTCTTTTTTAACCGTAACCTTTATACACGTAGCAGATAATTATTCAGTACAGAAATGAGTACTGAAACTACTGTTGTTGAACCCGAAGTATTGCTAACAATTTGGCTACAAGATGGGGCCATCGAATTTGACGAGTGGCAAGCATCACAAGATTTTGAATACACACGTGTTGAAAGTGAAGTCGTTGATTATGTGAACACGGTTGTCGATTATGACAGCCTCAATGACTCAATTCAGTATGCAGTAACACACATCATACAAGACGATGATTTTGATGATGCTGTTACTGCAAATATACAGAATGTTGATGAACTAATAGAAGGTATGGGAATTGAGATTGATTCCACAGAATACGATACTGCAAAACAGCACTTAACCGAGTATTGTAACGCGAGAATTACCTATTATCACCGTCTCCTCGAATAACGTCGCGCTCTTTTCGGTCAAATAGTTTCTCTGCATTTTTCTCCATCACGTCAGATGCCGTAATGTCTAGTTCATCTAATAGACGTGCCCAATACCACAATACGTCGCCCGCTTCTGCTACGACTCTTTCTCGAAGTTCTTCTTTCCCGTAATCGCCGCGAATGTGTTTTTTAACAGCGCCCGCCACCTCACCCGATTCATCATTTAATCCAAGCGTTGTGTATAGTAGACCGGAACTTTCTGGATACACAGCCGTCTCTCGTGTCTTCTCTTGATATTCATTGATATCCATACAAAATAATTGCGTCCAATCGTAATAAATCTTCCGGTATTTCCGTGCCGACGCACATTAGATATAATGCAGAATGATTGACGTACTCCAACGGCTTACAGCATTTTTCTTTGTTGGAGCAACTGCATTATTGTTTATTTCGATTGTTTCTGAACTATTTGGCGCTGCTCGATACCCGACATTATTCATCGCGCAAGTTACGGTGTTCCTACTTGCAGACATACTATTTTTGATGATGGTTAAGCATTCACGGAGCGACTGGTTGTGAGAACGTAAAGTCACTCTGTATACGCTCAGTAATTACATCCAATAGCATGTGTCTATGGCACATCTGATGAGACTCCTCATAGCAGACAAGTGTAATAGCCTCGCCGGAATCGATCCGAGAAATTATGTCTGCAATGGCAACTTGCGCCTCTTCTGAGTTTCGAATATACTCGACATACTTTTCATCGAGAGACAAATCTATATACGCACGATTTGCTGGTTCATCGATAGCGCTATTTGCTTGATACTGTCTTTTACGTTTCAAAAAGTTTGACAGATACCTCTCTGGCATTCCAAGTTCTGGAACCCATTCATCGGTTACGTCAAGCATTTCTTCTGATGGTCGAGAGACTACAGCAATTGTTGTGGCATTTGTCTCGATACCAAAATTATCAAATGTATGCTGCTTCTCGTCATGGGTGTCACTCACGGAAGAAATGCTTGCTTCTGTGAGCCTCGATGACATACACGTATGTACGCGCTCTTGGTATAAAAAGGTTTCGATTATTCGGCGATTTCTACGGACTCAAGCGTATAGGCCCGTTTTCTTGATACCAGTTAAATGTAAGTGGTGCCCAGTCTGAGAGTTCTTCGAGTAGTTGCGCACTTAATTCGTGAATCTCCCATTGTGCATTAGCCTTCTTGCGAATATTCACCAAATGAAGTAGCGTTCGCGCATTTGCTGAAAACGTCATATTTACGGGAGTGCCGATGGGTAGCACAAATCGTGCATCTTCTTTCGGGAACCCTGCTTCCACAAGGTCCTCATAGAAGCCAAACTGCTCTCGCTGCTCGTACAGGTATGCGTTTCGCCAATACTCACGAGTTTCTTCATCCATTTCAAATTTGCCAGATTCGCGGCTAAAGTGGTCGCCATTTGCGTCATACACGTGTGGATATCGCTCGTGTCGAGCATTATCCGAAAGGAACGTTGGTGGAACAATAACATTCTTGTCTGAGAAGTCAGCGTATCGCTGACTCTGCACATCAAAGGTGATGAACCGATGTCGCGTAATTTGTGCCATAAGCGCTCTCGAAACACCCTCGACGGTAAACGTGATTTGTGCATGTTCTGCTGGACCATAGTGTCCGTGAGACAGTTGTTTCTCGATGAATGCGCGCTTTTTCACCTCAAGAATAATTGATTCATCAAGCGCATTTTCTTCATTTAAGTATCCCTCGATTGTTCCACTTACGTAGTGGTGTGCAGAAGACCCCTCTTCGTGAAGAATGTCTGCTAATCCATCAAGGTGATAATCTTCCCACGAAACGTTTTCCATCAACTCAGACAGTGGCGTGTCTCCGACAAATCCACCGTAATAATCTCCACGAGCCGCTTGACAAAACAATTCATCTGGAGATTCTGTTTTCCGAAGTATTTCTATTTCCATACCATATGGATGTACCGTATAGTAAAAAAGGTTTCGGTTACAACTCTTCAACTAGTTCGTCATATACGTCTCCGGCAAACGCGGCTGCTTCATCATACTCTCCTGCTTCGATTTTATTCAGCGAGTGCTGCAATTGCTGGCTTGCATCGTATTCATCTTCTTCGAGTAGCCGTTCCCGAACATCGTCGATAAAGTCTGCTGCAATTCCATAATTCTCTGCGCCAAATTCTTCAAGTGCAATACTCAAGAAATCTGCATTCTGTGAACGGGTTAGGTCATTCATCACAATACTTGATACAGCACATAGTACCTTAAAGGTACTGTTTTATGTCGCAGACCGCAAGGAGTCGAGGCTTGTCTGACCGACGCCGGAGATATCGAGCAATTCTTCGTCACCCACTTCGCGAATATCGGCACGAGTTTCGAAACCAGCGTCGCGGAGGTTTGACGCAGTTCCGGCTCCAATTCCTCTCAGTTCGGTAAATGGTACAGTTAATTCACCATCGTCAAAGTCGGCAGTGGATTCGTCCATAGATGGATTACATATCGGACAAATGCCTGTATGTTGGTTTTTACTGAGTATCTTCCACGTATGCTCGTCCATGTGAGACTCGCGTATTACGGTATCTCTGCTACACTCGTTACAGTAGATTCTGTATGACGTGATTGCCATACTACCTGTAGGGTCCGTATAGTAAAAAGTGTTTCGCCTACCGTTTCGTCATCGTCGTTTCATATACGCCTGATTTACCACAATTATCGCATTCAAAGCACACGGTCATGTTATACGAGTTTCCAACTGCATTCATCGATAACGACGATGTGTTTAGTTCACCACACCGTATACACGCTGTGCGTATTTTTGTATCGTTTTCTTCAGGCCAATCTACCTCGACAAATGCAATGTCTGCATCCTCTCCATATGGATATATTATATTCAGTATGCCCTCTTCGCTAAGTGACTTAATCGACGAGTTTATCTTTTTCCGTATGTCGTATCCTGTGTGAATATCCTCATGCCACGATTGCCAGAAGTCGTGTTCTTTGTCGAGAATCGTATCATTTGTATCATCCATTTCTACAGGCTCTCCGACTGGTGTCACGCCGAGCATGTGCTCCACGAGAACGTCTTCTTTGAGCATATCTACTTCTTTTCCATCAAGCGTTCTCCGAAGCCTCTCTGCTACCTCTTCACGTAGGTCTTTCATGTAATTCATTACTGTATATCCTCCGCTGATGCGACATATACTTTCATCGCAAGTGGCTTGTTGCCCTTTTTACGAATTGTCGAGGTCTTGTACACACCCTCCTCTGCGAGTGTACGAATAGCAGACTCTATTTCTCGCTCTGCCTGCTGTTCAGTCTCAACCCAATCGTCTGGTCCATATTGCCAGACCTCGTGTGTTGGGTCAAACACGGTTCCTGAAACATTTGCTCCTTCTGGATTATCACCAATTCCAACAACACCGAGCATTTCCTTAAGCCCTGGCTGATCTTCGTCAAGGTTGTCAACCTTTTCACCATCAAGCGTTTGCTCAAGTGCTGCACGCACAGCCTCTTCATACGGCTCTAGTGAGAGGTCTGCAAACTTTGTGCTGTTTTCGTTGAGTGTAACTTGACCCGAGTCGCTTTGTGATGTATCGACAGACGTTTCTGACATAAAGTCACTGGCTGTTGGTTCAAGTTCATCATTAAGACGACGAGCCGTCTCAATGAAGTCTTCGCCCGTTACAGGGTCAATACACCCATCGAAGAACTCTTTGAAGTCATCGTCGATAACTAATTTACCGAGTGCTTGCCATCCCTTGAATTCATACAAGTGCGCACCATTTTCGCCAGCCCGCTCATGCTTCTCAACGAGATAGTTTTGTATGAGGTCAGCAAGCATTTGCTCAATTTGGTGTCGCTTCACGAATGAGGCGTTTGTCTTACGCAAGTGCTCTTGAATGTCATTAATTGACGACATATTTCGCGTCCCACCAGTCTGCTCAATTGCGACACAGATTGCCTTCTTCTTCCTATCGAGTTGGTGTGTAGTCGCCATAAGCATATTCCGTGTTCGAAGCACATTCGCCAAGTCTTGCGGCTCTGCGATAATCGCTTCCTTTATTCCTTCATTTGATTGCTTGATAGCCTTCTTGTCTCGATTCTGATAGTTCAATAGGGCTGACGCTCGAACAAGGTTCGCGACCATTGCACCAACTCGATTCGTCTCTGAACGGTCTGTATCGAAGATGGCCTTCGCGTGCTTGATGAAGTCTTGGTTTCCAAATTCTTCTTCTCCTGCTGGAATCTTCACCCATGCCTCTTTTGGAAGTTCGCGTATGTGGTCCTTTAATGCTTTGAATCCATCCTCAAAGTCGAACATGTAATTCTCGTCAGTGTCATCAAATGAAACCATTGAATGGTCCCACTTCGTCGCAAGCACACCTTCGTTCTTTTCTTTTGACTCGTGAACAGGAATCTTCAGCAGACGGTCCCACATCTCAAAGTCAGGCTCGTACTGCGCATACAAGAACCAATATGGAATCGCTGAACGCTGAATCTCGTCTACTTCACGGTCTGCACCCCTACCGTCACCCGTGACTTTGTACGTGAATTCTTCATCGTCTCCGTGAAGAGACTTTAGAATCTCGATAATCTTCTCGGACGGCTTCTGCAACTCGTCGAGTGACGCAATCCACGCATCCTCCCACGTGTCGTCGTAAATAATTGACGTATCGCTGCCGCTCGTCGCTTGATATAGATAACTGTCGGGAAACAAGTCTTCTATCTGGTGTTGAAGGTGCGTCTTACCTGAACCAGCAGTCCCGATAAGGACACCGCTTACGTAATGTGATGACGACTCCATAAATCCTGTAATGTAACCGAGCGCTGTTAGCAAAAACTGGTCTTCGTTTCGCACAATTCTCGAACGACCATATTTCACGAGGTCTGTCGCAACATTCTCGTGCATATTATAGTCGTATTGAAGGTCTTCTTCATCGACCGAGTTATCATTATCAGCCGATAGTGGACTGAATGCAAATTCTGAACTCATACGAGTATATGTTTTGTATGAGTGTACTTAAATCTTGCGTTACACAGCCATGTCGAAATCGTAATTTCTCGTATATCCTTCTCGAAGTACGAGTGCATGAAGGCTTGCCTTGTCGGATTCAAAAATAGGGTATCCGTTTATATATACACCAGTTGCGTTAGCAGGAGCGCCCATTGCTAATCGCAAGTCAGATGCAATCTTCGGATGCGCGATAATAAGAATACTCGGGTCGTCGTATCTTTCTTCTGCTATGCGAATAGCATTTCGAAGTTTACTATCTATATCCTGTTCGTTCATGTGTTATTTTTGTAGAATCTGCAACCCCGATTGGATTGAAAAGCGGGCCTCTTACCTCCGCCTTTCAAACAGTCAGCCCGAATGTGTCCAGTTCACACCACATTACGTAATGGCTGAATGGGTTTCCAACCGGGTGGCTGATTCAAGGACTTGCCGCCTTTCTCTGATGAGTTAACGGCATATTGTACTAGCGCCTCGGACTACTTAAATCTTTCGGTTATGCTTCGAGTGTTTCTCCATTCTTCCATAGTGGTTCTGGAGGCAAATCAGTGTCGTCGGATTCTGTGTATCGAGTCATACAAAATATAGTATGATGATATAGTATAAAAAGATTACGAAAAGAAGATTAGATTACCTTACCCCTGAATCATCTCGACAATCGTATCCTCGTCGGTGTCACCCGAGAGCGCGTCCTGATTGTCCTGAATGTTTGCGACAATCGTTTCACGGTCGGTAGACATACCCGAACTTCGGTATCCATTGACGAACTCTTGGTCTTCATCAGGAAGCGATGCTCCATCAGCATCCCAATTCCATTCGAGCCACGAGTAGCCGATTGGCTCACCCTCGACTGGCTCAAGCATCTCCGTGCCGTCACCAGTATCTCCTTGGACAAGGAAGTACTTCATTGCACGGCGCTCGCCACTCTCGACAAGTTCCGCATACTCCTCGTCAAACTCTTCGCGTCGGACAACCATCAGCCCGACCTCGGAACCATACAGTTCTTCGCGAAGTTCAGGGTTACGCGCATAGCGACTGTACACATCAGCCTCTGCACCATTCGGGTACTCGATAAGACCATCATTCTTCTGACCATCCTCGTCCATTCCGGCAAGCGGCGCACCATTCACGTCAAGCGTGCGTGCGACACTCTTCGAAGCCGAGCCAGAGACTACGAGGATAGTACGGTCATCAGGGAATTCGTCAACAACCTCTCCTTTGTACAGACGGTCGCTGTACTCGACACCAATTCCGTCAAGCACATCAGTCTGCGTATCGTCGGCGTTGAAGATACGAATCTCATTCGAGTCAGCCACGTCGAGGATGACCGTACCATCAGTACCCTCATCTTCGTCAACAGATACAGCAGGGTCGTCGAGAACAAGGCCGAGATAGCCTTGGTCAAGTCGCCCCTCGTTGTGCTGTGCATCAGGGAATCGGATAATCGGGTTACCCTCATCCTCAGGGAACGTGCCCGTCACAGCAGTAGTCGGCTGGAAGTGAACAAACGACATTTCACCCATATCGACTTCAATCTGCTCAAGTTCCTCCTGCGGGCCGTTGTTTACAGTACCTTGCTCCTTCGCCGCATCCATAGTGTTTTTGAATGACATTGTTTTCTTACTCCATTTTCCCATTGGAGACAGAAGGGTATAAACCTTACGAAACCTGCCGGGATTTCGGCAACGTAAGGTGCTCCACTCCCTTTCTGCTCATTACAGTATAGGGAGTATCTATACTTAAATCTTTCGGTTATCGCCAGTCTTCGAGGTTTACCGTACCATTGTCGTTGAAGTCAAAAATGCTTTCACTCTCGTCATCGCCAACTGATATATCCACCCCCGCTATTCGCTGCATACACGCAGTCGTAATGGTGATGAATTGCTCCATCGTCAATATTTCAATCGTTTCTTCGTCTAACGGTGTCATTTCCTCTATCATTGATTCGCAAAACTCTATTTGTTGCGCTGATAGACGAAATGTTTCCTGTGAATAGTCTACGTCGTTAAAATAATACGAAACGTGTTCAGACCACGTGAGTCGCTCGACTCGTCGCAATTCTCGTATTTCTACTGTGAACGTTTGCCCGTTTACTGTGATAGGTACTTTGTCTCCCATACACATGATATCGATGGCCTACGTAATAAATCTTTCTACAGTATGAATAGATACGTGAGTAATCCCCAAAGGAGAAGCCCGATAAATGCATATGCATATCCGCTTGCAACATCATTTTTACGCGGGCCGTCTACGAGAATAAGAAGCGAGATAATAGGTGATGCAATTGGAAACCAAACAATAAGCATAAGTGCTTCACGGAGTGAAACGCTATCCCTGTCAGATGAAACTACTCGTTCTGGAAATGACGCTGGCCCAACTTTAGCACAATGCTCGCAGGCATAGCCATTGTACTTACTGTCATTTATTTTCTTGTGCGTATTCGTGCTCATCCCAAACCGATACGCATCCTCTTTGAGAATTGTGTCCCCACAACTGTCACAATCGACAGTATCGACTTCGACTGAGCCGTATACCGTTTCTACAGTTTCTTTTGTCATATTATCGTATACTAGATATACTTACTTAACTGTTTTGCTCATGGCTCCCACGAGAAGAAACGTTCTGCAAGCCACATACACATAGTAGACACAAGTCCTGAACCCAACCACATAAGCATGGCTCCAGTTGGATCTATAGAAAGTAATTCTGTAAATGATAGCACAGAGTAGAATGCTATGATTGGAAGTCCAACAAATCCGAGCAATCCACCAACAATTCCTGTAAGTAGTAGCATTTCTGTTGCAAACAACCCACCAGTAGTGATTGCCTCTGTTGTAGAACTGATATATTTTATAGCAGCCTCAACCCTCGTGTCAGGAATTTTTAAGTTCCACGATTCGGGGTCTGCCTTCACATTCATCCCGGTTAATTGTTCAATCGCACCAAATGATCCAATGTATGCGTTCGCAAATTGTACAACCTCATACGAACTATCTGCTCGCTTTGGTCTGTCAAACACATGATTTTTTGTTTCACCAAGCGGTGTAAAGAATTGTATGACAATACTGTCGTCACGCTTGTGGTACTGTACGTCCTTTATCTCAACATCTACAGTCCCATCATTATTTGTTGCTTGCTCGACCTGATATGCAACATCGGTGACTGTTTTCTCTATTGTTTGCGCCATCTATACGACAATAGATGAGATATACGTAGTTAAGTGTTTCGCTATACGTTACGCCCAAATAATTCCAGCCAAAAATACAACAACTGCTGCCAATAGCGCGCCAATAATAGCCGCTAAAATTGACAAAACGTGTGCTGATATAAAACCAGCAACAACTGCTATACCTACTCTAATATATGGCCAGTACTCTCCACCAACAATTGGAGCATTATGCCATGCGTACCATGTTGCTCCAACAAATCCCATAAACCATGCTATTATTGCGAACAGGTATGGAACTACTCCCATCAGACTTGTGCTTGTATATGTATTATTTACCATTACAGTATAACAATAGGTTCTCTATGTAATAAGTGTTTTGATTAACTCAAATGAACGAAATGAACATCAAATCATCTTTTTTTAATTCACAATCAGCAGAATAAAATTTGTTACGTTCTTCATCAAATGCAGAAAGTTTTGTATAATTAAATGGTCTAGTAATAATGTGGTGCCCATTCGGTGTCGGATTTTCCATAATTATATATTCAGTTAATTCTTCTGCTATTTGAGAAATTTTATCATTGTCCGTAGTATCAATATCCCACAAGAATCTTGTTTCGTCGCGCGAGTGTGGTTTTTGCAGTATTGACTTCCATTCGTGGTCCACTCGTTTCATCTGAGTAACGGCCTCGCCAGTAGTACTTGCTTCATGGCTCCAGTCTATCATATCTTTTTGTAGAACTCGGTGTGCTTTTTGAACATTTCTTGCATTGACAGATGCATACAATCGGTATGTATTATCAAATCGCGATATTGCATGATTTAATTGAACTAACTTTTCTCTTATCTCATTTGTTGTTTCTATTATCTTCCTGATATTCGGTTCTGTCGCAGTAGTAGTTTCATTTTCCTTATTCCTTGCTATTGCCATAAGTATATGACAACGGCTCTCATCAAAATCCCACAGTTCGTCAAGAACGTTTTCTATCTCTGTGACGTACATTGTTACACATTATAGAAGTACTGCAACCATAATAAGTGTTTCGACTTCACCTTCCGCAAGGGTATGTCAAACCTCTTCTTCCATTAATTTGAGTAATTCTCTCTTTTCAAGATTGTCAATCCATATTCTGCTATTAGGAGAATCCTCATCCCCCCGATAGATTGCTATTGCATTGTTGGTATAAAAGTCTACTGTAATTTTATGTTCTTGATACTCTCCACTGATTACTTCTCTTCGCTGAATGTGTTTTGGATTTGCTGGCATTTTACTGTAATTAGTCGGCCTTAATTGAGAGGAATGGTTCAACTCTCTCGACGACCTCCACAGATTCGCCGAGCGCTTCTTCAATCATCTCAGGGTCCTTATATGCCCCAGGAATCTCATCTAACGGATTTTTGGACATGAACACCCCATCGGTCTGCTCTTCGAAGTCTTCCTCTGAGAATTGGCGCTTTGCGTCTCTGCGGCCCATTGCACGACCTGCACCATGCGCCGAAGAGTTGTTCCACGAATCGACGCCGCGACCTTCACAAATTAGCGTTCCATACTTCATATTGAGCGGTACGATAAGTCGCTCTCCTTCATGTGCGCGACACGCCCCTTTCCGAATAGTCGCATCCTCGAAGTCGATGTAGTTATGTACAGACTCAACATCCTCATATCGCCACGGCTTACTATTCAACTGAGTTCCAAACTCAAGTTCATCAAGCGCCTGCTCTACTGACCGCATCATTTCTCTTCGTGATACAGATGCATATGTTTGTGCAAATATCATATCGATGATGTATCCGTGAGCCTCTTCTCCTTCGAGATAATCGAGGTCTGTATCACGGCTCGATTCAGCATTTTTCGTTTGCTGAATGAACATCGACACTTCATCAAATTTTGCCTGAATATCTTCTCCATCAAGTTCGCGCCGAATTGCTTCAGCGTCCGGCTTCCATTCGTCGAGGAGGTACGGCTCAACAGATTCAGGAATCTCTGTATCCATCGCCCGACGATTCATTTCATCTGTCGCTTTTTCTTGCCAATATTTCGCTATATTTGCACCAATACCGCGAGAACCAGAGTGAATGATAACCCACAAATCTCGCGACGAGCGCCCAAACTCGATGAAGTGATTCCCGCCACCAAGGGTTCCGACAGAATTGATGGCTCGTCCAACGTCGTATCCAACTTTACCACACACGTCGGTGAAATAATCGATGCCATACTCTACTGAATCAACGTCTATGTCAAATTCTGTAGCATCGACAAAACTTCGAAGTTTTCGACGACACTCGTGCCACGGGAAGTCATTTTTCATATGGTAATTATTTCTATCGTGAACGTCAAAGCCTGTCGGGATTCGCGACCGAACCGCCTCATCTAATCCTTCGAGGTCGTCTATTTGGATATTTCCATAGTTTGCAGCGAACATTCCGCATCCAATATCGACGCCAATGGTGTTCGGAACAACACGATTTTTGACAGGCATCGTGAATCCGATAACTGCGCCACTTCCCCAATGGGCGTCGGGCATCACCGCAATGTCTCCATCTCCAGCAAATGCTGGCGCGTTTGTCATTGTACGAATCTGATCTACTGCACCTTCTTCAAGGGTATCTATTTTAACAGATGCCTTGTTGTACTCGCCTTCTATTTCGAATGTCATACATCACACAAAGAACTCCACTAATATAAATCTACTCTTTTTCTTCATCCATGTAAGTCGTCTCTGCTATGTTCACGGCGCGGCTCGCTTTACACCACACACATCCCACGAGTTGAGCAAGGTGGCCATATCGTCTGATGTCATTAGTGTGCGATAAATATCATTATCGGGGTCAATAACTTTAATATTACCCCTCCACGTAAGAGATTCTTGATATTCTACGATGGCGGTGTCACCATTTCTCCAAACATCAAATTTATGATAATTATCATCAACCGATACTGTCATAGTTGCCTCACTGCCATAAACCTCCGTCGAGAGTACGTACACACCTAGCATATAATAGTAGTACGAACTACTTCTATTTAAAAGTTACTAATAATATAAATCTACTCTTTTTCTTCTAATTTTTCCCACACCTCTTCTTCAGTCATATCAGTCGTCTCTGCTATGTGTCTAACGAGTTGCGCGTTATTTGAAAATCGTTTCCATCGTCCCATATATTATAACATCGATTCTATTGCGTCATCGTCAATCGTTTCGATATCAGGATAGGCTTTCATAATCTCTTTTGCTGGTCGCCAAATTTTCGGATTACCAAGAACTGGTTTTGACGCAACATAATCAGCAATATGGAGAATCTGTTCATTATCCGATTCTGGTACCATTCCCTCAGCCCACGCACCATTATGCGCATGAATTGGACGCCACACTTCTTCTGGTAAGCCACCGATGTGCCGAGCAACATTACTTCCAATAACGTCGTGTCTATTGGACGTATGTTCGCGATTTTCCGAAGGCCATCCATACTTCAACATATCGTGAAGTAGCGCCGCACTTTTGCCAGCCTCACGCTCATATTCCGTAATTAGTTGCTGCTCAAGGTACGTTCGAGAAATACTCAAGTATGTGATAAATACGCGCTTTGTGTGAATCCAATTTCCATATTCGCCGCGCTCATCCTCGGCGTGATACTTACCAGTAGATGAACTAGGTCGAACCCAGAAATGGTCTGGACACCCGTTCAAAAAGGTATCAATCGTTCCCTGCTGCAATTCTTCATCGAGAACTACGCTAATCTCTGGCAACAATCGAAGTAACTCTTCTTCAGTAAGTACATTCTGCACTCTATCGACCCGCTTTGCTTTTTCCATGCTATCTATATGCTACCTACATATAAAAAGGTTTTGATTAAATGAACGTTACGCCCTGCTTTGCAAACCCGTTAGAATTTTCTTCTTCATCCCTCGCTTGCCACAATGCTTCTCGCGCAAGCCTGTTTGCTAATTCGTTTTCTTCTGTGTTAGACCGAGGCTCCCAACGAAGGTCCCACGTTTCAAACTCGAAGAATCTGTTAAGCGCTCGCTTTCTATACGTGTACCATTTATCTTCATATAAATCATCAGGTTCACGAATCTTTTCGACAAGTGGTTTACAGTCTAACACAATGTCAATGTCACAATCGAACGCCGTCTTGTTGTCAATGGCGACATCTACACCTTGCATTAGCGCGAACCATTCTGCATCCATCGACGAGTAGTCACCAAACATGTATCGCTTTCCTTGAATTTTCGGCCCCGTCTTAAGATTGATGACATAGCCAATTCCGAATACACCATTATCTTTTGACGCATCAGTATACAACTTCATAAACTGATGTGTGCATGGTAATGGTCAGTAACGTGGTTCATCAGCACAGTAAACTCGTGTTCGCCAAAAATTTCACGAACTTTATCGTGCATATGTTCTAATTCGTCGTCGGTTGGTTCAGTTGTGTGACGACGAAGAACCACCATTGGCTCACCACTTGGTTTATCAATAATGAGGCATGTGTCGTCAGTATAATGCCATTCTGTAATTCTCGCTGGTTCTGGGCAGAATAAGCACGGCGTTTCCTTCGGACGATTCTCTGCTGTCGGCATTCGTGCTGCACCGGGAATAGTTCTATTTGGCATCGTCTATATTGACGTGCCACTACTACTTAAAGATTATGAAAAGAAAAAAGATAGAGAAAGCGAGAGTGGAGCGAGAGCATTGCAGTCAGCACCGTAACACGATGTACACCGTGCAGTTATATTTAGACGCTCCACCTATTTAAATCTTTCGTTTTTTCGCATGAAATATTTAATGTGTTTAATTAGACTTCCAACAGCATTACCGATTCCTGAATGCTGCGCCATCTGACAAAGGGCATACACTAATTCATCATATTCATCATCATTGATTGAAATTACAATTCCGTGAAGCCCCTCTCTGTTAACCTGTCTTTGTATTTGACTATCGATATCAATTGCTCGATCAGTGCCGAGATTTTTCAGCGCAATTGACAGTAGTCCATACTGCATCGGGTCAAGTGGAACGTCTTGTATATCACTCATACATCTTCGTAGGAGGCGAGTTCTCTTAAGTCTTCCTCCCCGTTATAATGAAAAGACATTTGCTTGTGCTTAATGTCTCCAATTTCGTCAATCATTGGCGCGTCAAGAAGCCCCTCGACGACGACTGCTTCTCCTAACCACGCATATGCAAGTGGGTCTTCTCCGTGAAGAGAGCGTGAAAATTTTTCCCACAAGAATTCATTGTCTGCAAGCAGTGAAACCTCAATCGAGCGCGTCTCGTGTGTAGAAATATGTCTGAATATCATTTCATACGTCGGCTCTCCTTCGCACAAGTCACACATAGTATCCGATGCAGGAAGTGACTCGCCACACATGTCACAGTCTGATAAAGAGGTGAAGGTAAAGGTCATTCATACACCTCGTCAAAATATCCTGTGATAATAAGTATTTCCTCTCCGTGAGCCTGCGCTTTTTCATAATCTTCTTCTTCAAGCGCATCACGAATTTCTTCCATATGCTCTTTTACCTTTTTCTCGACGTATGCTTCTGGCATATAGAAATAAACGTCGCCGCGTTACTTAAAGGTTTCGCTATCTATGGAAGCAACCCGGTGTTGTCTTCAACCTCAATCCCAACAGACTCGAAAAAGTCTACTGCTTGTCCGAACGTGCCCTTATCGATAGCCCACGAATATGCTTCGGGGTCCCACGAAGAATGAGACGCAAAGTCTGGGCTAAACTCATAGTCGGGAGTGGGGGTATCGTCTTCTAGTTCATCGTAGTTCACACCGTCATCAGCAGACCACGGCATAAACTTGATATACTGCTTTGCTTCATACGGTGAGTCAAGCAGCACTTTTTCTCCGAAATTTGTTTCAACTATCTCCGTCGCTGTAATTGTAATCTCGCTCATTACAATAATAGATATGAGCGATGTATACTTAAAGGTTTCGACTTACGACATTCGGTCTACTTTTACGATTGTAGACGAATCTCGCGCTGCGACGAGTCCAGAAAAATCAATAAATAGTGTAAACCCTTCGTCGTATGTGACTTCATACGTACTCTTTGTTCCACTATGCGACATTTCTTCGAAACCCTGCTCAAAAAAGTTCATTATATCAAATTACGCAAACCTTTCTCGGAGTTCCTGCTCAAAAGAATCAGGTATGGGAGCGTGTTCAGCAACCCCCTCGACCTCTTGTTTGTCAATACCCATTTCATCACTTCGGTACTTGGCTTCGTGCAGGAAGCAATGACAATTTGGGTTTGTGTCAAACGAGGCAGCGTCTTCGACAGAAATATCAAATGAGTCAGAGGCTCGGTGCTTGTTCGTACTGTGCATGTGCGCAAGACCACACGTTGAACACTTGAATCCACTTACGTCAAACGAAGA
>Ga0209965_1000105_pt1 | contig 27283 bp, 40 predicted proteins | sample SalPon2_B_H2O_MG_FD_185707 | JGI IMG/M metagenome (GOLD analysis project Ga0209965, IMG submission 185707) | Salt pond water microbial communities from South San Francisco under conditions of wetland restoration - Salt Pond MetaG R2_B_H2O_MG... | ecosystem: Environmental > Aquatic > Non-marine...
CGCTGGTATAACGCACCACAATGCATCTCTGGTGTAGGCGGCGGGAGTCGAACCCGCGTCCGAAACATCTCACCATCGCTTCATCGAATTCTTAATTTATCTCAAATGTCTCCATAAAAAATTCACCATTTTCTCTTGGCAGAACCGCCATCAATTGAGTGCCGGGATATTTTCCAGAATCCATCTTTTCGTGAATCCATTCAGACAGATTCCCAAAGACACTTTGCTCATCTGACGTAAGATCACTGACATCTGTATTTAACAACTTAAAGTTTTCATCGATCATTTTGCCCTGTTTTTCTAACCCTTCACGAGTTGTGTATAAAGCAGTTGCATCACGGTCAGCCGGGTCTGGCATAAATCCCTCTAACTGGTCGCCGCCCCACTTTTTACAGATCATTTCAATTGTGTCTTTAAGTTTTATATTATTCTTCATTTCCATTATACATCTCCTAATACAGCATACCGTATCCGCCAAACACCTTCAAACATTTCCGGTGGATCCAGTTCTACAACATCGCCCTGCTCATCAACCTTAATAAAAAGAGGTTGAGTGGGAATATATGAGACTGTATAAAGAAACGCAGGTCGACCTAAATTAGCAATCTCTGTTCTAAATTCTTCAATGTCTTGGGCAACCACCGTTTTTGCAGTAAGCGATTGATTTTCAAAAACTGCACAAGGTGACACCATAAAGCCTTTAAAAACTGGACCTAGATAATTTACCACTCCGTCGGGAACAAAAGAACTCACCGGGGTGCTTGGTTTTACGTCACTATCAACTATAGTTCTATACCATTCTACAGGGTCAAGTGTCACTCCTGCTTCTTCAATTTCTAATTCTACTTCATTCATTTTATATCTCCTTGAATAAAGGGGTAGCGTCAGACATCATTCTTATAAACTCTAAATTATCTGGAAAACTATCTAGTGTTCCTTTATGAATTTTGATTTCAACTGTGGAATCTGCCAAAGTTTCTGCGAGTGTTTCGACCCCATAGATAAACTGGTCTGTCGCCCCACCACCTATTTGTTTTTCGAATTGAATTTCTAGTTCATTCATTTATTTCTCTCTTCATGTTGTTTTGTGGTTTTATCTTTTTAATAATTCCCACGTTTTTTCTTTTTCTAAAATCTTTTTTTCTAATTCTCTATATTGATTGCCGAGATTTTTAAGTTCTTCCCAATCATTTTCCAACTCTGAGTTCGGTGTCAGCAATGCTAATCTTTCTTCTATATTTTTGAGTACTTCTAAAAGACTATAATTGTCTATCAACACGTCGCCATTTTCAATAACAAGATTGGCGTCAGTAATTTTTATTCCCGAACTCACATTTTTGTTCCAGTCGATTTCACTTGCTGCAATAGTAGAGTTCGTTATTCCATTAGCATTTATATTAGTCATATTGATATTATTTGTTTGCATCATTATGGAGTATTTTGTTTGCAATGTCAATGGCAGTATATGCAGAGAGTGTCCAACCAAGATGGCCGTGTCCAGTGTTATACCAGACTTTCGGATTTTTTTTACTTTGTCTAACAATAGGCATCATATTTGGTGTCATTGGACGAAGCCCAGCCCATGGTACTACATCTTCTGTATTCATCTGTGGAAATAAGTCTTCTGTCCAATCAACTAATGGTTGAATACGATGCTTTAGAATATCGCGGTTATATCCGTTAAATTCTGCAGTACCAGCCGCTCTAAATCTAGAATCACCCAACCTAGCACTTACAATTTTTGTTTCATCATCAAGTAGACTCACCCAAGGACCATTGCCCGGCTCGTTGACAGTAATAGAATATCCTTTTACGGGGTAGATTGGCAAGTTATCACCAACAAGTTTTGCAATGTCACGACTTCCGGTACCAGCACAAACAATTACGGGACCTTGTTTTTGAAATAGTTCTAGTGATTCCTTATCTACCGTTTCTTGGACAAACTGAACGGCATATCGGGTTTCTAAACAACGTGCAAGGTTTGCACAGAACTTGTGAATGTCACCTGTAAAATCTTCTTCTGTATAAAACCCACCAACTATAGAGCGTCTGGAATTTGATAATTGTGGTTCAATATTAAAAACTTCTTCGGAAGTGACTTCACGACGTTCTAGTCCAGCAGATTGATAAATGACATTAGTTTCGCGTGCATGTTGAATGTCTTTATCATTGGAGTATATGTGTAGTATGCCTTCTTTTACACAATCAAAATCTATACCTTCACGTTCTGCAATATTTTTATACAGGTCGTGTGCATCAATTGCCATCTCGCACGTTTTGAAAGTATTTCTTTCTCGGTTGGGAATATTAGATAAAAACTTTGCAAACCAAGAATACTTGTGTAGTGATGGTGCTGGATTTATTTTTAGCGGGGCATCTTTACGAAACATCCACTTAGCACCCTTGGCTACATTATGCCAACTATTCCACACCTCTGCATTTGACGCACTTAATTGCCCACCGTTGGCATACGATGTTCCCATTCCCGGATATCGTTCTTGGTCGACAACGAGCACATCATAGCCTGACCGTGCAAGATAATATGCTGTAGTAATGCCAGTAATACCAGCACCAATTACAGTGATAGTCATTTAATATCTTTTTCCTCTTTTTCCTTTTCAGATTTATTGTCTCGTGGTGGTCGTCCATAACCAACTGAACGATTCCACTCGGTTTCGGTCATTTTTTCTGGTTTTCGTTTAGTCATGATTTGTTACAGGATTCTCCGTTAGCTTTTGAAGGTTTGACGAAACAACTTTGTTCCCGTATACCCACATTTTCCAACGTTGATCAATTGGAGCAAACTCGATCTTTTTATCATATAACCTATGGCTATCCGATCCTTCGCCCACTACAGAATTAATGCTCACTTGGTATTTTTCTAGTAAAGTAGCCAGTTCTGCTTGAAACTTTCGTGCTTGTCTTTCTCTTACTTTATTCATGCTCATTTTATTCTCCTAAATTGTTTCAATAATCTGATTACCACTCTGGTTGTGAAAAATGATTTCTTTCACATTGGTGTCCAGTATATATCCCATACAAATCTTGCACGGAAAAGAAGCCTTGGGCATACCTGCTCGGCTAGTGCGAACTACCTGTATAGTATGGACATCGTCGCGAGCACGAATGAGTGCTAGGATTTCTGCGTGAAGATTTATTCTTTTTTCCATACCAGCCAACTGGGCGTAACGAGCTTGAATTGGGTGGCTTTTTTGCGGCATATTCCATGCTGTTGAAAGTAATCGACCACGCTTGTCATAACAAGCACACGCTACTTTATGTTTGTCTGATGGCGAATTAAACGCAATGTCAAGCATGCTTTCTGTTTTAAGCATGATATACTCTTATCTACTAATAATAATTATAGTGTAATCAATTTAAGGTGCGTCGTCAACCCGTCTAGCAACCTGCTGTAATTAACGTCATTATGCGTAAGCCATTTGGTATGTCAGCGGGGTGCTCATGTTCTTTTTGCCATTGAGTTTGTATCATATAAGCATACCCTTCTAATCGTGGCATACAAGGGTTGTCACCATATCTATTGTTGGTCATTTGAAGAAAATGAACTAATTCATGAACTAAAATGTGTGTTGTTTCCCAATCGGCAAATCTAAAGTCTGGTTTAAAGTATAGAGTATTTGTACGAAAATTATACAATGCACTGACGTTGCTGTTCTTTACTACTTTTCTATCATTTTCACTATGGTTATTCGGATCTTCATTTAACCCATAAAACATTGCTGCCATTTCATCTGCAGTACGACGCTTTACAGACGGCAGTGTTTCTCCATTGTATTCAAGTGATGTGTTTTCAGTAATCCATTCAATGTGTTCAACCATTACGGACTTTATTTGATATTGAGTATATTCGTAGGCAATTACTATTGCAGCATAGAATAGCACCATTGAAAAGACGCTGTATCTAAAAATGTCAGACTTAAAATGGTGCATTACGGTTCTCTGTTTTCCGTATTTATTGCTGACATAAAAAAAGAGGTATTGCACGGGAGCGGATGTACAATACCTCTGGGAAAACAACTGTAGCTAGGAGCAATAACTACAGTTGGCGTTGATTACCAGCCCGGTAATCAGATGCTCGTTTTTATTTTAAGTAAAGTATTTGTTTAGCATCTCTAGTTTGTCATCGTAATCAGCAATTTCAGCCAACTCTTTTTCAATTTCTTCTAAAATATCACCAGCACCTTCTCCAGTGCCAACTGGATTTTCTAGCAAAATTTCTACATTAGCACGATGCTTTTTAATGTGACCAATAAAGTGGGCTTCGGCAGATTTGAAAATTATATCTCTTAACTTTTTCATTAATAATAACCTGTGTTTTCTTAAAAGTATTTAGATAAGAAAACTACGGTTATAATAATTTTTGTAGAGAGCGGACAGTTTTTTCTAGATTGCCGAAATTAAAGATATGGATGTCGCGGTCACCTGATAGGTCACTAACGAATTTGGCAGTATTGAAACCAGAAAATGAAATATATTTTGCCCCAACGATATTTGGGATGGCTTCGCGAATAGAACGAGTAATACCACATAATTTAATAAACCGTATCAATTCTTTTGCTGAACAATTGCTTGGAACACCTACAATAGTTCTGTTATCAAATTGATTTAAAAGTCGGCGACTTAAACATACTTGTGTTATGCCACGTGTAAATTTTGAGTACTTGTTATCGTCAACTTCATTACTAGTTTCATTTTGTGGATATACTCCACACATCATATTGAACTTATAATTTTTGTTGAGGATATCATCATAGACACCAAAGGCACTACTATAACAATGACCAGTCTTTGTACCACCGCCTATTATAAGAATATCTTTAATACCCATTTCTGCAAACTTGTCGCAGTTTGAAAATAATTCATCTTTATTCTTTAAACTACGAGCAGCAATATGTGGAATAATTTTAATATTTGTGTTTTGTTTTTGTAAAGCCGCTATGGTATGCAGTGTTTCTGATAAACGATTTTTTGGAAGATGTACGATACTAACAGAATCAACATGATTAAGTACGTATGGAGACATGATCTGGCGTGGGGTTTGTTCAATACTTATTTTCATTATTATTCTTTTTTGGTGAAAATATTTATTTGTTGATTGTTCTTATCCGGTTAAACGGAGCCAAAATTACCCGATTTTTGATAACCATTCATGGACGTCGCCATATAATGTCGCGAGTGTTGCTTCACGACTAGAAAAGAAATGGATTTTTTGTTTCTTTTTATCAACGTAATATGGCCAATCTAGGTTTCTATCAAGTTGCAATAAAATTCGTTGATTGACGCGTTGCTTGTTGGATGAAATATCGGCTGACCAAGTATCAAACTCAAGTATATCTTTGAATATTTTTAATCCAATATCAGTCAAACGTAATCCACCTCGTTTTCGTATGTTATACCACCAAGTACTCATCGCTTCATTATAATCACACGATTCGGTGTCTGGCAGCAGTTTAACTAACTGTTGAGTTATTTTACTTTTTTGATTTGGGTGGCTCAGGATAAACTTGCTCACCTTGATTTAGGAATACCACTGTAAATTTATCAGTTTTGTATTTTGAGTTGAGTTTCTTTGCCAAGTTAATTGCATGTCCTTGGTTTGAAAATGAAACCTTGACATACTTTGGCCCGGGATACTGCACTAGTTGATTCCCGGTTTTTAGATTGATTGGCTTGCCATCAAAAAATACTGCCCATATACCATCAGCAGCAAGAATCTGCTCAGTTTTATATGTTGCTTTGTCTGTTTTCTCTAGCAGTATTTCTGGCTTTGGGCGTGACAACTTTGTGACTCCTTTAATTTAACTACCATTATTTATCATAGGTGTTAACTAAAGGGGCACGGACTGCGGGTTATCTAGAAACTTCCACCTTTAAGTTCTATTTTTTCACCAATGTTAAATGTAGCAGCGGAGTCTGTATTATTTTTATTTTCAGAGTCACGCATATGTTCTAGCGTCAAAAGTAATTTGGTGACTTCAGAATGCAATGCTTTTGCATCAGCAACAGACATTGAAAAATCACGAGCAGTTGGTGAGACACCCCTGACTCTATCAACAAAACGGTAGATTGCCGGGTAACTCACTTAAACTCAAAGTCCTCTGGGTCTTTAACAGGGCCAAAATATGGATAACGCTCAAGTAAAATAAGTTTTGGGCAGAACACAGTTTCCCACTCGCGATGTTGTTTTAATCTAAAATATCCCGCGGCATACCATGATCGACTATCGTTTGCTTTAGTATATAGTGCCATGCGATTTTTAACATCAAAGACAGGATTATGCACTTTGGAATCAGCGGGGAAGCCATAGACCGAGGTCGATGGGCGTGTGGGAACTACTTGAGTATTAATTTCATCAAAGTCAAGGTCAGCATTTTTTTTAATTTCTTCGAGGTCATTACCAAGAGGCTGAACTTGGCCGTTAATTCGTAGTGAATAAGATCCATCTGGCTCGGCAGATAGTTCGCCTACTTTTCTGTCTTGCTCCTTGAGAATCCAGAATTCATCACTTATTACTGGGGTTGCTTTTATCATCAATTGCTCCTTGATACGTTTTATTTAGCCACTCAGAAAGTTGGGTGGCCATTTCTGATAATTTGATTAGTTCGTGTCGGCCACAAAATTTCATAAACCGAACGCCAACTTGTGAGATATCTTTTCTAGAGGCCTGTTCTGCAATTGCTGCATCAATGGCCTCTTTAATTTCTTCTGGTTGTGCCCGCAAATCAATTAATTTACGATTTCTTTCATAATCATCTAATACACGATGTTCAACATCTTCGTGGTCAGTCCAGCGTTGTAGCATTAGATTATTCCAAGAAAACCCTTTTGAAAATCTGTCATTAAATGCCTCAATAAGTCCAGTCTTGTTTTTAGTACCTTTTTTTCTAACACCGGGGTATGCAGAGAATACATTGTCAGTGGCATCGCCACGAACACACTTTTCAAAAAGCAGCCATTCAGGGTCAGGCGTTTCTTTGAATTCACCGGTTTTTTTATCTTTTACTGGTTTATCTTGGTCGTCCAAAATTCCCGCGGTTGTAATTAAATGACCCGAAACTCCATTGTATTGCTGAACATTGTCAGCCATCAATTGCACAAAATCAGTGTCACTAGAAATAATTATATGGTTGTCATCAGGGTGTAAATCAATCCATCGTGCGATAATATCGTCTGCTTCAGCACGTTCATGTCTGAGAACTGAGCAGTTGGTCTGGGTTTTTAAATAGTTGGTAAGTTCTTCAAAGGTTTCCCAAAAAACTTTTTCTTCTTCTTGTTCCCGCTCTGTCAGAGCAGCACGAGCATCAGACCGGTTTCTTTTATAACGTGGATAAATTTCTTTACGCCAACTCTTGCCTTCTAAACAAAATACCACGTGGTCTGCACCAAATTTTCGGTACATTTTGTTTATTGAACTAAGTGTTACGTGCATTGCGTAACCAACTTTTTCATGCGTATCTGCCGCACGGAATGCAGCATGTCGTGCACGAAAGAACGTGTTAGCAGTGTCGATAATTAGATATCGCATAGGTTGCCTATATAATATTGTGTTTGAGAATGTATTGTAACATATGTTTTGCCCAAAAACTATGAGCATCTCTGCCATAATGCCATGAATTTGGAGACACGGTTTTATATCCAGAGTTTTTTAAAGTCGCATCAAACGTTTTATTAGCTTCATAAGGTCCAATGTAATTTATGCCCCAATCCTGCATATTATTAATCGTTCTGAAGTACATATTTCCATTAAAAAATACATGTTTTATATTTTTTTCTAGCAATTCACAGTGAAAATTCCAAATATCTTTATGTATATGCATTGTTTTTCTTGGCAAATCTAATGTAGATATAAATTCTTTATATTTTTCTTGGTGTGATTTTGGGAGATTATCTTTCCCAGATGCATTAATTTGGTAGTATTCGTTGTCTATTAACCATTCTTCTCTTTCCCAAGTAGACCACTGAATAAAAACTATTAATTCATCATTGAATTTTGGATATGTTTCTTCAATCCACTTTCTGGATGTTCGTAGTATTCTTTCATTAGAACTTGCACTCTCGGCACCACAATGAAATCCTGCATGGAGAGAATCTGCTAACAGTTTACCCCAACTAACTTTTAAATTGTCAGGGTGTGGCGATCTGCCTTTGTAAAAGTATTTCCCATCATCTTCGGCAAATGCATAGCCATTGACTGCTTCGGCAGCAGCCGTGTGACTATCACCATTTACATAAAGTATCATGAAATTTCTTTTCTACCATCACCCAAATCACGAGTGTGTACATAAGTTTCATGATTCATGGCATCATATTGGTCATACGTTTCCATAACAACATGGCGACACACAGCTTGAAACCATTGGTCCACGATGTCAGCATCAGTTTCACCCTGATATCCGGCTCTAATCAGATTGGTAACAAACTTTTCATTCCAATCAAGCTCGAAAGAACCTTGATGTAGATTTTCTGGATCTACATCCATTCTTAAAATTGCAACATAAGGTTCACCTTTTTTGTCTGCAATCTCTTTCTCACTTTTCTTTGGCTTGGGTGGCGTGGGTGAAGTCTGTGCTTTTGGTTTTTGAAACCGTTTTTTAATATTTTCAAACATAGTTAATAATTTTACTCTAGTGGTATTATAATGTCAATACTATTGATTTATTAAATTTTTATATTTGCCCAGCCAAAACTTACAAACCGCTTCATGTGCATATTTAATTAATTAAGAAAAAACTGATCCAATCTTGGTGGTTTAAATGTATCTGGTTTAATCACTTTTCCATCTTCTCTTTTTAATACTTTCCCTGTTTCAGCATCAATCTTACTCATATTAGAAGAAATAACTTCCTTCCATGCATTTTCATCATCAACGCCAAGGGAGTGGAGTGCACCAAGAGTTACAACCATAATGTCAAGCAATGCATCAAGTTGTTCTATTCTGTCGCCAGCATTGATTGCGTCGTCTAACTCTCCCACCTCTTCTTTAATTAAGGTTCTGTATAAATCAAATTGTTCTTGGTTATGAACACCAACAGTTTGATCACATGCTGTCATAAATGTCTTTTGGTCTTTAAATGGGTTTGTCATATTTTATTTCCTCTCTGTAATAAATATCATTATGATTGATGACATTAAAAATTTTATGAATATTGTTGAAGCGGCTGGTGTTCCCGGTGTTAAACAATATGATCGTGATGACACAAAAATCACTGCTCAAATTGATAGCAAACTGGGACCAAAGTTTGATCGACTTGTAGATGATTTGCAAACAGTAGATAATTTAAAAGCCCAACTAAAACAAATGCAAGATACCACAAAAACGCAGACACGACAAGACGTTGCATTTTTATTTGACGTTGAAGATGCTGTTTTTACTCGTGTCATTGAAACAAAAAATGTCATTTTAGAAATATCCAAAGATCCTAAGCCCACAGAATCACCACAATACAAAAAGATTCTTGAAGCATTAGAAAAACATCTAACGCCTGATCTCGTTGAAGTTCTTAAAAAATTAAAAGAAGAACACAAAACTATTACTCAGAAAGATCCAGCAGTGAAATATAAGTTCAAAGAAGATGAGGCAAGTGAAATAGATATGAGTTCTTTTACTGGCTGGATTGAATCGTATGATAAAAAATTAGACTTAGTCAAACAGTATCTTTAATTTAAATCTAAAAGTTTTTTGTATGTTGGTAACCAATATTTAGCGGCAGCAAGGTGGGCATCTTCTAGTGGGTGCCACCCCGGGTCTGTAACTTTAAATTTATTTTTTTTACTCCAATCCAAAAAATTTAAATTATCAAAAGAATTTATGTGGGGTAGTATGAATTTTTGAAGTTCAGATATATACCCACCACAAAACCATTTAGTTTCGAATATTTCACTATCCATATCAGTTTGAACAAATTTTATACCTTTATTCAATAAAAATGACGTGGCACAATAAATTGATTGCAATGAATTAAATTTGTTCATCATTTGGTTATCGCTAATGTATTCAATATACATGCTTTCTAGTTGCTTTTGATAGTCAACATCACATTTTTTAATTTTATTTTCAATGGGATCATAAAGCTTTTGATTTTTTAAATCAACATTTTCAATTTCTTGATTTTTTATAAATGGATATTTGTAGACTGTTGGTCCAAAATTTATCCATGTATTGCAATTGTGCTGATTAACAAAGTAGCTCCATCTATGAGTCCATGTCCAATTTACAACTGCTATGTCGTCTAGGTTTTCATTTTTTGAATAATAATCTAAAATTCTTCTCATTATAGATTGATTACTTGAGCCCGGTGATGCTTTACATTCAAATTGGATGCCTAGTTTCTTGGCTGCTAGGCTTGGCCAACCTGCTGACCCATCATAATTTTCTGGTATTTCATATCCAAATATAAAACTATCACCAAATGAAACTATTTTAGACATACAACTATTTTTCTTGATCGTATTTTTTTAAATTAATTAACTGCATTTGGTTGTTTATATCAGCCGCCATTATATCTTCCCATGGATCTCTTTCGCCGGTCAAATAATCTATCCATGGCTTAACAGATATACCTTGCATTTTTAAAAACCACGCAATCCGATCCGCTGTTTGGTATCGTTTTGTTCTTGCATCCTTGTGTGCAATATCTCCGGGTTGTGCAGGATTTCCTTCTAAAAGTCTTCTAGACTCAAATGTATTGTCATGATTATTGCCTGTCAAGTCAAAGCGATCATGCTCAACCCACACATCAATTTTTTCAAATATTCCTAATACATATGCAATTTGTGAAATTTCTGCATCGTTTAGAGGATGTCTGCTCAAATAACCTAATAATTTATACCACTCAATGGGAACAATTGGAAAAATACTATATGGATGTTCATTATGAGTGTGCACCGCTAGTACACGAAAATTTCCATCTTGTTTATAAAATTCTTTATCCCAATTTTTTGATTGCATTTCGGCGTCGTCGTTCCAAAAAAATAACCATCGGCCCCGTGCATGTCCCGCCAAGTGATTTATATATTCATTTAAGCGAGTGTACCCCAGTGGAGAAAACTTCAGTGCCGTATAGGAAACCCCGTATTTTTCCAATTCGGGAATAATATTAGTACTAAAATATTCAAAACTTTTTGTGTCATCACTATCAAACGCAAGAAGTATTTCTATATTAGAAGTATCAGACACTGTCGTTATTAGGCTGTTGAGGCTTTTTAATAATTGCTCAGTTCTGCCGCGTGTCGGTAACAATATTGAAATGCCCAGTGTTGAGTCGGCTGATATTAATTGCATAGCAAATACTTACCAAAAGTAATTATAAATTCTAAAATAATTTAAAATTCCCAGTTTACGTTAACCACGAGATTATTTTTATTATTTTGCCTAACAATTCCACTAGCTATTACACTCAAACCATCGGAAAAGCTATGCTCGGCATGCGTTCTAATATAGTAATTGTTAACACTAAACAATGAAATTTCATTATTGGAATACGATACATTGCCATTATTATCTACGGCCTCTGGCAATGAGACATTAACGGAGCCAGAAACAACAACTGGATCAATACCACCGTATACTCCAAATTTGTTATTTTTGTGTCGCCATCCAAAATCCCCCCACGCTGCATAAATGTCATTAACAGACGTGATTAATCCCGGATTAATACTTGTTTGGGTATGCATGATTCCAGTATTTGCTATCCAATTGCCTTCTTTTACAGTTAGAGTTCCTTCTGTAATATTTGATTTATTTACTTCTCCCCATATGCCAGACATACTTAACCATGGGCTAAAGTCTACCTCGGTAAATGATGCTGTCAAAAATGCGTTTTCGCTAATTTTTACAGTTGGCAGCGAGAGGCTATAATTATTTAAATCAGCATTCTCTTGGTGCAGAGATACCCCACCCAATAAAAGATTTTTACCACCCACTAGGTTAGACGACCGCACATTGTAATCTACAAAGGATTGATCAATGTGGCTAGTATATGTATCCCAACTGGTTGCTGCTGTATACACAGACCTATCTAAGTTGACAGAGAAGGTTCTGCCGACACTATCTGTGGCCAAGACAGGGACGTTATTACCTAATTTAACACCAGAGACGTGACCCGCAATAGTGTAAAATTTCTTTCCACCTTTGCTTACTAAGGACAAGTTTCCAACAGGAGACATCGCTTTATAGTAATCAATGACAGGCATTCCCTCCACTATTCCCGAGGATGTAAGAGAAAGAATCTCTTGAGCCTGTGAATCTGTTATCCATGGCCACTGGGCTTTTAGTGCAGAAACCGTATTTGAGACTGTGATTGTCCCTTCATTACCAATTTCCGATAAGAAAACACGATTTTTATAATCTCCTGATTCTTGGTCCGTAACTAGCCCAACACTCACCAAGTAACGAGTATTATCAGGGCCGGAAACTATAGAATGTACTGGGTCAGCGACCAAGTTGTCGTCGCCTAAACTATTGAGAGTGTCATTATACGCCGAAAATTCATCGACAAATTGCTCCCTAAATGTGCCTCCTGCCTCTTGGACAAGAATTGAAGTCGATGGTTCTTCTGCAAATGCAATACTACTTAAAAGAATATCCATCAATCCATCATCATTGACATCGACCAATACGGGATTGTACGGGGCAAGTTGATTAGTATCAAAATCTTTTAAAATATTATCAGTTACGTCAGTAAAATTCCCAGAACCGTCGTTTTGAAGGAATTGAACCTCGGTATAACCATGAACATTATCATCTTTATCAAGAGTACTAATAGTAACAACGTCATCGATGCCATTATTATCAAAATCAAACGTGATAGCCCTGATAGTGGAATACTCGTCCTCTTGTGCCGCTCGCTCGTCATCCCATTTAGAGAGTTCAAATCGAACATCGGGAAGAACAGATTCACGAGTTAACACTAACTCATCATTTTCAATATTCCACGTATATAATTCTTGTTTGTTCCCCCCTGCGGTTGTGATAATACTAACAGTGTCGTCACCTAAAAAATCACCAACTGCAATTCCAACCCCGGTGGGGGAATTATCAGATTGATACATCTCAAAAGTTCGATCCGCTGCTCCGAGCGAAAGTGACATGTTTCCCCTAAAACTTCCTACGAGAAAATCATCAAACCCATCTCCGTTAAAGTCGGCAACCGCCGCATCATGGGCCCATGTATCCTTGTGATCTATTTGAACTCGCTCAAAAGAACTTGAACCAGTGTTAAAATAGACATGACTCGGCCCATAAAGGTCCATGTCTGTACCATGTGGAACAGCCATATCTACATGGCCATCACCATCAAAGTCAGCAAAATGAACGCTAGGCTCAGTGCCTAAGATACTATTTTCAGTTCCTTCAAACCATGACTCCGTCTCATTGCTAAAGTCTCCGGTGTTCCAGCCATAGACTTGCATTTCGTAGTTCTGCCACGTGTTGATGTCATCGGTCTCCATATCAAACGACTGGCTACTGCGGCCCGCAATGACCACTTCCTCTGCACCAGATTTGTTTAAATCCTGTGTATAGATTTCATCGTCGGGTGTAGCGGTAATAGCACCCTCAACCGGGTCATATGTCTCAATTACAACAGGCGTATAATCTCCGATAATAACTGTTCGTTCAGAGGGAACATTATTGCTGACTGTTGGTCCAGATGCTCCCCCGCCACCACCACAGGCGGTTAGCAATGATAATGAGACGAAAAGTATTGGTGTATAATTTTTCATTTTAATTGAGTTTAAAGTTGAACACCCAATTAATATACATCCTGACATTATTGTTGTCAAGAATAAAAAATTAGAATAAGCTTAATTGTGAAGAATGTAGATTTTTACTGCGTTCTGAGAACATGAATTGTCGGCAGTCTGGGTAACTGCCAACTTGGCATTGCGGGACAACCCTGTCTAACTTATCTATGCCCAACTGACATGTTTCTAGGGTTGGACAATAATGATAACCAAGGTAAAAATGTTTTTGTAATGACCATGGGCTTTTTTCAAGTGCTCTACCATCAGCACGCATTTCGCTGATTAGATGGTATGCAGCCTTATCATCTAATAGTATAGCACCACATCTGCCTAGATGTAAGGGCTTGGAATAACCAAAACTCAAACATTGCATTTGACCCTTACGATACATTCTAGGCTCTAGTCTTCTGGCGGAATCCCATATACGTGTATTTTCAAATTTATATTCTCCTGTCCATATATGATCAAACATATCAAATTTTATACCCAAACGATGTAGAGTCATTGGAACAGAGAGATAGGTTCGGGAAGTAAACTGTGTGACTTTCACATTGTCATAAAGCATGCACAATTCAATAGCATGTGTGCAGCAGTCAGTTGCTATTGCATATGGTGCTCCAGTATATTGTGCTAATTTTTCTTCAAATTTAAAAAGGGTGTCAAAGCTCATTCAATTGTACTTATATTTGGATTTTGTTGATTCGTGTTTTAATAACCATTCAGTTAGTGTTGCACCTTCAAGTTCAGCCTTTACGATATATTTCCACCCCAGCGAATGACCACAGTGACATCTGTGCCATGTCGGCGTTGAAAGTGAATTTTTAAAAGCCCACTGACCTTTTTCAGTGCTTTCCCAGTTATATAGGGATGTTGCAGCATGAATATCTGGGTCTTCTATTTCATAAACATAAAACTCATGTACTATAACTTGCATTACTAACTATGACCATTTAAGTTTAAACACAACTAAATGTTGTGGATCGTTAATTTCCCAGAGTGAGTATTGATTAACTTTGTCAGTGACAATCCACATACCAGCAAATTTCGCTTCAATGCCATGATATTCACACCACTCAACTATTTCAGCGTGGTGGTCATTAATATCTTCGTTGGCCACAATAGGTACAAATTGTGTATTGTTAACCAACTTTGAATTGTAAGAATTAGGCATTGCCTATGCTTTGTGTTTGCCAATTCCAAGCGTGGATTATAATGTCATCAATCCCCCAAGTTGGTCCCCACCCAGTTTGTTGCCTAAATGCCTCTGCATCAGCAGTGAGTATGTCTGGGTCGCCATCGCGTTCTTCACCATATTTCCAAAGTAAATCTTTGTCAATAGTTTTTTGTGCTTGATTAATAATATCAAGATTACTCAATCCTGTGCTACTGCCAAGATTATATGGTCGAGATTCTGTCTCATTTTCAACTGCAAGTCTGTGTGCACGTGCAATATCTGAAACATGAATATAATCTCTTATACACGTTCCATCAGGCGTATCATAGTTTTTTCCATTAAGGATAAATTGTTTATCGTTTTTTAAACTATTGGTGATACGAGCAATGATATGTGTTGCATCTGAATCTTGACCGTGGCGGTTTTGTGGGTCAGCACCACAAGCATTAAAGTATCTAAAGGCAACATAATCTATACCATATGCTTTGTGGTAAGCCGATAGCAACATATCTACCATGAGTTTGCTCTCTCCGTATGGAGATATTGGGGCACATGGAGAGTTTTCAGATATAGGGGTTTGAATAGGATTTCCATAAACAGCGGCACTTGAACTGGTAATAATCTTAGAACAAGATCTGGTTTCTAACAGGTTATCCAGCAGTCGCTTTGTTTTGATAAAGTTATTTGTGTAATATGACTCTGGATCATCAACACTAGGTGCAACAAGGCTGCTTCCTGCACAGTGAATAATGGCTATTGGATTAGATTTAGATATTTCGTCAGTTGCACGATCTGTAGAAAAATTTACTGTCACAAATCTTGACATTGCATGTAATACAGATTTTCGCGGTTGTTTAATATCTATCCCTACGACATCATATCCTGCATCAGAAAATTCTAAGACAGTCTGGCCGCCGATATAACCAGCAGCACCTGTTACAACAACCGACAATATATCAGACTTTTGATCAGCCAAAGCGTTTGCTGTCTTGTTCCCACATGTTTTTTACATTTTTGCCATTAAGAAATTTGTTATACTGTTGCCATGCATAACTTTTCCAATTATAAAGATCTTTTTCATTGTACCGATATCCATAGTCTCGGCAAAAGTCTTTAAAATTGTCTAAATCATCAAAGATTTTATCTACTGCTTCACTCATTTTTTCCTCTTTTACATTATTGGTGAGTTTAACAAACTACGCAATTATTGTTTATAATTTCATAGTCTCGCTTGTATATATTCTGTATTGCAGCACGAAGATTATTATTTTTTTGAACACGCTCAGCAAAGAACTGTTTTAGTTCTCTTAAGTCTGGGTCATCTTCACTTTTATTAAAATCAACATCTGATGGAACGGGCCATACCAAATTTAATTCTCGCGTTAGTGTTTCTTCAAGATTAGAATTGACATATATGTATTTTCGCTTGGCTTCGGGCAAAATGTTTTCAAAAAAACAATGCTGAGGCCATACATGATCATCAAATATGTCTAAATTATCCACTATAATTTTTTCTGTTAAATCTGTGTAGTCGGCTGCAAAATTTTCTGGATTATCAGATTCTAAAATATTGCCTTTAATATATTGTGACATGCCCGAAATCCATCTATCAAGCGGATCTCGCATCACAATTATAACTTCATTAATATTATTCCAATTAGTTCCCCATCTTCCTATTGTTGTTGATGTCCATCCAGATGATAACAACCAAGAACCAACAAACGTGCTGGCACTTTTTGGAATATTAATATAAAATTTTGTTGTGTCTGGGGATAAGAATCCACTACTATAACCAAAATCTCTACGCTTGACGTAAAAATCTAACATTACTGTGTATATGCTGGCAAGATATAATTATATTCAGCAATACCAGAATTTACAGTGATTTGTGCAACTCCACTATCACTAATACGCATAGTTTTATCGCCAACCAAATCTAAGATGTTGATTACCTGCGTTACTTTGTATAGCCAACGTCCCTTGAGATTTCCAGACACGTCAGATTGAAATACAAATTCTCCAGCGTGCGTGCTACGGTCGCCGAATAAAAACTTTAAATTGCCCGAGTCAGTAGTAACTTGAAAGTTTGATTCTTCTGAGTTGGCTCGTGCTTGCATTTTAAGCCGCTGAATGCCAGCCATTGTTGGTTCAAATTCTACGTCCCAGTTTGCACCTTTAAACTTGGGTGTTTTTAACTTCTCTGTAATAACTTCTTGTGCCATGAATCGATAATCGTTTCTAAAGTCACCAGTAGCATTTTCAAAATGAATTCCTACCGGAACACTTTCGCCGTTACGACTTTGATGATTAACTTCTATTTTTTCATTCTCATAATACTCAGGAAGATTTAGTAGAATTTTGAGTTTTGCAAGGTTTGGCATTCCAAATGTTCCTTGAAATTCATTCATAGGTTGTGAATACTTTGCATCCACAACAACTGATCTATCTTCAGCAACTGCACTGATTGCTGTTTCGCTTGCTGTTCCTGTAATTTTAACAAGGTCAATGCAGCCAAGGTGATAGGTGTGTTGTATTAGATCTAGTAATTGATCTCTCATAATTTCTCCGTTTTTAAAATATTATTAATTTATGAATTTTGTATTGTGGTGAAATAAAATATCACACAGTTCTGGGCAATAATCTTTTATTTTGATTTTTTTGACCTTGTCCATTTTTTCTATATAAGAACAAAAATAATCATATTGTTCAATATTAAAACTATTAGTTTTTAGACTGTTTATAATACTATTAATAGAATTAGATGTGTTGTGCTGTTGGTCTTTGTGTATATTTGATTTCCAAATCTTCTCAGGTATTCTTTCTAAACTTTCAACAATAACTGATCTTTTTTCAATCGGAATTACATCTGGTTGAAGATGTGGTTCACTTGCGTACCCAAATGTTATTAAGTCAGGCCAGTCATTTTTAAAAAAGTCTAATAATGTTTCTAGATAACAAAAGTTATATGCTGAAGTGGTTATGTTTACTCTTACTTCAGTATTTTCATATTTTCTTGTTTTATAATAGTTTTCTTTTACTTTTTCCCATTGACTGCCGTATCTTATGTAATCTGCGGGTCTTCCGATTGCATCAATGCTAAATATTAAAGTAATTTTTGATTTGTATTTTTCAATAAAATTATAATCAATATATAGCCCATTAGTAAAAATCATAATGTTGGCATTAATGTTTTCTGTAGCCCAATTCAAAAATTTTAAACAATTTTTATCGTAAAATGGTTCTCCGCCTAATAAAACAATATCTTTAATTCTGTGTGAGACTGGTGTGAGAAATTCAAAATCTGTTATTGATGCTGCATCAACTTCATTTTTATCTATTAATCCAGCCTTGTCCATAAAGTGTTTTACACGAGTACTAGCGTCAGGCCAGCAGCTTTGGCAAGCAAAGTTACATACACTTCCCGGGCGTATTTCTATTGTAATGTCTTTTTCACTATAATCATAGTACGCATTATTTCCATTGCCACGCATACTATCATCTCTGCCAGATTCCTCTGCATGTTGACATTTGACACAATTGGTAGGCCACTCCCCTCGCTCTAACATTTTTCGTTTTTCTAATACTTGTGGGGAATTATGCCAGTTTTCAATGTCAGTGATTTTACTGTAATGATTTTCTTTTTTCCACTTTTCATCAACTGTCCATGCACAACATGGTCTTATTACCCCATCGTATCGTATTGCCATGCCATTTGTTATAAATTTACATTCAAGCATCGTTTAATTTGTCTAGAAATGGTTGATAATTTACGAGATTATTATATTGATTGTCGTTCTTATGGGTGCAAATATATTTTTCTAAACCCGGGCATAATTCTGAAATAATCTTTATATCCACTATTCCATGAATAATTTGTTGTAAAATAATTTCTTTTGGCAGTTTTAATATAGTTTTTAATATTTCTGTATCTTTTAATGGCGTCCAAGATATAGTATTTTCGAGGTGCCAATGCTGATGGTCATTGCTCGTCATGTTGCATATTTGCCGACATAAATCAGAATATTTTGGATACTCTTTTTGTAATTCTTTTCTGTTATTCCAGTAGTAATTTATAATTTTTGTATTTTTATCACGTAAAAAATATTTTTTGTGATATGAATACTTTAATTTTTCAAATTCTTCTATAAGATTAATATCATTCCACGCACACCATAACGCAGTGGTAGTTGGCCCCCGCATAAATATTTCATCTCCCATACCACCAGTTGCATAAAGAGTTTTTTCTTTCCAGTGATGAAAAGATTTGTACCCCCACAAATTTGGGTGCTTCAACAAGGTATCCATATTCATCACAGTAAATTTTGTAAAGTCAAAAAATTCTTTTGTAATAATATTAATTTCTTTATCTTTATTATAATATTTTTTAAGAAGGGAATATACCATACTGGTATCTATCCCCCCAGATAAGAATACATTAATAGTACCAGATGTATCAACAAATTGGTTAAGTCCATCAATTTTTGTGATTAGAATGTTTTTTATGCTGTCGCTACATTCTTCAAGTGAGATATTTTTTGATACATCAATATCATATAAATTTTTTAAAAATGTCTTGTTGATGCCTGAATTCTTGTATTCAACAAAACTATCACTCCATATATGATCTTCAATTCCTATGTTCTCAGAATACGGCAAGTTAGTCAATAAATTGTTAGCATAATATTTTAATGGAAATGAACGATTAATATCATGTGTAATAACTACTTTATGTTTATCAGCTAATATGATACAAAAATTGCCAGTATATTTTGGAGTTTTGTCATTGATAAACTCTTTTACGACTTCTTCCAATTTTTCTGTATCACAATACCCTTTAAAAAATATAGTTGTTTCATTTTTATTAATTTCTTCCCATCCTGAGTCTAAATGAATTTTAAAATCAAATACTGAGTGTTGTATGGCAAATCTTTCGTCGTTATTGTTGGTTTTGGATATCGAAAAAAACATTTAGGTATTGCTACTCCTTATTTAAAATTTTAGCTAATGGTTGGCCTCCGCGTAGAGAATATCTTTTTCCGGGTTTTTGAATTTCCATCCAACACATCGTGCCGTTGCTGTTGTAGTTATTCATTATATTAAACCCAGCGTTTTTTATAATTGATTTAATTTCATCCCCCGGAGTATAACAATCATAACAATGCTCACTGTTTCTAGCCCCTTCAGGAAAATCACAGTCATTAAACGTAAACACGAACACCCCACCTTCTCTGAGCAGTGAAAAAATTTCTTCAAAATATCGTTTAAATGTGCCAAGTGACTTTTGATTAAAGAACTCTGTTGCGACTATTAACCCAAACTGATTATTAGGAAAATGTCCAAATACAGGAGTATCTACATCTGATATTGTTTTAAACCGCAACCGAGCACGATAATTTTCATTAAACTGTTTTTTTGCTGGATTAAGCAAATCTTCATGTATGTCTACCAAATATAGTGGGTCTAAGTCAACTAGATTTCTTGTCCAAGTACCATACCCCGGGCGGATGTGCATCCCCGGGTATTTCCAATTACTATATATTTTACATCTTTCAGCGAACAAAGACTTTGTAAATTCGTGGTGTGTGTTTTCTCTGTCCGAAATTTTCTTTAAAATTTGTTCTGGTGAGTCTGTATTAGATGCCTTATCGAGCTGCATACTCATTTCTCTAAGTTCACCATCATACTCTCTTATAAGAGAGTTAACACTGTTAACATAGTTACTAAGTTCATTCACCGATTTATTTGATTTTGATTGTACATTGTTCAGCACAGCGGCCAATCGCGAACTATCGATATTAGTTTCACAATTGACAAAATCCACATTTGATTTAAGTTTTTCTATGCTATTACATAATTCGTTTACAGAACTTTCCCATCTGGTATCAAGTAATAAATTTTTTAGATTAATTAATTCGCTTATCTTTTTCATTCAAAGTCAAATAGGTCTTGGAAATTATTTTCTGTATTGGTAGCACTGGCAATATCCCAACCGAGAACACCCAACAGATTATCAAGTTTCTTGTCTATGACTGTTGCTTCCATATCAGTTTCATCAAACGGCAATTCTTTAAACCATTCTGGCAACCTCGTTTCATCTGTTGGGTAGGCTATTGAAGTCCAGCCAAGTGCATTGGATTTTAATTTACATACAACAACTTTCATGCCATCCATAATGGTTGTACTGTAATTATCAGAATTCATCTTCTTCATATTATTCCAGTTCATTGCAGCACGAACATGACCGGGCATATTTGTTTTGCCGTGCTTCTTTTCTCTTTCACTATACATAGTTAGATTATTGACACGCTTAGGCGAACCTTTTTCCCACCCCGGTCGAGTAGTAAAATCTTTTTTAAATTTACGGATGTGTTCAATAACTTCATCTGTTGTTGCAGCATCTAGAACGGTTTCAAGCACATCACTTAAGAAGTCTTGAATAACTTTTGGTGTATCTGAGCGTTTAAGGTCAAGGCCCATCGGTTTAACTTTCCCGGGTTTTCCGTCTTTGTCTAAACGCTTACCCTCATTGTCAATCACCATTACGGCATATCGCTTTTTCTTGATAAACAATCCGCGTGAGGCCACCAATTCGCGAGCACACTTGATAAGTTGGCCCATGTGTCTAGGACTATGAAATGCTTGCTCCATAAATGCTGGGAAACTATCACTAACTTGTTCAGCAATATTATTGTAAAGTTGGATGACTGTGCTTTTATCCCAAGTCATTTTTCCAGATTCAACCTCGTCCTTTACGATGGGCCACGCAGTAAAGTAACAACTGTCTGTATCTCCGTATATTATTGCTTCACCTGCATGATCATATTTGCCTGTTATACATTCATTTGTATATGCATCCATGTGCTTTGCAATCGATCTTCCTGTAAGTGTTGTAGATTGGCCAATGCGTTTATCAAAAAATCGACAATATGGATTCAGAATTGCACCATATAGTGAGTTAAGGTTAATTTTTTTAACCAGTTGGCGTTTGTCCCAATACTCACGGTCCGAATCACTTTCTGACTTCTTCAAACTTTTTTGCATTTCTTTTCGTTCAGCGTACCAACGTTGTAGTAGACCGGGAATGACACCATCAAACTCGTATGTAAAAATAGTACCATTAGCACTTAGAACCCACGGTTTCTTTGAATCAAAAATCATTTTCCATATTTCTGAAGCACTATAAACCTCACTCTCACCAGATTGCCAATCAATTGTGATTTCAGTACCAACCTCTTGGTTCATTACAGCACTATACTCTAGTGTTGCAAACAGCCCTTCCCACGCTTCTGCAAAACTTTGCTTTTTTGACATGCGTTCTTTTATCATCTGATCAGTCATAATTGGTCGCAATTGCCCAGCAATAGTTTCTGGGCCCATATTCAATGCACGAATGACAGATGGGTACAGACTGTTAATATCAACCGAACCTATCCAATCATGCATTCCTCGCTTTGGATGTGCAACATATGCACCTGCGGCTTGCATTTCTTCAGTGGACAAGTCTTTTTTGCGGTCAGGAACTACTACCCCACGCTCATGGGCTTCATTAATAATTGCCTGTTCAGTAACTGCAACAGCACCCATTGTTGTAGGAAGAAGAACGGTGTTTTCATGTGCAATCTTATTTGCAAGATCAAGAAATTGCAATTTCTGATCAATTTGTGCAAGGCCACGAACATCCTGTCTGTTGTATTCAATAAACTTTTTGAAATCTTGATTATATAATTGATCCAGTGTTCCTTCGTACACTGTTTTAGAACCCAACCCCTCATAATCTAATATAGAGTCTAGGCTATAGCTATGTCGTTCTTCATAGGTATATTTGCGGTAAAGTTGCATATAGTCCATATGAACACGGCCAATAAGATCAAAAGTAGTTTGCTCTGCACCAAAGCGTTCAAACTCTCTTTGCTTCGGCAGTTGATCCCACAGGCACAAACGACGAGTATCATCCTTACTTAAAATTCGAGTAATCCGTAATATTGTGTAAGGAATATCGTATCCTTCTGAGTTCCACCCTGAAAGGACATCAGCGTCTTCAATTACTTCAAGAAATGCTTGGAGTAAATCTTCTTCGCGTTCAAACATAAAGGTATCATTGAAACTATTGCCAATTTCGGTAGCAGTTTCCATGCTCATATGTTTTGGTGGCATTGCAAATGTGACAAGGCGATCTAACCAATCAAGATACACAGTAATTGCAGTAATTGGTGTAAATGGATCGTCGGGTCTAGAGTAGCCACGCTCCGGATCAAAGTCTACCTCAATGTCAAAAAAAGCAGTGTGGAGTTTAGGTGCTTCTGCATTAAGATAGTTGTCTGCTAGACATCGAAAGATTGGATTAATGTCAGATTCATACAATTGTTTGTTGCTATGTGAATTCTGTTCGCGTCTGAACTCTCTGCTGCTTTTTGTACTAAACCGACTTACTGGTGTTCCATAGATGCTACGAAACTTTCCTTTCGGATCATCATAATAAAGGACATAAGACGCAGGATATTCGGTGTAATACCTTTCTCCTGCGTCTCTGCCAACTACATGTATTCGGTCTCGTTTGCGATCAAACAAACAATCAATATAACTCATTTTTTCCTACTATCGTTTATGGCCGACTATACCGTTATTCATGCTCGTGTTGTGAGCGACTCAGAATGGTTTTTAAAATATTAAAGAGTTTTGCCAGCGGTAGTTAGAATTGTTTCAACAAGTTCATGATCTTCTTGTTCTTGTGTAAAACTGGCTTTATGAGCTAAGCGAATTGCTTTTTTGAGAACAGACGGCTTGATATCAAGTTCTTCTGCAACTGCTTTTACAGTATCAGTTAGTCCTGTGTTAAGAGACTCAACTTCATGCATAACTTGCATGCCTTCGTTGATTACCTGAGTGATTTTGGTTTTTTGTTCTTGGTCAAAATGTTGTGACATGGTTTTCCTTCATTGGTGGTATAATATTAGCAGTATATAGCATTTGAATATTAGTGTCAATGTATTTTTGAATGATTATAAGAAAAAATGCTCACTTTATAAAACAGGGTAGCAATCTGTTTTAAAGGCAGCAGCCGCCTTTCCACAACCCAAACGGTCCTAAGGGTTGAAACTATGAATGTTTAAGAAGCCAATATGTATATAATTGATCCAATATATTTTGCATCGCTAAATCAGTTTTTGCCAATTCAGAAATTTTCAAAAAAGTTTCATAATCTATTTTTTGTTCGTTTGTAGTAACAGATATTTTTTTACGCAAACTACTGCCGGGCTTTCGACGATATACTGTTCTACCACCATCTGTACTTTCATAAATGTAGCGGACTTTTTCAGATGTTTGATTTCCAGACTGATTCATCTGTGCATTCTATTTTGGGTTTTTAGAGGTTAGGTATACTTTAATATCTGGCTTTGAATCAGACTTGCTGTTTTGTTTTATTTTTTCTGCCATTCTTTTTGCACGATCCATCGCAATAGGAGAAAAATCTGACTCACCGGGAATAACTTTCCATACTTTGCCATTTATTTCTATAGCAACATTTTTTGGTTTACTACGCATCTCGGAAGATTCAGCCATTCCACGCTGCTTTTTTAATTGATCTAGTTCTTTTTGGATTCTGTCAATCGTCTGTTCAGCAGTTTCGTTTTCTTGACTTAAGCGTGATATATCACGACGATCCATTTTCTGACTTCTGTCAAAATCATATAACAAAGCCTCAAGGTCATTTCCAGCACCGGGGTTTCTGACTCGCAATTGGCGAAGAATACGCTCCATACGATCAGACGTTGCTACATCTTGTCCTTTTTTTTCATCATCATTTTCAAATAGATCTTGTATGTTCATTATATTTTTTTCCTAGCAATGTATTTATTTTTATTTTTTCTTTCCAAAAACTGATTTTTTTGATGAAGAAAATAATTCTGAAAATTCATAATTTTGCGGACAAAATTTACACTGTGGAATTGGATTTTTTAGATTTTCAATAAAAATAGATAATTCCTCGCCAGACATATCAACTGTCCCAACTGGAACATTTTGTATTAAATTTCTATCTTCTTCTGACAAATCTAGGTTAAACTGTTTGTCAAATTCATCGAACAAAAATGATGTTCCACATTTATTTAATTTTCCTTTAATAAAATGATGTGAATTTTTTGTGTGGCAGATATCATGTGCTATATTCGGATCACTATCATGCAAAGTAAAACTATTTTTTTCTGGTTGTGCTACTAATGCACCTTGATGAAAAAAGTTTTCTAGATTAATGTTTATTTTTAGATTATTTGCGTCAATTATAACATATTCGAGTTGGAAATTTTGTTCTATTTCTGGACTAAAGTTATAACGAGATAAACATTCGTCTTTCATATAATCTGCAAGATTATTCCAATCATTCATTGATTTGACGTCTTCTGGCCACAGATCAGTCCTGTTCATTTTATAAAACTCGTTGAACGTTTCCCAAAATTTATATGACTCAATCAGAGATTTTAATTCGTGTGGTTTAGCAGGTATCGAAGAGTGTTTGACATCAAAGAAAACGTAATTAGAATTTGACAAGTGTTCAAATGTTGGAGTCAAATTTATGTCTGGAATTTTTATTATATGAGCCGGGTGTGCAATAAAGTCTAAAATTAATTCTAAGACATGTTCTCGGCGATTTATGTTATGCACCCCCACTTCTAAGTTGGTATTTGTATCAACTAAGACATTATATAATTCTTTATTAAATTTTTTTTCATAACTGCCGTTTGTTACTAATACAGCATTGTTGGTATTCTGCCACAAACTTCTTATGCCAGTTATCCACTCTAGCAAATCGGGATTGCTCATGGGCTCCCCACCTAGAATATAATAGTCATTAAATTCTATTTTTTCAGCCCATTGCCTGTATATGTCTTTGTAATCAGCCCATCGTTGGTGGCCTGTGAATGCATAATTATTGAATCTATTGCACCCAGTACAGTTAAAATTGCAAGAGTTTGTTATGTAAAATTCAACATAATCAATAAATTCTTTTTTTTCAGCCATTATTTAGAAGCATTGAACTTACGGGAAATATACGTCTCACAAGCCATTGTTGCTTCATCTAATTCTGAAAATGTGCTTTTGGCTGGTTTTCCTTTAATAGAAATGCGAAAGCCATCATCTTCGTTGCCATGAATTTTAATTTCTTGGCCATCATCTGTAGTATAAGTTTTTATTGATGGGCCAATACTGCCGGGATCAGTTTTCATAACCTCGGCTTTGTTTAACTCTGCATCTTTACTAATGGTATTGGCTAAGTTATCTAGGTAATCACCCAATTTCATAGGTTCATCGGAAACAACATCTTCTTTAGTTTGTATATTTTCAGAACTTTCTAGATTGTTTTTTATTTCTTTAACAAATGCAGAAACATCAGAAGAACCAATTTCATCTAAATCATCCATTGTGCTTGCTAAATCTTCAACCTCGTCCATTACTGCTTCTGGGCCATACTTGGTTAGCAGGTCAATATGTTGCATGGCTATTCTGCGTATGATTGCATTTTTAACAGCCTCGGTTGTATCGCGACTGCCACTATCATCATATTCACTTTCTCCACCAACAAAATATCCTTTCGTGGGATGGTCTTTTTCTGGTTCACCGATTACTGGAGAAATAGTTTCAGGCTCAAAATCTGCCGGAAGTTGTTTTGCCTCTGGGACTTGTCTTGCTTCTTGCGTGGCCCTACCTTCGGTGAGTGTATCAAAACGATTCAAGATATTAGTAATATCTTTTGTACCATCTTCACTCATGGATTTCTTGTTATCTACTTTTTTGCCATTGGAAATGTCATCCAAGGCGTTAATTGCGTTATAAATTGGATCAATCATAATATTATTTAGTCACTTCTTTTATTGCATCAACATGACTTTGAATATAATTGTGCTCTTCTTTTAGATTCATCATATCAGCCATTGCCATTATCTGCTCAGCCAGATTTTCAGCCATCATCACATCTTCCTGCGTGGCTGACTTCATTTCTTCAACCGTGTGTTTTTCTAGATAAAAAAGAACGTCTTGCATTTTTGCAGTTCTTTCTGCTAAATCTAAATCATCAACCTGCTCTTCAATGCCATCATATAGTTTGGTGGCAGTAGGACACATATCATAATGACGCGTTTGATAGTTGCTGACTACAATTTCACCAGAATCAGCGGTTTCATCGTTTTCACAAATAATATTAAGTTTTTGGTCTAGTTCTCTGAAAAAATCACCACTCATTTGTTATTCCTTATATTACTATTTTACGAATGCTTTTTTAGGATCTAATTTGAGTTTTTTAATACTCCATATGATTTGATCATATTTATGGTCATAAATTAAATCAGAATT
>Ga0209965_1000109_pt1 | contig 27170 bp, 38 predicted proteins | sample SalPon2_B_H2O_MG_FD_185707 | JGI IMG/M metagenome (GOLD analysis project Ga0209965, IMG submission 185707) | Salt pond water microbial communities from South San Francisco under conditions of wetland restoration - Salt Pond MetaG R2_B_H2O_MG... | ecosystem: Environmental > Aquatic > Non-marine...
AAAAATGCATTGACAGGCCCCCTACTACGTCTTTCCACGTTTCTACACAAGAGCGTCAACAAAAACATCGAGACAACCACAGCTGATACAATCCACTCTATTTGCACACCGTGAGGTGTGAGAATAATCGGACTAGTGGCCACTGTGAGGCACGGAACTAACAGTAGATTCAGATCGTGACGGGTGTACCATTCAAGTGCTTGATACACTTGTGACGCTGGTTTGACATCCTCTCGTTTCCCGATAAGAGCCTGGCGCCGGTCGTAACTCACGAAGGGAAGCAATAGTAATGCGACAGTAACCGGATCACGGTACTTCGCTTCAAACGGATCTACGGGCGGGCGCTGGCTCATTAACGCCAACAGTTCTTGTCTTGGTTTATTACTCATAATCCAGTGTCGCGACTCGCTCATCTTAACGTCTCGGCTATCTGGGACGTTCAAATCACGTCGAAAATCCTCAGTAACCAAATTGCGCCGACCGCCGCAAATAGAATCATTACAAAAAATCCAAGCGCTGGATTGAACATACTTGAAAATTGTATCTTATCGGCAATAAATTTGTGTGAGATGATGGCCGTAGTAAGTGATAGTCTCGAAGACATAATACAACAGACCAGCCGATAAGCCGCTATATCGACTGTCGAGAAAGAGATATTCGGGAGTTGTAACTCAGCTCCTTGCGCTGCACACAGCCTACATCAAACCCCCGTCACACTGCAGGCGGTAGGAGAGAGACTGGAAAACCTCGTAGCGCTCAATAATCAGTAAACCAGTCGGGCGCACCGGTATATTCGGCCCAACAACGCTTGTGACACGCCTCACCGCGGGCGTTCGGGATGGCTCGGTCGAGGTCGACCATCTCCCCGCAGAGATCGCACTCGGCGCGGTGCCCCATCTGCCGGGTCTTGACATCAAGATCCTTCACCTCGATGTAGAGCTCGTGGAGCGAACGGGGCGTCAGCCGGACGAGAACTTTCTCTCGGTCATCTGGATCTCGTTTCTCCGGGCAGTACGTCAGTATCCAATCTTGCCCCTCCCCGCCGTCGCCTCCAGGACCCAACGAGATTGTCTGGGCAAGTTCGTCGGGGACGTAGTGCCATTCGTTGTCCCTGAACCGGGGGTAATGACCCGAATGACGGGGGTTCTCCGGGTCGATGTCGTTGTCGTCAGTCATACTCGGATGATGTGATCGTACACTTGCTCAGTAGTCTGGATGCTTCGGTGTCGCAGTCGGTTCCGCACATCGTACAGTGTGTTACCCTCCTCGGCGTTCATCATCCGATAGGCGACACTATGGCGGAGTGCATGGGGCGTCACGTCACCCGACTCGCCACGGGTGCCGTTGAGGAGGTACGGCTCGACGCCCGCCTCCTCGGCGACCTTCGAGATCGCATCCCGAACGCCCTGCGTAGTGATCCGGTCGCTCGACCGTGAGGGGAACAGAGCGGACGAGTCTTTCCAGCGGCTGTTGAGATACGACGACAGCAACCGTGCCACATCTGAGGCGAGCTCAAGGGTGGCCGGTGCTGGCTCGTTATCGTTCGGGTAGTCCTTCTGGATCTCTGTCGGCAGATACAGGGCGCTGTTGCCCTCCCTGAGCATATCTACGTCGACTGCAACCAATTCGCCAACTCGGAGACCAGTGTCGTACATGAGCGCGATTATAGCCTCGTTGCGCTGCTGGAGGTAGTCGGCACCAGTTGAGTAACACGCTGAACGGAGGTCGTCAACCTGGTCGGGAGTGAGCCACACTTTTGCGCGAACTTTGGAATCTAGATTTTGAGCCATTTGGTCGGACTCTCTTTATAAACTAACCATCCGCTACAGCCACTTAACTTTGGAGTCTATAAATGGACTCCAAAGTTCGGGGGACTAATCTCTGAGAGAAGGAGAATAGAACCGAGACACAAGAGCAATCATGAGTGGGTCAGTTAGACAGGTTGCTCTACAAAGAGGCTGAGGTCCGCTATTGGAGAATGACACATTAATCATAATCCAAGGCCCAAATCCATGCAATACCGATAAGAACAGATCCAAATCCAACACCGATCACAGGCAACACATCACCCCAAGCACCGACGGCTACCTGAAAAAAGCCACCTACAATCATCAGTGTGAGTAACATCTGTTTGCGCTCTCGTTGCATACACTGTTATTTCCCAGCGGAGATGACATTTAACACTTTATTTACTTCTCTTAGTTACCATTATTTGGCTCTGTTGAAATCCATAGAAGTTAACACATTTAGCTCTGCTACGCTCAGTACAGCGGACCTACGGATCACTCAAGACAAGGAACTCACGAATCGCTCAGTATACGCTTCTCACAGCATTCTCCCAACCACTGTGCCAGCTGTAGTACAAACTGCCATGAGCAATCCCATTTTCACCGAAATACGATCAGTAAGAAGGCTGAAAGAGAAGCCGACGACAGCAGCCATAATAAAGCTGTAGGCGATGGTTGCTGACAGAGAGAGGGCCATAGTGGACTCTAAATGGACAATAACATGAATATCCTGTGGTCAATTCGCAGTTCTCACCGACCGGCTGTTTCAGACAAGAATATGTTTGAAGAATACGAAGAGTCTCTCACCAACTCCAGCGGTGGATATTCTTCGCGTTCTTTGGAATTGGTTGTTTCGCAATCGCGACCATCTATGCATCCATTGAGGGGAGCCACGTAAGTGATGAACTCTTTTTGAGCGTTGTCACCTGTCTTATCGTTGCTATTGGTTTCGGCTATCGGGCTATGGTCTCCCAATAGAAATCAGTCTTCGTGTCAGTTCAGAAGTCAGTCGACGTAGTCTATACAGAAACTCAATTGACCAACTATAGAGTCATAGTACTACTCTCCCACCTCGTCGTTCCGATATGCACTGTATCCCCGATGTAGCACAACAAATATCGCGAACGCAAAGGCAGCACCAAGCGCGAATCCCATTTCACCTGCGTAGGGAATATCGAACAATAAAAACTGTCTCCCGACAATCTGTCCTGAGCGAATTATTGTGAAAGCCATACCTGCAATCAGGATAGATCGCACAATGAAACCAGAGATTGTTGATTTAGTTGATATAAGACAACTTACTTTGTGAGCTCATATTTCTCTTCAATATCAGTTGTACGTTGTTTACTAAGTATTCTTCAGATACAGCTGTTTTATACTACACTGTGCCTCAAGAATAGAATTTCAACAACGTCACCTCAGAGGAGTCTAAATACGTTGCTCAAAATTGGTAAGAAGACGATCGTTCCTGCGATAATTGCTGATTTTCGCACTGCGAGACGCCGAGCATTGTGTATTCCATACGTTAGAATATAACCGATCCAGAGATACCCAACACCACCGACGACCGCACTGAATACGCGTAGCCACAACGGAAACTGTATTTCTGGTGGTGTAACCATTGAGAGTTCTCCTGACAGTGCCAGCGCCCAGATTATGACTGTTGAGATCGTGTTCACAAGCAATAGCGGTAACGATGACCATCCAACATTCGCTGCAACTCGAACAATCGAACCAGATCCCCCCGCAACGGCGGTCAATAGATAGACTGCCACTGTTCCAACAGTCCAGATACCTGCAGCACCGATAGCGCCGCCAATCAAAACCGAAACAATGAGTGTTCCAGTCGAGAACTCAATTGAACTGACTTGATTTATGTAGGGTGCTGCACTCGCGACAGCAACAATGCCTGCGAGTAACAATATCATTCCAGCACTCAGGAGAGATGGCGTTCGTTGAGTGAAAAATTCATCAGGTGCGAATAATGGCGTAGAAGGCATTGACCGAAATATCGATCTACGTGACAATTAAATCACTGATCCGTTAAATAGGATTGAATGTTCTGGCGAATGTTTTATCAGACATCGTTCGTCGACACTCAGATCTGAAGGAGATAAGTAAATTGAACTACTTTCAATCTTGTTGTCGTATAAACACATATGTCCCTCCTACGGTCTCATCCGTATGCTGCCGCGCTCGTCCTTCTCGTCTTCGGAGTCGGACTCATCCTGTCGTTTATTACCCTCGGGTCGACGGGTGCAGACCCAACGTACTCGATGGAGCCGTACGATCCGAACGAGAACGTCGAACCACTTCGGTACACTCCTGAAGTTCGGCAGTTCAACGGCGATACACAGCCAACGACACATGTTGAGGCAGTCAATACTGCAATCGAGACTGGTGAGTTCACAGGCCAACTTGACGGCGATCTCAGCCACATTGATGGAGCGGGATTCTCGTATCTCATCGTCGACCAAACGGTCTATGAGTATCACTTCGAATCAACCGGTGATGAAGTGACGATCACGATGACTCCCATCGATGCTGAAACTGTCACACAAAAAGTTGCAACACCGTACGAAGAAGCCTCCACAACGACACAGGAGGCCATCGCTACCGGCGAGCCTGTGACTGGTGAGATAGAATCCGGCTGGATTGTTATTGCTGACAGCACCTACTACACCGTTGAAGTCGTTAAAACAGGAGTATCTGCTAGTCACTTGATTACCAAACCGATTGCAGCACTGTTACTCTCTGTCGCTGGCGCGTTTACTGCGACTGGTCTTTGGTTGCTTCAATCATTTATTCGAGGAGAGACCCGCCCACTTAGCGAAAAGGCCGCAGCAGGAGTGGCGCTTGCATCAGGTGGTGTGGCGTTGGGTTCAATAACACTGTTCCGATCCGGAACGAGTGTTCTGATAACTCCCAATAGCATCGTACTTGCCGTTGCGACAGGAGTACTGCCACTGATTGGTGTTCTTCTGGCGCGTGAACGGTATCTCAGAATCGGAGTTTTACTCGTTGCAATCCCTGTTTTTCTCACACTCTGGACGATCCCGACATTTCTGACTTCGGGTGTTAATTCTGGTATTTTGTCGGCTGGATTTGCTTTGTTTGGGCTCTTTGTCGTCGGTGTCGTCGGATCACCACTTATTGTATATGGGTACCGATTTACGGAAAGTCGATAAGAAAGCCTTCTACTTGGGGGCAGAGAGAGTGTCAATGCTCACTAAGGCTCTTATTGTAACTGCTTTACTCAGCAAGGTCGACAGGAAATAGGCCATTGTGGGTGTTGCTTTACTCAGAGAGAGTATACAGCAAACCGACTGCGTTTATTTCGAGCGATCTACATTAGCTAACCTGATTAGTAGACTTGGCTCTGTTGAAATCCTCGGAGAGTTACAAGTTCGACCGGTAGTCTGACCGGATGGAAGCCCTCCCAAAGTCGCAGTTACTCCAGTTCGTGGAACAGGCATACCACTTGGCTCGTCGAGCTGTCGCTCGCTACTCGTCGAAGTTCTCGAAACGGCGGTACACGCTCCATCAACACATCGTCTTGCTATGTCTCAAGGTGCGGAAGAATACGACGTACCGGACGCTTCTTGACGAACTCATCGAGATGCCTCGGATTCGGAGCGCCCTCGATCTTGAGGGACTCCCGACGCCATCAACGCTATGTAAAGCGTTCAACCGGCTTGATATGGCGGTTTGGCGCGTTCTGCTCAACCTCTCGGTCACACTCCTCCCGACCAACGGTGTCGTCGGAATCGACGCCTCCGGTTTTGACCGGAGTCACGCCTCGAAACACTACACGAAACGAACGAAGCTGACGATTCAGCAGTTGAAAGTCACGCTTCTCGTAGACACGAGAGTGAACGCAATCATCGACGTACACGTGACGACGACACGAAAACACGACTCACAGATCGCACCGTCGCTAATCAAGCGGAATACCGATGAAGTAGCGATTCTCCTCGGTGACAAGGGATATGACGACCAGAAGGTTCGTGCATTAGCTCACGAGAAAGATGTTCGCCCGGTTATCAAGCACCGAGAGTTCTCGTCACTTCACAGGGCGTGGAACGCTCGGTTAGACGCCGATCTCTACGGGCAACGTAGTCAGAACGAGACGGTGAACTCTCGTCTTAAGCGGAAGTATGGCGCATTCGTCCGCTCACGACGCTGGTGGAAGCAGTTCCGTGAACTCGTTGTCGGGTGTCTCACTCACAACCTTGACAAGGCACTATAACCGTTAGTGGATTCTCTCTTGTTCTAACCGCTGTTAAGCAGTTGTAACTCAGATAGCTTTTCCCTGAGCCGCCACGATGAGCGAATATGTCGATAGCCGAACGGACAATTTCAATTGTGGCGATGTCAGTTATGGCACTCTATTTACTTTCAATGGCAGTGTCGCTGTCACTATGGGTTATCCGCGATGCCAAAGATCGCGGTAGTAATATTCCCTACCTGTGGGCTTTTGCCTCGATACTCACACCGATTGGGTTGCCGTATTATCTATATAAGCGGTATCGACAGGCGGGTCTCGGTGAACGTGAGACCGTTACGAAATTTGATCGACTTCTTGCGACGTGGGCAAGTGCCAGTGTAGGTGCATTCTTAGTAAGTGCTTTTCTTGGACCACCTGACCCGTATTCACAGATACAGATCCTGTTTGGCGTGTTTGTTGTATTTCTAGTCAGCGCATATTTCTTATTCTACCGTGGAAAATACGGAAAAATCCAGCAGTTAGTGAAAGTATGACGACAGTCACATAGCAACTGTTTCATCATGTAGCAAAAATAGGATTTCAACAGAGCCGTAGACTTGCATATTGAGAGATTCAAAGACTGTCTGATTTTAACACTCTGAGCGGTAGATGCCAAATTGTGGCTCCCCAGTGTCATCCATCTCAATTGTAAGCTGATATGCTCTGCACTCCGCATCGGTATTGGCAGCTCGCGCCCAGAATTCACCTTCCGTCGCTTCCGGACGTCGAGCGAGATTAAAGTAAATATCGTAAACACCACGCATTTCGGGGAGATTTTCGACTTCCCGAATAGTGGGTGATTCGCCATCGGCTGGCGATACTGCGGTAAAGCCATCGTAAACTTGTTCGCCGTCATCCTCAACGATTACCAACACCGACTGCTCGTCTGTTGTGTAATTATGGAACTCAACAGTTCCTATCCGTGCCTCCTGGTCTTCAGATCGAGACACATCAAGACATCCTGCTACACCCATACTACACAGTAAACCGGTGCTTTGGAGGAACTGACGACGAGAAATGGGGGACATAGATAAATTCAGCGTTCATGTCATTATATATCTTCTCACAGTTAGGCTCTCCCCGGTTGTAGCACTGTGAATACCCCTGTACTAACCTATTTATTCCCCGTCATGCAAGAATTAGTAAGTGCAAAACTCGCGTTATGAGTGGATCAAAGCAGTATCTGATTGACCTAGAAAGTGAGTTCAGCAAAGACTAGACCACTTTTTTATCTTAAGTATACTACACACCAACTGATAGTTGAGATGAGAATACTCATACAAATCGCGGCTCTGGGAACGATTCTATTTGGGATCGTATACGTGACAATCCCCAGAAGAGCACACGAGTTCGGATTTGAGTATCTACGCGATACTTCGTCTCCATCAAGCGGAAAGATCTGGCTCTATCGAATACTCGGTGTTGGACTCATAATAACCGGGTACTCACACTTATTCTAAGATATCTGTAAGGTTGCCCATTTCATCACACAGCGTCTGACCGACTCGCGTCTTGGATCGTGCAGATTCACCTGTGCTTTACTTAGAGTCGAGCGTGTCATAGAATCCGTCTCATAGTTTCTCGCACCCCGGATCATTTCCTCGCTCGTAGTTAGTGATCGCAACAACGAGCCGGAGGCAGAGCGCAACGAGCACTTCTGTTCGTGCGTGGACGCGGCCTCGGGCGCGAACGTGCCCGAGGCCGCAGTCCTTGACTGCGTCGTTGGTTCGTTCAACTCCTGTCCGCTGGTTGTACGTTTCGTCCAAGATGGACTGTTTCAGCTGTACATCCTCGCTGTCTTCCTCAATCTGGTCTTCAACCCTGTACTCAATGTCCAGTGGGTTGTCCGTGTTTCGTGGATTATACGGAGCAATCGGCACGACCCCTGCGGCCAGCAGGTGGTCGTGCCAGTCGAGGATATCGTAGGCACTGTCTCCAAGCATCCACATAGGTGTCCCGACGGCGAGCGCGTCACGGGTGACGCGCATCGCCGTCTCTTTGTCCGCTTGTTTGGCTTGTGTGAACTCCGCCGCTATCGGGATTTTTGAACCGGTTGAGACGATTGTACAGCCGAAGCCGTAGTAGTACTCTTCAGCCGTTGGATCGTAGTTCCACGAGGCTGCGTCGTTGTATTGGATTGCTTCGACGTGAGTCGAATCGATGGAGTATGTCACGTCGAGCAGGCCCCGGACGGCGGCCTGCTCGACAAGTTGGTTGAAGACATCGTCGATAACGTGCTCAAGATCGGTGAGAAACCGATCAATTGTATCTCTCGATGGCGGTTTATCGAGACCGCAGTAGTACCAAACAAGGCCGTTTTGGAGTTCTCGTGTGACTGGGCGTGTGCCGTAGACATCCTCATAATAGCAGTGAAGGAAGCCACAGAAGAGATCTGGCGGCTGATGAACTCGTGTTCGCCCCCGCTTCGAGGGGGCGAACACGTCGTAGTCTTCCAAGAAATCGAACGATAGGTGCTCAAACAGTGGAACTGTCTCAATAGCCGCGGCATTCAAGAACTCATCTACTGAAGCTACATTCTGCAGGGTTGCGGCGGTGGTGGACACACTTTCCGCACCCTGCTACCTCGTATGTGATCCTTTCTATGACACGCTCTAGAGTCTAGATCAATCAAGGATATCGAAGAAGATACAAGTAATTGCTTTTTTGACACATACAGATGGATAACAAGCTGCTGTTCGGCAGTTTAGGCGTTGTCCAGATTGTAACTGGGAGTGTCCTCGTATGGGCTCACTTGGGTCATACAACCGGGATTTTCGGTGTAGCTGCTTTCAGCGCATTGCTCGTGAGTGCCGTACTAAAGATCCTCGGTGGCTTTCTTTCTGAGAACGCAGTGACCGCCCAACGTAGTATTGGTGGGTCGTTTCTTTTTGACGGGATAGCGTTTGTCACTTATTATCATTTTCAGGTCGAATTGGAGTATACGAACCACAACTGTGGGCGTACGTCCTAGCTACTCTCTCTGCGTTGACATTGATAGGAATCGGGACTGGAATCCTTCGGGATCGGACGGCATTTCCGATTTTCTTTGCAGAGCAATCCTAGGTGCGTCATCTATATGCAGCACATTCACCGAAAGCTCACCCAACTGCTGTTAGATGATTTGTGCTTGATAAACGAGGTCACCTGGACATCAAAAAATGCTCGAAAGCTCTTCACCCTTGACAGGATAATTCCACATAACATATCGGCCGTCCATGATGCCACTCTCGATTCGAGAGAGAACAATCGATATTTATCTAAAAATCTACTGTCAGCATTGGGTTGCGAGATATAGAGAATCGATACAGCACAGCAACTGGCTCTGTTGAAATCCTCAGTAGGTGATACAATCTGATCCTGTTGCGGTCATTAACAAGCAGGAATTGCTGATGATGCAGGGCCGCAAGTCTGGGAAACGGTCGGGCACTTCCTGAACGAGATGCTACGCGTTGCGCCCAGCTACTCTGACCCACGGATTCGTGCGAGAAGAGAGGGACCGAGGATCGAGATAACGAAACCGGTTACCACACCGATGACCGCAGCCGGGCTGCTGGTGAGCGGCCCGGGATTAAGGAGGAGTTCGCCAGGGAGCAACACAAGGACCACGAATGCCGTGACCGCGACCACGACTCCACCAATCTGGACCAGCGACCTCGCGTCAAGGGTGAAATCAGCTCGTTCCATGTTTATTTCGTACGTAGATAATGAATATAGTATTCTAAGCCGATAATACTTGTGCGGCAGATCCGGAACACCGGTTGTAGGCGATTGTAGGGCCCGCTTCATTGAGACACTGATCTTTCGGTTATTCCAGCAGTAATAGTGTTAAATTAACAGGACTTCAACAGGGCCCAGCAACTGTGTTCATTCTGTTCTCGATCTACTGAATAACCTACGCTATGCGAAGTGCAGACCGAACGCCGAAGGAGCCATACCGATAGTAGCCTTTTAGCGGGTATGTCGAAGTGGTTGCGGATATATACTAAGATACATACGTATCACTATGCAGTTATTGGGATCGTTGGTATAGTAGCAACAGTCATTTACGCCAGTCCCGGAGAGCACCTCATCTCTGTCGGCCTATTGCACGTAGACATATTCTATATTTCACTCGTCTTGTTCGGACTGCTATTCGTTATATCCGCGACCGATAAGTATGACCCAGAAGACTACGGACTTAGTTCGCCGGATTCTAAAAAGTGAGTGTCCAGTACTGGTCAGTCCAAGCAAACCATCTTCTATGAAATATTTGGCTCTGTTGAAATCCTTAGAAAGAGATATATTCTGCTTCGATTACGGTCAATACAGAGTGTAGATTCAGCGAAGTATCTTAGATAACGGTGGGCGTCACGAGAGACGGACTAGTCGATGGCGTAGAATACAACCAATTTGGATGAACAGACTCTAGTCATGTAGAGAAACTTTATGTTTTCATCGTTTGTGACTACAATTTGTGTCCGATCAGCCCTCCAATACTGAGATTGATATCGGACTTATCGCCCAGACAATCTTCGTTCTCGCCGTGGTGATCGGCATCCCTTCGGCGTTTGCGCTCGATGGACAACTCCGCTCTCTCGCCTTCGTAATCCTAGCCGTCCTGCTGCTCGTGGGCTTTCTCGTCGTCGGTTACCGCCACGCACGCCGACAGAAGTCTCTCCACCAGCACATCGCTTTTTTAATAGCTTGGTTCGGCAGTTTCCCTCTAGCGGGCCGGCTCGCCCGCACAGCAAGCGGCCGCCTCCCAGAGCCGATTCCCTACCTCTTGGCAATAGGCGTCACGCTCGGTGCACTGTGGATCGGTTCACGGCTTGCCTACGGTGGTGCACTGACCCGGGTGCTGTTTGGGTCAGACTGAGACTTCACAAGGAGACTGAACTGGTCAGTCAAGGTCCGGCCACTTCGAATACAGGTGTTCTATGTCGTATTCGCACCCTTCAGCGACCGGACGTTTCAAGCAATAACATGTCTGAACAATAGGATTTCAACAGAGCCAAATATTTGTGTTGTATATGCGCTTTAAGCCAGATAGATACAGTGTGCTATACTTAGAGGATGTATGCAGTAAATTTCTCTCGTGTATCTTTCGTCACTCGTAGTAAGTCTCCCGTGGGAATAAATCATCAAAATAGCAGCAAATCCAAACTAACTAGTTCTATCATCAATGCAGTGTATCATAGAATCAGTCACGGATCACCAAGAGAGCGACCACATACCGGCTTTTCCGAACCAATGTATCGGTCTGCTTTCGGGGGCCCGCAGTATTAGACTTCGCACGCTGGCTGTTAGTGACTGTCTGAATGCTTTCCTATGACACGATCTTCAAAGAGGAGTTCAGGCGTGAAGGTCATGATAATGAGCCCACTCACCAGTACGAAGATTCCTAAGAGTCGCAAGAAAACAGCTGCTCGTCGCCGAGTTTTCGGTAGGGACTCGGCGATTCCAGACAGAGCCATTCCGGCGATAATAAACAGTAGGAAACTGGGCGGGATGGCATCTCCCACGACGAGGTAGAATCCATACACCCCCGACAACGAGAGTGCAGCACAGAGTTGGACCAGTGCAACGGGACAACCGGAGGGCTCGCTAAACACAGTTTTGTCAAGAATGGAGGGCATCGGCCATGAGGTTTCCCGCGAAGAATAAATATGTACTGTATTCTCCGGTCTGCTGCAGGAGTTGTTATATCTGTGCCGAGCAAAGAGTGCCGATGGCTCTGCCCGACTTGCGTTCGCAGTATTGCAAATACTTTTAGCTCGGCCAACCGGCGACCACCTACTAGTTTGAATAGATACATCACATATTATGCTTTATCTCTCGGTCGCCATCCACGCAAATAGCCAACGCAGATGCCTCCAGCAAGAGCGCTAAACGGGAGTGAGAGCGTCCGGAAAAGAAGCACTGCGGCTGTTGCAACGGCACTCGGGACACCAGTAACCACTACCAACGCTCCACCGAGCAACAGGTCGTATGCCCCAAGACTTCCCGGAATCGGAACCGCGCTTGCGACCTGTGGAAGTGGAATTACGACGAGTATCGGGAGAAAGACACTGTCAACGCCCAACCCAGTGAGTGCAACCCACAGTGCTGTGGCTGTCAAGAGCTGTTCGAGGAGCCCCCCAACTGCGATGAGCAGCAGCAATCTCGGAGTTTCCCGAAAGTCAACGATCCGCTGCCAATATTGGTCGACAGCAGTCTCGACGAACACACGATCATAGGGGTTGTCTCGGTACAGACCGGAGATCCATTTGACAACTGGTGTGAGAACACCGACGAGGCCAGCAGAGAGATGAGTTCGTGTTCCGAGAATCATCCCACCGAACAGCACGAGGCCTATGAGCGACACACCGAGTGTCAGTAAAATAGGTGTTGCATCGGGTGAATCCAGAACGATAAACACTCCAAGAGCCCCCGAGAAGAGGATCTGAACGCCCGATTTGACGTATTTTGCGGTCGACCGGACACCGAGCGCTTCAGAATAACCGGTCTCCGTTTCGACACTGAAAAATCGGGCCATGATCGGCTCCGAACTCACCGGCCCTGCCGGACTCAGCGTATCGAAGAAATCACCGGCGAGCGCGAATTGAACGCTTCTAGTTTTCGAAATACCATCTCCCAGCGGTGCAATCGACGCCCAAACACCGATTCCATCTGCGAGTCCTTCCAGGATTACGAGGAGGGCAACAACCGCAAGTGCCCATGGGGCAACCACGGTCGCTCGTGACAGCACGGTCTCAGCACCGACGGTATAGAGATACCCTGCCAATATCGCAATTCCAGCAGTGATACCAATACCAAATCGCAGTGACTGCCGCATTGATTAGATCATCCTGTAACTACTGTGTAGTTGACTTGATGTAAGCAAATTGTGGTTTACTTATTCGATAGTATCACTAGCCAGTGGCCGATCTCACAGGTTGTTACAGCCCTCCTTTTTAACCGATATAGTACCAATTGTGGTGTCATTCAGTGGGACTCTGCAGCGATTCATTTCAAAAAACACCAAGCGTGGCTACTACCAGCACGGACTATTTCAGAATCCGAAATGCGAGTCACGCTCAACGACAGTGTATCCCTGTACCGCGAGTGCCTCGTTGCGGTACCGTTCGGCTAGGAACTGCTGTGGAAGACGGCGCAGTCCGAAACGCCGGGGCGACGTATACTCGACGTCGACGACTGTCTGTTCGTTTTTTGGGGTAATCGTTGCCGTGTAGGTCGCCCATGGCTTGTCGTTCGCTGAGATCTCCAACTCGACAGTTCGGACACCGTTTGAGGTGGTATTCGTCTGTGTATTGACGGTCACCACAACAGTTCGGAGGCCGAACAGATACGACGTACGGTATGTTGCTGTGTCGGTTTCAGTAGTTACCTCGTCTGCAATACCCCACTGAAATGTGAGTACAGGCGGCATAGGACCGGAGAACGCAGCAACAACCGTCTCGGGGTCGGCATCTGTTTGGAGTCGAACGGTCCCATGTGACTGAAAGATCGGAGCCCGAACAATGATAACCAAGAGGGCCGCGACGCCGACCGCGGGCAACAGCGAGGTCATGCGATACGTCGCAAGGTATAGCGATACCACAAGAATAGCCAACAACCCACTCAGAGGGCGTTCTCGTCTGAGGTACCGCGTTGCGACCACAACCGCCTCCTGTGGCCGTTGGAGACCGTTCGTTGAGGACATGCGTCACAGTTTCTTCAGGAAAGGAATAAAATTGTGTAGATTCGGTATCTGAGTCGTACCGAGAACGGATCAAGACCGAACGGCTGCCCCACAAGTTATTATGAGATCTCCTGAATCGTTTCACATGATCTCATACAGAGCACAAACGGTACTCGATTTCCTCCTCCATCTGTTCGGTCTCTATCTGTTGATTTCTGGAAAGGGACTCGGAGGTGATCGACAGGACGCCACAGTTTCAGTCGACACGATTCACCCACTCGGAGTTCTTGCCGGAGGATTATGGGCAGTTGTGTTTCGTCTCTGTTGTGATCGCAACGTCTGGTCGCTTCGGTCCTCCAAACTACGTCGCATCCTCGCTCGCCAGAGTCTCAGTGGGTACTGGATTCTACGGAATCAAACAGGAGAAAAGAATCAGATGACAGTTAATTTTAATCTCGGATCATTCATCGGTACTGTTGGCTACCGACTTTAGTATGGCGTGCTCAACCCTCCGTTGTACGAAGGCGAGACTGGTTAGTAAAACCGAAATTAGGGTGCGGTCGTCCACTCACGTCACTGGTAGAACAATTTCGAGAACCCACAATCATCTGTCTCACTCACAACTTTGACCGGTCACTCTAATCGAGAAATACAGAGACGCTACGGGCCCCGGCGGTCAAGATGGTCTTCGAGTGCCGCGACGACTGCCTCGTCATCGATGAGGTAGCTCCGGCATCGAACGTCAATGTGGGGCAACGCCCGGTGCAGGACAATTGCGTCGTCGGTCACGCTGAAGTCATCAAACCTCGACCATGGGATGAGGCGACGGGAGACGAACCATCGCCCTTCTCTGCGCTGTTCCAGTCCCACCGACGTCGCGCGATACGTGCGTTCGGAAACCATTGATCTGAGCACGATCACGAGTACCGTCCCGAAGGGTAGGACAGTCGTTACCGCCCTCCATCCCAGTCGCCAAAAGGCCAGTCCAACGAGAAGGCCGATGACGGCGAGTGTTCCGGCCATGAGCCAAAGCCGAGCGCGTCGTGGCCACCCTGCCGTCCACTCGACGGCAACGTCGGTGTCATCTACCGTCGCGTTCGCCAGTTGAGTGCGGGCCATGAGGACGAGGTACTCGCCCAGTGACGTGGCCACTATCCCGAGGAAAAAGCCGATGAATCCAACGAGATTGGCTGCGGTGTCCGCCTGAAGATCCGTAACGGCGAATGCGACGAACAGGAAGAAATGAAAGAGATATAGACCCATCGGGAGGATTCCGACAGCGGGGACGAGGACCGCAATCCAAGCAGAGTCAAACCATGCAACGAGCTCGCTCTGCTGGGAAACTATCCATGCAACAGTGGCAGTGAGGACTGCTCCCACTGCCCAAAGCGAGCCGAGTACGACTGGCCAGCTCGCCAGCCCCAGCCACGATACCACCATGAGTAATAGCGCTGGTGAGAGTAACGCGGCAACGTAGAGCCCGGCCACGAGACCGAACCGCCCGTCCAGTTGCTCCGGCGTCTGGAGCGGTTTATGACTGGAGCGAACCTGCATACGCACTTTTTCCTCTTTGACTGTCAATATAGGCTTCGATACACCAATTCTCGACGGGTTTACAGTACGAAAGGTGCCGAACAAATAGGATTTCAACGGAGCTGTCTGAGCGTGTTTCGAACAGAGTCCAATGATTTATCTGTGAGACACACGTCTCACAGAATATGAGCACTGATGCTGACGACACCCCCAACACCGAACGGATGGAAAAAATCGATGTTCGGGTTCCCTCGACGGTCCTTGATGCCATCGAGTCCGAATATCCGCGTCGAGGCTTCTCCTCTCGCTCGGAGGCTGTCCGCGATGCTCTCCGTGACTGGCTGAATCCCTCGCCCGAGTTATCAGAAGAGATCTTGGCTGATCTCCAAGAGAGTCGCAAGCAGCGTGAGGCCGGTGAGACGGTGTCGGCCGCTGAAGCCCGAGAACGGCTCGGGCTCGATGACAGTGACGAATGACGAGCGTCGAATACACCGAACAGGCTCTCGAACACCTCACAGATCTTGAAGACCACGTCGCCGATCGTGTACTGAACAAAGTCGACGAGGCAACCGAATGGACCGACCATCGGTTAGAACACCTCTCAGGGTATCCATACTACAAGCTTCGCGCTGGCGACTACCGAGCCATCATCACCTGGGATCAGGAAGCCGACCGGTTGATTGTTGAAGCAGTCGGTCACCGCCGGAATGTCTACGACCGCCATCTCCCACCCTGACCAGTAGACCTGCGCCCTGCATCTTGCATAGGACATTCTGATGGAATCCAGATGGGTTAGTTGGTCACGCCCATGATCGAGACATGCTACCTGCTAAGTCAAACTTTGGACTTTACACAGAAAATCCCAAGTTCGATGAACTAACGTCGATAGAAGGAGCACAGGATCAAGACATAGGAGGTTATGGCTCTGTTGGAATCCTTATGAAGTGATATTTTGATTCCCTCTGCGGCCAGTACAGGCGATCTACCTATCTTGGTGTTCTCTTTCTATTATCTGTTCCAACTCTTTCTGGGTTATGACTGCCGAGAACGGATCGGGGTTCAACCGTTCGCCAAGCTGTCGATATGCGGCTTCCGGCAACCAATAATACTGTAAGGTGTCGTCGAAGCGTGCTGCTATCGCTTTACCCTCGCTATCTGAGAAGTATACGTGTATCAGACCGGGAATATACAACGACAGCACGGCTTCGACTACATCTTGGGTCGCAGCGCATCGCCCCTCAATCGTTCCATCATTATACTCGGTTTCGACGTACGAGACTCCACTTTCCAAGAGCGTCTTGACTGCCTCTTCATTCCGGTCTCGGAGAAAGTCGTCGATCCCCTGGACTCCGACTGCGGCTACTTCTCGAGGACTCACGTTCAGTACTGCTTCCGTAGTCGTCCGTGCGAGTTCGTGGTACCGGTCGGACGGAATTCTTTCTTTGTGGAGGATGTATTTCGTTTCGTTGTCCGACCCGTCAACGGATCCGTCAAAACCATCCGCCTTCTTGATAGCCTCCTCTAACTCGTCCACATCTACCCCTCCTAACACCTCGGCGAATCGTTTACATCCACTAGGCCTACTCCCATTTGACACTATTAGATACCCACGTTCTTCACAAATAAGGCTACTACCTTTGATCGATAGCGAGTCATCGCTCAGCACGCACACCTACCTACCGGACGTTTCAGTAAGAAATGTATTGAACTAATAGGATTTCAACAGTGCCGGACGTTTGAATATGTGATCAAAACAGAGTTCGACCAGTACGGATCCACAGACGTCAGACCACCCTCAGGACCAGTACCGACACTCTCTCCAATCGAACGTCTGGCAGAATTCTGGGCGAATCTTACGAATTACTGACCGATTCTCACCCTCTGAGCCTGTATCAGGATTTTTTGAATGTCGAATCGACGCCTTTGGTCCCTCAGGAATCCGAATCGTCAGTGTCAGTCGCCCCATCGGCAGTATCGAGATCCTCTCGATTCGTCTTGGTCGACTCGCCAGGTTGGCGTGTGAAATCAGCCGAGTTGTCGGTCGACTCTGGCTCGTCGCCCGACTGTGAGCGAAGTTCCCGTCGTCTGTCACTGACGAGGTCGAGCGTCGACTCGGCGTCGCCGAGAATCAGCAACGCGTAGTACCGCACGTAACATTTGACGGGCGCGGTGAGCGTCTCCATCACATACTCATACGTGATAAAGCCGATCAGGAGCGTGCCTCCAACGACCGGTTCGAACGCCGGATACAGTTCAGCGAGTGCTCCTCCACCGATGATGATCACGGCGGCACCGATAGATCCGATAACGATACTGAACAAAAATAGAACGAACCAGAGGACGAACCCGATCAACCATGCGATCAATATAAACGCGAGAACACGGATCCAGTGTCCTGCCATCGTGTCGACGAACCGTCGCCAGCCGCTGAGCGGGCCCCTGTTCTCCGACAGCATGACCGGGACAACGAACGCATTTGTGAGCGTGTTGATCGCACTCGTACCGATAAAAGCAACCAGTGCTGCCACTGCAATAGCGATTATCTGAACTGGTTGAAGCCCGGACGGATCAGTGACGTTTCCGAAGACAATCGTCGCACCGACTGGGACGGCGATAATGCCGACAAAAACGAGCCAAACGAGTCCACGGAACAAGACTAGCCACAAGCCCGTTTTGAGATGCTCTCGGCTATCGCTGCGGATCGCTAATGCCTCCGAACGGAGCGATTCGACGAACACGAACTCAAGGACCGCCGCAAGGTACCTGAATGCCGCAAAGAGCAGAAAACCGCCGGTAGCCAACCCGCCGATGGCCCACAACTCACTGGGATTCTCAAGCGCCCCGGGATCCAACGGGATACTGGTCACCTGATTTGTCACGCCTAGCCCAGTCATAAACAGGAGTACGAACCCCAGTTTGAGCCAGCCACGGATGCCGAGGGCAGTCAGATACCGTTTGGTGAGGCTCCCCGCAGCCGTGAGATCATCGGTAACAGACATCTCGAACCCCCAGGCGAGAAGTCGACGAGTGGTTCTCCGACCTATAGGTCGACCAAGCTGTGCCACACAAACACCAATTAATAGCGGAACAGATATTGTATCCCATATACTATGTGTATTATATCTATTACTTAATCTACAGCATTTCATATGCAAGCCATTATATATGTTAATGCGATAACGTGAGTTGTGTCCGCATTACATTCCCTCCGACCCGCGGTTGGTGGTCTCGTTCGGAATCCGATCCTGCTTGTGATCACTGGCGTTTTTGCACTTTTCCAGGTTCCGCAACTGGTTCTGCAATCACAGTATCCACTACTCTCAACGGTGGTTTCACTACTGATGACGGGCGTGCTGATTGTCCTCCTTCCATTCTACCAAGGTGGTATTATTGGGATGTCTAACGAAGCACTGACCGGCACCACACGAATCAGTTCGATGATCGAAGCGGGAAAATCGAATTACGTTGCACTGCTGCTCGCATATCTCGTGATACTGGCGGCCAATATCGTCTTTGGAATTGTGGCGGCAGCGGTTGCTATCGGTGGCGGCCTGGGTTTTCTGGTTGGTGAGGGACAGCCAAGTATGGCTGTTCTCGCAGTCGTTGGCCTGCTCGGTCTGGGCCTCGTTCTCGTTTATCTCCTGTTTATCATCGGTATCCAGTTCTACGCTCACGCGATCGTACTCAACAATACCGAAGTGATCGATGGATTCAAACAAAGCGTGAGGCTCGTACGGCAGAACAAACTCAGTGTGATCGGCTACACAATACTGATGTTTCTCGGTGGTGCCGTACTGGGTCTCGGTAGTGGTGCGGCATCACTCGTCTTTTCACCCGATCTCGGTGTTGACAGTGCTCTACCCGAGTTCTCGTTGCCCCTCGTTATTCTTGGGTTGATACTCTACATCGGTATCGCTGCGGTCTTTGGCGCATTCTATGGGATGTATTCCGTCTCGTTTTACCAGAGTGTGAACGTCGACCGCCCGTTGTAGTCATCCCACCAACGAAAATCTCGTTAGTACACCAACGCCGAAAGCTGTTGAGTCGTAATCCATCACTCCGATTCGACTTTTGCTTGGTTTAGAACTGTAGAGGCCTGCTACTTTACTCAGACCGGCGATTGTACATATACAGACCACCTCTGATAGGAAACACACAACCAGAATATCAGCCCCATGGATTCCCTACACCTTTAGATGCAAGAGGACATGAAAAGATACGCCCGCTAGCGCCGCACAACCGAGGTATTAGTCTTTAGCAAAATATGAGTGTAAACCATTTAGCTCAAAATTGAAAAATGTCTAAGATGAATACAATTCGATTGGACTCTAATTGGTGGTACGGGGTTGCGATTCCGCCAGTCCTAGAACTCGTCGGTGGGGGTGGAATTCTAGTTGCAGGGAGGTTCGGTCTTATCCAAGATGGTGCAAACTCACTCACTATTCTTGTACCTGGATTCACGTTATTGGCTGGGTTATTTCTGATTCCAGTCTTTGCTCTGTGTCTCTTTTTTGACGCTCGTGCCGTCAATCAGAGCAACACCTCGTGGAATCCACGACCGGTGTTCTGGGGAGTCGGCAGCCTACTCCTACCGCTAGTCGGTGTCATTGCGTTCTCGTACTCGCTGTTGGTGCCAATTGCGGCGGTCTATCTCTACCGGCGGTTCTCATCTGCATCTATCGTGACCGACCTGACTGCAGATAATGATCCAGTGATCGAGATCGATAACGAAGATGATTCCACCAACGAACCGAGTGGCCGCGTCTCGAACTGGTGGTATGGTATTGCAGTCCCTATTGTAGCGTACATCGTGTTTCTTGGTGCCGTTCTGTTACTCGGTATTATTCAGCCGGATCAGGTGCAGCCAGGATCTCGCTTCGCTTGGCTTTCACTAGTTATCACGGTCTTCACGGTCTTGGCAATCTTCGCACAATTCGTGCTTACACCGGTCTTTTCGCTCTCCTTGTATCTCGACCAGCGGCGAGTCCGCGCGAGTGACGCTGTCGACTGGCATCCGAATCAGCTCGTTTGGCCCGCTATCGCACTCGTGCATCTAATATCGATGATCGTGACCCAGGCAATGTTACTCTCGCTTGCGGGTGGAATTGTGTATTTGTGGCGACGCCATGGACATATCGGCCGTCCATGATACCACTCTCGGTTCGAGAGAGAATAATCGGTATTCATGGCTCTGTTGAAATCCTATTAATCAGACATATTCACGCCTGAAACAGTCGGTCGATGAAAACTACGAACCTACCGAAAGTGTATACTCGTAGAGGTCATTCGGAAGGTATGAAGCCGTCATTTAGACGTGATACGATTATTTTTATTAGTGTATTTGTGACAGGCCTCGTAGCTGTCGGCGCTCTTGGGGCATTTATACTCGGACAAACGCCCTCTGTGTTTCTCCGTGACAAATTTACTGACCCTATCTGGCTATTCGGCTGTATATTTTCGGTGGCCATCTGGGTTTGGATGTATCCAAGATTACAAACGAACCGGGATCAACAAACAAGCTAATTCTCTGCTGGTTTGTCACCTACTTGGTCTGTACTGACCGCAGGGGGACAATAAATATCACTTTCTAAGGATTTCAACAGAGTCGTATTCATCTAAAAACAGCTGTCAGCATTAGGTTGCGAGATATAGAGGTTGAAGACTGCAGTTGACTACCCTTACCGACTCAGGACGATTCGTATGTGACAGTGCCGTTCGAGTAATGGGTCGGTCGATCTTCGTACAGTGCGACACAGCCCGGCTCCGGACCGCTGGTCGAACTACCACAAGTGTGGAACTCACGGTTAACGTATCGTTCCGTCCGCATAGCGTCCGCAGCATCGGGGTATGGAGCATCGTACTCGACACGATAGACGATTCGTCCGGGACACTCATCGGACTCAATAGTCGTATTGTGCGTTTCCAGATTCAGCCGATATGCAGCGACCGTTGCATCCGGAGGAGACGTTCGACGGATCTGTGCAGATACCTCAGTATGCTTTGAGGTGTTATTGATCGTACTGACCCAGATCCCATCAGAGCTCGACATTGCCCTGGAACGTACCTCGTTGTGACAATCTGCGTCGAGAACTTCAATTGATTCGATCTCTGGGTCGGGTGGTGACTCCTCCGAGGTCGGCAGTCCACCAACTAGGAGTACACCGATAGCAACTCCCACGGCGAGTGCACCCACTAAGAGCAAGCGAACATCGAGATGCTCGAACCAGTGAGAACGTCCTGTTCCCGCCGAGCCACTCCTATTGAGGATAGGCCTGCCTTCATGTGGGTCGGGTTCGTTCATCGTATATGTTTTCAGCTAGTGATTAATTATCACTGCGATCTGGTATGTGTCTTTGATGCGATAGTACTGAGAGATCGCTACTCATCCTGTACCTAGCAATCACTACCCTCGTTAATTGAGCCAGATCTCGTGCATTCACGTTTTAAGCCAGACAGATACAGCTGTGCTATACTTAGAAAGTGAGTTCAGCAAAGACTAGACCACTTTTTTATCTTAAGTATACTACTCACCAACTGATAGTTGAGATGGGAATACTCATACAAATCGCGGCTCTGGGAACGATTCTATTTGGGATCGTATACGTGACAATCCCCAGAAGAGCACACGAGTTCGGATTTGAGTATCTACGCGATACTTCGTCTCCATCAAGCGGAAAGATCTGGCTCTATCGAATACTCGGTGTTGGACTCATAATAACCGGGTACTCACACTTATTCTAAGATATCTGTAAGGTAGCCCATTTCACCACACAGCGTCTGACCGACTCACGTCTTGGATCGAGCAGATTCACCTGTGCTTTACTTAGAGGCGCAGTAGAGCAGACTTGAGCGTAAATCAGGACTCATTCTGTGGTATATGAGTATATAACGTCGACAAGTAAGAAGCCGGGAATCAAATATACGAGTGCGATTGCAACTACTCCTGCAGCTCTCATAAGCAGTCCAGATGACGTTTCTGACCCGACCTGAATGAATATCAGGATAACAAACCAGAGAGTGAGGGCTTGATAAATATCGCGTTTATCCATTGTGATTGTCTAAGATCGCCCACAATTGACAAAATACTTGTTGATTATACTTGCGTTTTCAGTCTTGTACATAGCCTTTGGAATCCTCAGTCGTTTACGCCATCTTCAACAGAAAATCGATGAGTCGCCAGTGGGACTACTGACGTCTGAGGACTCGATGGCCGAATACAACGGACACACCGAGGAGAAGCATATATGAAAGGAGAATCTCATCGTTAAGTTCGACACCACCAATGAGAAGGGAAGCTACAAACAGCGTTCCAACGAGAGCGAATAGGAGCCATTCTTGTGGTCCTGTCAAACGGTGTTCAATCTCCTCACGGAACATCATGTACACAGTGATGGCTGCTGCCCCGATCCCGAAGGAAAGACCCCATTCTGTGGGTAGTATCCCGACCCCAATGAACAGAACCACGATGGCGATAGTACCGATCACCCGTGCGATGAATCCCAAACGTGCCAAACTGTTTCCCTCAGAAGGACTGTCTTCTCGTTGATTCGTCGACCAATCCCAGTAGGCTTCGACCGATTCGCCAGCAAGTCGCGCACGGAGAAACAGATATGTAAAGTAAGTCAGGACGAATCCGAAACAGAAAATCCAGCCCTGTGGCTTCGACACCAGTTCCCAAAGCCGTCCGCCACTATACGGACTACCCCTAGACGATAGCGTTTCGAAACCAGTAACTGACTCAATAGCCGGTCCACCTACTGTGAGGAACCCCAGAAAATAGAGGATGATGACTGCAAGGAGTCCGAGTGGATCTTTCGAGTTCATCGTGTATCGAGTGTCGACAAATAAATACAGACACCTGATAATAATCCTGTGTCAAGTAATCCTAAACTATAATTTTATCAAAGGATCAACTCTTCATAATGGATAGGAAGATCGCCGTGTGGGTATTTTTGGCAACAGTGTTCTATCAGTTTGTAGATGCTGGTGCTGAACTGTTTGTTCCATTCTATGACCGAGGTGGAGTGGTTGCGACACTGCTGTTTTGGTTACTCCCGGCAGGAACCGCTTTTATCCTCGGATTTAGTGAAACCGCAGAACATGCGATGGATAGTCAAAGACGTAAATGGGTGTATGTCTCTGCTGTTATTGGCGCGGCTGTCGGTCAGTTCGTAAGTATCGTAGTTCTGCTTCCGACACCGGCGTTACCGGATATGACTCTTATCGGTGGTATAATAGTTTCAGGAATTACCGCTCTGTTTGTACTAATTTCAGTAGCTGCAGGCGTCCTGCTTGTCCTCGCAGCTCATGGAGATCAAGAGGAGCTAATAAGCTACCGTCTCGCACAGATGACCGGTGTGACATTTCTACTATTCTCTTTGTTTACTCTGTCTATCGAAATAAGTAGTTTGTCTAGCCCTTATTTAACTGGAAGTGATGCTATCGTTTATCTTCTTGCAGGCGTATGGTTTCTAATCGCTGCACGTACACTCAAACAAAACACCAAGAACAATGAGAAGGAGCCCTCTACGGCCTGACTATACATTCTGTACTGATTGTTATTGAGATCGATCAAGATTGTGAACGACACACGCAAGGACAAGTTCACGAATGTGGCTCTGTTGAAATACTCAGAAAGTGATAGATTCTATTCCGATGCGGTCAGTACAGAGAGTGAGTCTAGCAATATAGGTGCGACCCTGCTGGCTCCTCAATGAGGGCAGCAACCAGCGTTAGCCAACAATTCCGGCCATTCGGAGGTACGTGCCAACCATCAGTCCCAGCGTGCTTCCTCCACCGATGAAGAGGGCAGAGCGCTTCGAAACGCCTACTACACCGAAAATAAGCAGTGTGACGGGAATACCGCTCAGGCCAGTCGCAACCACGTCTGATGTGAGCTCGAACGGATTCACGAGGAGATACGCCAGTAGCAAGCAGGCACCGAGTATAATCGCTGTAATTCGGTCGCGGTAAGTAGAGAACACGCCCATATCCAAAATAACCATGATTGTCATATCAATCTTTTGACGGTGCTGTCTGAGCGTCTATCGCTAAACTCGTAGCTCTCATCGACTGCTTGTTTCAGGGGAGAGTGTGTTTGAAGAATAAGGTTTTAACAGAGACACGAATGTAGAAGTCAAGATTACCTCGTTCAATGGTACAGAATGAACTTGTTGATACGGACTGCTAGTTCAATGCTTTACTCAGAGAGTGTCTTTAGCAGCCGCTCAACGTTATTTCCATGTTGGTAAGGGGAATCAGGTCACACAAGCAACTAAATGTCGTGTCAGATGTCATGCGACAATCTACGATCAGAAGTGTCGTATTTTTGTATGAGTAGGCTTACAATACTCAAACGGCTGATCGTCCGTATGGAGCGTTCATCGGAGTTCGAGAGACCGTATCGTGAGCGGGTGCGGTATCCATCAGTATCCATGCGCGGCTTCGCTTGGGCTATCGACATCGTTGTGAGCTTTTTGCTTGCGCTTGTGGTTTCGGTCATTGTGGGAGTCTTCAGCGATCCACTCGGTGCGATCCTGTTCTTGACCATCTTCATCGGGTACTACATTATTTCCGAGGCGAGATGGGGGCGGACGGTCGGCAAACGACTGGTCGGTATCAGAGTTGTCAATATAAACGGCAAGCCGATTTCGACGTATGCAGCGATCATAAGAAACACAATCAAGCTTATCGGCGCGAGCTCGCTGCTTCTCATCCTTGTGGGGGTCGTTCTAATCGCAGACTCGCGGTACGACCAGCGTCTCGGAGATCGCTTGGCGAAGACGCTTGTTATCAAGGGCTGAGCCACACCGTCCCGAGATAGAATCCAGCATCGACCACTCACTGGTGTACGGTATCCACCGATCTGTTGAATTCGGCCCGAACTCTCGCCCGTGAGAGACTCGCGCTCGCAGTCTTGCACAGTCCGTTCTGATACAATCCAAATAGGCTGGTTGTCACGTCTGTGATTAAGCCATGCTAACTGCTAAGTCAAACTTTGTACTTTACTTTACATGAAGACTCCAAAGTTCAGTAGAATTCTGCCTAGAGAAGGGGACGAAGTTCTGTCTGCTCTCTGCAAAGGACGATAAACAGACTGCACAACAGATTGCGTCATTAGTCTGGTGAGTCTCACACGTCAATTGTGATGTACGACCTTGTATATCTGAAGCCATCCAACTTGATTGATGCCAACGTTTATTGTTTCGAGTTTCGTAACACTACATAATGAGCTACGATACCGAACATGTGCGCAATGCGGGCAACGATCCCACTATGATTACTGGGCTTCCCACGTTCACAGACCTGCTCACAAATACGAACCTCGCTGAGCTGTACACCGTTATTCGCCAGTCGCCAAGTGCGACTGCTCCTGAACTCATTGATCAAGTAACGGTCTCAAAAAAGACAGTCTACGAGTATCTCCACAGGTTAGAACGCGCAGGGCTCATTAGTGAAACAGAAAATAGCGGTGGCACAAGTGCTTACGACGCAGAGGAGTTCGAACTGACGCTCACAATTCGTGGGATAGAGGTCACGATCACTCCCAAGCTCGTTGCCGTTATTTCACAATCCGATGAGTATCCGATCATCAGCCGTGTCTGTGACGAATACGGATTTGTGACATTTGCACTTGCTCACGATCTGATCAACGCTCATAGTGACGGTGATGTCACGATCCGACAAATCGCTACGCTGACCGACCTTTCCCACGGAACAACCTACGATCTCCTCGAAGCACTATACGACATTCACGATCTCGGTGGCGACGATCCAAGCCCGACTACATATACTCCCGATGACGTGGTCGACAACGATCTTCAGTCAGAGTTGACCGACGAATAGATGACTCGGTCAGAGCAACTGTACACGGCGAATATCGTCGATACAGTCATCTTTCGGAGCCTAGGTAAATCACCAAGCCCTCAGTTATCGTCGTTGAAACAAGCCGTCGCTGAGGCGGATGCAGAACTCTGGGTTTCACCATCAATCTACCGTGAGTTAACGAATTATGGGGAAAACCCACCGAACAATCCGTATCTTGATACAGGCATTGAGGAAGGATGGATTCGCGTCGGAACTCCGTTACCGAATAATCGGAATACAACATTTGACTCGGTTACTGACCCTATTGAACAGGCACAGCATCTCGCAGATGAGTATTTGAACCAACAGAGCAAGTATCCAAATACGAATAACTGGCGAGACGCATCTGTGGTTGCGTTGGCTGTGCGATTGTTTGAACAAAACACTCGAATCCGCATTATCACTCACACAGCAGATACAGCTCTGGCTCAGGCTTGCGCCCGTATTCCGCCTGAATTCGGGTACTACGATATTAAATCACGGTACTACAACCCACCACAGAAAGCGAAAAAAACAGTTCCCAACCGTCGAATCGCTTTCGTGGAGTACAAAATAGGAATGAGATCCCTGCAGCGCAAGATTCAGAATCAGTCGATCACATCGAGAACCTCACGATCCCCTCCAGCAGGTGCTGCATCCGTGTCTGCGGTGGCTGGCTAGCCTCCAGCAAGACGGTGACCGTGAGTTCTACCGGTACCCAGTCGCTGTCGGCGGCGATCAGCCGCCGACGCGACGGTGTTGCCACTCAGAAACGCTGCCCTGATCCGAGGGCAACTACCGGAAGAACCGGCTGTCGAGCGGTTGGTTCGCTGGGACAGCTCGACGAACACCGAGGGCTGTCCAGGCAGCGCGGAGTACCATGTTGCAGAACTCGACGAACGACCACTCCAAGAGGCGGCGCCCCCCGCGGCGGGGCGCCGCCACGTACATCCAGTGCAGATAACGCCAGACGTTCTGTAATAGCAGGCTCACGACAAACAGCAACAGCCGTAATCCGGCGTCACGAGAACTCGTAAGAGCGAGACTCTTCCTAGCCAACCGGTAGGCCGATTCGATG
>Ga0209965_1000111_pt1 | contig 27139 bp, 44 predicted proteins | sample SalPon2_B_H2O_MG_FD_185707 | JGI IMG/M metagenome (GOLD analysis project Ga0209965, IMG submission 185707) | Salt pond water microbial communities from South San Francisco under conditions of wetland restoration - Salt Pond MetaG R2_B_H2O_MG... | ecosystem: Environmental > Aquatic > Non-marine...
GTTCCTCTCGGCCTCTCAACTCTTTCAGCTCCTCAAGGTCTAAGTCTTTTAACTGGTTTTCTTGTTCGTCAACTGTCAGTTCTGTAAGGTCTTGTTCGTCTGTCATTTTAGATCCTCGTAGTTCTTTATTTGTCGTGTTTGAATAACATTATTTTCCTCTTGATTTTCCAGTATAATTTTTGTGTTAGAGTCATTCTCTACCCCTCGTGGCCAGTCCGTAAACAAGTCCTGTGGCTGCCAGTCCTGCATTGCTTAGACCGAGATATAAGAGTAGTTCAGTCATTCGCCACGCACCTCTTCTAGTGTCCGCATGTCGGCATTACTTGAGCCACTGATATTGATCTTGGCTAAGTCGCCCTGGCACTCGCTACAATCATAATTGTCTTTTGTTAACTGGGTTTGCAGCCCAAGCTGTCGCTCTTCATGATGGCCGTTTTCGCATGTCGTGTTGAGCCATACTGGGATTGCTGTTGTAAACATTGTCATTGTTGGTCTGAACCTCGTATTTTAATGTTGTAAAGTAATTGTTATAAATGCTTTCATGTTTTTGTTCTAGGCATTTCTTCGCAGGATTTGTCTTGATGTAGTATCTTGTCGACCATGCTGCTGAACTCTTTGCCGCAAAAACTGCATTTGGCCATTATTCGTCCACCTGTTTGATATGGGCATCGCCATGTAAATGCATCTTGGCCGCATGCTTGGCCTTGGCGTACTCATTGAAGTTTTGCTCCCAGTCGCATTGTTTGCAGTAGGCTTTGGTTGTCATTGATTTTTCTCCTCTATACTTTCAATCATATTGTCTAGGGTGTCTCTAGCGTGTTTTAAATTGTGAAGAAGGTCAAACTTACCACTCCATTCATGATGTCTGGTTCTGTCGATATTTGTCTCTATGCTTTTTCTCAAAGACTCAATATCCATTTCTTCAGGTATATCATAATCTGTCATCGTCTACCTCCGTTCATATCCCTTACAACACCCTCTATTACTTCTTCCAGACTATCTCTTAACTCTGTGTTATAAGTTATTAATTGATTTCTTATAATGCCTGATACTGTTTTCTCGAAGTCTTCAGTCATAATATACTGTTGTGCTTTTTCGTAAGCGACCGTTTCCGAATAGTCTTCACCCCATTTTTGTAGGCGTTCCAAGTCGTTACTACCATTATAGTTCTTAACTAGTTTCTGTCGGAACTGTTTTGGGACGCTCAAAGTCGTCATTTCTATGTTTTCTTCATCCAACTCCATATTATAAGATTCTTATTAAAGATTTATAAGTCTTTAGTATCAAAACAATACTGTGCACGGGGGCCGCCACTCAACTTTCGGTTGGTCTCTAACGCCCCATAGCCAGAGGCGTTTAAATTAAATATCTGGCAAAGCGCCATTGGTCTAGTGGTCAACGACGCTAGCCAAACAAAACTAATCGAGTCCTGTGGCTTGCTGAGATAATGCAGTAGCCATCGAATGGCATAGAAAGTTCCGCAGGATAGAGAAGAAGCTGGCGACCCGAGTTCGAATCTCGGATGGCGCGTTAATTTTCCACTTTCTCCTTTATCCTTATTCTAGAATACTCACTAACAGAACCGCAGTAAGCACAACGCACAGTCAAGAAATCCACGTCAGACAGTTCGCCCATCCAGAGACAGATCCTTTCACCACAATCATTACACGGGAACTTCATCTTTTTCTTTCTACTTGGGCATGGTAAACTGGTATCTTCTCCCTTATTTCCCAGTTCCAGACATCTCTGTCCGACACTTCCATACTTACATCAAATCCGAGTGACTTAGAAACTGCTCTGATGGCAGACATGTTAACTAGAATCAATCCCAGAACCACCTTTCTGAACAAGTAAAGATGCAGAACAGAAAACTTCTCAACTAAATTATCGAACGGCTCGTTATTTTCAACGCCATAATCATCCATACAGATCCAACTCCTCAGTATTAGTAAGCCAGGCCTCAATCCTCTGAATCATCGTTTTCAACCTCGTCCGTAAGCATAAAAGTTTGTTCAAGAGCCTCATACTCCTCTACTGTAAAATTTACTTTAACGCCACTGCCATCGTGACGCTCGATAAATAATTCTGGGTTTTCCTCACCTAAATCAACTTCAATGCTGTCAACTCCTTCTACAAATCTAGTCATCCTGTTGTTCGACCTCTTTGTCATCATCTTTAGTTACAATCTCCTCGTTAAAGGTTATCTCGCCGCTAGTCTCCTGAACCTCTTTACGCTCCTTCGGCTTCTGGATGACACCAAGCTCCTGCATCATCTTAATGTAACGCTCAGGGATTTTCTGGGCTTCCTTAGCAGCCTTAACATAAGTTGCAGGCCGAGTCCTTTCATGGCTTACAGCCTTACTAATGTAATTCTGGGCTTCGTTAGTGCCGTCTTCAATACGCTGCTTCATCTGGATTTTAAGGTACTGTTTTTCCTCTTCACTAAAGAACTCTTCAAACTGGTCCATGTCCTCGCTTGAGAAATAGTTCTCGATGGTGTTCAGAGAGAGTCCAAGTTCGTCGGCGATTGTCTGATTGCCTTTGTCTTCCATCCAGCGTTTTTTCGCTGCTTTCAACATGTTTCTTTCCTTACCGGACAGGGTTTTCTGGTCCATATTTCTACTTTTGGCTACTTTTTATATAAATTCTATGTTTGGAGCAGTTAAATCAAGAACTCAACGATCTGGTAGATGACTGCTAGGAAAATTATGATGCGTTTTTGGTTATCTCTTGTCTTAAAACATATACGCATTTATCCGCTACAAGAGAACGGTATTCCTTCCAATTGATTTTATCATTGCGTTTAACAATCTCATCTGCTTCTTCCTCTAAAATATCGGTTGAAACACGGATAGGTAAGCCAGCACTTCCATCTTGATTAGCCATTAATTCCATACCTAAGTCTCGGCCTTCGTCTTTCATTTTACCTATATGCTTACGGATACGCCCGTCAGTGCAATATTTACTGACAACTTTTTCATGGCCGTGAATTGCTTCTTTGCTTTGTCTAGCTCCTGTAGCTTTCTTATGCTTCTCAGCAAACTCATCAGTAACAGTTTTGGCTCGTGTTGAAAAGCCAGATCTTTGATCCTCATGTAAGTCTTGATTGATTATTACTACACCTTCCATTTTACCATCTCTAAAGTTGCTTTCAGGAACCTCATATTCTTCTGGATCAAACTCTTCAGCATCAAAACTATCGACTATTGGAGCGGTTTTAATCCCTAGAGAATTAAACATTTCATAAGCTTCTGTATGACTTAAATAACAGTTTTCTTCATGGTCGTAAACATCAAAACCTATTATTTGTGGCATTTCTTCGAAAGGATAATCAAGACTGTGTTTGACCATATTTTCAGCAAAAAATGTGTATCTAGGATAGTAAAATGAGTTTTCTTCTGCTTCTTCAAATTTCTGTTTTACGCATTTAATTGCATCTCTAAATCGTCCGTCAACATCTGATTCATCTTGATATTCAACATTTTTGCTACCACACAAAATTTCGCCTTCCTCTGTAACTGTAAACCTAAAGTTAGCTCCGTCAAGTTTTTCTTTTAAAATAAGGTTTCCTCTTTGAAGGATTCCTTGATTTCTTTCATGTCCTAACCGTCTAATCTTAGTGTATTTTTTCATTATTTATCATCCTCTAGTTTATGATGTAGATACTTGGGCCAATCCCTTGTCTGTAAGTTTTAAGCCGCCATTAGTGTTGTTTTCCAACAGTTTCTTATCCAGTAATTTACGGATGTTCTTGTTTATCGTGGCCTCGCCGCCCATGGCTTGGAGTGCTTTCCTGACTTCTTCCTTCTGACTGTCCTTACTGCCATCCTCGCTAATTTTCTTGTAGGCGTTTTTGGATGTTTCTGCTACATCTTGGTCGTTGGAGTCAAATATTACCTCGCTCATTCCAATCCACCTAATGCCTTCTGAATGTTGTCTCGCTCACATTCCAATAGTTCGTTAATCGGTCGGAACATTGTGATTTTGTCATCAACTCGGCCTTGGACCAAATATTTAGTGTCGTCTATGTTGACTATGTCGTTTTGGCCGGTTAGCTCATAACTATCGTAATCATTCATTCTTGCTCGACCTCCTTGAATACTCTATTAAGCCTTTCAAACTCCTGAGCCAGTTCCTCTCCTCGGTCAGTGACGGAAAGAAATTGCGTACCAGCTTCATCCTCTTTAGTCAGTAATTCCAAGTCATGCATCGTGTTAACCTTATTCTGCACTCCCTGTCGGCTGAGATCGATTTGAGTGGCGATCTTGCTGACATAGGTTTCGCTGTTGTTTCTGTAGATGTGGACTAACATATCGATGTTGGATTCCTTAACTAGGAATTGCTTGATGTTATTTGTCATTCTAGTTCTCCCTCATATTGTTTAACTGCATGAATTTCAGCTCACATTCCAGCGTAGTCTTGACAGCCTAAAGCCATTAATGCAGCTTTTAAATGTTCTCCTATTTTTGCAATCTTTTTTGCATCTGTCATTCTTGAATCTCCCTCAGTCTGTCCTGTATCATGTTGCTGTAAGCCTGTGACTTTTCGTCAACCTCATCTAAATGTGCCGCCTTGTCATCCGTATAATCTGTCTCGGCATTTTCAACTGCTAATTTGACTGCCGAATTGGCTGTAATTCCTTGCTGCCGTGGCGACATGTTGTTGTTTGAAGAGGTTTGGCCAGTATTACTGCTCCCGCTCCCCGAACTGGCGTTACTATCTTGCGAAGAGTCTCCGCCTTCATTGGCCTCTTCAATAATATCAATTTCCTCAATGTCAATAAATGATTCGCTGTTGTCTTTGACTGTAAGCTTGACCTCGGCCTCTTCCAAGTTTTTCTTTAAACTGCCCGGGCCGTTAAACCAGTCATCGTCGATACAGATTCCGAAATAGTCGTTGTCTTCCTTGTCGCTAGTGGCTTGTACTCTGCCTGAAACAGTTTTACTCATCTTGCATCAACTCTTTGAAAATAAGAGAAAAATCTTTTTTTGGTATTACTGCAGGTTCTACATAATTGCTTGTAGCTGTAATTAGTTTTTGTCCTGCTATACTTGGATTTTCTGCTTCAACATTGGCCGAAATTATTAAATCAGACTCTTTCAGTACTTCATATTGATCCCAGCCCATAATTACTACTAAATCGTCATGATTCATCGCTCTGTGTCTATTTATCTTGTCTCTAATCTTATTCAATAATTCTTGAGCATCTTTATCTACACTCACTCCGATTCACCTAGTTCTTTGATGTTGTCTGGTTTGATGCCATGGCCGTAAGTATCCATAAACTGTTGTTGGAAAAGAGGATTCGGCATTACCTAATCGCCTCCCATTCCTTGAGCATCTCGGCAACATTGTCAAACTCTTCCTGTGCCCACTCGCAGTCAAAATCCTGCTTGGCCTCGAGAATGACATCAACTGCCTGTTCAACTTCTGTTTTCTGGTTTTCAAACATGTCAGGATTGTGTTGTGTAAAGTCTAAGTCGTGCATGGTCTGAACCTCGTATAATAACAATGTCAACTAACACTTATAAATGCTTTGTAAGTTTAGTTTAATTTCATTCATTTTCTTTATAGAATACAAACCAGCGATTTTCTACCTTCGAGTTTTTTTTAGTTGTAGTTCCAAATAAGGGCGGTTGTGGTGCGAGATCTAGAACTTTTTTAAAATCTACATCGTTATCTGCAAACTTGAAAACTAAGGTTCCTCCAGGATTTAGTACTCTAAAAAGTTCTTGAAAACCTTTCTTCAAATCATTTTGCCATGTTTCAGCGTGAAGAGCACCATAACTTTTAGTTACATATCCTGTTAATCCTTTCATACCGTTTTCTCTAATCATGTGTGGAGGATCAAATACTACTAGGTTAAAGCTTTCATCTTCGTAAGGCAGATCTCGGAAATCTTGTATCTCATCTGGTTGAACTCCATAGGTTCGGCCTTCTTGGCCTGTAAATCCTGGTTCTTCTTCTCTCTTATCTATATAAAGCGTATCTTCCCTTTCCTTATTTTCTGGATGCCAAATACTTCTACCTCCGCAAGTTGCGTCCAAAATTTCTTTCATAAATATTGTCCGAACCTCTTAGCTTAATTATGTAAAGTGATTGTTATAAATGCTTTGTAAGTTAAGGTGAGAATCTGATTAAAACAGTAGAAAGTGGCAGGAGTATTTCATCCTGCCGAGTAGCAAGCACACGTTGAGGTTCAGACAACGACATGCTGTGCTGTGGTCACGGAGATGTGACCAAAAAAGTTGGGACAGCTTATGAAGGGGGAGGGCAAACGCTGCCCCTTAATGAGTCTTGGGCGACTCCAAACTACTAAGTTGAATTAAGTCTCTATGCTAAAGTTGTAGCCAAAAAGTTTTATTAGTGACTGCATCCGAGAAACAACAACTTGGTTTTTTCTCCCGCCCCCTCTTTTTCCAACTTTTGCTATGCGGAAGTAAACAATCTGGCCAGAAACATAACAATATTACATACCTTACAATAGCTGTATACCTCAATAATTTAGTAGAGTAAATAATTAAGGGTAAATATACATCAAGGCCTGTAATCTGCATTATTTCCACTCGAAACCAAGGATTAGAATTATATGTGTAATTACGAGTTAGTAAAGAAAAAGAGGAAAAAAGTTGTTTATACTGTATAGTCACATTGTAACTCTATATCGACAAAACAACTTTTGGAACTTGCCTCATCATACGGAACCCTACGACTTTTTGTCAATATCGGATGGTCTGACGCACGACTAATAAATTTCTGCTGCGACACTTTTTCCTCCAAATTATCCTCACACCATTTTTCATAATACTCATAGGTCTCTACAGTCCTAATGTTCTTGCTGTTTTCCGTGCCTCGCTCAACGACTTCGTTAATAAACTGAGCAACTGAGTCACCGTAATTGCTCCATTTCCGCTTAGTTTCCATATGGTCTCTGTCTAAGGCAAAACGGTTCTGCGTCATCAAACTTTCATACCCATCAATCGCCCATGCAAGTAACCAATCCATGCATTCTTCGGTCGTCAGTTTGTCAAGAAGATTTCTATCCTTATCATCTTCACTAATGGTTTCCGGCGCTTCAATAGTCAAAAACCTGTTGTAAAATGCTTGATCTGCGCCTCGATGTTCTGGCGGATGGTTTGAGGCAATCATAAAGTTGGCCACAGGCTTCATGTCATAGCCTTTTTCCATTTTAGGATCGGCAAAAATACTTTCTTTAGAAATACATTTCTTAATCCTGCTTCGTCTCTTAATGTCTTTGTTGCTCATGTCCTGATCAAAGTTGATAACTGATTGCTTCAAACTATCAACGTGATAGGCTCGGTCTTGCCCAAGTTGTGGAAAACTAATCTCTGATGTGTTTGCGTGTTTGAAAAAATGTTTCACAACTTTTAGCAGTGTTGACTTTCCTGAATCTGTTGGTCCTAAAATCAATAAGGCTTTTTCAAATCGGTCGCTTGGCCAGGCCAACAAATGCCCTAAAAATTGCTGGAATGTTTCTCTTTCTAAATCATCTGGAATTGTTTCTGTAATAAATTTTTCCAATTTTGTAGCATATTTGCTTTCAGATTGTTGGCCGTGCACATAATCCTCCATTATGTCTGTCTGGAAACTGGCATTAACGGCGTTTAAAGCATAGTCTTTTTTCTTAGCCTTCCGCCTATCTTTTTCTAATTCTCCGATGTTGCTTTCTAAATCCAGAATGTCTCCATTCTTGAGCAGGACTTGACTGGTTTTTAGGCCGAATTTTTCCCATTTTGTGTAGTCGCCGTTATGCCTCATTTTCTTGTCAAATTCGTTATGGAGGTGTTGTGTGACTGTGGCGTTTACTGGCCTAGATGAAAGATCTGCATCTAATTCTTTGTGGATTATTTCTAGATCAATTTGTTTCCATGTTTTGGCCTCTGGTTGGTAACGGAAAAATAGGGTTGCTGAATCAATCAATACAGGGATTGTGTTTTTTTCTTGTATTTGGTAGTCTGCATACGCATGGGCTAATTTGGTTTTGTTTTCTTTGTCTGTTCCTTGTAAGAAATCTTCAATTGGAGTTTCTTTGGTTTCTTCAAAGTTTTTGGCTATGATGTCTATCTCGTTTTTGTGATCTGGATACTGGTCTTTTAAAGCCATTTTGTAGCCTTCTCCCAACCTACTTTTGTTTTCAATAGCCTTTTCTAGCGTTTCCCTTAGACCGTCTGGTATTTCTATATCTTGGAAAAACATTTGGTTATTGTTCATTCAATTTCGACCTCGTCTTCCTGAAGTGTAGCGCCAACTTCTTCAGCAATTTCCTTAGTTTTCTGCATTTTCTCCAAGTCTTTCTTCTCCCCTCTTTTCTGGTAGAATGCCTTGTAGTGCTGATACAAGTTGTTTAGCTGGTGTTTCTCTGTCTGTGTAAATTGGTCTTTTTTATGCGTTAGTTCTTGCCAGTAATCAATTGTATAAAGCTTGCCGTCTACAATCAAGTTAGTAGAGTCGGGAATCATTTCCGGGAGCGTGTCATGTTTCTCAGGAATTTTTCCCATTATTTTCTCCTCTTGTCTTGATTGTTATCGCTGTATGAGATTTTGCCGTTATCGTAGAGCCATTTTGTGTGTACCCAGTACATTTTATCGTTCCTCGTTCTTGACTTGTTTTGCTGTTGGAAACCTCGTATTATACTTGTCAAATGCTTTGATGTATTCTGTAGTTTTCATTGGTTGTTTTCCTCTTGTTTAGTTTCGTTCCATAAGCTAGTGTATTGTCCGTATTCTGTGCTGTGTTCGGCCTGTAGAACTATTTTGTCGCCTATTTCAAGGTTGTTGTGTTCTAATACTGCTTTTGGAATGATTATTCCCTTGCTATTGCCGATTTGTCTTAGCTTGGTCGGGATTTGAAGTTTTTCTTTTTGTTCGTGTGTCATGTTATCGAGTATTAAGTTATGTTATAACATTGTTTATATAACTTGACATTTAACTAGAAGGTCACAAAAAACCGACAATCATTTTATTAGCTCTAAATATAAAAGATTCAGCTTCAAAACCCTATAATACCTAACAGAGGAGATTTTATCTATGTCTGAATCATCTAAGACTTCATCATTATCTGAACACGAAGAAAACCAGTCTAACGAAGACGATACCACTATTTGGGAGCCTGTACAGGACAATAATCAGGAGTATAATGACTATCCATTAGCATTTGTCAATGTTGACAAGGAGGACGACAGTATTTCCTACAATGTTGATGGCGACGAGATCACTCCTGAAGGATTAGATAGTCCGGGGCCGATGATTGTCGGCGAGTTCCAAGGCATTAATGACATTAGCAGCGATGACAATCCTGAACCGAGCATTAAGGTTCTTGTCGATTCTGATGACGATGAACGCACCTATGCCTTAAACAAGGTTAAGGCTTTGGAGCAACAATTAACCAAAGTTGAAGAAGGTGAAAGAATTGGCCTAGACTTTGACGGTTATGTTCATCCTGAAGATGATGGGCTGCCATGGCAGAATTGGACTGTTTACACGCCAAGTGCCTAACATTTCTTTTCTTTATTTTTCTATGCTCCAACCAACATTTTGGCTGCCAAGTTACTAAGATCTATTTCTTCTAGTCGTCCACCTAACTTGTACTTGAACAGGGCTACGGTAAGCGTGGCAGATGCCATCATATACGTAAGTTCGTGCATCACGTCAGCCATGTGACCTTCCAGTCCGTCACCTAACTTTTTGAAACCTGTTCTGAGCATGAGGAGCATGGCTATAATCATGGACTCGCCGAGCGGAGTTGGTAACATGTAGGCCAGGGCTGGAAAACTAATACCTAATGCAACTGCGTGCCATTCTGGTTTAGAAAGATACTTACCTTCTGAGGTCAAAAAACCGTTTGACTTTTTGACATAGCCGAGGACACTTCTAGGTAGTGACAGTATTTTCCTTTTGACTGATTTATCGTTACGATCATCTATCTGGTTTTCCAACTTTTCGATCTTCTCCTTAATGTTGTCTTCTTGGGTCACAGTAATTCACCTAGATAATGTGTTAGGCCGGATTGAAAACCTGGTACTGCCTGGTTTGTGCTGTAGGCAGCGACCATGATGATTGAAGCGGCTGCAAGGTAGTAGATCAAGGGCTTAAACTTGGGCTGTTTTTCGTCTGTAATTACTGTCACAGTTGTATCTTTCACCACTTTGATCAGTCCGAGAAAGTAGAGGTATGTCCAAACTCCTTGTTTTAGAATTATACTTAGTGAAATCATAAGTGTGGAGGCGGCGGCAGTCAGCTTGTGGTCGTACTGGTAGACTGTCCCAATGGTAGCAGATTGGTGCAATAAACCATGTCGGAGCTCGAAAGACTTTTTACGACCTAGCTGCTCTGCCTCATTTTTCTTGGCCTCCAACCCTTTTTTAGTCATCCATGATTCTCTAACTACAAATTACCGAGACTTGTTTTTGAAGTCTTGGCTTACAGAAGGGTCTAGACAAACTTTTGATTCGTTATCGTAGTACTTAGAAATATTGGAAATGTTAATCTTGGTCGGCCCACAAGTATTGTTCTCTGGGTTAGTAACTTCATAATCAGAGTTTTGATTTAATCCAGAATAAATTGCTAAACCTGTAAGTAAACTTATTGAAAGCCCTGCAATTAAAATACCGACTATAATTTTTTGCTTATTCATAATGTTACAAAAGAATTAACACTATTTTAAATTTATCTAATTTTTGGCGTTGTGAACGCCGTCTTCCATATTTGGAGTTTCTTGCTGACAATTTTGACACATGTTATCAATCCATTTTCTAACATGTTCTTTCCAGCGACCAGAGCTAACTTGTTCTGGTTTAAACACTTTGTTTGTCTCAAATATTTTCTGTTCGCCATTTCCGATCGGTAAACTTGTCTCAATTTTAACAATTATTTTTTCTGGATTTTCTTTACTAGGGCGAAAATCTTTAGTTATGACTTTGAAGTCATATTTGTTGTCGGCTGTTTTATGATTCATAATTTTTTACCTATCTGTTTTTAGTTCTTGAAGTGCGTCAATAAGTTTTTGGATTTGATCGCCAGTAATTACGTGTTCGGATGCATCGCCAGACCCGCCGTGCCCAAGGTCGTCAACTAAAACATTGTGTAAATGTGCAGCGGTCGATCCTGTTGTAGTGTGGTCGTGTTGTCTAACTGCATCGACATTAATATCTATTAGTCCGCCGTTGCCACTATCATAGTTAGATATTGTGGCCTCTATCGTGTCTCCTCCGTCTGGGCTTCTTTCTATTGCTGTAATAGTTCTGCAAACTTCTGCAGGCGTATTTGGAAAAATTATGTTTAAGTTTTGATTAAAAATAGTTGTATTTGTGTCTGTGTTTTCAATTTCTAAATTTACGTCGCCAGATCCGCTTCCATCATATTCTAGCTGAAAATTTACAGTCACTAAGTAAAATTCTACATCTAAACTAGAAAATGTTGGAACGGTTGTAGATACAGATGCAGATCCAGTAAAACCAGCAGGCCCAAAAGCATTATAGTTATAAGATGTTCCTCCAAATGCTGTGCTTGAACTTCCTGAGGTATCCGGGCTTTGTTCGTCTTCATCAGTACTGTTGTCGGCCTCTGCCGTATCATTTTCTGCATTAAAGTCGCCAAAATTAATGTCTATTTGTTCCTCTCCGCCCGGATAAATCCTTCTTTGTTGTTCATCATGTTTTCTCCATTCTCTACGCATCTCTGCCGTCTCCGGGTTTTCAAATTCAAAGCTAAAGTAACTAATGCCTTGATGTAAAAAGTCTTTCTGTTTTACCACAGTAAACTCGCTGTTTAAAGTTGAATCGCCGTCCTGTCTTGAATCGTCTTTAATACCGACAGAATCATTTAAATTAGATTCTGGCCTTAATTCTGTATCCAAAGCTAAACTGGTTGAGGCATTTGGATTAAGATTTCTTTCTCCTATTTCATCTGCTAAATTATTAGCTTCTATCACATCGGTGCCAAAGTAACCTATTCTAATTGACTTTATTCTTTCTCTATCTGCCGAATCTAACCCAAAATCACTAGGCTCATATGTATTATCTATTGTATTTCCGTCCGCAGTGCCTATTATATTAACTTTTGATACAACCTGTGATGTGTCATCCGGCTTATAGTAATCATAGACAAAAGGATCGATACCTCTCTCTAAGTTAAAGGCGTTCCCGCCGTATCCTTTTGGCTGAAGTCTTACTATAATATCGTTATTAGCATCCAAGTTTGGAGTAAACTTGATGACATGTTTAAAGTCTTCTAAAATATCGTTGTATAGTTCTTGTCTTGCTCCGTCATAGGTAAAACCGTTAACGTTTGGGGCTGTTTCATCGCCCGGATATTCAACTGTGTATCCTGGCGGCAATGCCTGTTCTAAAACATCTACTATGTCAGTATCTATCGGCGTGTCAATCGTTACATCGTCCTCGCCAGTCTCCTTTTCAAAACCGTACAATCTTTTGTGTTTGTACTTTCCTTCGTCGTCGGTAATGCCGCCATCCTCTGGTTGGACTCTAGCTCGTTTTTCCCAATTACCATCTCCATTTGGATCAATTTCTGCTATAATTTCTCTCTCGTTTTCATTATTAGAACCAGTTCCAAAATCACTGATTTTTGTAGGCATGTTTTCTTGAAGCGTTGGCTCGCCTTCAATAATTACTCTGTTATATCCTCTAAAACTTTCCTCAATTGTGAAAGTTTGTATCGTACCGTCTTCAGGATTACTAGGTCTAAAAACTCCAATAATTTGCTCATTTTCGTCACTATCCACATATTTTAATCTTCCAGGAACTAAACTCATAGACGACCACCTACCTTAAAACGGAAAATGCCTGCACCTCTAGCAGGGTTTTGAGGATTAGGTTCAATATCGCCTTCATCCATGAAAATAGGGCATCCAGAAGGGTTTACGCCTAAGTTATCTGCGTCAATAACTGTGGGGTCAACTACTCCATCAACTTTTCTAAAACTGTATGCAGGGCCGAACAATCTCCAAGTGGCTGTAGCTCCCGGGTTGTGCATATATTCTCTAAGCCAGATCTCTTGTTCGGTAATCGTGCGGACAACATAATCTCCGCCACTGTCTTGTCCAAATCTTGCCCTAAGGACATCTGCCTCTGCAGTAGATGAATTATCTATTAAATCTTGAAGCGTTCCTGCACTTCTATCAGTTTGAAAAGGTCCGGAGGCAGTTGTATCAACAGCAGTAAAGTTTATCGTTCCTTGCTCGCCTTTACCGCTAAGACTGAAATTAACATTATTTACTGGCCTATCTGTCTTCATGTTTACAGAACCTATGCTTGTAGGATGTTGTACTGTTTCTTTTTTCGGTATGATGTATCGAAGGGTGACGTTTTCTAAAGTTTGTAAAGCTACTATTTCGTATTCGTCAATTCTATAATCTGTCATGTTCCTCCGGGACCTCCGTTACGGACTTCACTGCTAGCTGTTTCTCCAATACTTTGGTCTTGGCTTGTAGCACTTTTTTCACTTAACCAGCCCATTTGAATGAATATATTTTCTCCGACTGAATCTTTAGCTACAGTAGTTCCAAATGGACCTTCTCTAACCTCTGAACTGTTTTCGGGCGAAACTTGTGTGAATTGATTTACGTTGTTTGTTTGAGGTTTTTCTTCATCAATATTTACAAAAGGTATTAAATTATCTATAAATCCTCTAAAATCTCTTATAAGCCCTGCTACTAAATTATCGAGTTTTCTAGTGAACTCATCAAGAGTGGTTTGGAAGTCTATGCTGCCAATAAATTTTAGTAATTCTTGCAATAATGGTCTGAGAAAGGTCAGTAATAATGCAACTAAAGGTAGTATTGCAACTGAGAAAAGTCGTTGGAGACCAGCTATTAGTTCTTGGATTGGTTTAAGGCTAGCAAGAAATGTAACAAAACCTAAAATGCCTGCAAGTTTAGCTGAGATGCCGCCTAGCATTCCTCCTAGGGCGCCGCCATCTCCTCCGTCTCCACCTCCTGCTAAACCGCCGCCATCACCTTCTCCGGCGGCATCAGCTATTTGGTCGGCTGCTTCTTGAGCTCCATCTTCTTTTATAGAAACAGCAATTTCGCCAAGTTCGTCAGCCATAAACTATATTACCTGCTATTTTGATTTAATGCTTTTGATTTTTGTCTATTATATTCGTTTACTGCATTTTGGTAAAATACCCTTTCCAAGTAAGATGTTTCTTCGTAATATTCTGTAACTCCTTTGTAATTGGTTTTCTCTAAAATCTGTATAATAGAGGCTCCGGAGTTTTCAGCAAACTTTTTCACCGCCTTTTTTTTTGTTCTACCTCTTCCTCAACAACAGAAACAATTTTTTCTGCAACTTCAATTGTTCCACGGACGCCTACATTTTGTTCGTCAAAGCTTTGTTTCCATTCTTCGGCGGTATAATCTACCGTAAATTGCCCTACTAAATCTAAGACTTTTTCTTTTATTTCGTCAGATTTGTCGCCTGTAATCTGCTTATCACTTAACTCAGAATATTGTCTTAAACTTTGAATGGTTGAAAATTCTTGGTTATCGGGATCTACCAGCACACGAACCTCGTTACCCGCTAGATTTACGGTAGAAATCATGTCTTCTTTGACATCTTCTACAATTTGTCCAAGACCGTCTAAGTTTTCTTCGGCTTTATCTCCCTTGTATTCGTCAATATTGTCTTGAAGTTTTTGAGCTTTTAAAGAATTATATCTATGCATTTGCTCGTCAGTAAGCTCTTCTTCAGCTTGTCCTCTTGTAAATTCTAGCAGTTGTTCATCTGTATATTCCGCCATAGGTTAAATACTGTAGCCTATAAATAAAAAGGTATTATAGGTCGGTCATATCGGTACCTTCGCCGCTAATATCTTCCTCAACATGAGTATCTCGACTCCAGGACCAAGAAATATCGTCAAAAATTACATCTTGAACTGTAGGCGTAATTGTCTCAGTTCCGTCAACACTTTCCAAATCGCCTTTTACATTAAATTTTGGCGGTTCGGGAGTATCTTCTATTTCTTCATTAGTATCGTCATATCCGATAAGTTCTTTCATACCGGCAAGGTCAAAACTTCCAAATGTTGCGCTTACACTTACTCCAACACGGGTTCTTTGACGGTCAATAACTTTTATGGATTGTCCGAGGAGTTCTTCATCTTCAAATTGTACTTGCACTTCAACATCTTGTAATGCTCCAACCACAACTTCTGTTCCGCCAGTTGTTTCAACTGTGACGGTTGCAGTTTGACCTCTAAATACTTTGCCATCTACCATGAATAGTTGTTACAAAAGGTTCTTTTTAATGTTATTCTAAATTTTTATGGTTGTTTTTCCTAAACAAAATCCTGTAGTTTGGTGACTTGCCACTGTACCTCAATAACATTTAGTCTCGCACCGTTATTCTCGGCTACAAAGTACTGGAAGTTTATGGGCTTAAATTCTTTGACTATTTGAGAATCGTTTTCTAGGTCTTCAAGAATCTGGTCGGTCGCCTTCTCAACTTTCTCAGTTGCATCAAGAAGGTCGATATGGTTAGTGCCTTTCTCCAGTACGAAAAGGATTGTGAACTGGTCGGCATACTCCAACTCGTTCTGGTACTGACTGCTTTGTGGTAACAGACTGGCAGCTGGATAAGTCATTTTACCGAAGTCGTTGCCGATTGCTTGGTTGAAGTCGCTGTCGTCCCTGAGTGTGTCTCTCACTGTTTTTAGTGGGCCACTTATCTGTCCCTGAAAACTATCTGCCATACCAATTATTTCTGTCTTGGATGTTTAAAGAGTAAGGTATAAAAGGTTGGTAGTAGTATTAGTAATATACGAGGTAAGAAAGAATGGATTCAAACAAAAACGATGAAAGAAATGCAGGAAAAATAGCAGAGTTAATAGACAAAGCTGTAAAAAAACCAGAAGAAGACGGTAAAATGCACTTAATTCGTAATGATAAAGAAATTGACAATACAGCTGCAGGAATTGAATATATCGTTGCTAACGATTGCAAAATTTCTGTAAAAAAGTTGCAAATAATTAAAGGGCGCGTGGAATCACTCATAAATAGGAAAAATATAAGCGGATTTGATCCGGTAGTTTGGGTAGAAAATTTTTATGAAGAACAACCAGTTTTACAACATCACTCAATATTCGTAGGAATAATAGAAGAAAGTGATAGAAAGGAATCTGAAGCGTTAATAACACAAGAGGCAGATGAATAATGCAGGTTGAGTGTCATAAATGCGGTTACGAGTGGGAGACTAAAAGCGAGATGAAAATGGTGAGTTGTCCAAGCTGCAGCCGAAAAACACCAAGAGAAAGTGATAATCAATGACTAAAGTATATGAAAGAGAAAATGATGAAGGAACTTTAACTGTTAAAGTAAAATATGTCGGCAGATTTGATAGTTTTCACATAGATTTTAATCTAGGATCTATAAGCGACGGCAATCTTGGAAAAGATAAAGGAGAAAGTTATTATTGGGGTAGTGAACACGTTACTGTTGTTAGACATGGAATTATTAGTAAATTAAAGGCTTTGTTTTCTTCTAAAGACTCTAGAACAATAGCAAAAGAAAAGGCTATAAGGGAGGCAGATAAAGCATTTGAAAAGAGAAATAAGAAAAAGAAGATTTGTAAAAGGCTAGAAAGAAATATGCAGGATTAACTATATTTCTGATTTAGGCGGTCGATCGCCCTTTGCATGAATGGATTGGCTTCCGTACCTGACTCTTTGATGCTTCGGCCTACGATGTATGTGGCTTGGTCTAAGGTTTTTACCTCCCAGTCACTATTCTCGCCCCATGCTGTATAACTTTCCTCTCCGATTACTCGCCCAACCCATTTACGCAGACTTTGTATGTTAGGCCATTCGCCTGGCTCACGCCCAAACTCTACAGCACCAGCATAACCGGCATTAACCGCTACAACAATACTGGCATCATTAGAATCGTATCCTAGAACCTGTATCGACTGTCTTAAACGACCAGTAGCTCCGACTGGCGCTTCGTCCTTAGCAAAGTTAGAAAGGTCGGCAGCCACACGAGTCATAAAACTTTCTAGTTCTTCTCGTATGTCGTCATCGACATTGGACGCATCAAATCTTATCGTAACCATTATCGCATCATAATGTACTTGTGCTTATTTTGACTAATCTGATTTACACGGTTCTGTATGTCGTCCGTCAGTATTTGCCGCTGGTTAAAGCCCTGTATGTCGTCAGGGGAAAGATTGGCCAAGTTCTGCTCCTGTCTCAAGTAGACAAGTATCCGCCTCACTATCTCCCGTGTAACTTCCTTTACATCCTGTGGCACATTCCCGACCGTGTAACCTCTATCATATGTTACTCTTACCCTATCGGCTATGTCACTCCATCGGGCACGGTTACTGTTTCGTTTTAACGGATTCTGCACATTGTAAAATCGGTACTGGTTTGGTATCAACTGGCTTCTCAGTATTATACCTTGATTGTCGAAACTGTAAAGATCTGTGTCAAGTGTTTTCCATTCACCGTCCGCCTTCGCAGTAATCTCAACCTTTGTCACATCGTCAATTGGTTGTACTAGCTGGAGCTCAGGTTTGTCGGGTGCGTTCTCTGTGTCGACCCTGCCGTCTTGACGAGTGTATCCCTCGCCCTTGATTTGTCCATCCACAATTGCCCTTGCCTGTTGCTCCAGTCTTTCCAGTAGATCCTCGTACTTCGGTTCTGGATTTGTCTGGTAGAACTCTTCACCCTCTCGTGCTGCTGGCTCAACAGTTGCTTTTAACTCGGACAATGTGAGATAAGTCATAACAATTAAATAGGGTTTCCTGTATTTTAATGGTTAGGATAAAAAAGGGAAACGGGAATCGGGAATTACCGCCCTCAAAAAACATAGTTGTAACTGGTCGATAAGAAATTTACTGGTTAGATTAAGGAAAGATATATAAGTAGTATTCAGTAATAGGTATGTATAGAAGGTGACTACAATCGAACTTGAATGTCAAAGATGCGGAAAAGAATGGGATTACAAAGGCGACAGCAACTACTATGCTAGTTGTCCAAACTGCAAAACAAGCGTAAAGGTGGAAAAATAATGGAAACACTTACTAAGACACTACCAAATGGAGAAAAAATAGCCGTAAGATACGATCCCATGGCGGCAGGTAAAGTTGAAGAAATGGCTAAAAAAGAACTTCAAAGAGAATACGAAAAAGCAATTGGAGTTGACCACACATTAGAAAGTCTTGAAGAAAAATACGAATCTGAATGTCCTCACTGTGTTACTTCAAAAGAACCTAAGAAAGAAATCGAATGGGAAAGCTGGAGCGGATTACTTAGCGGAGGCATTGAAAAGAAAGAACGATTTAAATGTAGAGACTGCGGAAATCAATTTAATAGACAAGAATTAAAGAGGCATAGAAAAACATGTTTAAGAAAAATTACAGAACATAAGAAAAGAAAGAAGAAAAGCTAAGGAGAAAAATTATTCTCCTGTAGCATTGACGTACTGAATGTGGCTTGGTGCCTCAGACACAAATGTTCCGTAAACATCTGTGGCAAACTGCTGCTGAGGTGCGACCTTTGCCAATGGCTTAACTGTCATGTCCTGAAGCATTCCCATGTAGTTACTTCCCATGTCTGCTCCAACCATGATTGTCTCATCAGTGTCTGTGGAAATACTGTCTGCTCTTGGCAATGCGTTTGACTTCATAATCTGTACGCCGTCAAACTCAAGAGCTTGGAATCCAAATCCTAGTTCTTCGCCCGGATCATTGTATCGGACTTCTGTCTCTAGGTCGTTCTGGATGTTGCTGAAAGTGTCGAAGTCAACGAAGACCACGATTCTACCTCTATTGGCTCCTTGGAACTCAAGCTCAGTGATCAACTGTCTCAAGTTTTCTTTCCAGTCCTGTTGTTCTGCTAGGTCGTAAGTTGATTCAAGTGTTCCTAGGTCTTTCATGCCTTCGAATCCGTTGGCATCTTCCTCGGTTCCAAGTAGAATCTGTCTTTCCTCATACTGTCTGATTCCTGTGGCATGTGCCTGTTCTGCAACCGACTGTGTAGCTCTAAGCACATCAGATGCTAGAACCATCTTGTCTTCAAGTCTTGAAGCAACTCCGTAGCCAACTACATCATACTGGTGGTCTGTGTAGCTTCCATCAGCGTAAGTGTAGCTGCCTTCTGTGTCGTCAGTTGTTTCAAGGCCTGAAGTTGGACTTGGCTGATCCGTCTCTTCTGTAGCATTGACTGTGTCTGAGTTGACTGAGATTCTTGGAATCATGTCTGCAGCCGGTGTCTTCTCTGGCTGTGACACTCTGATTTCTGGAATGAAGAAGATCGGGATGTTCCAATCAGCTGTGTCATAGTTCTTTGCAATCTGGTCAACGGCTTCGTTAAATGGATAATCCTGTTCCTCGTGCAGTCTTGAGAACTCTTTTGCAATTGGCTCGTACTGTTCCCAGAATTTTTCCTTAAGATCAACTGCGTTCTTGCCAATCTTGCCTGGTGTCCGTGCTCCTAGTGGGTCCCAGTAAACGGTTTTGTGTTCTAGGTCGTTGAAACCGCCTTTGTAAAGGCTGTCTGTGTTCTGTCTGATTTGTGATTGGGACTTGACGATCCCTTGTTTTCGTGCCGAATTAACTTTCTGTACTGTTTTCATAATATTATCCTACCTCTTGACGAACTTGTTCAGCTGCTTTTTGGAAGCTTACGCCCGAAGACTTCTCTGTTTCTTCGTTTGTACCAATTCCTTTAGTGTCGGATCCTTTGGACTTTGCAGTTTTCTCACTGTAACTTTCTTCCTCTTCTTCTTCGTCCATGTCTTCTTCTTCCATGACTTCGCCTTCACTTTCTTCCTCTTCTCCTTTTATGCCGTCCATAAGCATGGAGAAATTGTCTTCACTAAGCATGTCCTCTAGATAATCCATTAGGTCGGACATGTTCTCGAAATCTTCTTCTTTGACTGTAAAGTCTTTGCCAACTTCCAATAGCTGGGAGTCGTCTTTTTCAAGGTTTTTAACTGTATTTTGCAGTTGTGTAAAGCTTTTTACAGTTGTAGGTTCTTCTCTTTCCGTATATTCTTTGAAAGTTTCTTTCATTTCCTGTACTTCGCTGTGTACATCTTTCAAAGCTACTTCGGATTCCCCTTTTTCTGCGTTATCTGGCTGATTTTCTGCCATAGTATTATTACCCTTAAGTGAATGTGATTTAGCTTTATTATTAAAGTTTGGCTGGTCTTTGCCTAATTCCAGTTTCTCGGCCTCGCCGAAAATACTCCATCCTGTAATGTCGCCTTGCTGGATTCTTTCCTTAATCTCTTTATCCGGTTGAACACCAACCATCCACGCTCCTTCTTCTATCTCTTCCTTACCGCCGTCCGGTAGCTCGTAAGTCCTTGATTCTTTGGTTATCCAGCTTTCGACCATCGTGCCTTTACCTGTTACTTGGTCGTGGTCGGAGTCGAAACTGTTGACCTTTCCCTCTTTCATGAACTCGTGGGCGGCTTCTCTTATCTCTGCCCCGGGAGCTACATCACCATCTTTGTCAATGTCGCTGGCTCGCATTACTGGGCCGTAAACTGTCTTCCAGTCTTCTTCCGGCTCTTTCATTATCATGGTGCTTTTCTGTACTCTGTTGGAATCGTCCTTCATCATTAGGAACATGCTGTCTTGTGACGGATTTTTCACCCATGAAACTGTTTCGAGGTCGATGTCGCTTAGAATGTTTTTTGCCCCTTCCTTAATGCTTTGCAGTAGTTGCCGTGGCTGTCCTTCATCGCTCTTGGCCTCTTCCATTATAATGTCGGCGATTCTCTCGGCTTTTTTCGGGTCGATATTCATGTCTTGCTCTAGATGAGTCAGTAGTTGACCTCGGTCATCGAAAGAAAGTTTTTGTTCTTCAGGCATAATAATATAGTTATTGTATCTGCGTGGTTAAAAAAGGTTTTAGTCGGTTAGTCTTATCCAGTCGTCCTCATTATCTTTTGTTCCGTTTGTTGAGGCCGATGTTACGACTTCATAGTCTCCTGCGTCAAGCCCTGAAGTATTCCAGTTGTAGAAGTATTTGCCTGTCGAGTCTTTTGTCATGTCTTGCTGGCTGACAACCTCGTTATCATTGTATCCTGTTATTGTAATTGTGATCTGGGCCGGATCTACTAGGCTTGATGTTTCTTCAAACGGTTGCTGTTCCTCGACCGTTGTTTCTATTCTGATTGTGTCTCCAATGTCAAATTCTTCGCCATCGTTCAGGAATTTTATGTTCATTGTTCGGCCTCGTTGTTTATTTTAAGTACTTCGTATGCTTCGTTATTAACTTTTAATGTCAGTCCCGGAATTGTTAGGGATGCGGTTGCGTCTGCTGTAAATGATGCTGAGCCATCTGCTTGGGCTTGAATCTGTGTTGTGGCTGTGACTGTTCCGTTTAAACTGGCGTTTCCATCAGCCGAAATTTGGACTTTTATTGAGCCATCTGCGTTCCCTGTTAGATTTCCAGTTCCTGTTGCTATTCCGTTAAGGCTTTTTGTGGCTGTGGCTGTTCCTGTTAGACTGGCTGTTCCTGTTGCTCTGGCGGATACTACTGCTCCGAGTGAAGCGGCTGCATCTCCGTTAAGTGTTGCTGAACCTGTGGCGGCTATACTTTCCCGTTTAAATGCGTCTGCCGTACCTGTTAAACTAGCGTTTCCGGTTGCTACTGCTCGGATATTAATTGTCTGGGTGGCTGTGGCATCTCCATTAAATGTTGCTGAACCACTTGCTGTACCTGTTATCTTATTAGTAGCTGTGGCGTCACCTGTTAAACTAGCGGATCCGTTGGCGACTCCTGAAACTGTTACGGCTGTGTCTTCGGCGGCTTGCTGGCTGAAGAATACTTGGCCTCCCTTCGGAGATGCATCGTACTCTGCTTGAATCCAGGCAGCGTCTTTTTCATCTCCAACATAAAGTTTTTGCTCATCCATAACACCTGCAAACGGAGTGTTCGGCGACTGACTTGCATCATCTCCGAATCTTACATTATCGCCTGGATTCGAAGTGGCATTTCCATCATTTAAACTACCTAGTTGTGATCCGTCGGCGTAAGCAATACCTGTACTGCTTCCGTCATACGTTAAAGCAGCCATATGCCAGTTTCCGTCGTTATATGTGTTCGGATTAAAACCTATCACTTCTCCCCTGTTGACTCTGTAAGTAAGTCCGCCAGTATCATTCAAATCATCAGCGTCGTTGTTAATATCTATGAAATGCACAAAACCTGAGCCATCAGTACCGAAATTATATAATCCTCCTCTCTGATTTGAAGAATCTTTAAACCAAACTATAGTTGTAAATGCTTGACCGTTTTCATCTTGGAGGTCTCCATAATCAATATAATCATCTGTGCCGTCGTAATCTCCTGCGCCGTTAAACTCTCCGTTGCTTGTGCTTGTAACTCCGTTCACGGTTCCGTCGTTTCCGTTCGGACTTGAGTCTATTGCGTTATCGGTCGGGTAATTATCTTCGTTTAAGTGTTGCATCGTTTCGGCGTTCTGTCCTGTGTTACCCCATACCTCGGCAGGTGTTCCTTCCTCACTACTGGCTGGGCCGTTGCCGTACACGACCTGTGCCTGAGTACTGCCATCCCGTACCCAAGAATCATAGCACCATAGCGTGGCGGTCTCATTTGTTGCGTCGAACTCCTCGATTTCGTACGGGAGCAGGTTGCCGTTCTGACCATAGACTGCTAAATCGGATTCAGCGCTTACGTTTGTCCAGTCGATTATAATGTCGCCGTTGCCAGTCTTTGACTCGGTAGCAGTAGAAATATCGTACTCATAGATAAGGTCAGAACTATTTCCGATTTCATACAGTTTAGTACCATCATTATTCCAAGTCAAACCTTGAGGATTGGCGTCTTGTGTACTTATGCTTTGGCTGAAAGTTGCTGTACTTATATCAAAAGCAGTACTTACATCATACTCATAAATAAGGTCAGAACTATCTCCGATTTCATACAGTTTAGTACCATCATTATTCCAAGTCAAACCTGTAGGACTGGCGTCTTGTGTACTTATGCTTTGGCTGAAAGTTGCTGTACTTATATCAAAAGCAGTACTTACATCATACTCATAGATAAGGTCACTATTTCCGATTTCATACAGTTTAGTACCATCATTATTCCAAGTCAAACCTGTAGGACTGGCGTCTTGTGTACTTATGCTTTGGCTGAAAGTTGCTTCGCCTATATTGTAGGCTTCTCCTTCTCCCGTAACGATGATCGGCGTGGCTTTGTCTATTGTCGGCGTACCACTAACACTGTCAACATCCAATAGTTTTTTTGTGTTATAGTCGGTTACCGCCATTTAGATTCTACCTCAAGTCAAACTTATTAGCGTTTCCAATCTGACAATCTTTTCCAAAGTCGGCACCATCAAAATCGTATTCAGCAAACATTTCTGATATATCCTGCTGATTTAATTCTGGATAAACATTACTTATCTCTTTATGCAGCTGATCCTCTTTCTGGTTTATACTTTCTAAGTGTTTACAGTCGTGAACCTGAATCCTAAATGTGGTAAAGCCTTCCGTTTTAACTGAGCCGTCTGTATCAAATATTGCTTGATTGGTCTGCGCCCAGTTCCAAAGCCAGTTATAGAAATTATTTGCCTCAGAGTCGTTATCGTGATCGGTTTTAACAGCTAATGTTGCCGTGCCATCAATATCAGAGCCATCATTCACCTCTCTGTTATGTAAATTGTAGTTTTTACTGTCAAGTTTATTAGTTATCTCAGTTTGCAGACTATCTGCCTGCTGAGAACTACTGACTTTGGAATCGACTTGAATTACTCTGTGGCTCATAGATATTAAAAGAAAAGTGTTGGGATAAAAAACCCCATGATTTTTTAGTCAAGCTGGAACGAAAGATCTCCGGCTTCAAACGTAAACTCGTCCGTATCAGCATCAACCGTTTTACTCGAGTTAAGAGCAAAAGTGGCTGTCAACGGATTGCCTCCGGTAGTCGCATCCCAGACTGCTACATGAGTAATCGTGCCCCAGTTATTCTGTGGGTCGCCGAAACTGATTACATTCGCATTGTCAACCGTACTCAGGCCATCCGAACCATCAACCGTCCAGTCGGCCGGTGCTGTAGAAGCTCGGTCATAATCAGCTGCACCGACTTCGTTAGTTCCATCAGGGTTATCGCCTTCATCTGCTGTATGTAGACTGATGTAAACATTTGAAGGGCTTGTAAAAATGCTTGTGTTCTTAAAGATGTGCTCTAGGATTTCGTCTTCGCTGTAGCCGGAGAAGTCTGTCATAAAGAATAAATGTTGGAAGACGGTTTTTAAATCTGCCCCTACTACCAGTCCTCTTCCATCCTCATCGTATAATCAGTCTGACCTGTACCACCATCACACTGAGCGATAAGCGACAACACACCATTCTGGCCAAAACGGACATCAACCTCTGGCGACAAATCAGATAACTGGGTCGGGCCACCAGTACCAACTCTAACACTTCCCTCCCAGACCTTTGTACCGTTACCGATTCCGTTAAATGTACCATCAAGCGATACACCTAAAAGTGTCTCCTCTTCTGGTGTTAAACTAGGATTAACGTATGTTGTACCAGTTACATCTGCATTGTAAACCAAGGCCACTTTGGCAGTTTGATCAATCGCAAAATCCATACTGTTAATATTCAGTTTTGAATTAGCATCAACCAATGGCTGGTCTCGTGTCCAGCTCATCAAATGCGTCCAAACGCCATCCTGTACTGTTTGATCAAACTCGGATTCTGCCGTGATACGTCTCTCTGTAGACTGTTGGCCGAACACCGAGAATTGACGACCGCCAATACGAATCTGGTTATTATCGCCTGTATCACCGTTCTCCAACTCAACAGTAACTGGTTGATTCGGATCACTAACTGAGGTCTCACCTTCAACAACTAAAGCATGTACAACAACACTGTCCTGCCGCGGACTTGTATTCCGTAAATCATTGGCAGTCTGATCCACAATCGTAAACTGGATAATGCCGTAACCATACCAACTGAAATCTATCTGGAATATTGCTCCCCGGTCAACATCCCAATCAATACCGAGTACCTCATCAAGAGAGTTACGGTTAAAGTCCGAGCGATAAATTCTCTGTGCCTCCGTACCATCCTTTCTTCTACCAATAAACAATTCGCCTTGATCGCCATCATAACCAAAGTAGAAACCGTCATCGCCGTTGAAATAGCCCCAACGAGCCTCGCCCTCGGTCGGTATATCAGGGATGCGGATTCCTACACCGGCCTCTGCCGAATATCCTGGCGTGTAACGACCATATTCAGCCGTTGCTAAAGTAATATCGGAGTTAGCGGTTGTACCTGTCTCCAGTACGAGTTCGCCTGTACTAGTATCAGGATTTTGGGCAACCTGTGCGCTGCCAGTTGTATCTATTTCATCACGAATAACTGATGTACCGAAAGTAGAGGAAACATCTAAGACAGTCGTTCTCTCAATCGTAGCCAAATCACCGAACAAAGAACTAGGCTCGCCAAGTTTCAATCCCTGACTGTTAAAATCAGTTCCAACACGGACAAAGTTATTCGCTAAAGTATTCTGTCCGACATACTCTGCACCGTCCAATGATAACTGGCTTTTAGCAGTACCGATAAATGTAATATTGTTTACAGGGTCGCCGTTATTCTCGTATTTAATTCTGAATCCGTCAAGATTAGCTTCGGACTTGAAAAATGCAAATCCTTTTTCAGCTGCTTCATCACCGAACTCTCTATTAAAAAAACCGTCAACCGAAGGATCTGCGGCTTGAACATCTTCTGTAAATTCAAACCTTACTCCGTCTGGCGCACTTGTCTCAGTTGATGCAACAAAAAGCTCTAAAGAAGCCCAGCCATTCGTATCATACCAGTCGCTTGTAAAAGTACCTCCGCCAGCAAGGTCAACAGTTTCATTAAATAGTTCGCCGGTTGCTTTTCGCCCGACAATATCGCCGTCAGGCTGCTCTGCATAGTTTCTAACTTTACTTAAATTATCAATTGAACTGCCGTGGCCGTCTTCTTGACGTGGTGTATCCAACGTAGTATTTGTTGTCTCTATATCATCCTCAATATTGAACTGGTTCGCAATAACCGTATCAAGCTTGGACTCTAAATCATCTACATTCAAGTTAATGGTTTCAGCATCGACCTCTAGATCTTGAAGCTCATTGATAACTGTTTGAAGCCTTTCACGGCTTTGCATGTTTGCAACCCAGTTTTCCCATTCACTAGGGCCTTTATCTCCTACTGTTCCAAGATCTTCGTCATCAACCATTGAACACCACTTTGTAGTTCCTTGTTTTTATCATAGTTGGTCGCCCCCTAACTTTTTGTTACTCTAACTTAACTAAATTAGTTTCCTCTTCTCTATGATGTACTTTACTATGGCAAGATCGACATAACACAATCAAGTTTTCTAAACTATTAGCTCTTTCGCACCATTCTTTATCGGTTTTATCAAAAAATCTTAATGGCTTCTTATGATGTACAACTAAATCTTCTTTATCGCTGCATAAAAAACAGTTCCTATATCTTTTCAAGGCTTTTTCTTTTTGCTCTTTCCAATTATAGCCATAGTTTCTTGGATGGTATGATACGCCACCTTTCCACTGAGGGCTTTTCGGCCCACTACTTTTTTCAGATATTAGCTTTGCCTTGCATTCCTTACTACATACATTATCCTCTTGGCCTCTATTTAATCGAGATGGCATTTTATCTATTATATTACCGCACACATAGCATTCTGTATCTCTTTCTTTTGAATTAGCTTTACCAGCACATTTTCTACTACAATAAGTTCCTTTACCTCTTTTAGCTTTACTTGGATACCTTTCGTAATTCTTGCCACATGTTTCACAAGTAAGTTCTACCTTTCCACCAGTATAGGCTGCACATTCTTCCGGTTTCTTTTCTTCACTTTTTTGATACTCTACATGACAATCTTTGCAGCAAAAATGATTTTCTGCAGGCTCATAAATATCAGACTTGTACCTTCTAAATGTGTCGCCGCAGTTAGCACACTCTAATTCTTTAGACGCCTCTGTGTTCATAGTTATCGTCATTAATAACTTCTTCACGAAGCTTTAACTTAGTGTCGCATCTGCACTGGATTCCATACTTGCTATCACCCGGAAACCTCTCTCTAACAGTTCCACCAGCTTCTTCATA
>Ga0209965_1000114_pt1 | contig 27071 bp, 32 predicted proteins | sample SalPon2_B_H2O_MG_FD_185707 | JGI IMG/M metagenome (GOLD analysis project Ga0209965, IMG submission 185707) | Salt pond water microbial communities from South San Francisco under conditions of wetland restoration - Salt Pond MetaG R2_B_H2O_MG... | ecosystem: Environmental > Aquatic > Non-marine...
TGAAAAAGTTCTTTTCCAGGGGTATGTACTGGATGCGGAGGGAGAGAAGATGAGTAAATCTCTGGGGAATGTTGTTGATCCTGTAGATCAAGTGAATGAGTATGGAGCTGATCTGCCTAGATTCTATTCCTTGAGAGTAGCTGCTCCATGGGAGCAGACTAACTACGATGAATCCGAGATTGAAGATGAGATTTACAGGCTTGTCTCTGTTTTTTGGAATACTAAAGAATTTTATGAGACTTATACTTCCGGAGAAGTTGAGAGGCCTGATGATCTACGTGTTGAGGACGAATGGATTCTTTCAAGAGTGAATACGATTACTGGAGAGGCCTCTGAAAAGATTGAGGAAGCTCGTTTCCATGAGATTACAAGAGAACTTGAAGAGTTTATCTTGAATGATCTTTCACGATGGTACGTGAAGAAAGTCAGATCAAGGATTAAAGAAGGCGATCATTCTGCTGTATGGACGCTTGGAACAGTGATTGAGAAGTTGAATCGTTTGATGGCTCCTTTCACTCCTTATGTATCTGAGAAGATTTATCAGGACATGGAAGATGGTCTTTCTGTTCATGCAGAGGATTATCCTGTAGCTAATGAAGAGTTTATTGATGAAGAGCTTGAGAATTCAATGGAGATGGCTCGTGAGATAGTTGAAAAGGCTAACAAGATCAGAGATGAAGAGGAATACAATCTAAGGTGGCCTGCTAAACGTCTTGTTATCTCAACTGATGAAGAGATGGAAGATGGCCTTGAGCGTCTTACTGATCTTATAGTTGATATGGTGAATGTGAAGAGTATTGAGTTTGGAGAAGTAGCTTCCAAGCTGTCTGCGAAGCCTGATTACTCCAGTCTCGGGCCTAAATTCGGAGGATCTGCTGATGAAGTCGCTGGTAAGATTGAGTCTCTAGAACATGATCAAGTGGTACAGTTGAGAGATGTAGGAGAGATTGAGCTTGATGGATTCGACATCACTATCGACGATGTAGAGGTGAAGAGTGATACTCGTGGAGACGCCCACAGCAAATCCTTTAGTGAGGGAGAAGTCTTCCTTGATCTTGAAAGAACTGAAGAACTTGTTGAAGAGGCCTTTGCCAGTGAAGTCATCAGGGCTGTACAGGAGAAGCGTAAAGAAGCCGGCCTAGAAGTTGAAGATTCGGTAAGGCTTTCCTTTGAAGGAGAAGAAGACGTCCTGGAGTCCTTCGTTGACGATATCGAGTCACGTATGAACGTTGATGAGATAGTCTTCGGAGAAAGCCTTGAGCATTCAGGCGAGGTCACTCATGAAAATTTGAAAACCAGATTTTCGTTTTCAGTTCCTGTGGAATAAAAAAGACTTCAGGTGTAATTATAGGCATGCGAAGCGAAAACTTGGAACCGGCAGTTGATTTCCTCGAGGAATCGAGTAAAGACGATAAAATCGCGATCATACATCACTGGGATATGGACGGCACCAGTTCCGCTGTTATAGTCTCGAAGATACTTGAAGAAGTGAGGGACAGGCCTGCTGATGAAGTGTTTATTCCTTCAGAAAGAGCTTATCATCTTGGAGATGATGACAGAGACATCCTTGAAGGGATGGATAAGCTTATTGTCTTGGATTTCAATCTTGAGGCTGATGAGTTAGAAGAGCTTAATGAGGAGCTTGATGTCCTTGTTGTTGATCACCATAATTTTGATCGTGTGCCTGAAGTTCCGTTCGTGAATCCACGGACTGAGGATGGAGAGGCCTACGTTCCATGTAGTAAGATCTGTCTTGATATTTCTGAAGAATTTGGATTAAGTGATGATCTTGACTGGATAGCAGGTCTTGGAGTGATACAGGACTTCGGTGTTGATTCCTGTCCAGAGCTCTTCGAACAGCTTGATGAAAAATATGGGACTTATCTTCCTGAAGAGCTTTCACAGCAACAGCTTGCCAAGAACTGCGAGTACGGACGCTACTCTTCTGTACTTAATATAAAGCCTTACAGGGACTCAGCTCATTTTGCAAAACTTGCTTATGAGGCCTTGATGAATTCTGAAGATCTTCAAGAACTTGAGGCCCAAGAGGCCTATAGACAGGTTTATGAAGTCTATCTTGAGATGCAGGACGAGTTCAACAGGATGATGGAAAATTATGAGGAGGACAGAGAGATTGACAGGGATAAATGCGTGATTTTCTTCGATATTGACTCTGATTTCAATATTACATCCAGTATAGCTACGAATATGTCGACTAAGACTCCTGACTGGATTCACTTGGTCATTCAGAAAGACGATGAAGTTAATATCAGTGCAAGATGTCAGTCAGGCCGTGTTGATCTAGGCGACCTGTTGCAAAAGGCTTTACCTCAAGAAGCCAAGGACGAAGGTGCGGAAGCAGGAGGCCACAGAAAAGCAGCAGGTGCTTCAATGAATGAGAAATACTATGATGAATTCAAGGAAAATTTCCTGAATCTGCTTTAAAATCTGGTTTAGAGGGGTAACGTGTTTAAATCATAGTGTGTAAATATAGGCTTATGAAGAACAACGACAAGGCTGAGAAGCAGAAAGAGAAGGCCAAGGAAATGCTTGGAATAGGAGACGACAGAGCAAAAGAACTTTTCAGTGAAGACAGCGAGAAATCACACAAGCCTGACGGAAAGTAGAAGAGAAGTCACTTAATTCGTTTTACATGTTTCTTCCTTTATATTTAAAGAGCTATTTGAAACGTCTCTGAGTTTTCATAGCTTGTTTTCTTCCCTAATTCTGTTTCTGTAGTGCCATAGGGGCAAATCTACGATTGTATGTAAAATTGGATGATGCTCGGGATTGAAATGCTCCAAGTGAGCAACTATAACGTTAGAGGTCATTTCATCTCGTTCAACTTTCCTGAAATCTGTCAAATGAACGCTTCTCCTTTTGTTTTCGTCTCTGTAACTTTCGGCTTCAGGATACATGTCAGTTACTACGGTGCGATCAGTGATGTGGAGTTTTGACTTTTCTTTTTCAAAGATTTCTTCAGGCACTTCCGTGTCGTAGTTAAAGCCTGATTTATCTTTCAGGAAATTCAGTAGATCTGAATGCGACATATTTATCCCTTGATCCATTCCGCTCCGTTGTCTGAATCTTCAATTTCAAAGCCTATTTCTTGGAGTCTGTCCCTGATGTAATCTGATGTCTCCCAGTTTTCTTCCTTGCGTTCTTCTTCACGAAGCTCAAGCAGCAGATCAGCCATCTGTGATTCTGCCTCTGAAACATCAGAACTCAAGTCGACGCCTAGAACGCCAAATAACTCTGTAAGAACGTCCACATCTTTCTGTGATATTTTTCCTCCAGACTCAACTGCGTTACTTATCTCTGAACTAAATCCTATAAGAAGCTGTTTTGCACGGGCCGTTCCCAGATCATCATCCATTATCTCTTCAAACTCGGCTTCAGTCTCTTCTCTTATCTCTTTCATATCTTGAGAGCTCTCATCTGATAGATTAGCTTTTGCCTTCGCAACTACTCTTTTTACTTTCATGAGCTCTTTCTCAGCTTTTTTCAGGCCTTCAATTGAGAAATCAGTTTCACTTCTGTAATGTGATGAGATAAGATAAAGTCTTACTGCATCGCTGGAGAATTCTTTCTCAATCAGCTCTCTGACAGTGTAAAAATTTCCTTCAGACTTGCTCATCTTCTCTCCTTCGATGTTGATAAACTCGTTGTGGATCCAGTAACGGGCCTGTCCCTTCCCTGTAGCTGCAAATGATTGCGCTCTCTCATTAGGATGATGGGGGAATATGTGATCTTTTCCACCGGCGTGGATATCGAATTCATCTCCAAGATACTTCTGACTCATTACAGAGCATTCAAGATGCCACCCAGGATAGCCTATAGACTCTACCTTTCCTTCATCTGTCCGGAAAGAGGCCTCCCACTTCATCAAGTGGCTCTCATCTGCTTTGATCCAGAGCGCGAAATCGTACTGGTTCTTTTTTTCTTCATCATGTTCAACACGCGCCCTGGCTTCTTCCTTTAACTGTTCAATGTCCTTATTAGCCATTTCTCCGTATGGATAATCCTCCGCAAAGGCCTCCACGTCGAAGTAAATCGTTCCGTTTCTTTCGTATCCATATCTGTTATCTATTATCTTCTGGACATAGTTTATCATCTCGTTGATATGTCCTGTTGCTCTGGGAACTATATCCTGCCTATCAATATTCAAAGCCTTTGTATCTTGAAAGTATCTCTCGATCTGATCCTCGACAAGTTCCATAGGCTCTATCCCCATCTCGTTCGCTCGTTTCTCTACTTTATCCTCTCCCTGATCGCCGTCGTCTGTCAAGTGGCCTACATCTGTAATGTTCTGTACGTGTCTTACATTATATCCTTTGTATTCTAGGTAACGTCGGAGTGTGTCCCATACGACGTAGGCCCGGGCGTTGCCGATGTGGAGGTCGTCGTAGATTGTCTGCCCGCAACTGTAGAACTTTACTTTTCCGTCCTCTAAAGGTTTGAACTCTTCTTTCTCACGAGTCAAAGTGTTGTACAGTCGCAAGGCCATGTAAAGAAAAGCGGTACGTAATCTTTAATTTTTCTCCCTCTATACCATTTGAAATCCAAACTGTCTAATAAATAATCCTGTAACAAAATTACCTGTGGAGATTAAAAACAGGTACAGAAAAATAATAGAGAAGATAAAGAATTCGTTGAAGTCTTCGGGCCTGGAAAATTACATCAACTACAGGAGAATTTTTCTTTTCTCTCTGATGGCTGTGCCCGCATTCTTTTTGACTGACTACTTTGTTGCTTTCAGCCTGATGTTACTGACTGTTATTCTTTCTCTGGCAGTTAATCGTTTCGGATTAAACCGTTTCGGATTAGAGCTTGCTACTTTCTCGACCGTGACGATGGCTAAAGTCTTCGGGCCTGAAACAGGAGCATTATTAGGTTTAGTTTATATCTGCCTTCAGATGTTTTCAGGAAGTACGCCAGGCGTGTATCTGGTATGGGTGGTGCCCAGCTACGTTGCAACAGGTTACATCGCAGGCACATCAACCATTGGGGTAGCTACTCTAGGCCTCTACACAGCTATATCTCTCCAGAGCATCTTCGCTTTCATGACGTTCCTTACTTCCCGAAGTCGACTTCCAAAGTTCATACAGTACGCAATGTTCAATGTCACGATCAACATGTTGCTTTTCCAGACAGTTGCCGGGCCTCTAATGAGCGTACTGTAAAAATAATTTAATCCAAAAATGCGATTCTTCTTCCGTCTCTGATTTAAATTTTTGACTCGTATATTGTTCACTGTATGGAACTCAATGATTACAGGAACTTCTTTTTCGATCTTGATAGGACTTTGTGGAACTGGGATACAACACTTATAGGGGCAGAGGACTTGATAGATACTTTAAACGATGCAGGGAAAAACGTTTACTTCCATACAGATAACACACTGCTCTCCAGAAAAGCCTATGCAGAAAAGCTTTCCTCAATGGGCATAAGAACTAAAGAAGAGAACATAATAACATCCGGATACGTCGCAGGAGAACTTTTGTCAAAAATTAACACGAAAAAAGTCTACACCGTGGGGGAACAGGGATTAGTTGAAGAAATCAATTCTAGAGATATTGAAATCACTGAAGAGGCCTCTACAGCAGTACTAGGATTAGATAGAAACTTCAACTACTCCAAGATAGAGAAATGCAAGGAAATAATAGAGAAAGGCCATGTTTATACATGCAGTACTGAGAAAACATTTGCGAGGGAAAATAAACAGCTTCCAGGCCCGTCAGCGATTAACTCTGCAGTTACAGAGTACGGAAATGTGGAAAATATAGGAAAGCCAAGTGAAAAATACAGGAAAGTCTTCAAAGAATACTTTGACTACTTCCCTGGTAAATCAATGTTTATCGGAGACAGAACAGCTGACATAGAGACAGGAAACAAGCTTGGAATGAGCACGGCAGCAGTTCTTTCAGGAGAGATAAATGAGAAAAAACTGAAGAAAGCTGAAGATGAACAAGTACCTGACTACGTACTTACAGGCCTCCACAAGTTGAGAAGAAGAATAATTTAGAGGCCTTAAATTTTCTGTATATTTTCTTATTTTTCTCTTTCCAGCCAATCTAGAAATTTCTCTACAGCTTTATTCCTGTGAAACTCTCCGTCCTTCAAGTCTTGGTCTTGTGCAAGAGATTTTTCTTCGCCTTCAGGGATAAAATAACTGTTGTACGGCAGATACGGATGAGATTCTCTTGTCTTTTCCTCAGTAACTGTTCCCTCCATCCTTCCGGTGAAGACTTTGACTTCTCTGTTTTCGATTACTGCTATGGCTGTTTTGAAGTAGGCAGATCGATCCTCTTCTCAGGCCATCAATTTCAACAATCTATCTGCGCCTGCTGTATCATGGAAGAAAGCCGCTTCAGCACTAGGAAATCCTCCCAACGTTTCCACGAAAAAACCTGTTATCCTCAACTATCAACAACTCTTCTTTAACATCATAGGCCTCTAAAGAATCTCTCGCCTTCTGTTCAGCAATTTCCCCGATTTTTTCGCATCTATTTCCGGCACATGCACTCAACTTGAACAAGATCAAATCCTCTCTCATTAAATTTAGGCCTCATCTCCTTTAATTTTCCTTCATTCCCTGTCGCAAAAAACACTTTTTCCATAGAGAAAAATACAGGCCTCTAGTTTTGTTAACTTTTCGTCTATAGGAAAACGTAAAAACACGTACAAGAATAGTACTATTATGCCGAAGCTGAACTGGGACGGAAACGACTTCAGAAACTCTCAAGACAGTTCAGGAACTGTAGCTGATAATATCTCCCGAAACGGAAACTTACAGCAAGGCTACTCTCACGGCAGTTTAACGAGAGGCCTCGTAGCATACTATCCAATGGAAAAAGGAGCGGGGAGGGTGCTTCAGGACGGAGCAATGGATAATCTGGGTCAGATAGAAGGCGCTACATGGGATGCTAATACAGCCTTTGGAGATTATTCTTTGTATTTTGATGGAAGTAATTCTGTAGATATTGATGGAGAGAGGATTTTGGATTCGGATACAGAGGCCTTAACTGCTTCTGCGTGGATTTATGTTGACAGTTCAATAAGTAGCAGAACCAATTTTTTTGTTATAGAGGAAGCAAGTGGTGGAGGAGTGATGTCTTTCAAGATGGATGTCGAAAGTGATTCTAGTCTTCGGTTTCAGGACAAAGATGGAGGTTATACTGCCGGCTCTGTTCCTGATAATCAATGGGCAAATATTGTTATAGTGGCAGATCAGGAAAATGTCAAAGGTTTCATAGATGGTGAAGAATTCGTACTAAAATCTTCTGCTTGGAATCAGGGAGTTCCAAATACCTCAGCAGTAGAAATATCTGATGAGGGACATTCGAAATACATTGAAGAGTTAAGAATATTTCAGAGAGCCCTTTCAGAGCCTGAGATAAAGGCCTTGGCCAATCTTTCCCAGCTTTCCGGAGTTAAGAGGACTGAAAGCAGTGTCCCGGGAGTAAATGACGGCGGTGTTTCCCACTGGAAATTAGATAATGCGAATAATGATTCTGGTGTGGCGAAGGATTCATGGAGCGATAATCAGGGAAGTATCACAGGAGCCTCTTATTCTTCTGATTCTGTTTTTGGTACTTCTCTGCGTTTTGACGGTGGAAGTGACTACGTCGCTACTAATTATAATGGGCCTGCGGAGGGAGGAAGTTTCAGTATCGGTTCTTGGGTGAAATGCGATGATTTAGGTGTTAACAGACATTACTTGGGGCCTTATGATCACGGTACAAATAGAGGTTTCTGGCTGGAAGCTTACAGTGGTTCAAACGGTAACTGGAGGTTTGGCGTAGGTTATGACAGCGATTTTACTACGATTGATGCTTCAAAGCCTTTGAGAACAGGTGACTGGTATCATGTATACGGCACATATGACGGCAGTGAGATGAAGCTTTACGTAAACGGGAGGCTTGAAGCCAAGGCTTCGACTAGTTACGTTCAAGGCCCGGATTTGAGGATGGGGCATATAGATCCGGATAACTTCAATCCTTTGATAGGGGATCTTGAAGACGTAAGAACTTATAATAGAGCTCTCACACCTTTAGAGGTAGAAAAACTGTATCACAAAGGAGCATATAGAATAAGCAGGGAGGGAACACTGCAGTGACTCTTATCGGATACTGGTCTCTAAATGAGAATTCTGGAGATGCCCAAGATCATACTTTCAACAATAACAGAGGTGTTTTGAACGGCAATGTGACACAGGGAGCTACAGGAATACTTGGTGGAACTTCATACAGTTTCGACGGAAGCGGTGATTACGTGGAACTTCCTGATGACTCACTTTTCTCCGTTTCTAAAGTCACGATCTCTGTCTGGATTAACAGAAATGGCTCTAAATCTGAAGAGTATATATTCGATGGAAGAGGCCATCAATACTGGATAAAAGAAGAAGACGGAGCTGAGAAGCCTAGATTTGGATTACGGATTTCAGGTTCAAGTTATGGAATAGTTGGAAGTGAATTACCGAATGGAGATTGGACTCACGTAGTCGGAGTGTATGATGGATCACAACTCAAATTATTCATGGATGGCGAGCTAGTGAACAGTACTTCCGCGATTGGAAGTATAGATGAGTCGAGTGGGAATCAGCAGATCGGAAGATATCAGGGCGGAGGATACAATTTTCAGGGGAAAATACAGGAAGTAAGGCTTTATAACAGGCCTTTGACAGATTCTGAAGTTCAGTATCTCTACAATGTCGGGAAAAGAGGCCTTCACACAACTTCGAGAAAGTCAAGTTAGTGTGTTTTTTGGCTTTTGTTTTTGCTGAATTTTTATAAGATTCTCAACTTGTGATTGTTTGTAGGTGAATCGAAAATTACTGATGATAGAACTGTTACTGTGACTTCTGCACTGCCGTATGTTCATGGAGTGCCGCATCTTGGAAATTTTGCTGGAAGTGTGCTTCCTGCTGAACTGTATCACAGATACTTAGATTTGAGAGGAGTGAAAAACGAGTTTATCTGTGGAGGGGATGTCCACGGTACTCCGCTTGAATTAGAGGCCTTGGAGCGCGGTGAGGATCCGCGTGATATAAAGGATAGACAGAATAAGAAAGTGAGAGAGGCCTATGAAAGTCTTGGAGTGGATTTCTCTATCTTCAGTGATACTCATTCTGATTTTAACAGGAAGCAGACTCATGAAATGTTTGAGGAGCTTTACTGCAACGGTTTAATTAATGAGAAGACGCAGAACATGGCTTACTGTGAGGACGATGAGAGATTTTTGCCCGACAGGTATATTGAAGGTGAATGTCCTCACTGCGGTGGTTTGGCGAGAGGAGATCAGTGTGACGATTGTGGAAAGTTGATTGAGCCAGAGGAAATTATTGATCCTGAGTGCCAGATCTGCGGAAACAGTAACATAGTGTTCAGAGATACTAATCATCTTTTCTTGGACTTGACTGAGTACAAGGACGAATTAAGGGAGTGGGTTGAAGAAGAGAGTCCTGTTCCTGACAATATGGAGAATCAGGTTCTCCACGATATCGAGGAAGCTGAGGATCGTTCGATTACAAGGGACCAGGACTGGGGGTTCGAGATCCCTGTAGAAAGAGTAAATAAGAGGATTGAAGAAGAAAATCTAGAAGTTGAGAAGCTTGATAAAGAAACTTACGACGGTAAAGTCCTCTACGTCTGGTTTGACGCTCCTATAGGTTACATTGGGTTTACAAGAGAGCTGTTTGAGGACGATGAAGGCTGGAAAAAGCACTGGAACAGTGATGCTGAAGTCACTTATTCGATAGGGAAGGACAATACTATTTTCCATACTGTGATTTTCCCTACGATGCTTCTCGGAGCCTCTAATGAGGATATTGAGTATTCTCTGCCGGATTATGAATTTATCCAGCAATATTTGATGTGGGAGGAAGGAGCTTTCTCAAAGTCTAGAAACAGAGGTGTATTCATTGATGAAGCTGTTCAGCATTATCCAGCGGATTACTGGCGTTTCTACATCACGAAAATGTTGCCGACTAATCACGATACAAACTTTTCCTGGAATGATTTTGAGTCGGAAGTCAACAACGTCCTAAACAACACTGTAGGAAACTTTGTCAATCGAACGTTGAGTCTTTCAGATAAATGGTTCGATGGAAAGGTTCCTGTAGGAGAACTGACAGAAGAAGACGAGCTAGCTATTGAAAGAGCTGAATCGGCAGTGAAGGATTATGTAGAGGCCTTTGAAAATAAAGAGTTGAGCGAAGCTCTTGATCACACAGTAGAGTTGGCCAGACTTGGAGATCAGTACCTGAGTGAGGAAGAGCCGTGGAACAATGAAGATCGTAGAGAGGAGACGATCCATGTCGCGATTCAGATAATCCGTGCGCTTGGAGTTACACTCTATCCCTTCACTCCAGAATCTTCCCAGAAAATCGGGGAGATGCTTAACACAGACATACATACTTCTGAAGGAGTCGATGAGCTACTGGATCCTCTTCTGGGGGGCCTGGAGTCAGGCCATGAGCTTGGAGAACGAGAGATTTTGTTCGAGAAGATCGATGTCTCCGAGAATATCGAATCAGATGAAGAAGACTCAGAGGATAAGGAAACAGAAGAGGCCTCTGAAGATCACGGCTTCAACACTAACACTGTGAGCTTTGACGATTTCATGGCTATGGATATGAGGACAGGAGTGATTCAGACTGTACAGGAGCATCCAAACGCCGACAAATTGTATAAAGTAGAAGTCGATATTGGCGAGGCTGTATTACAGACGTGTGCAGGACTGAAGAATCACTTCGGTAAGGAAGAACTTGAGGGAGAAGAAGTCACTGTATTGGCTAACTTGGAGCCTACAGATTTGAGAGGAGAGAAAAGCGAGTGCATGATACTTGTGGCAGAGGACGAAGAAGAGAACGTCTCTCTCCTGAGGCCTGAAGACGAGATGCCGAAAGGCAGTAAAGTCAGATAGAATCTGTGTAAAAAATTATATCAGAGGCCTTCAATCGGGCCTCTAGCCATTTCTTATTTCCTTTAGTTACGTGTTTACTTCTATGCTTGAAAGTTCTACGCCGTCTGTCACTATTTCTTCTTTCAGGTTTTCCGTCGATTCAGATCTGATTGAATCATAGACTCCGACAGACATCATGTTTACTGTATAGTAACAACAATTTAAATTTGTTTTGGTGAGTCTCGGTTATTTTCTTCAAATTCAGTGTCTGAATCCTGTTTATGCCTACTGAAGTTTCAGTCGCTGTTGCTTACAGCCCGGAAAGGGAGAAGTTTCTTGTTTTGAAGCGTTCAAATAAGATGGATCTGAATCCTGGGAAATGGAATTTTCCCTATGGAAAAATAGAGGATGAAAGCCCTGAGACGGCTGTTTTAAGAGAACTAGAGGAGGAGACAGACCTTGTTGGGGAAATCATTCGCAATGGCGAAAGTTTTGTGGTTGATTCATCAGGCAAGAGTTTTGAAGTACATCCGTTTCTTGTTCTTGTCGATGGAGATGTAGAGTTGAATGTTGAACATTCTGATTTCGACTGGATAGAGGCCTCTGAGATCCCTGAACTGGATGCTGTAGATGATCTCGAAAAGAATCTTGATGCTCTGGGAGTGGATTTCTAGAAAAGTTATACAAGTTTGGGCTTCTAAGTCTAATTTACTGGAGGATTGATATTGTGAGCCATCAAAGATTTCGTACTGTTGTCAAGGGATTAATAACTCATAGAGGCCGTGTGCTTATAGGGAAAAAAGAGGAAGATGATGATCATCCGATAGGTGGTAAATGGCATATTTTAGGCGGTCGCTTAGAGAAAGGCGAACAGCCAGAGGAAGCAGTTAAAAGAGAAGTGAACGAGGGGACAGGACTCTCTGTAGATGTCCATCAGGTGGTGGACATCTCTACTTTTGCTTGGGAGGAAGGTGAAAATGACATCATACAGATATTCTATCATGTTGAGTCAGATAGTGATGATGCAGAAGCACTGGATAATCTTGATGAAGTTAAATGGGTGCAGCCAGAAAATTTGAAGGAGGAGTTATCAAATAATGAGGCCTCAAGATTTGAAGATAGGGATAACTTGGAAAAGTTTGTTGAGAAGATGATCAAGGCTCCGGTTTTCTGAAATCAACGGAAGGCTTTTTCTAGTAAGCACTACAATACTTTATTCGTGATGAATCAGAGAGGCCTCTTGATATTCCCGCTTTTATTACTTTTAATGGCGTTCTTAGGTTCTTCTGCGCCTCCGCCTTACGAGCCAGGTGTCTTCTTGGATACTCCGGTTTACAGTACTGATGATGCTGTTTGTGAGGCTACTTACAGCTCTGTTGAATCAGCGGATGGGGATGTTAGTTTTCAGTGGCTTGTTGAGACTGTAGAGGTCCATGTTGAGAATTACGCAGGTTTATCGCCTGGAGATACTGTTTCAGCGACTCTGGATTCTGACAACTACAGCGTTGACGATGGGATCGTCTGCAATGTCACGGTGCAGAATAATGATGGCGTAAATTACTCGGATGATAACACGTTAGTTGAGACTGATGTGCCTGAAGTCAGTGATCTAAACTTCTACAACTACAGTGATGAACACGCATTCAATCTTACAGCAGTAGTTTACGACGATGAAAGCAACGATGATATACAGGCCTGTAGAGTAAAGGCCTCTAACGGAACTAAAACAGTTACTTTCGACATGAGTATGGATACGACATACGGTGACAGGGATCAGTTACAGTGTTTTTACAGCAATATTTCGGAGAACGATTTTCCAGTACTTGAAACTCTTGACGTAGAAGTTTTTGCTCTTGACACTGTAGGGAATGAAGGAAATATAACAGGAATTAATACTGTGCCGAACTCTCCTCCCGAAATCTTTGGAGTGAGGCCTGAAGACGACAGCAGGACTTCTGGAAGCGATATCGAACTAGTGGCTAACTTCATCGACGATGACGGCGAAAATATTGACATGAATTTTTCCAGTTCACAGGCCTCTCCGAAAGTGATATGTGATCAGATTCTAAATCAGGGAACAGTTGAATGCACATGGAACGATCTAGATTCTTTGAAAGATTATAAGTGGACAGTAAATGCTTCAGATGGTTATCAGACAGTATCTGAACAGTACTCTTTCAGGAATATAGTCTCTTCACAGGTGAAAGCAGTGACAGGATTTGATCACAGGTACTCCTCTATAGTTATGTCCACAGACTCATCTCAAACAGTTTTTTACAGAGTTGAGAACAATCACGATAACAGTAAACAACTTACATCAAAACTAGATGGATTGAACAGTGAATTCGTTGAGTCTTCAAGTGATCAGATAAGTTATGGCTTAAGTCCTGATAGCTCAAGAAGCTTTGAGATACGTGTAAGCCCTACTGATGAAGGCTCTAAAACTTTGAACGTCACAACAGAAAACGATAACTTTGATATCACAAATAAAGATTCTATAGAAGTGTTTGTTAGAAATCAGAGAAGTAATATTCCTGAAGTGCCTGGGATAGGCCTCTTACAGGTACTACTTATTTTTCTCGCTTCTACTCTTTACTATTCTGAACGACTCTGACGATGTATCCTGCTACTCTATTTCTCAGTTTCTTTGATTCAAACTCGTCTGTTTCTTTCAAAGTCTCCTTGTTTTCATCGAAGTCTTCTGAGAATCTGTCAGGCTCTGCTGAAACTAGGTCCTTCGCAAGCCTCTTGATGTATGTCTGTCTTACTTTACTCATACAAAACTATCTGTAGAATAAATTTCTTAAACCCCTACTTTAGAGGAGCCTCTCATCAGAAAAATACTGTTTTTTCTGGATAAGTTCGAGTTGATTTGGTCTTCGATTATAAAAGGTTTTATCATTAATTATGATTCACAAGGAGGTGTTTGATAGTATGGAAGGAACAGTAACGTTTTTCCACGACAAGAAAGGATACGGATTCATCGAAGCTGAAGAAGAAGATGATGATGTCTTTTTCCACGTTAGTAACCTAGATGGTGAAGAGGTAGAAGAAGGAACTGAAGTGGAATTCGAGACCGAAGAAGGAGACCGAGGTCCGGAAGCAGTAAACGTCACAGAGAAATAAATTAAGTTTTATTTCAACGGGCGCTTTACACAAAAAGTTTTTCAACAATTCAACATATCTCATTTTTCTATTTATCTCAATAAACTAGAAAACATTAATACTGCATTTATTTCTACATGACAGGACTTCTGTACTATCCTGAAAATGAGTACCAGAAAGAATTCGAAGCCAAAATAACTAAAGTAGATGAGGAGACCTCTTACGTAGTTTTAGACAGGACTTTGTTCTATAAGGAAGGAGGAGGCCAGCCAGCTGATCAAGGAAAAATTTCTTGGGAGAATGGACAGGCAGAAGTAAGTGATGTACAGAAAGAACACGGGGAGATCAGACACTACATACACGGAGATGCTCCTGAAGAAGGAGAAAAAATTAAAGGAGAGATTGACTGGGAAAGAAGATACAAACACATGAAGATGCACACGGCTCAACACATCGTTTCAAAAGTAGTCTTGGATGAGTACGAGGCCTCTACATCAGGGAATCAGATACATGAAGATTATTCGCGTATCGATTTTGAGCCAGCTGACTTTGACGAGAAAGACGTACAGAAAATAGAAAATAAAACAAATCAAATTATAGAATCTGATATAAAATTAAAGAAGAGCGAGAGACCCAGAAAGGAGCTAGAGGAAGAGACTGAAGACGGTCGGACTAATCTTGACTTGATTCCTGATCATATAGATCCTCTGCGAGCTGTAGAAATAGGAGATATTGATATATGTCCATGTGGCGGTACACACGTGGATTCGACTGGAGAACTAGGCAGTATTGAGATAACGGACAGGAGAAGCAAAGGCGCTGATGTGGAGAGGATAGAGTTCATATTGAATGACTAGAATCGATTACTTATTTTCTTGGTTTTTCTAATCTTTTCTTTCATATACTGTGGTCATCTGCCTTCTGGCTTATAAATCTACACTTCTTTAAATTCTGAAAAAGTGTTTTTGATTGATCTAAGAGTAATTGTGATCTTCTACTTTATTTAAAACAATTTAAGAGTTTTATTTGTCTTTTCACGCTTTGATAATCTTTCATTAAAGTTATAAGATTTGAAAATTAATACAATGTTTACGGTGTCTGGGATGGGCTATGAATTCAGATGCGAGAGATGTGGGAAAGTGATTGAAGAGGCCTCTAGAATTGACTATATATCTGAGCTCGAGAAACATTTCAGGGATAATCATCCTTCCATCGCCCACGCAGAATACGTGAAACAGTTAAACATCTGATTTTTAATTTTTAGTTCTCAGGCCGGGAAGTCTCCCAGTCGATACTTGTGTAATCAAGGCCATCATCTATCCCGTCAAATGTACGTGTCCAATAATCTATCCGGGCCTCTGCAAAGTTTTCGCCCCGTCCATTTTTCCCCGAGTGAACTAAAGCGGTGGCGAGTGAAGGCTCTTCAATGGCCTCTCTGGCACTGATTCTTTCTGTACGCCCATTGAAGCTGGTATCAGGTGCCGGAGTAACTACAGGCTCCTCGTAGAAGACTAGACAGTGAACTGTCTGTACTTTCAGACTTTCATCTGAAGGAGTGGACATCTGTTTATCCGTATTGAGTTTTACTCCTGCTGTATCGATTATCCTGCTCTGTGAAGGAATAACATTATCCTCCAGTATATCATCTACGGAATTGGCAGTTATACTGCAATCAATACGCCCTCTACTGTAACTTTCATCATCTGGAAAAGTGTAGTGGCTTGAAAGAGTCACATCTCCCTCAGTATCATTAACATGTCCAAGCAAGGCTGGATAAGGGAAATCAGACTCTATATCTGAATACTGTTCCACTCCCTGCTGATCCATATATCCGTTCAAAATATCTCTGGCATCAGCATCAGCCTGAATAGAGTCTACCGTTCGATGAGTATACTGTTCGACTAGATCATTGATAACGCCAAGTTCAGTGCTCACTCTAGAAAATAGAGCTTCATACCTTTTTCAAACTATTCCCTATTTAGATAATCTCTCAAGAACTTCATAGGAGGATAACCGTAACCCGCATCCTGATGCCAGTTCAAGTTCTTGTATTCCTCGGCAGACACCCATCTGTAATCCTGATGCTCCTTAGAGGCCTCTACTTCTCCGTTCCATTCATCACAGTATATGATATAAGTATTAATTTTGTTTTCCTCTTCAATTTCCTCTCTCACAACGTCCTTCACTTCACCGAGTTCGATTCCCACTTCTTCTTTTGCTTCTCTCCTTGAGGCCTCAAATCTGTCTTCATGGTCTTCAAAAGTTCCTCCTGGAAGCTCCCATTTCCCCGCCATTCTGCCATAAAGTGTATAACTGTGTCCACTATGTATCTTGTCTTCCGCAGTTTTCTGCATGGCCAAGAATTTGCCTTCTTCATTTTCGATCAAAAGCTTCACGACATCAATCTCTTCACCGGAGCCGTAGTCTCTTTCTGATTCCAGATAATCCTCCAGATACATGATAACAGGAATTATATAAGCAGCGTCCCTGTGCCAATCAAGCTCCAGAGCTTCCTTTCTGTCAATCCATCGCCAGTCCTGATGCTCTTCACTTATCTCAACGCTTCCCGAGAAAGACTCAGCGTACATCACGAAACAGTTGATCTTTTCAGAAGTCTCTAACTCAAGACGCACAAGATCCTCAAATTCACTGATTTCAAGGTCTGTTTCCTCCTTTATTTCTCTTCTAGCTGCCTCAAATCTGTCCTCATCATCTTCAATACTCCCTCCTGGCTGCTCCCACTTATCACTCATACCATCGTAACTGGAGGCCTTCTTCAGCATCAAGAACTGTCCTTCATCGTTCCTGATCAAGATTTTGACAACATCTATCATGAATTGAAAATTAACTCCAAGCTATTAATTCATTTCTCCTTTTTTTGGGAGATTAGAGGCCTCCAGACAGTTTTCCCAATAAAACCTCAGATTTTTACAGAATGCTTTTAGTTTTTAAGTTCAGTATCTCTTTTATGTAGGAGGATGACAGGAACTGGCAGGATGTACGGAATGATTTAACACGTACAGATACGGAAACTGCTCTCAATCATATCAATGTGATGGATTCGGCTACAGTGATGTATGAGGAACACGAAGAAGAATTAGATACAGGTCTGAAAAAGAGATATATTGAACTTCTTGAGAGATATGGAGGAGAAGACGAACTGACTCAGTACCACGATATAGGAGCGTTCTCAACTACACTTGCAGTGGAAAAAGATGATGAACCTGTATTCGCATTCTACGGCGATGAAGAAAGATACAGTAAAAGTACAGACCTGTTTAGAGGCCTCACAGCGATGCTTTAATCCAGATCGTAATCTATACTTGTAAGATCCTCTGAACGCGTCCAAAGAGCCTTTGCAACGTCTTTATCATATGAGATATCAGATGATTCCTGTTTTTCAGGATAGCCTCTCATATTGGCGAGGCCTCCAGGCCCGATGTACTCTCCGCCTTCTATCTCGTCTGAAGTCGACGCGTACATCATCGGAAGCGCACCTTTTCGGGCGCTCTGAGCAACTAGAGTATTCGCTACTTTCATCAGTCCAAGCCGAATCTTGGAGCCTTCCTCTTGAGGCCCTTTGTACTGAAGATTTGTTGATGCGTATCCTGGATGACAGACAACTGATTTCACTTCTTTATTTTCTAGTTTCCTGTCAAGCTCGTAGCCGAATAATACGTTCGCCAGTTTTGACTGCGCGTAGGCCTCCCATTTATCGTAACTCTCTTCCATCATCAGATCATCAAAATCGATCTCTCCGTTTTCATGAAGGCCCGAACTCTGAGTCACTACACGAGAACCTTCTGTATCCAGTAATAGATCGATTAGATGGCCTGTCAGTGCAAAGTGCCCGAGATGATTAACACCTAGTTGTTTCTCAAATCCATCCTTTGTTTCACTTCTTGGAATAGCCATAACACCGGCATTGTTACATAAAATATCCAGAGAATCATTATTTGCTTTGTACTCATCTGCGAAATCCTCCACCGATTTCAGTGAAGCTAAGTCAATCTTACGGACCTCAAGAGAGGCCTCATCAACTTTTTCTTCAATCTTTTTTCTGGCTTTTCGCCCTTTCTCAAGACTTCTACATGCCATCACGACATGTGCGTTGTTCTCCGCGAACATTTTAGAAGCCTCGAATCCCAGCCCGGAGTTTGCTCCTGTAACTATAACTTTCTTTCCTTCTAGATTTGAAATATCTTCAGAAGTCCATTTGTTTCTGGATAAAAAATTCATAACAGTTATTTGTCGACAAATGGCTTAAGGCTGTTGATTTATTCTATTGCTCGTAAAATTCCCCTTTCTCTCTTTGTTCTTGATCTTTCTGGCTTCCAGGCTTGTTGGCTCGAGGCCTCCCTGTATCCGGATCCTTCCTGAAAGTCAAGTCGACGTCTTCAAGGAATCGATCCATGGCATCTCCGATCTTCTCTGGCTCGGACGCATTTCCACTTATTCCTGGTTCTCCTGTGAATACTATCCCACGATCCGCAACGTAATCAAGCAAAAGAAGATCATGATCTATTATCATCAGAGGCTTCTCTGTTTTTCTTGCAAATCTTTTCAAAGTCTTTCCAAGCTTGACACGGGCCTCTACATCCAAATAAGCAGAAGGCTCGTCAAGAAGGTAGATATCTGTATCTTTACAGAGGCATATAGCGATGCCTACTTTCTGAAGCTCTCCTCCTGAAAGATCCTCCAGATTCTTTTCATACAGTTCCTCCAATTCCAGAGGATCACTTATCCTGTTTTCGAAACGCTTATCATTAGTATTGACATGTTTTTCTAGAGCCGCTTCCACTGTTTCGTCCTGAGCTTCAAGGTACTGTGGCTTGTAGCTTATATCGACGTCAGGTGATTCTCCTTTATCTGATTCGACTGCTCCGGCCAGCATCTTAGCGAATACAGTCTTTCCAAGCCCGTTCTCTCCAAATATAGCTAGTATCTCCTCGTCGTGGATTTTTCCGCCTTCAACCTCTACTTCGAACTCTTCTTCCCCAAAATCCTTTCTAAACTCCGGGAATTCAAAGACGACAGGCTTTCTCTCCACCTGTGAACGCTTTGATCTATCGAACTCGATAGAATTGGATCTGAAACGTACGTTACTTGACGGAAGATATCCATCTAGATATTGATTTATTCCTTCACGAGTTGAAAACATGTTTGACACCATTCCGTATCCGGCTGGCTCTCCATAGTAGATATGAACGCCGCTAGAGATCAAGTCGAGTGTGACTAGATCGTGCTCCACAGCCATCACTGATTTATCTTCTCCAAGAGCCTGAATCTCTCTTCCGGCCTTCAAACGCTGTTTCACATCAAGGAAAGAAGAAGGCTCGTCAATCATGTAGATATCTGCATCCTTCAATACTGTTGAGGCGATGGCCACCCTCTGAAGTTCTCCTCCTGAAAGATGTTCAAGCTCCCTTTCAAGTAATTGATCTATATCAAGTTTCTCAGCTACTTTATCCAGAAGGCCTCTCTCATCAACTTTCTCTAGGAGATCTCTTACAATCCCGTCGTATATATCCGGGAGTCTTTCAACTTGCTGAGGTTTGTAAGCAGACTCTATATCCTCATTGGACAGTTTCTCGAAATGATTCTGCAATCCTGTCCCTCTGTACTCGTCCAGTATGTCATTCCATTCTGGAGCATCTTTGAATTCACCTAAGTTTGGCTTGATCTGTCCGCTCAATATTTTCAACGAAACTGATTTTCCGATCCCGTTCTCTCCGATCAGGCCTACTACACGGCCCTCTTCCGGGATTGGTAGTCCGTAAAGTCTGAAACTGTTCTCACTGAATTGGTGAATCCTTTCCCCTTCCTCGAAGGGCAACTGGATCATCTGAATAGCTCCATCGTATGGATACTTGTTGATAGCCATCTTGTGAGCCTCCATCACGTACTCATCGTCGATGTGTAGCTCGCCGTTCTCCGTTAGATAGAAGCCGCCTTCTTTCCCGGCCCTATTTAACGGATCATAATTGATCACAGTCTCTCTGGCTAGATCAGGCTCGATCTTTTCCTGATCAACTACAACAATGAACTCCTTAGAATTTTTGCCTGTAGACATAAACCAAATTAAACACCTGAAAACTCTTAAAACCAGACTCCAACAGGCCTCTACAAAAAACAGTTTACTACGAACTCTTCTTACTCGTTGTTTGGAGGCCTCTCTTCCCAACGTTGTAGAGGTACTGGACTTCGGACTTTATTATAGGCCTATCATATATTCGGACTTCGGAGATTTTTCCATTCCATGTTTCATTCATGTTTCCAGGATTCTCTCCGATGAAAATCTCATTATTAGATGTATCTTTGTCTACAAGTCCGGTAGCAGTTAATTCGCCGTCCACAAACAGTCTTGTTTCGTTTTTGTCTATATCAAATACTCCTACTATGTGATGCCAGTTGGTGTCCAGACTTATCCCTGAACTCAAGACTCCTTCTCCTGTAAAAAGTTCCCATTCTAAGTTTTCTTTGGATTGAAGGATCGACCAGTCGTATCCTCCGTTGTCAGAACTGACTATCTGTCTTGTTGTTCCTGACGTATCATCTGTCTTTGCCCAGGCGCATAGAGTATAACTTGTAGAACCTGTCTGATCCACAGAAAAATTAGTTGAGATATACGAACTACTTCCATTGAAGCTGAAACATTTCTGGCCTAGAGGCCCGGAAACTCCCTTATTTATGTTATTCAGAGAACCATGATTCTCGTTTCCGCTGTGATCGTATGCTGTATTTCCTGAGTTTTCGTTGAGAGGCCAGTAGCCGATTAGCGTCATCTATAGATAGTTTTTAATTAAGAATCGTTTATACTTTTTCCTAGTTGTTCAGAAAGAGAAAAGAGAGTAAAAAGAGTAGTAAGAGGCCTCTCTTGAAGGCCTTTTCTTTTTTTATTCTTCGAAGGCGATTTCGTAGTTGGAGCCTGTGATGTCGCTAATCAGTTGCTGTAGCTCGTCGATCGATAAGTTGATCTTGCCTTCATATTCTTCGTTGACGACTATCTTCTGACTTTCGCCTTCAGGCTTGAAGACTGTGTTGATCGATTGGATCTCTGCAGGGCTCAAAAGTCCCTGTATTACTTCTCTGTCGTTTTCTGCCTGTTCGACTACTCGGATACTTTTGTCTACTCTGTCAGCTATTTCTTTGACGATTTCTCCGCCTCTGCCGACTACTTTGGCTCCGTCGCCTTCTGATGTGACTATGACAAGTACGTTTTCTGTGTCGTAGACATGGATTATTTCCGAGTCTCTGAGTGATCCGTAGTCGTTGCTCAGTTCTTTGAGTATACGAGAGATTTTGATTTCAAGTTCTGAGATATCGCCGTTCTCCAGCTTCTCCTCGCAATTCGAGCAGAGAACGTCGCTCTTTAGACATACGTTGCATATTGGTGCCTTCATGTATTACAACGAGACAGTCAAAAATTAAATAGATGGGCCTGTGAGAAAAGTTTTTATCTGGAGAGTATTCTTTCCTTCAACTTTGAACTTTCCCTTGAATTTCTCTGATTAGAGTAAAGCCCGTAAAGTATTTCTCCGGAGTCAGATACTAAGATACCGATCAGAAGATATGCTCCCAGAAGGATGTAGTAAGTGTTAAGCACTGAAAGCAGTAGAGCTGAAACAATGATTATTGAACGGCCTCGTCTCCCGAATCTGACGTCTAAGTCTTTGTTCAGGTAATTTTCACTGTTTCTCTTCAGGCACTGGAATAATGTCAATGATGAAAGAGTTGCTACAGTAATTACAGCAGGAAGATCCTGGCTGATTAAAAGGCCTGAAAGAAGCACAATTTCTACTAATAGTAGTGAGGTCTTGTTAAAGGCCTTAATGTAGTTCCTGTTTTTCAGGCTTATGGATTTCTCTACTCCGTACTCTATGAAAAGTATGCTTCCTACAGCTGAAAGAGCAGCTGAAAGATTATCTCCCGTATACATCATAACTGCCGATGAAACAGCCATAACTGTTGAGAGGCCTGTCAATAGGTAGAGATAAAATCTTTTCACAGAGTTATCACATCTAAATCAATGTTCCCTACTGTTATGTAATTTCTGGTGAAAAATAGACTGGATTTCTTTAACGCTGTCAGAAATAAAGTAAAAGAAAAAGTTATTAGCGGGAGACTTCCCAGAACACAGAGGGAATAAGGGGGGGAGGGGGAGGGGGTTGAATACTCCCTGTGTGTCCCGGGAAATCCCACCGTCTAATATAGATTTTACGGAAGCTATTCTATGATCTCAAGTCCCAGGTCATCTACATCACCAGTGACTTCGGACTCAGATTCCTCATCAAGTTCTCCGAGCACGTAAGGCGATTTGACTCCTGTGATTATTGAGATGACCTGCATCTTTCCTTTCAGGTCGTCTTTTATTCTTGCACCCCAGATGACCTGTGCCTGTTTGTTCAACTTGTCGGTGACTTTCTGACCGACGTCGTTGATTTCGTTCAGTGTCAGGTCTTCGCCTCCTGCTACGTGTAGGAGTGCTCCGTTCGCTCCGTCGAACTCTACATCGAGCAACGGATTCGAGAGTGCTTCATGAATTGCTTCCCTTCCTTTGTTGGAGGTGTCTGATTCACCGTATCCGACTACGGCGACTCCTCCTTCATTCATAATTGCCTGGACATCGGCGTAATCCAGATTGACAAGGCTTGGCTTGGAGATTGTTTCTGTGATTCCTTTGATCATTGTAGTGATCAGTTCATCAGCGACTCCAAAGGCCTGATCTAGTGGCATGTCGCCTGCGATGTCGAGTAGTTTGTCGTTTTCGATGACGATCGCTGTGTCAACATGCTTCCTCAGTCTGTAGAGGCCTTCCTCTGCCTTGCTCATTCTTGCGCCTTCAATTTCGAAAGGCATTGTGACTGTTCCGATTACGATACAGTCCTCTTTTTTGGCGATCTCAGCCAGTACGGGTGTTGCTCCTGTTCCTGTTCCTCCTCCCATTCCTGCTGTGAGGAAGACCATATCTGCTTCTTTGAACAGGTTACGTAGTTCTGCACGGTTTTCTTCTGCAGAACGAGCTCCTTTTTCTGGTTGGCCTCCTGCTCCGAGACCTCTTGTCAAGTCTCTCCCTACAAGGATCTTTCTATCTGCAGAAGACATTTCTAGGTGCTGTTTATCAGTGTTGATTGCAACTGTTTCTGCTCCTGCAACTTCCTTATTCTGGATACGAGTAACCTGGTTGTTGCCAGCTCCTCCTATCCCTACTACTAGGATTCTTGCATCTTTTACATCATCCAGGTTTTGACTGGTTTTCCCGTCGTTTTCAGATTCGTTTATTATAGATTCCATCTAACTTCTGGCCCTCGCCTATTGCAAATACCAAAGCTTTTTAAAGCAGTAGAGCTAATTCTACCATAGAAAGTTCCCAAACGTAACACGTAAATTTCCCAATGATTTACACAAGTCCCAAACTTGTGAACCAATCGATGTTTGCCTTGAAACTTGTCCCACCAAGTTCGAAGGCGAGTCTGTTCGAAGTCTGTCCCACCAGACGCGAACAAATATGTGTCGTCTAAGTTACTTTTTACATAGCTCGTTTATAAATGTTTCCTATACTTGAACTGTTCACGAACTGTTCACGAGATAATTAAACAATTTTTGCCGATTATCTAAGCTCTTTTATCTAATTTGAACCTGTTTATGAGAAGTTATTGATCAGAGGTCTAAGGAATTTCCATTTATTACTAAAGTCTTCCTTTTATCATATTGATTATGGTAAGTGAAGACGAAGTTCAGAAAGTAGCGGAGAACGCCAGGATTAATCTCTCTGAGGGAGAGGCCTCTAAGTTTTCTGAAGAGTTTGAAAATATCCTTGGCATGTTTGAAACTCTGGATAAAGTAGATACTGAGGATGTTGAGCCATCCTTCCATCCTGTGGAAGTTGAATCAACTACTAGAAAAGACGAAGTAGAAGAAACTATTTCAAAGGAAGAAGCTTTCCAGAACACAGAGAACGAAGAAGAAGGATACTTCAAAGGCCCGAGCGCATAGAGTTATTGTTCTATCTGTAGTTCCTGGATATTATTTTCTGCAAAGTAATCAGTTAGGAGATTGTAGTCTCCACGTGCCCGGAAATGGTCCTGTTCGATATAAAGGCTTAAGTGGCCATTGAATATTTCTCTTCCTTTAACTTCTTCGTAGAATGAGTATTGAAGTATTTTTTCTGTTCCTGTGCCAGTTTCCTCTATATCATGTACTTCTTCGGCGTCTTTCTCAAGTGCCAGAGACACTTCATCTAATCGTTGTTCTTTTTCAAGCTGTTGTGTTTCAACTATGTCTCTCAGTAGTTTGTTCTATCAAGTTATTTTGATTAGTATTTGGATTGGCTAGTTCTAGATGCTTGAGTTCAGTTCTATCACTATTGAGTCGGGTGTGGTGGAAGTTCCTGCACTGATTTCTTTCAGTGCTATTCCTGCCCATTCCTCTCTTACAAAGGCGTTAATCTGATTTTCTATTTCACCTGTCTTTATGCTGAAAATCCCTGAGCCTGATATTATCGGAGGGCTTCCTCCTGAGACGTATCCGGTGAGAGTACCGTTTGAAGTGTCGATTGAACCTGATTCAGATACCTCAAGAGGTGATGGATCTTCATTGACACGACTAGGGTCTTGTGGGCTTGGTGTTCCTGTTACACTCACTCTTCCACGTACTTCAAGATCGTAAGTTCCTCCTCCTGCTACTCCAACTCTCGAAATATCTGCAGGTATACCTCTGAAATTGTTTTTTCTTCTAGCTAGTAGCACAGTGGTGTATCCATCGCTTGAAATCGTTGGAGGGTTTTCTATCACATGCCTTAATTTTGTGTCCGAACTTGCTCTTTTACCTGCATAGGATCCTTGTCTTCCGGCTACAGTTATCTGTGTGTTACCTGATGTTCCATCATTATTTGCTCTAGCAAAGGCAGGAAAGTTAATTCGAGGCAGTGATGTTGTTTCTTTAGGAACAAAAGCTACAAGAGGACGTTTCTCTTGGATTACTCCCTCACCAGATTCCTTCGTAACCAGTACATTGAATACTAGAATACCTTGTCCATACCATACATAATCTATCTTGTAGATATATCCAAAGCTTGTGTCCAGTGAGCTTCCAAGTGTCGATGTAGGATCTTCTGTTCCGTCAAATGGATCGAAACCGCATACCTGAAATTCCACATCACCGTTTTCGTTTTGAAAATCTCTGAGATTTGTGTTACTCCATTCAGTCTCTGGTACTTCAGTTTTTATACCTTCTCTTTCTATAACAGCGCTTACAGTTCCATCTGAGGTTTGCCGGAACTTTATTTCGTTATCGGATTCTTCCTCACCAAGACCCCACTCGGCGAAACCTGAGTCAGGAGCACCTCCTAACACTCTTACTCGGATACCTAAAGAATTCCTCAAACCGGATTTATAATCAAGTATCTGAGCTGTTTCAACGCTCGCCGAACTGTTCGCCTCAGATCCATCAGTTTCAACACCGATAACATCTTTCTCCCCGAAACTTGGATCAAAACTTACTGAACCGCCGTTAGAAGTATTCCACACATCACGCTTCAATGCAAGAGCCTTAGGCTCTATCTGAAAAACAGTAGTCAACTCCTCTGTTATCTGTGCGTTGTTCAGATTGTTGACTCCTCTAATTACTTTTTCTATAGTCTTCGCTGTTCCTAGTTCGTATCCATCACTCATCTACTACCACCAGTGCATCTAATTCTTTATCGTAAACAATTGTTTTTCCGTTACTATTTGAATCGGATATATTTACTTCAGAGGCCTCTACACGATTCGTGTTTACTAGATCATTTCCTTTGAGATCTGTTTCTCCAGAGGCCTTCACTTCCATGTTCGGATCCGTGGATGTTGAGTTGAAGAACTGTATAGGGTTATCAGAGCTTATTGAGAAAGCAGATGCTGAAGGGATTGTAGCGTATATTCCTGTGGCTAACGTTCCTGCTGCCACGGTTTTCATAAAATTTCTACGTGATTCCGAATCGGTGTCTTCCTTTTTCCTGTTTTTAGAGCCTAATTCCTTGATTTTATGTATCATGAAATGGTTTTAGTGGGAGGGATTATATAGCTTCCTGAACCGGGAGGTAACCCTTGAATTCTTGGAGCTTCTTCACCGCATTTTATTTACATAACTGTCTATAATTCAAGATATATGTCTTCCAGAGTTGGCTTTATCGTTCTAGTAGTCGTAGCTTTTGCTTCAGTTGGTGTGTCATCTAATCTGACTTTGGATTCTGGAGATAAGATCAAGTTATCTTCATCTACACAGATCGAATGGAATAACACTACCACTCTGGACTCGAAAGGCATCAATTCTTCAGGAGAGGATCTTATCGTTGAGAGATCGGATACAAAAGATATCGTTTACTCGATCAGCCATGATTCAACTGAAAGAGTGAACTTGACTATCTTGGATCAGGATTTCTACAGTATTCCTGATCCAGGGAATCAAGTACTGGATTTCGAGGCCTCTGCTACAAGCGGTTCAGAGGTGTTCTTCAGCTTCGGAGGCTTTCCTGTGATTCCTTCAGGGCAGTACAGATCATTTTTCGGATCAGAAGAGCTTTCCAGATCCAACAATGACACGATTTCTTGGAACTTCACGAACTGGAGTACAAAAACTTTCAACGTTGAACACAACAGAACAGATCTAGTTGTCGAGAACATATCTTACAATATTTCACAGCCTGTGCAGAATCAAGACGTGAAGTTTATCGCAAATATATCCAATCCAGGATCGGAGAACTTGACTTCTGATTTCAACTTCACTGAGAGAAAGTACAACGGCTCACAATTTGTCTTCAATGACACCCAGTTAAAGACTGTGGAAGTAGAAAGTAATTCGTCAAAACTTGTTAACTTCACGTTCAATTCAGGCTTAGGCCTCTACAATCACAGTGTAGAAGCAGATCCTGAAGACGAAATTAATGAGACAAATGAATCAAACAATTTTGGATCGAAGGAGTTTGAAGTCTCAAGTTATCACATATTTTACGGAGGAAGTGAATTAGTGTATACATTAGGAGAGGGCAAACAGCCGATAAAGGATTGGAATAAGGAGATGCCAAG
>Ga0209965_1000116_pt1 | contig 26898 bp, 23 predicted proteins | sample SalPon2_B_H2O_MG_FD_185707 | JGI IMG/M metagenome (GOLD analysis project Ga0209965, IMG submission 185707) | Salt pond water microbial communities from South San Francisco under conditions of wetland restoration - Salt Pond MetaG R2_B_H2O_MG... | ecosystem: Environmental > Aquatic > Non-marine...
GACCGACGACCGGCGCCCCTGCCGGCTCGCCGTCTCGGCCACGGAGATACGGTTCGAACCGACGGACGGCGGCGACCGGATCACCGTCCACCGAGACGACGTCACCCGGTTCAGCCTCTCGGGGACCGACGCGCCGGCGGTCGTCCTGTACCTGAGCGCGGCGGACCGCGCGGAGCGGCTCGGCGTCCGGTTCCCGTCGTTCCGCCTGTTGAACCTCTTCGGGCGGTACCTCCGCGCCGACCTGCTCGCGGTCGACGCGCTCGGGTCGGTGTCGGACGGGAACGGCGCCATCGAGGTGCTGCTCGTCGACGACGACGAGCAGAGCCGCGAGATGACCCGCGTCTTCTTGAGCGAACAGTCCGACCGGCTCTCGATAACCGAGGCCGAGAGCCCGCTTGCGGCGCTTGAACGGCTCTCCGACCCGCGTCGGGCGGCGCGGATCGACTGTATCGTCAGCGACTACAAGATGCCGGGGATGGACGGTATCGAGTTCCTCAGCGCCGTCCGGGACCGCCATCCGTCGCTCCCCTTTATCCTGTACACCGGCCGGGGCAGCGAGGCGGTGGCGAAGCAGGCGATCCTCGACGACGTGACCGACTACGTCGAGAAGGATGTCGGCCCGAAGCAGTACGAGACGCTCGTCGAACGGATCGAGAAGGCCGTTCGGTGACGGGCGGGGCGGTTGAGACGCCGGGCGGCGGCCGGTGAACTCAGTCGTCGTCGGCCGCGGTCGCCGGCTTCCGACGGTCGTCGCGGGGGCCTTCTAAGTCCACGTCCGGAAGCATATCGCGCAGGTAGCGGCCGGTGTGTGAGTCGTCGTCGCGGGCGACCGCTTCGGGGGTGCCGGTCGCGACGAGCTCGCCGCCGCCCTCACCCCCCTCTGGACCGAGGTCGATCACTCGGTCGGCGTTCTTCACCAGGTCGAGCTCGTGCTCGATGACGACGACGGTGTTGCCGCCGTCGACGAGTCGGTGGAGCACGTCGATGAGCTTCCGCTCGTCTTCTTTGTGAAGACCGGTCGTCGGCTCGTCGAGCAGGTACAGCGTGTCGCCGGTCGCTCGCTTCCCAAGCTCTTCTGCGAGTTTGATCCGCTGTGCCTCGCCGCCAGAGAGCGTGGTGGACGGCTGGCCGAGCTCCATGTAGCCGAGGCCGACGTCCCGTAACAGCTGTAGCCGACGATTGAGCCCCCGGTGGCTCTCGAAGAATTCGTGGGCCTCTCTCACGCTCATGTCGAGGACGTCTGCGATGGTCGCTCCCTTATACGTGACGTCGAGCGTCTCGTCGTTGTAGCGAGCCCCCTCACACTCCTCACAGGGGACGTACACGTCCGAGAGGAAGTTCATCTCGATCTTTACCGTCCCCTGGCCGCCACACGCCTCACAGCGGCCGCCTTTGACGTTGAACGAGAACCGCCCCTTCTCGTAGCCGCGTTGTTTCGCGAGCGACGTCTCGGCGAACAGCTCGCGGACGTAATCGAAGACGTCGGTGTACGTCGCCGGGTTCGACCGCGGGGTGCGACCGATCGGCGACTGGTCGATGAGCCGCACCGTCTCGATCTGGTCGAGCCCCTCGATGGCGTCGTGATCGCCGGGCTCGACGCTCGTATTGTCGTTCATTTCGCGAGCAAGCCCCTTGTAGAGGACGTCGTGTATCAGCGTCGACTTCCCGGAGCCGGAGACGCCGGTGATCGCGGTGAGCGTGCCGAGCTCGATGGGTACGTCGAGGTCACGGAGGTTGTGCTGACGGGCGCCGCACACGACCAGTTCGCCGTCCGAGCCGCGGCGCTCGTCGGGGACTGGAATGGACTTCCGGCCGGCGAGGTAGTCGGCCGTGATCGAGTCGTCTGCGGCGACGATCTCGTCGAAGTCGCCCTGTGCGACCACCTCGCCGCCGCGCTTGCCTGGACCGGGCCCCATGTCGATGATGCCGTCCGCCCGACGCATCGTCTCCTCGTCGTGTTCAACCACGAGGAGCGTGTTCCCGAGGTCTCGGAGGCCAACGAGCGTGTCGAGCAGCCGGTCGTTGTCGCGCTGGTGAAGGCCGATCGACGGCTCGTCGAGCACGTAGAGCACACCGACGAGCCCGGAGCCGACCTGCGTCGCGAGCCGAATGCGCTGGCTCTCGCCGCCCGAAAGCGTCGACGCCTCCCGGTCGAGCGTGAGGTACTCCAGACCGACCTCCTCCATGAAGCCGAGGCGGGCGCGGATCTCCTTGAGGATCTCCGTGGCGATCGTCGTCTGGCGCTCGGAGAGCTCGGCTTCGAGCCCCTCGAAGTGTTCGCGTGCGTCGGCTATCGAGAGCTGGTTCACCTCGGTGATCGGCGTATCGGCGACGAGCACGTGCCGCGACTGCGTCTTCAGCCGGGTGCCGTCACACTCGGGGCACGTCGTCACCGCCATGTACTCCTCGATGTGGTCGCGGGCACGCTCGGAGTCGGTCTCGACGTGCCGGCGTTCTAAGTTCGGAATGACGCCCTCGAAGCGCTCCGTCTTCTCGCGGGTGCCGTTCTTCGTGGTCCACTCGAAATGAACCAGGTCGTCGGTGCCGTAGAGGAACTGCCGCCGGATCTCGGGGGCGAGCGCCTCGAAAGGGGTGTTCAACCCGACACCGAAGTGGTCGGCTACGTTGTCGAGCTGTCGAGAGTAGTACGTGCGGTCGTAGCTCCACGGCTCGAAGACGTGCTTGAGCGGCTTCGACGGATCCTCGACGACCAGCGCCTCGTCGACTTCCTTCGTCGACCCGATCCCCTCACACTCCGGGCAGGCGCCGTACGGGCTGTTGAACGAGAACGAGCGGGTCTCGATCGCCGAGAACTGGAAATCGGAGTTCGGGTTGCCGAGCGCCTCGGAGAACTCGACGACGAGCCGCTCGTCGCCGTCTGCGTCCGCCGCGAGCGACCCGGTCGATCGGCTGTTCGAGGCGAACGGGACGTCCGCCGGCGGGTCGGGGACGATCAGTTTCAACGCGCCGTCGGCCTCCTCGAGGGCGGTCTCGACCGAGTCGGCGATCCGCGAGCGGGCCGACGGCGAGACGACTACGCGGTCGACGATCACGTCGATCGTGTGATCGTAGTTCTGGTCTAGCTCTGGGTCCTCAGTCGTCAGATCGACCGACTCGCCGTCCACTTCGACACGGGTATACCCGTCTGCCGCGAGCGACGCGAAGCGCTCTTCGAACGCCCCCTTCTGGTCGCGAACGATCGGCGCGGCGATCTTCGCACGGGTGCCTTCGGGCAGCTCGAGGATCTGTTCGACCATGTCCTGTGCCGACTGCTCGCCGACCGGCTCGCCCGTGATCGGGTCGTGTTGGGTCCCGACGCGGGCGTACAACAGCCGGAGGTAGTCGTGGAGCTCGGTGACCGTTCCCACGGTCGACCGCGGGTTGTTCGCGGCGTTCTTCTGGTCTATCGAGATGGCCGGTGAGAGTCCTTCTACCGCCTCGACCTGGGGTTTGTCCATCTGGCCGAGGAAGTTGCGGGCGTACGCCGACAGCGACTCGATGTACCGGCGTTGCCCCTCGGCGTACACGGTGTCGAACGCGAGCGACGATTTCCCCGACCCTGAGAGGCCGGTGACGACGGTAAACTCCTCGCGTGGAATCCGGACGTCGAGGTCCTTGAGGTTGTGTTCTTCCGCGCCGCGGACCTCGATGTAGTCCTTGCTCATCCTAGGCTCTATTGCGGACGCGTGAAGGAATACCCGTCGGTCAGGGCACTCACCGACCGACGACGTCCGCCGGCGGCGAGAGGTCCCGCCGGCCGCCGGCGGTGACGACGAAGAGCAGGCCCAGCCCGAATCCGTACGCGAGCATGAGCGGAATCGTCACCAGGAACATCGTGATCACGTCGGCAGGCGTGAACACCGCGGCAAACACCATGATCCCGACGGTGACTTCCCGCCAGCGGCCGCGGAAACCGTCGTAGGGCACGCCGGCGTTGTTCAACAACACCATCAGGATTGGGATGTCCGCGAGTAGTCCGATCCCGATGGTGGTGAAGATGACGAGCCACATGAAGTCGCTCACCTGATAGGTGATGATCATGTTTGCGACCGCGGCGTCGGTGACGAGCCACCCGATGATGCCGGGGGCTATCCAGCCGTAGCCGAGCGTGAACCCGCCGATCAGGCCCCCGAAGAGCCCCCCCGCCCAGAGGTACACCTGTCTAATTCGTCCGGCGACGAACCCTCGCTCGCGCAGCGACGGCCACGCGGCGTACAGCAGGACGGGAAAGACCGCGAGCCCGCCGACGAGCAACGACACCTTCACCATGAAGATGAGCGCTTCGACCGGGTGGAGCGTGATGATGTTGATTCCCCCACCGACCTCGGTGGGAACCCGCGACTGGAGGTCGGCACGTACGGCCGCCAGGCCACCGAGATACAGCCAGGTGAACGTCGCCGCCATCACGCCGCCGAACACCACCAGGAGGATGAACGACTTCGAGCGCACCGAGTCGAAGATGAAGCGTAAATCGGTGTAGTACCCGCCGATGTCGTCTTCGGCATCCTCGTCGCCCGTCAACTCTTCGAGGAACGTCGAGGAGGCGCGCGAGGTGCGGTCACCGACACGGTCGACGAGACCGCCGTCGTCGGCTGCGGACGCCCCCCCACCACCTCCATCCGCGCCGCCATCTTCAGATGCCGCCGCGCCGCCATCTTCAGACGCCGCTGCGTCGAACCGGTCGAGGATCGCCTGTGCTTTCGCTGGGTCGTCGTCGTCGAGGGCAGCCTGCGCCCGTTCGAGCGATTCGGATTCCGACATCGCAGCGAAGGGCGCGTCCGGCGCCGCCCGAACGCCTGCCGCGTCGAGTTCCTCGAGGTCGATGGCGGCTGGGTCGCCGTACCGGTAGCCCGCGCTCGTCGTGTCGAGGTCGGCGTACACCGCCCACAGGGTTGCGCCGGCCGCGAACGCGCCCGCCCAGCCGACGGCGTACACGGCGAGTGCGGCGGTCGCGTCGACGCCGAGTCCGGTGCCTGGGGTGAGGAATCGCCAGTTGCTGCCGACGGATTCGAGGAGGGCGTTCACCGCCGTTCGACCGCCGGTGGCATAGAAGGCGTATACGAGTCCAGCCCCGAGGACGGCCGCACCGCCGACGACGTTCCAGTGGGTCCGAACCGAGCCGAGCACGCGGACCCGGTCGGAGCTGCGTTTGGCCGTGACGACGAGCTTCGATAAGTAGAGACTGAATCCGTACAGCGCGATGAGCGGGAACGCCCACATCAGCTGGGTGAACGGATCGGGCGGAGAGAACACGGCACCAAAGACGAAGATGGCGACGACCGCGTACCGCCACTTGTCTCGGAACGTCTCGTACGGGACGATCTCGGCGTACGAGAGCCCGGTGATGAGCAGCGGCATCTGCCCCGCGAGCCCGAACGACAACGAGAGAAAGACGATGAACTCCGTCCACATCACGATGCCGTAGGTCGGCTGGATGCCCGCCTCGAGCCCGAAACCGGCGAGGAACGCGAACATGATCGGGAAGAAGGCGTAGAGGCCGTAGGCGACGCCGAGCCCAAAGAGGCCGAACCCGAGCAGTGCGACCGCCGCGAGCTTCCAGCGGGCGATCGGCGACTGCGGGAGCACGCCCCGGGCGCGAAGCTCGTCACGGCTGACGTAGCCGAGCGCCGGAAGTGCGACGATCGCACCCACGACGAGGCCGATCTTCGCTTGGAGGAGGATCACCTCGAACGGGGTCGTCGCGATGACGTCGACTTCCGCGGCGATAGCGTCGGCCATATTCGAACGCGTCATCTCGTACAGCGCCTCCCAGACGGTGGTGCGCAGCGCCCAGAACGTGGCGAGGAAGCCGAGTAAGAAGACGACGAACACCTTCTGGAGATCCTTCTGGATCGACCGGAGGAACGCCCGGGCCGACGCCTGGCCGGCCGCGAGCGACCGTTGGGTGTCTTCGTCGAGGGCACTCGCCATACGGCGTGGAACGGCTGTGCGCGTTATCAACCTTTTCGACCGCGCCCGCCGCTATCCGAAAAGGCCTATAATCTCCCGGCGGCGACTCTAGGGTGAATGCCAGACGACGACCGGCCGCCCGAGGAGCCGTCAGAGCCGTCGACGGGCCCACAGCCGTCCGACGCCGATCGGTCGGCCGCGGCCGAGGCGTCGGCTGGAAACGCATCGGCCGAGGCGTCGGCTGGCGACGAGTCACGCTTACCCGCGGCTGGCGACGAGTCACGCTCACCCGACGACGAGGGAGGCGACCGGGAGAGCGAACGCCGCGGCGACGGCGGCAGGCCGGCGGCCGCCGAGGACGCTGCCGAGGCGGCGACCACGACCGGTGGGCCACCGGCGTCGGTCGAGGCGGCGACCGCAGATGCGTCGACAGAAACCGCCGTCGACGCGCCGGACGACGTCGGGGGCATCGCCGGGCCGGAGTCCGACGAGGAGATGCCGCTCGCCGCACACATCGAGGAGATGATGCGTCGGCTCGCGGTGGTGTTTCTCGTCGGGGGGCTCGCGACGCTCGTCGTCGTCACCGAGTCGACTGAGCTCATCAACTACTTCTGGGGCTACCACATTCCGGCGCCGCTCGAGAACCGACCGCGCCTGTACGGCCCGCTCGAGCTGCCGCTCACGCGACTGAAAGTGGCCGGGCTCGCCGGCGTCGTCGTCGGCCTGCCGGCGTTCGTCTACGAGACGTACCGGTTCATGCGACCGGGGCTGTACACGAACGAGCGCCGGTACTACCTCGCGGCGGTGCCGACGAGCCTCGTGCTCGGTGGTATCGGGATTGCGTTCGCACACTTTCTCGTGTTGCCTGCGATATTCTCGTATTTCACCACCTACACGAGCGACGCCGCGACGATCGCCTTCGGACTCGCGGAGACGTTCAACCTGATCGTGATCCTCTTGGCGTTCATGGCGATCGTGTTTCAGATCCCGCTCTTCATCATGCTCGCCATCATGATGGACCTCGTCACCCGCCGGTGGCTCGAACAAAAGCGGCTCATCTTTTGGGGGACGTTCCTCGGCATCGCGTTCCTGTTCAGCCCCGACCCCACCGGGATGGCCCCGATCATCGTCACGCTGACCATGATCGCACTGTTCGAAGGAACGCTCGCGGCTCTCCGGTGGACCGGACGATAAGACGGAGCCGGACGCTCTCACGCCGATCACCCGCTAGCGGGTCAGCCGGCACCGGTCGACTTGACGCCTTTCCATCCCCTTGTGCGGTGGCGCGCGCCTCGCGGGCCGCCGGAGGCGTGTCCGCGAGCGCGTGCGAGGGATGAAGCGAGTCGCCGTAGGCGACTCGCGAATCGGCTGGGGAGGGTGTGGCTGAAAATCGTGTCCGGAGGTCATAGAGTCGTCGTGTTACTCACAGAGCCACATCCGTGCGGAATCGGCCCGGGAGGTGTGGCCGTAAGCAGCGTCCGGCTAGCGCGGAGTCGTCTCAGTTACACACCCGCAATCCACGCGTCGAATTGGCCCGAGAAGTGTGAGGAAATGACGCCCGTGCCTCACGACGTCGTGGCTCCCATTCTTCACCGCACCGGATGCGCGAGCAAATGGGTCCTGGCGGATTCGACCAAACTCAGACGTGCTCGTTCGCTTCGTTCGCTGTGCGCGACTGACAGGGTTCGAATCGTCCTCAAACACGCACGGTGGCGTCGCTCACGAACTGTTCGCGGCACCAATAGTGGGCTCGGGCGGATTCGAACCACCGACCTCAGCCTTGTAAAGGCCGCGTCATAACCAACTAGACCACGAGCCCTCACTGGGAGAACCGGGCGCGCGGGCAAAACGGTTTCTGTCTGACTCGGCGGGGACTGCCCGGCGAAACGCTTTCGCACACGCCGCACCGTTGCTTACACATGCTCTTTACACCTCACCGTCTCTCCGACCGGCAACATACACGACCACACCCTTCCGTACCAGCTGACACCCACCGACACACACCACAGACCGCATCGAGCCGACTCGACCGGAGTACCGAGTGATACGCCGCCTCCTCACCTACCCGATCGGCCCGTCGAGACGGCTCGATACACTGCTCATCGGCAGCGGGCTCCACCTGCTTGCGGTGTGGATACCGGTGCTCCCGCTCGTCGCCGTCGCCGGCTACCTCTCGCGCGTCGTCGCTGCGACCACGACCGCGAGCCGACGGCGAGCCGACCCAGCCCTGCCAGCGTGGCGACCGATCCGTCCATTGCTCCGCGACGGCGTCCGACTCTGTGTCGCCGCAGCCGCCTACCTCGTCGTCCCCGTCGGCCTGCTCGTCGTAACGCTCGGCGGACCACTCGAACACCTCGACCCGACGGGAGGATCCGACGGACTCGTCTTCGTCGCCGGATCGACGGTCGCGACGCTGCTCGCGTTCGCCCTCCTGTACCCGATGCCGGCCGCGGTCGTCGCCGTCGCTCACGAGGGGTCGCTTCGGGCCGCGGTCGATACGACCCGTATTGGACGCGCGACGCGCGACGCCGGATACCTCGTCACAACGCTTCTAGCCGCCGGTGGTATCGGGCTCGCTGCCGCAGCGTACCGCCCGCTCAACGCGATCGCGGTCGGGTTCGTACTCGCGTTCTACGTCGAGGTCGTCGTCGCGGCCGCGCTCGGTGGAGCAGTCGCTCGCGCCTGGGAGCGCTACGAGGGATGAAGCGACGTCGACAAACGGGCGCGCGACCCGCCCCTCGTGTCACACCCGCGCTGCATCGAGGGCTGCGGTCTCGAGCGACCGGTTTCGAACCGCCTCGCCCGACTCGGCGTCGAACACGTGGATCGCGTTCGACGGCAGCCCGACTGTGACGCGTCGTCCCTCACGCACGCGACGAAGTCCGTCCATGGTCGCGACGAGCTCTGGGCCGTCGTCGAGCGCGAGGTGCACGACGTTCTCGTCGCCCATCGGCTCGACGACCCCGACCGTCGCCGCGAACGCGTGAGACGCGTCGACGTCGTCGGGCAGCGGCTCGTCGGCGACAGCCAGCCGGTCACCGGCGGCAGCCGCCGAGTCGTCGTCGCCACCGTCACCCTCGACGACGGCGACGTCTTCGGGCCGGATTCCGAGCGTCGCACCGGCCGTCTCGTCGAGCGAACCAATCACGTCGCTGGCCGAGTCGCTCGCGGCGTCGAGCGGATACGCGAAGTCGTCGGCGACGAGAGTCTCGCCGGCGACGCTGCAGTCGACGAAGTTCATCGACGGCTCGCCAATGAACCCCGCGACGAATCGGTTTGCCGGCCGATGATACGCTTCGAGCGGGGTCGCCACCTGCTGAAGCTCGCCTCCGTCGAGGATCGCGACGCGGTCGGCCATCGTCATCGCCTCCGTCTGGTCGTGCGTGACGTAGACGGTCGTCGTCTCGAGGTCTGCCTGGAGCTGCTGGAGCTCGGTGCGCATCTGTGACCGAAGCTTCGCGTCGAGGTTCGAGAGCGGCTCGTCCATCAAGAACGCCTTCGGCTCTCGGACGATGGCGCGGCCGAGCGCAACGCGTTGTTGTTGTCCGCCGGAGAGCGCCCCCGGCTTGCGGGCTAGCAGGTCGGTGATCTCGAGCAACTCGGCCGTGGACTCGACGCGGTCGTCTATCGTCTCGTCGTCGAGGTCGGTCGACTCCTCTAACCCGAAGCGCATGTTGTTTCGAACCGTCATGTGCGGGTACAGCGCGTAGCTCTGGAACACCATCGCGATGTCCCGCTCTGCGGGCCCACGCTCGTTCATCACCTCGCCGTTGAGACGGACTTCGCCGTCGGTGATCGTCTCTAAGCCGGCGACCATCCGGAGGGTGGTAGACTTACCACAGCCTGATGGGCCGACGAGAACGAGGAACTCGCCGTCGGCGATGTCTACGCTCAGATCGTTTACTGCGAGGACTGAGTCGTCGCCCTCACCGAATCGTTTCTGCACCGAGTCGAGCTGGAGTCGTGCCATTATGTCTCACCTGCGACGCCTTTTGCGAACTGCTCACCGAAGAGGACGTACACGACGAGCGTCGGCAACGCCGCGACGAACGCCCCGGCCATCTGGAGGTTGTACTGCTGGACGAACGACCCCTGCAGCTGGTTCAACGCGACCGTCACGACCTGGTTCGACGGGTCGCTGACGAGGACGATTGCGAACAGCAGGTCGTTCCATATCTGAGTGAACTGGTAGATGAGCGTCACCGCGAAGATCGGGACCGAAAGCGGGAGCACGATGCGACGGTATATCGTCGCCGCCGACGCGCCGTCGAGCCGCGCGGCCTCGAGCATCTCGTCGTCGATCGTCGCGTAGTACGACCGAAACAGGACGGTGCAGATCGGAACGCCGTACGCGACGTGGGTGATGCTCAGGTTGATCAGTCCTTCGTACCGGTCGACGGCCGAAATCGGCAGCCGGCCGGCGAGGTCGACGAACGACCAGAACTGCGTGAGCGGCACCAGGACGGCCTGATACGGGATGAAGACCCCGGCGACGAACAACATCAACACGCCGACTTGGCCGCGCCACTCGAGATTCGTCAACCCGTACGCGGCGAGCGACCCGAACAGCGCGGACAACACCGTCGCCGGCACCGCCATCAGTGCACTGTTCGTGAGCCCCGTTCCGAGTCGATCGAACGCCGTTCCCCAGGCGTCGACCGTGAACTCACCGACGGGTGGGAGCGCGAATGGCGTCGTCGTGCGGAACCCCTCCGGGGTCTTGAACGCGGTCGCCAGCCCGGACTCTAACGGGGCGAGGTAGAAGGCGACCATCCCGAGGAGCGCCGCGTATAACGCCACACGCGAGACGTCCACACCGGCGATCGACGGCCGGCTCGTGGCGTCGGTGCTCACAGCTCACCTCGGCGGTACTGGACGAAGAGGTACGGCCCGATCACGCCGAGCGCCATCGCGAACAACACCATTGCGACGGCGGAGCCGTACGCCCACTGGATGCGATCGAACGCGACGCGGTACATCATCACGGAGAGGATGTCTGCTGATTCCCCCGGGTTCACACCGAACAGGACGAACAGGAAGTCGAACGCCTTGAGCGCGAAGACGACGAGGACGACCGCCGCCGACATCGTCGAGGCGCGCAGCTGCGGCACGATCACCCGCCAGTAGAGCCGTATCGTCGACGCGCCGTCGATCCGTGCCGCCTCGTATTGTGCGTCGGGGATCGCACGGAGCCCGGCGAGGTAGACGACCATGCAGTATCCGGAGAACTGCCACATCAGCGCGAAGACGATGGCCCCCAGCTTGAACTGCGGGTCAGAGAGCCACGCCTGTGTGAGTCCGCCGAGACCCAGACTCCGCAACACCTCGTTCACCAGCCCGATGCGGGGGTTGTACATCCACGACCAGAAGATCGCCGTGACGACGAACGAGAGGCTCATCGGGAGGAGGTAGATCGTCCGGACGGTGTTCTCGAAGCGTATCTGCTGGTCGAGAAGGATTGCGACGAGAAGGCCAACCACGAGCGACAGCGCGGTGAACGCGACCAGAAGCACCAGCGTGTTCCGAAACGCAGCGTAAAACGAGGGGTCAGAGAGCAACCGCGCGTACATCTCCGCCGACAGCGAGCTGTAGTCGGGTGCACCGAGACCCTCCCACCCGGTCAGCGAGATGACGAAGTTCCACGCGATCGCTCCGTAAACGAATAACAGCACGAGGAGCCCGGGCGGCCCCCAGAACGGAAGCGACTCGAGGAAGCTGCTCTGTTGAACCCGTGCGAGCCACGACGGCTTCGTCTGACCCGTCGCGACCGCCGGCTCATCGGCGCCGTCGACGACTGCACCACCGTCCGTCCGGGTCGCTGGCTCAGATCCACCCTGCTCGTCCGGAGCGTCGTCGCTATCGCCTCGGTGCGGCGCGGCTGAAGACGGGGACGACATCGCGATCAGAACGCGTCGCGGATACCCCGGTACGCCTGGTCGACGTCGAGGGATCCGTTGAAGTTCGCGAACGTCTCGGAGAGTGACGACTGGATGGCCGGGGCGACCCCGGTCCCGTGGGCGATCGTCGGCGGCTGTGCGTCGGAGTTCTGAAAGTCCTCGAACTGCCGGCTGAGGAAGTCACCGAACGCGTCCATCGGCACGTCCGTCCGGGGCGGAATAGAGCCCTTGATCGGGTTGAATCGCTCCTGTGCGTCGACGGATCCCGCGTAGTTGAGGAACGCCTCGGTCGCCTCCGGGGAGGGGTTGTTCGTTGGGAAGACGAACGAGTCGATGACCGAGTGGTACACGCCGTCGGTGCCCGGGAACGGCACCATGTCCCAGTCCTCGCCGAACGCGAAGTCCTCCGCCGAGCCGTACTGGCCGGCTGCCCAATCGCCCTGGTGGAGGAACGCGGCGTCGCCAGCGATCACGTCGTTGTTGCCCTGGTCCCACGAGATCGACCCCGCGTCTTCGGGGAAGTACTCCGCGTACGCCGCCATCGTATCGAGCGCCGAGCGAACCTCGTCCTCGAACGACGCCACGTCCCCCTCGAGGAGCGTCTGGTACGGGTCGACGCCCGTCTGACCGAGGAACACGCTCTCCCACAGCTGTAGTGAGGACCATGGAGCCTGCGTCTGGTGTGCCATCGGCGTCGCGTCCGTCTCCGCTGCGACCGTTTCCATCGCCTCGAGAAGTCCCTGCGGGCCGTCGATGGTCGTCGGGTCGACGCCCGCGTCCTCGAGCACGGAGACGTTGTAGAACAGGTTGTTGAGCCGGTGGATGTTGATCGGCACGGCGACGAGGTTGCCGGCGGGCTGTGCGAGGTCGAGCACGCCGTCGAGGTACGCCGCTCGCATCTCGTCGTCCCACACCGACTCGCCGATCGGCTCTAAGAGCCCCTCGTCGGTGTACGGCGTGAGCGCCTGGCCGGGCCAGATCTGAAACGTGCTCGGTGGTTCGCCGTCGATGACACGGTTTTGAATCACCGTGTCGATCGCCGACCCGGCGCCGCCGGGGGCGGGGTTGTCGACGACCTCGACGTCGGGATGCGCCTCGCGGAATCCATCCAGGAGTGCCTGATACGCGTCCTGTTCGCCGCCTGCGGTCCACCAGTGGACGATCTCCAGCGCCGTGCCGCCGGTATCGTCGCCGCCCGTCTCGCTCGATCCACCGTCCTCGGTATCGCTCCCCGAACTCTCGCCGTCGCTCGAGCCGCCACCGCCGCCCCCGGAACACCCGGCGAGGCCCGCGGCTGCGACCGTCCCGGCACCTGCGACGTACCGGCGCCGAGTCATCGCCTCGTCGTCCGAACGGTTATCGCGTGGCATGTACTGAGGTGCTCGGCGAGGCGTGTACTTAACGATTGATATCGATCTACATCGTTTGTTGGGGATCTATCACTCCGAACGACCGGGTCTCCCATCGACGTGGACACACGGTGCAGCCGGCATCACGGGGCGTACCGGCAAAGGGGCCGACCAGCGCAATGTTGAATCCATCTACCATCGAACGTGACGTAGATGACTGATCGTTCCGCCCACCCCCGACAGCACGAACGACCCGTCGGTGACGGGACGGCGCATCGAGCGGTAGTCGATGGCTCTGAGCCACACACAGCGCCACAGCGACGACAACTACGCGACATACACCGTCCCAGAGCCGCCGACGCTGGCGGTCGAGGTATCGACGCCGACGATGGAGCCACCGACGCCGGCGACCGAGTCACCGATGCTGGCGGTCTGCTCACCGCGTACAGACCGTCCGAAACGACGCCCCCAACGCGATGACTGCCACCTACGACATGGACCCGACAGTGATGCTCCCGCCGACGCCGGATCGGCGATGGACGATAGCGAAACAGCTCGGCATCGAGACGGCTGTCGTCCGGTTCTGGGGAGTCTCACAGTGGTGGGAGTACGAGACGTTACAGCAGACGGTGGCACGGTTCGACGACCACGGCTTCTCACTCGACGTCGTTGAGGACCGACCGCCGATGGAGAACACCGTGCTGGGTCGTGCGGGTCGTGACGCCGAGATCGAGCGGGTGAAGACCCTGATCGAGAACATGGGACGACTCGGCATCGACACCTACTGCTGGGTGTGGACGGAGAACCCGCTCGGGGTGATCCGCACGTCCGATTCGGTCCCCGGTCGCGGCGGCTCACAGCGAATCGGGTACGACCACGCGTGGATGGAGCGCGCGCCGGACCACGCGGCTGCTGACGTGACGACCGACGAGCTGTGGGAGAATCTGGCGTACTTCCTCGACGCGGTGGTGCCCGTGGCAGACGCACACGGCGTGAACCTCGCGTTGCATCCCGACGACCCGCCGACGTCACCGGTTCGAGGCGTCCCTCGGATCGTGCAGTCGATGGCCGACTACCGGCGGATCCTCGCGTTACACGACAGCCCGAACCACGGCGTCACGTTCTGTCAGGGGAACTTCGCGGCGATGGAACACGACACCATCGACGCCATCCACGAGCTCGGCGACCGAATCCACTTTGTCCACTTTCGTGACGTCGAGGGATCCGAACGAGAGTTCGTCGAGACGTGGCACGACAACGGGCCGACCGACATGGGGGCCGCCATCGAGGCCTATCGCGAGGTGGGGTTCGACGGACCGATACGACCCGACCACGTACCGCGGATGGTCGGCGAGTCCGACCGCGACGACGCCATGGTCGGGTACACGGACATGGGACGGCTCTTCGCCGTCGGCTACATCAAAGGGCTATTGACACGATGACACTCGACACCATCGTGGTGACCGGCGGCAACGGCACCATCGGCTCGGCAATCCTTGAGCACCTGAACGAACACGGGTACACCACTGTGAACCTCGCCCGAGGAAGCCGGCGTGAGACGGCGTCGGACCGGTACGTCCGGACCGACCTCTTAGACGCCGGCGAGACGTACGGCGCGATCGCGAAGGCCGACGCGGACGCGATCGTACACGCGGGAACGATCCCGGACCCGCACGGGAACCCCGACGTCGTCGTCTACGAGAGCAACGTCATGTCGAGCGTACACGTCCTCGAGGCGGCCGACGCGCTCGGGGTAGACGCCGTCTGTCTCGCCTCCAGCATCAACGCGATGGGGAGCGAACATCAAGAGCGACCGGCCGAGGTCCACTACCTCCCGGTCGACGAGCCGCACCCGCGAACCCCGGACGACGCGTACGGCACCGCGAAACACGCGATGGAGGTGACCGCGAGCGGATACGGTCGTCGGCCGTCGACGGACGTGCAGATCGCCACGCTCCGGTACCCCTGGGTCGTGAGCGACGACGAGATGCGCGAACACCTCGTCGAGCCGGATCGGTCACTCGAGTCGCTCGACGACGGTCACCCGGCCACGGGCCGCGACGTGCTGTACGCCTACCTCGCGGTCGACGACGCAGCAGCAGCGGCACGGAAGGCGGTCGAAGCCGACTTCGACGGCCACGAGTCGTTCTGGACGGTCGCGAGCGACACCACCGCCGACGTCCCGACGGACGAGCTCGTCGAGACGGCATACCCGTCCGCGACGGTCCGGCGCCCGATGGCGGGATACGAGTCGCTCATCGACTGCTCGAAGGCCGAAACGTTGTTAGGGTGGACCCCAGAGCGGTCGTGGAGGGACCTGTAGGAAGTCGATGTCGCGAACGACGTGGGTCGGGGTGCTCGGGTCGTACACCGGGAGTGCGCTGCGGACCGTCGCCGTCGACGGGACGACGCTGACGCCGCTCGCCCGGACGGAGCAGCAGCGTCCGTCGTTCGTCGCCGTCCATCCGTTCGAGCCGATCGTCGTCGCCGTCTCCGAACGTGCCGCCGGACAGGTCGTCAGCTATCGCGTCGATCAGCCGACTGGCGCGCTCGACCGGCTCGGGAAGACCGCCACCGGCGACGCGGGACCGTGTCACGTGACCGTCGGCCCACGGGGTGAGTACGTCGTCGTCTCTCACTACACCGGAGGGTCGGTGGCCGTGCTGCCCATCGAGCCGGACGGCTCGCTCGCAGTGCCGAGCGACAGACGCGTCCACACCGGCTCCGGGCCACGGGCGGACCGTCAGGCTTCAGCTCACCCACACAGCGGCACGTTCGTCACCGACGACCTCGTCTACGTCCCAGACCTCGGTGCCGACAGGGTGGCCGTGTACGAGCTGTCGCGCGCCGACGGGACGCTCCGTCCCGTCCCGGACGGGACGCTCGCGTGTCGGTCGGGATCCGGTCCTCGGCATCTCGCCGTCCACCCAAGCGACGACGTCGGGTACCTGCTCTGTGAACTCGACGCGACGCTCTCCGTGCTCGACCTCTCGGATCCCTGTCGTCCGACGGTCGTCGAGACGCACGCCACGGTCCCCGACGGTGTCGACGCGGCCGACACCATCGCAGCAGACGTGCGCGTCCACCCGTCCGGGTCGTACGTCTACGCCTCGAACCGGGGACACGATTCGATCGCCACGTTCGCGTGTTCACGCGCCTCGAGTCGGATCGAGCGCGTCGCGGTCACCCCGTCCGGCGGGCGCTATCCACGAGCCCTCGGCGTCCATCCGCACGGAGACCGTCTCTTCGCCTGTCACACCCGGAGCGACGACGTCGTCTCCCACCGGTTCGACCGCCACCGTGGGAGCCTCTCGCGGTCGACGACGACGCTTTCTGCACCGTCTCCGTCGTGTCTTCGGTTCGTGTCGGTGGCCGGGGGCTCGTACCGACCGATTCTTGAGCGCTGACCACCGAGTACCCGGTAATGGACGGACCGCTGTGGATCGATACGCACGCGCCGGAGCTGTCCGAAATCCGCCAGCAGGAGGCTCGCGACCACCTCAGACGAGCCGTCGACGAGCCGATGAACTTGGTGGTTCAGGGGCCACCGGGCGTCGGCAAGACGGCGGCGGTTCGCGCGCTCGCCAGGGAGGCACACGCCGAGCCCGAAAGCGATCTCGTCGAGCTCAACGTGGCGGACTTTTTCGGTCGGACAAAAAAGGAGATCCGGACGGATCCCCGGTTCGAGGGCTTTCTCGCCGGGAAACGCCGCATGGCGAAACGCGACATGATAAACCACGTGCTGACGGAGTCGGCCGCCTACGCGCCCATGTCTGGGTCGTACAAGACGATCGTGCTCGACAACGCCGAGGCGATCCGCGAGGACTTCCAACAGGCGCTCCGGCGGGTGATGGAAAAACGCCACCGGACGACACAGTTCGTGATCGCGACCCGCCAGCCGTCGAAGCTCATCGCACCGATTCGTTCGCGGTGTTTCCCGGTGCAGGTTCGTGCGCCGACGACCGACGAGATCATCGACGTGGTCACGACCATCTGTGAGCGTGAAGACGTCGCGTACGACGACGATGGCGTAGAGTTCGTCGCCAGCGCAGCCGGCGGCGACCTCCGCCGGGCGATCCTCACCGCACAGACGACGGCCGTCGAAGGCGGTGCCGTGACGATGACGGCAGCCTACGAGACTCTCGGCGACGTCGGCGACGAGGACACGATCCGCGAGGCGCTCGCTGCGGCCCGCGCGGGAGAGCTGAAGGACGCCCGGAAGACGCTCGATGCCCTGCTCGACGAGGGCGGCTACGACGGGCAGGGGCTACTCCGTGCGATGCTCCGGGCGGCGCGGGCCGGGTCGGCGTACACCGGCGCTGACCTCGCTCGACTCCACGCGCTCGCCGGCGAGGCGGACCTCGACCTCGCCGATGGGACGGACGACCGGCTCCACCTCACGCACCTGCTCGCGGCGTGGGCGGCCGGCCGAACCGAACTTCGAGCCGGCTTCCACGAGCCGGCGGAGGCGTGATCGTGCGTCGTGCCCCGCCGCTGGCGACCATCGTGCCGTTCCCAGTGGTCGAGGCGGCCTGGCGGCTCGCGCTGGTACCCGGGCTGCTCGCGGCGGCGACCCTCCTCTTCGTACCCCCGGTTGGGGTCGGATTCGCCGCGCTCACGGCTGGGATCCTCTGGTTCCACCGCGACCCGACCCGCACACCACCGGGCCCGGATCGAGCCGTCGTCTCACCCGCCGACGGCACCGTACAGGTTGTCCGCGAAGAGGGGACGCGGCTCCGCATCGGCGTGTTCATGAACGTCACCGACGTCCACGTCAACCGCGCGCCGATCGCCGGAACGGTCCGTGAGGTTCGTCACCGGCCGGGCGCGAACCGACCCGCCTTCGAAAAGGAGTCCGACCGCAACGAGCAGGTCGTGGTCGACTTCGGGACATACGAGGTGATCGTCATCGCCGGTTGGTTCGCACGACGCATCCACCCGCACGTCGAGACGGGTGATGAACTCGACCGCGGCGACCGCGTCGGGCACGTCTCGTTCGGATCGCGTGCCGACGTCGTCCTTCCTGCTGCGGTCGACCGCGAGGACCTGCTCGTCAAAGTGGGCGACGACGTCCGCGCCGGTGAGACGATCGTCGCCGAACTGCCGGCCGACGCCGAGGACGGTGCCGGCGACGAGTGAGTCGAAACTGGCGACGAAGACCGAGTACGAAAGCAGCGAAGACTGCGTAGGGAAGCGACGGGGTTGGGCTGCACGGGGAAACCACTTAGTGCATGCTGACCACTGGTTCTATCGTGATGACCGACGCGAGCAAGGCGACCTTCGAGGTGTACACGGACGCCGCAGACGAGTGGCGCTGGCGGCTCGTCCACGACAACGGCAACGTCATCGCGGACTCCGGTGAGGGATACGCCTCAAAACAGCGCGCTCGAAGCGGTATCGAGAGCGTACAGACGAACGCGGCCGACGCACCCGTCGAAACGGTCGACCACTGAGGTCGCCTCCCGCTACCGACGATAGCGGACGCGAACGGAGTTGCTTAACCCGCTCGCGGGCCACCGATACGGCATGACGAACGCACTGGAGGTCGAGAACCTTCAGAAGAGTTACGGCGACGTCGACGCGCTCCAGAGCGTGTCGCTCACCGTTCCCGACGGCTCGTTCTTCGGCCTACTCGGACCCAACGGCGCGGGAAAGACGACGTTCATCAACGTGCTCGTCGGCCTCGTCCGTGCCACCGGCGGCGAGGCGCGAGTGTTCGGCCACGACGTCGAGGCCGACTACCGGGAGGCGCGCGACCGCATCGGACTCGCTCCACAGGAGTTCAACGTCGACCGGTTCTTTCCGATCCACGAGGTGCTCGAGCACAAGGCTGGCTACCACGGCGTCCCCCGCGAGGAGGCCGCGGCGCGGGCCGAGCGTGCCCTCGAACAGGTTGGCATCTACGACAAACGAAACACCCGATTCGACTGGCTCTCTGGCGGCATGAAACGGAGATTTATGCTTGCACGGGCACTGGTGACCGACCCGGACCTGCTCATCCTCGACGAGCCATCCGCCGGCGTGGACGTCCAGCTCCGGCGTGATCTCTGGGACCTCGTGACGAAGCTGAACGAAGCGGGGACGACCGTCCTCTTGACTACCCACTACATCGAGGAGGCGGAGCGGCTCTGTGACGAGGTGGCGATCCTCGACGGCGGACAGGTGCGAACCGTCGCGTCACCGGTCGAGTTGATGGACCGCGGTGCCGACCGGGTCGTCGTGACGCTGCGTGATCCACCGACCTCGCGGACCGCACTCGAGGCGGCCGTCCCCACCGACGACCGGATCGAAGCCGTCGATATCGACGACGACCAGATCACTGTCACCGCCCGCCAAGGCGGGCTCGTCGCACCGGACCTCGTTCGCGCGCTCGACGAGGCTGCGTACGGCATCCTCGACATGGAGATCGAACGGACCTCACTGGAGGAGGTGTTCGTCGAGATGACGCGTCCAACAGGTCAAGACGCCGGTAACGGGGCTCCCGCCACCGGCGACAATGACACTATGGTCGGTGGCGACGCCGACGTCGACGACCGGTCTGCCGAGTTAGTACGCGACGGAGGGGATCGATGAGCGGCAGCGTACGGTCCGTCGACCTCACCGGCTTCTACACGCTCACGAAACGAGAGATTCTGCGGTTTCTCCGGCGGCCGAGCAACACGTTCGCGCCGCCGTTCATCACGAACGTGCTCTACTTCTCCGTGTTCGGGGTGATCCTCGGCGAGCGTGTCGGCACGATCGCTGGGGTCCCGTACATCTTGTTCATCCTCCCCGGGCTCGTCGTGCTCGGTGCGGTGTCGAACAGCTTCGAGAACGCCTCCTTCTCTATTTTTCACGGCAGATGGAACGAGTACATCGACGAGGTCCTCACCTCGCCGCTGTCGTACACGGGAATGGTGTGGGCGTACGTCCTCTCGGCTGCGACCCGCGGACTGCTCGTCGGGGGGCTCGTCGCCGCCATCGGGTGGGGGATCGTGTCGGCGCTCTTCCAGCCGGTTCCGCTCGAGCGACCGCTGTACCTGCTCGGGTTCCTCCTCGTCATCACGCTGTTGTTCGCGAGCCTCGGCGTGATCGGAGGCCTCCTCGCGAACGACTTCGACGACCTCACCGTCATGAACCAGTTCATTCTTCGGCCGCTCGTCTTCTTCGGTGCGGTGTTTTACTCGCTCGAGGACCTCACGCCGTTGTTGCGCGACGTCTCGCTTTTCAACCCGATGGTGTACATGGTAAACGGCGTTCGCTACGGCTTCCTCGGTGTCGCCGAGGTCGACCCCGGTCGGTCGTTCTTGGTTCTCGTCGCGATGACCGCGGTCGCCGCAGCCGTCGACGTAGCGTTGTTCAGCCGCGGGTACGGGCTGACGGAGTGAGCGACAGACGCCGCAGGCTCGCACCGGACCGTACCGCTTATTCGCCGGCGCTTACAACGAGCGAGCGGACATGGACGCGCTCCACGCGAAGTACCCGTTCTTCGAAGGAGCCCGTGACGCCGTCGCCGGCGCGTCGACCTCGCTCCCAGCGCTCGTCGACGACGACGCGCCGGCCGTCGAGCGGGCCCGCGAGCGCGTCGAACGGGCACTGTTAGCGGGCACCGTCGAGCCCGAAGCGGGCGCGTTCGGTCGTGACGCGGTCGACCACGACGCCCGTACGGAGCTCCTCTCGTACCCGATCGCACGGATCCTCGTCTCACTGCTCGACGCTGCGCCCGCGATCGACAAATACGCCGCCGCAGAGGCCGCGACCGCGCGAACGCGGATCGAAGCGGACCTCGCGAGCGACGACGGGCTCGCCTCGACGGCGACGCCGACCGTCGACCTACAGACGGTCTTGGCCGAGTTCGACCTGGAGACGGCGGTCACCGCGGAGCCGGCACGGCGCGGGCGGGAGCCGACCGACTACTGGGTCGACGTCGGTGCGTACCTCCGTCTCGTCGACCCCTCCTGGGGAGACGCGTGGCGGCTCGTCAACCGACCGCTCGCCGACGGGGCCGTCCGAGTCGACCGCGAGGGGCTGTTGCGCGCGCTCGAGACGGCCATCGAACAGCGGGTCCGCGACGGGCTCCCGTTCGAACTATCGGACGACGACGTGATCCGCTCGGAACTGGCCGCACGCGTCGACGAGCTCCGCCGGCTGCTTCGGGAGCGTTCGTACGCGGGTCCGGTCGACGTGGTGGTCCCCGCGCTGTTCCCGCCGTGTATGCAGAACCTGATCGAGAAGGCCGAGCGTGACGTCGAGCTCTCGGCGACGGAGAGCTTCGCGCTGATGGCGTTTCTCGTCGGCATCGGAATGTCGCCGGACGAGGTCGTCGCGTTCTGTGCAGAGACGAGCCTCGACGCCGAGGGGATTCGCTACCAGACGGCGTATCTCGCCGACGACCGTGGTACGCAGTACCCGCCGCCGACATGTGAGACGCTCGCAAAGCTCGGCATCTGTCACAACGAGGACGACCACATGCGGGTCGCGCCGGACCCGCTCGGCTACTACGAGGCCGCGGTCGAGGCGGCCGACGACGACCTCACCGACTGGCGCGACGCCGCCGGCGTGACGGAGTCGGCCGAGGACGCTGTGCCAGACGGCGGCCACGTCGAGTGATACGGTAGCACGGACTCAATCGTCGCCGTTCGCGCGCATGAGGTACGCGCCGACGAGCGCCATCAACAGGACGAACCCGGCGAGAAGCCCGACCAGCGCGAGCGCGCCCGCCTCGGGGAGCGACGAGCCGTCGAACGTCACGCCGATGGCGACGAGCCCGGCGACGAACACCGCCGCTGCGAGAAGCGAGACGGTGATCTGTCGACGTAGCTCCGCATCGATTTCCATGCTCTCGATTTCTATCCGCACTAAAAAAGAACTTCGATGGCGCTCGTCGCAGACGGGCGACGGCGTCGCCGTGCCGTCGGTCCGGTCGGTGACCGCCGAGCGCCGCTCACAGCACGTCGAGGGCCTCTTCGACCGGCATGTGGCCGTCGCGGACGGCCTCTAACACCGTGCGGCGCTCCGCGTCGGGGTCGGTTCCGACCGCGTCGAGGGTGACCTTTCGCGTCTCGCCGACGAACTCGGGGAAGTCGGTGCCGTCGGCGAGGGCGGTCTCCTTTTTCACGCGGTAGGACCCGGCGTCGGTGGTGTACAGGTCACCGGGGTGAAAAAAGTACCAGTCCTCGCGGTCGAACCGCACGGCGATTCGCGCTTTCGCGCCGAAGTTCTGTGCGAAGTACAACAACGACTCCACCTCCTCACCCGAGAGGTAGATCGGGTCGCCGGCACTGGATTTCGCCTCGATGGCGTAAAACGTCTCGCCGTCGCCGGCGAGCACGTCGGGGAGCTCTCGCTCCGTGGCCGCACCGCTCGCGGGCGCCCGCATCACGGCGAATCCCGCCTCGTCGAGCGCGTTGACTAGCTCGCGCTCCCGGCGGTCTCCTTTACGACTCGCCGACACGTCGGTGCTCACCTCGGCTGATCACGCGCTGTATATCCGTGAGACACCTAAAAGCGCGACGGCTCGGCCACGCGAATGGGACGGCATCTGAGCCCCCTACTCTGCGAACTCGACGCCCGACACGGTGAACTGAGCGCCTCCGGTGGGGCTCTCTTCGACGTGCACGTCCCAGCCGTGGGCCGTCGCGACCTGGTCGACGATCTGGAGGCCGAACCCCGTCCCGTCGGGCTGACTCGAGTACCCCGCCTCGAACACGCTCTCGCGGTCGGCCGCGGGGATACCGTCGCCATCGTCGTCGACCGAGAAGCCGTCCTCGTGGGTCCGAACCCGAACGGTGAGCGGCACCGTCTCGTCCGTCCGCCCGTGTTGGAGGCTGTTCCGGAACAAATTCTCGAGGAGCTGTCGGAGCCGGGTTCGGTCGGCGACGATCGTCGCGTCGGTCGCAGCCTCGAGCGTCGCGGCCTCGCGCGTGCTCACCTGTCCCCAACACGCCTCGGCGAGCGCGTCGAGTGCGACCGGCTCGGGCTCGCCTATCACGTCGCCGGCACGCGCGAGCGTGAGCAGGTCGTCTATCAGCTCGTCCATGCGGTCGTGTGCGCGCTCGACGACCTCGAGGTGCTCGGAGTCGCACGCCGCTCTGGCGAGCGACACTCTCCCGGTCGCGACGGTGAGTGGGTTCCGGAGGTCGTGGCTCACGACGTCTGCGAACTCCTGGAGCCGCTCGTTCTGGCGCTCGAGCTCGTCGCGACGCCGCCGCAGTTCGTCCTCGCGCGCGTGTTCGTCGAGTGAGGTCTCCGTCGCGGTCGCAAGGATGCGCGCGAGGAACTCGTCGGTCGCGTCGAACGCTTCCGGGACGGTCTCACCGACGGAGATGGTACCGTACTCACCGAGTGGGAGGATCATCAGGCTCCGGAGGCCGCTGCCGCGGTCGACCGCGGCCGTGTCGGCTTCGATGTCGTCGTACACCCGTGTCTCACCGGCGTCGAAACACGCCCAGTTGAGACTGCCGGAGTCGGGCGTGAACACCGGCCGATCTGCGAACAGCTCGTCGACCGCCTCGGAGGCCGCCGTCGGGACGAGCCCGCCGCGGTCGTCGTCGTAGAACCTGACCATGACGACTGAGAACCCGAGGATGTCTTCGGCCGCTCTGACCACCTCCTCGGCAATGGCCTGCCGCGAGTCGGCCCGAATCAGCTCACGAGTCGCGTCGTGGAGGCGTTCGAGCCGGTGCTCGCGGGTCTTGAGTGTCTGCTCGCGGTCGACGCGGTCGAGTGCGCCCTCGAGCTGGTTCGCGAGAATCTCGACGAGAAGGACGTCCGTCTCAGAAAACTCTTCGGCCTCTGGCGAGGAGATGACGAAAACGCCGTGTTCGCCGATCGGATGTACCACGACGCTCTCTGCCGGCGTCGACTCCGTGAGTCGGTCGTCGCCGGTCGTCTCCGTGAGCCGTATCGGCTCACCCGAGCGAAACGTCTCCCAGACGAGGCGTGCGCGTGATCCCGGCTCGTTCGACCGGTCGTACGCCGGTAGCTCGTCGAACAGCTCGGGGACGGCGTCCGCGTGTGCGACGAGTTCGAGCCGGGTCTCGTCTGCGTCCAACAGATGGACGCCCGTCAACGGCGCGTCGATGAGGTCGGCGGCGGTGTCGACCGCCAGCTGGGCCGTCTCGGCCGGGGTTTGTGTGTAGGTGAGCGCGTGGGTTTGCTCGCTGAGGGCCTCGAGCCGGCGCGTCCGCTCGGCGAGCTGTCGGCGCGTTCGGGTGGCGTCGACCGCGCGGCAGATCCGGGCGGCGAGGAGGGTGTCCTGTTCGGCCTCCTTCCGGAACCAGTCGGTGGCACCCGCATCGATGGCGTCGGATACGACGGCCTCGTCGTCGGTCTCGCCGAGGACGATGACCGGCAGCTCGGGCCACTCCGCTCGAACGGCCTCGAGGAGCGCGATTCCGGCGCGATCGGGGACGTCGTGGTCGGTGACGACGCAGTCGACAGAGTGTGCACGCAGTGCTGTCAGTCCCTCCTCGGTGTCAAAAGCGGTCCGAACGGTGATTCGAGGGGCGGCCCGCTCGAGCCGCGTCGCGGTCTGCGCTGCGACCCCTGGGTCGTTCTCGACGTGGAGGACGTCGATCGGCTCGCCGGGATCGCCCATACGCTCTGTAGCACGCGAGCAGGCGATAATAATTGTTGTGTCCGCCCGAGCGCGGACGCGACGAGGGACCGATTCCGGCTCACCCCGAGCCCCGCTCGAGCACTTCGAGGAACGCGTCGACCGTCCCAGAGAGGTACGCCTGCCCGAACGCCGCGACGACGACGGCACCCGCGGCGTTAAACAGGAGGTCGCCGACCGTGTCGTCGAGTCCGTGCTGTGCCAGCGGCATGTCGACTCCGGTCCGCGCGGCGAGGATGTCGAGGCCGAACTCGAAGAGCTCCCAGACGACGCCGAACGCCATCACGAGCACGAGGATGAACGCGAACGCGAACCGCCCCGGCAGCTGGATGTCGTCGTGGTGGACGTCCAGCGCGCGTGTCACGGTGTAGCCGACGCCCGCGACGATCGTCGCCGACAGCGCATGTGTGAGATGATCCCACCACCCGATGGTCGCGTACAACCCCGCCGATCCGAGCGTGTGTGCGAGGACGGCGAAGGTGATCCAGAGGCCTAACCAGGGGTCGAGTGGAACCGCGTAGTTGCGCTCGAGCAGCGCTGGGGAGGCGGTGACCGCGAGCGCGAGACACCCGTTCGTGATCGCCTTCGGTCGCGAGTAGACGACGCCGTATACGACGACGGCGACCAACACGGCCTGGAGGACGCGGGTGAGCCGCCGCTGGGTGTGCACCGACGGGCGCGGCAGCGACCGGCGACGAACCGCCACGAGCGGCGGACTCACCGCCGGATCACCGCCTCGATCCGACGACGGAGCTGTGCGTCCCGACGCGACAGGTACGCATCGAAGAGCAACCCGGCCGCGATCCCGGCGAGCGTCACCCAGAGGAACTCGTGCATCAACGCCTCGTTCGCCGCGTCAGCAGACTCCCCCGGGGTGACGAGCAGCGTCGTCCCAGCCCACCGATCGAGCGTCCACCGAACGATCGCCCACACGCCCGCCGACGCGAGCGTCGTACAGACGACGAAGACGACGGCGAACCACCGGGTGAGTCGAAGCGAACTGAACGCCCGGAGCTCGACGGCGACGACGAGTGCGAACCCGGCGACAGAGAGTGACGCACTGACGGTGCCAACCTCGCCGCCGACCCCCCGAGTGAGGATAGGCGCGAGCGCGAGCGCGAGGAGCTCCCAGGGAAGCATCGCCCACCACGACCGCGCGGCGACCGGGGGGACGAGAACGATCACACCGGTGGCGGCAACGAAGACCGTCCACCCCACGTCGCGGTCGAGGACGCTTCCGACGAAGACGACCGCGAGGGCACCGACCAGCATCCACGCGGCGACGGCGTTGCGTCGTCCCTCCCGCAGGAGCCGTGCCAGCACATCCGGACGGTTGGCCGGTTCGTCGCCGTCACTCATGTGCATTCACGTTCGTCGTACCGACACAAAACACCGCGGGGAGGCTCGTCACCGCCACGCGTTCACGGTCGATACCGGTCGGGGACGTACCGACGCAATCGCCTCGGGGCGTACCCGACGACGACAGGAGCGAGCGAGGCGAGCCGACGACGAAGCAGGGCGTACACGCCGCCAACGGCGAGCGCGAGTCCAGCAACGAGCTGGAACGGACCGTCGAGGACGACCCAGAGTGGGATCCCTAGCGCAGAGAGTGCCGCGAGGTCACCTGGCGAGCCGTCGTACTGGATCCAGCGCTTCGGTCGGCGCCATCGCGCGCGAACGTGGTCGTAGACGGCCCGATCGGAGGTCGCCTCCCACGGACGCAACTCGAGTCCCCCGCCGTATCGGTCCATCCGACAGTGGACCGTCGCGGCGACGAAGAAGGCGGCGACGGCGGCACTCGTAGCGGCCGGGACGAGGACCGCGGCGACGAGCGCTGGGAAGGCGACGAGCGCGTACAGCGTCGGATAGTGGAGTGTGCGTCGGTGTCCCGCGTACAGGTCGAGGTCCGGTGCGACGCTCCCCGCGAGCGAGCCCGTCAGCGCGGCAGGGGCCACCTCGGGGGCGAGAAGCGACACCGGTGTCGCGAGCGCCAGCCCGACCATCGCGTGCGTCGGGAGCATCATACTTCCTATACGTAGGTGGTTGGACGTAATATGTACTTCGGGCAACCAACAGCGGTGAGAGACCGTCCCGAGAGACTTTGTGCGAGTGGTGTGTACGATCGGCGATGCGCTGGCTCTTGCTC
>Ga0209965_1000118_pt1 | contig 26750 bp, 46 predicted proteins | sample SalPon2_B_H2O_MG_FD_185707 | JGI IMG/M metagenome (GOLD analysis project Ga0209965, IMG submission 185707) | Salt pond water microbial communities from South San Francisco under conditions of wetland restoration - Salt Pond MetaG R2_B_H2O_MG... | ecosystem: Environmental > Aquatic > Non-marine...
ACGTCCACCGGCAGTAATGGCGTCGCAATCGCGCAGGAGGGCGGCAGCGCGGGCGACGTGATTGAGGCGTATATCTTCGCCGTTCAGGGGGCGGAGGCCTAACAATGTCCACGGCACACGCACGCAACAAGCTCAAGCGGTACGGGCGACAGGGGAATTGGCGGTTTAAGATGCTCATGGAGGCGGCCCTGCCGAACTCCGACGTATCGGCCAAAGAGGTTGCCAAGGTGTGGCCGGGTGCCAACAAGGGCGATTACTCGTTCCTTCAGGGCAACCCCAACCGCACGCTTGAAGCCGAGATGACGCGGACGGCCCGCGCCGAGGCCGGATCGGAGCGCCACCGCACGCTCAAGGACTACGCGGTTGACGTTGACGGGAGCAAGCTTCCCAAGACGCTCAAGTCCAGCAAGCGGCTTGAGGAGGACGGCGACGTGATTGAGGCGCGGCTTGACGACGCCATCCCGCGGATGCTGTTCGCAACCTCCGACCCCGAGGAGGTGGACACGCTGTTCCGCGAGCAGCTTCTTGAGGTCATCATGGAGGGCCGCCAGCTTCGGAAGGTGGCCCGCGACGCGTCCAACGTCATCAACGCCAACACGCGCGTCGGTGACGTGCCGGTTGCGTCGGACGAACAGTTTGCCCGGCCGACCGCGCAGGGCGCGGAGATTCGTGACGACGGTGAGGATTACACCACCGTCACGTGGAACTGCGAAAAGCTCACCGAGGGGTCGCGCGTCACCGACGAAATGCGCGATCAGGCCATGGTTGACCTGATTGAGCGCAACATCCAGAAGGTGGGTGCGTCCGTCGAGAACGGGATTAACCGCGTGTTCCTCACGGAACTCGTTGACGACGCGCAGGCGGACCACGACACCGCCGGGGCGGATCAGGGCTACGCCGCGCTCAACTCGGCCGTTGGCGAGGTTGACGCTAACGACTTCCGGCCGGACACCTACGTCACGCACCCGGATTACCGGACGCAGCTATTCAACGACACCAATCTGTCCTACGCGAACCGCGCGGGGACGAACGAGGTGCTTCGCAACCGCGAGGACGCCCCGATTGTCGGCGACATTGCCGGGCTTGACATGCATGCCGCCATGTCCTCGGCCACCTACGACGACGGCACCGACACGGGTTGGTCCGGCGGCGAGGAGACGTGGGGCTTCAGTTCGGACGGCGACAAGGGTGCCGTGGTCTACGACCGCGACAATATCCACACGATTCTCTACGCGCCGAACGGGCAGGACGTGGAAATCAAGGATTACGACGACCCCATTCGGGATATTACTGGCGTTAATGCTCGCGTTCACGTCGACGCGCAGTACAGTCAGGGTCGCTCGGCGTCCACGATTACGTTCTGAGCGGCGTAACCCGCTTTCCGGTACTATTTTTGCGATAGCGCGTTACCCACGGGTATGGAACGCGACTGTATCCATACCGGCGACGCGTTTGACGTATTGCCCGAGTTGCCCGCCGAGTCAATTCATGCGTGCGTGACCGACGCGCCGTATGGCCTTGCGTTCATGGGGCGGGATTGGGATGACTTTGAGCCAAAAGAGTACCAAGAGTGGTGCGAACGGTGGGCGCGCGAGGTGAAACGCGTCTTGAAGCCCGGCGGCCACCTCCTCGCGTTCTCGGGCAACCGGACGCATCACCGCCTGTTCACGGGCGTTGAGGACGCGGGCTTTGAGATTCGGGACACGATTACGTGGCATTATGGGGGAGGGTTTCCGAAAGCGTCGGATATTAGCAAAACGATTGACAAGCGGGCCGACGCCGAGCGGGAGGTAGTTGGTGAGAAAACAACACCGGACGGGAAACCGTATTCCGAACGAAAGAAACAGTTCCAAACCGAGGGGTCACATGAAGGCTATCAGCGTCCGAGTGACGATAACCCACGGAACGAACTTACCGCCCCCGCCACCGACGCCGCAAAGGAGTGGGACGGGTTCAAGACCGGCCTGAAGCCCGCGACCGAGTACGTGGTTGTCGCCCGGAAGCCGTTCGACGGCGCGACCGTGGATTGTGTGCTGGAACACGGGACGGGCGCGCTGAATATTGACGGGACGCGGATTGAATCAGGGGAGCGCCCCCAGCGCGAATCCGGCACCGAAACCCATGATAGAAATATGTGGGATGAAACCAGCACAATCGGAAACGGCTCAAAAGCAACCGGCACCACAACCGAAGGCCGCTACCCGAGTAATGTCGTGTTTGACGAGACGGAAGCCGAGCGGTTAGATCGGGAGGTTGGGGAGAGAGACACCGGAGACACGGTGACACGTTCAAACAGCCAATTCTTGAAACACCATGATGGGCGTGAAGGTGAAGCATATGAAGACGGCGGCGGCCCCTCCCGCTACTTCTACACCTCAAAGGCCAGCAAAGCCGAACGCACCTTAGACGGCCAGATTGATAACGCCCATCCCACGGTCAAGCCCGCCGACCTCATGGAGTGGTTGGTCACGCTCGTCACCGCCGAGGGCCAAATCGTCCTTGACCCGTTCACGGGGAGCGGAACCACCTGCCGCGCGGCGAAAGACCTCGGGCGGGAGTTTGTCGGGATTGAGCGACAGGCGAAATGGGCGGACGTGGCGCGCGTGCGGGTTGGCCTGACGCCCGACGACCCGAGCGTTGTGCGTGGCGACGACGCGCAGCACGGGCTTGAGGCATACGAATAGCGTAGCCCCTTTCTTTTTGTCGCGCTCCCCGTAGCGGCGCGTATGGCAAATCAGGACACGCTTAACCGCATGGCGGACGTGGCGCGGCTCCAGCATTTCAAGGCCAAAGAGCAAGCCTTTGTCGCGTCACTCGCCACAAGCGTCACAAGCGGCGGGACAATCAACATGCAACTGTCAAATCCGGCCGATAGTGGCGTGGCGGTTGATGTATCGCAGTTTCTCTTTTCGTCGCAATTCAAGGGCCAATTCAAGATTTACGACCAATTCGACACGGCCCCGAGCGGCGGGTCGGCGGTTGGGATTGATAACCTCCTCATTGACTCCGGCGGCAACGGGTCGGACACGGGAACCGCAACGGCAAACAGCGGCGTGACGTTCACCGCGGACGGGACGCCGCATTTCAATTCCGTGTTGCCCGGCGGCGGGGTTGGCGGGACCGGCACGGGCGGCGCGGGGATTGGCACCGAGCCGATTATTGAACCCGGCCGCGAGGTCGTGCTTGAACTCCAGAACGACGGGACCGAAGCCGCGCCGGGGAGCATCGGCGTCGTGTATCTTGAGCGCGAGGACTTGTAAGACGACCCATAAACCTTTGTGGGAGGCCGTGTAAGGCCCGCGTGTGCAACTCCGACGCTCACCCGGCGCGCGGGCTGTTGATGCTGATTGGCACGAACAGCGCCAGCGCGCCCGTGAACAGGCGTATAGTGGCGACTTAGACGCGTTCTTTTCCAATACCGAGATTATCAAGTACAACCTTGAGACGGCACAGATTACGGGCGAGGATAACCCGCGCCTGTATATCTTCAACCGTGCCATTGACGTGTTTGGTATGAACGGAACCGACGTGCGGAACCTGAGGGATCGGTAATGTCTGACGCTACTACCGTCGTCAAATGGATGAGCGCGCACGGGCTTGAACACCGCGTACAAGTGAAACAAATCCCCGGTAGCGCGAATTGGTCAATCCTAAAAGACGTGCGCGAACCGGAAGGCGAGTGGGATCGTGTTTGGGCCGACGAGGCAACCACAAAGCCCGAGTTTACAGCCGCGGAGGGCAACGCATGAGCGGCAATCGCCCCACGTGGTCGCGGTCGTTCATCCCCGACGACTCAAACGACCCGTTTCTCGACAACAAGTACAGCGCCGAGGAGCTTGAGCGCATGGACGGCCGCGAACTCCAGAGCCTCGCCGCGGAGCATCCGACCGACGAGGTGAACGGGCGGGATAGTGCCGACGACATCCGCGACGCGCTTGAAGGGAAAGAGCGGGTGGACGGATGACGACTAAGGTACTCAACTTGTACGCGGGGATCGGCGGCAACCGAAAGCGGTGGACCGACGTGGACGTGACCGCGGTGGAGTGGGACGGCGACAAGGCGGACGTGTACCGCGACCACTTCCCCGACGACACGGTAGTTGAAGCCGACGCGCACGAATATCTCAAGGAGCATTACGACGAGTTTGATTTCATTTGGGCGTCCCCACCCTGCCCGACGCATAGTAAAATCCGAAAGATAACCTCGGGCGAAGGCGAGCAAAATGATCCGAAGTACCCCGATATGCGCCTCTATCAAGAGGTGCTATTTTTACAAGGATACTTTAGTGGTGATTGGGCCGTGGAAAACGTGAAGCCGTGGTATGACCCGTTGATTGAACCGAACTACGCCGGGCGTCATGCGTTCTGGTCAAACTACTATATTCCCGATAAGGATATGCCGAGCCAAGATAATCAATATGGACAAGTTAACGATTGGGAGGACTTGTATGGGTTTGACCTCTCGGGGTACGACATACCGGCGGACAAAAAGAAAAAGATGCTCCGCAACTGCGTCCACCCGCGCTTAGGTGAACACGTCTATAACGCCGCTACGTCGGAGCGACAATCAACGGCCGAGGATTGGATCAACGCATGAGCCACGCCGAGCAACCCCCCAAGCCGCCGAAGCTTGTCGCGGAGACGGCGATTGAACGCAACGAAGCCGACGACCTCACGTTTACGGCCGCGGAGTTTGACCAATTTGATCAACACTTCAAGCGCCGCCTTGCGGGCGCGGCCGACACCGACGAGATAAGCGGGCGGTCGACGCTCTTGGAGATTCGGAGTTACTTTGTGGTCCAGCGCACCTTTGACGAGTACGACGCGTAAGCGGGCGTGCCTTTTTGCGGCCGTGGCCCTACCGTTCACGTAATGCCGGACCTTTCGGAGCGAGAGGCCGAGGTATTGCGTGAGTTGTCAAGTGGCGCGACGACACGCGGCGAGATTGCCGACGCGCTGGACGTGACGAAATCCACGGTGAGCGATCACTTCGCGGCGTTGCGGGCGGCGGGGTATGACCTCCATTCGGAACGCGACGGGAATAGTCGGATATTCACGCTCGGGGACGCGCCCGATGACCCCGTAGAGACACCCGACTCAGACGACGAGAGCGACGCGCTGCCGGACTTGTCCGACACGCCCGTTGCGGACGCCGCGCCGGATATGGATGACCTCACAGACCGCGAGCGCGTGCTTGTGTCGGAACTCCAGACCGGGGCGACGCTTGCCGACCTCACCGGTCGGCTTGAGGAACGCGACGCGATTATCACCGAGCATTTGCGCGAACTCCGCCGGTCGGGATGGAAGGTGTATATTGACGAGACGGCGGAATACATCGGCTTAGAGACGGACGAACCCCTGCGGTCAAGCGAACATAAGGGCACGCGCACCCGGAAAGCGAATCGGTGGTGGGAACTCACGCACTCCGCGCTTGAACGACGCTACCGGGAGCTTGACACACCGACCGCCACGCCACAGGGCGACGCGTCGGGCGCGGAAGATTGGGTGACGCACTTGACGGACCTCCACGCCGGGGATGAAGTGTTGGGGTATCAGGGCGACGTGGTACACCGCACCGAGGACTTGCCGCCGATGATTGACCATATCACCGAGCGGTCGTTGGCCCTCGCGGACAAGCACGGATCGGACTATCGCACGGCCTATTCGCTTTGGGGCGGCGACTTTGTGACGAACGAATCCATCTATGAGGGCCAATTTGAGGACTTAGACGCATGGCTTGACGAACAGATTGACGTACTCCACGCGCCGCTTTTGCGCCACCTCAAGGCGCTGTCGAAAGCGTTCCCTAAGGTCCATATCGTATGCCAAGCCGGCAACCACGGCGAGATACGCGCGAATGGCTCCAGCAAACAGGCGAACGCCGACCTCATACTGTATAAGAGCGTGCGGAACACGGTGGCCGCGCTTCAAGAGTGCGGGCAACTTGAGAACGTGGAGTTCACAATCGGACGCGCCGGCCGGCCGACCGTGTTCTACCTGCGCGACGGCGCGATCCACGGGCAACTCCGCCACGGGCAAGACCGGAGTCCGCAGGCCGACACGTCCGCGCGCAAGAAGGAATGGCTGAGTACGATTCTCGACAGTCTCAACGCGGGCACGGCGGTCGACATGATATGGATGGGCCACCACCACGTATCAGGGCGCTTGCCGTGGAACGGCCCGCCCGTGCTAATCACCGGGAGTCCGAAGCCCGGCGGCGAGTACGCGCGCAAGCTCGGCGAGGTGACGGGGCCGAACGTGCCGACTATCGCGCACGCGCACGGGGTGAGCGACGACGGACTAACCGGCGTGTTCCCGATTGATACGCGGCACTACTCCCGAGAATAGGACCGCCGTAACTCAACACACGGAACGGGTGGAAACGTGTGCGTCATCGGATACCGCCACCACTACACCCGTGTTTGTGGCAAGACGGGGCGGCCGTCGAACGCTTCGGCCCGTAGCGTTTTGAAAGTGCGGCACAAACACGCGCGTATGTCGCAACGCTGGTGGTCCCGCGAGGAGTGGAACGACGCCGACAGCGACACGGACGGCACGCACACGTGTCGGGCGTGCGGCCACGCCGCGACTATCCAGACGCCGCAACGCCGGACGGAACACTACTGTACCGAGTGCGACGCGTGGCAACGCTTTGAGTCCGTCCACACAGACGCGCCTTAGTCGCCGCCTTCACGCAGCAACCGCCGGAGCATAGAGTCCCACGTTTCCATATCGCGTTTTTCGTCGCGCAATTCGTCATACGTGTCTTCGGCAATCTTGAGATTCTTGCGTCCCATATTCCCGCCCGCGGAGTCGAACCGCGGCCGCCCAAGCGGGTTAGATTAGTTCGTGCGTCCGAACGGCTTTCTTGGGAACCCACACCGTTTCAGCTTCGGCCGTGTGGGTGCTTTCAACCGGAACTTCAAACTTGAGTGCCTTTTCAGTCTCTCCGACCTTGTGACCGTAGAATCCACGCCCGGTCTGAACCTTGTTCACGTCGGTATCGTTGAACCACCGGGCGACACGGACGAACATGGTTCCGGTGCGTTCCATCCGCTTCCACGTCCGCATACGGGTGCCACGTTCGTTGTCCCACTCCTCGCGGGTGTAGGTCGTTGTCTCGCCGTCGTTGTCGGTCACGACCATTTCCGTTTCGTCGTCGCTAACAGCGATCTGCTGGCCGCCCTTGCCGTTGTCCTCGTAGAGATCCTGATTGTTTTCCTTGAACTCGCGGAGTTCCGCAAGCTTCTCGTCGTCGGTCTGTTCGTCCTCGTCGTCGTTGAAGCCGCGTTCTATGTCACCGTTTTCAAGCATCTTGCTGAGTTCCGCGTTCGCGTTCTGCGTTGCGTTCGTAAGCTCTTCGTCGGTCGCCGGCTGCGAGGTCATCGGGCGCGTCATTACATATAGACCATAACACCGTAGGTATATAAAGTTATCCCTTAGAGGGCTACATCAGGGGTGGTTTGGGTGCGGATCGGGGTTGATTACACCCGAACCGACCGTGATATAGCCGTCTTACAGTCAAATATCGGTGTAAAATAGGGTTCGAACGCTCGCGCGCGCTCCGCAGCGGGCAAACGCTTAGGGACCGGCGTGCCGAACCGTGACGTATGCCCGACCCGAGTATTGACGAGTTGAGTAAGAGCGATTGGGACGCCGCCACGACCCAAGAGCAAGACGACATTATTGAACAGGTGGAGTACCTGTCAAGCACCGGCTGGGCGCAACTCTCCCGCGAGCGCAAGAGCGAGGCGATCCGCAGCGCGATTGCCGAACGCGACACGCTCTATACCGACCGTATGAGTCGCTTGCCGACGCTTGACGGTGACGCCGAGGTGTTCACGCTCAATCTTGCGGCGCACAAGATGGAACTCGCGGAAGGTGGCGAGGCGCAAAGCGAAAGCGGCGAGGGCGGGAGCGTGAGCTATACGACCGGCAACGTGGAGGACTATCTCACGCTCACGCGGTTCGGCAAGACCGCGCTCCGACACGTGTGGGAGGACTCGTCGATAAGCGTGGTGCGTTCATACTGATGCTTGAGGCGAGCGTGGACCTTGAGGTGGACGTAACGGCCGAGGACGTATATCAGGCGCACCGCGAGCGCGTCAAACAAGCGTCGCAACTCGGCTTTAGCGTGTCCCAAGAGCGCGTGCCGGTCGACACGGGGACGCTCCAGCAATCGGGCTTCCCGCCGGAGTTCCGCGAGGAGGACGTGGTATTTGGCTACACCGCGCGTCAAGCCGCGCCGATGGAATACGGTACGGAACCCGGAACGACACCCCCAATCGAGCCGTTGGCGCGTTGGGCGGAGCGCATAGGAAAGTCGCGTGGATTTGGGATTTGGGTTGCCACCCAAAAGATACCTCAAGAGGGGATTGACGCTCAACCCTATCTCAGACCCGCTGCCGAGCGGATGAAACCATGGTTAGATAATCACGGGCTAGACCTATAACAATCATGGACGACTATAGCGAGCAATACGACGACTTAGACGACAAGGACATACTCATCGGCATACTAACCGAACTCCAGCAAATCCGCGTCATGCTCCAAGCGCGCGAGACGGACACCGACGACACGCCGCCGACCTACGCGTGCGACAGGTGCGACGCCGAGGTGCCGAAGGACAAGCGCGCGACCCACGCCCGCGACGCGCACAAGGCCCCGCCGTCAATCGTAGAAGGGATGTTTACGCGTGTCGAGTAGGGCGGCGTTTTACCCCGTCGCCGCATAAGTGCGGGTATGAGCGCGACGGACGCAACGACACACGTCGAGGAAATCAAGGCGCTACTCAACGCCGCGCCCGATACGGACTGGACGCCGGCCACGCCCGCGATCCGCAACTATTGGGATGACGCCCAAAGCGAGCGCGGGCCGGGCGCGGACCAACCGGGCGTGCTATACGTCTGGAGTCCGACCGACTCGCAGCTTGAGACGTTTAGCATGGACGGTGACGACTTTCTTGAGAATACGACCGTCGAGATACAGGCGTGGGGCTTAGACGAGCAAGAAGCGCGGCAACTCCAAGCGGACGTGACCACAATCCTCTCGCAGTACCTTGACGACAACACGGTAAGCACGCCCTACAGCGATGTCCACCCAACGGGACAGGCGGACTTCCGGGAGCAAAAACCCGCGCGGAGTACGGACCACTATGTCATGTCCGTCACGGTCGAGACGACGGGCCTAAGCGACACGGCGAAACCATGAGTAAGCCGGACATTAATATCACGGCTTTCCAACACGTACATAGTGAGTCATGAGTGTCGCACACAATCGCTTTTGCGCGGTCAAGTACCGCACCGGGTGGTCAATGAAAATGATCCCGTGGTACCGTCAAGTCCTGTCGTTGGTGTACGGGCTTGGCGTCATGCTAATCGCGTTATGGGCGCTTCAACAGGGGAGCGGCCCGTATGTGATCCTCGGCGTGGTCGGCATGAGTATGTTGACGCTCATGCTTATCTTCGGCGTCGAGATAGACGAGATTCGGGTGCTTGATAAAGTCCAAATCACGTTCACCGATACGCAAGACGACGACGAATAGGGCAAACGCTTAGGCCCGCCGCCGTCTTTGCCCGCACATGAGTAGTGAGGAGGCCATTTGGTCTAACGCGAGAACGTTGAGCGTCCAGAACTCCGCGGACACGACCGTCCCGATTGCCGGGATTCAAGAGGTATCGATTGTCCCCGCGTATGAGCATGAGGAGCTATACACAATGGACTCGTCGTTCCGCGATACCGTCAAGCGATACGAACATAACGTGAACGTGGAAATCACGTATGCCAAGTTTAGCGTGGAAGCCGCGCAGGAATGGCTCGGCGGCGAGGGCGCGACGGCCACCGCGTCACAAGACGACTCCGACCCGGCGCTCTTTAGCATTGAGGACGTGACGCCGAGCGCGGACGGCACGTTTGAACGCACGGCCGTCGTTGAAAACGTGGTGTTCCCCGAGTTCCCCGTGGTTGAAGGCTCATATGGCGAATATGAGGAGTGGGACCTGTCCGGGTCGGGCCGCCAGCTAAGCGACTTTAGCGACACGTCCGGCACCGCCTAATCATGGCCGACGACACGCTCGGCATGGACGCCGACAATCCCGACGAACTCGCGGCGGACCTTGCGCTTGCGGCGCATGAGGAGTACCAGCAGTCCAAAGCCGAACAGCACGAATTATTCGACGCCGTGGCCGACGAGGAGGGTGCGCCCCTTCTTGAGACAAAGGCCACGATTGCGGGCGTCACAATCCCCGTGAGCGGGCGCTTGAACGGCGCGTTCATCGAGCGGGTGGAACGCCTTGACGCCGAGGCCAAACGCCGTGCGAACGACGAGGACGCGCCTGATGGCGTGTCTGATATTGTGCGCGAACTCGGGGAGATTATTGACGACCTCGTTGACGACGACGAGATTACGGCGCGTGGCGTGTATCAGACGTATCAGGCCGAAGGCGTCGCGCCCGTCCGGCGTATCTTAGAGGAGGTGATGGACGCACTCCGCACCGAGGACGAACGCCTGCGCGGGGACGCGGACGGGTTTCGCCAAGAGTAGCGACGAAATCCTTCAATACGCCTTAGTCCAAGACGGGACGGACATGACGTTTCGGGAGATACACAAGATGGATCGGTGGAACCGATACCTCACGGCGCTCGTTCGGGCGCGCTGGTATCAAGAGAAAAAGCGGGCGAAAGAACGCGCGCAGAACGGGCCGGGATAGCCCGCACGCTTTTAGCGCCACGGCCTAAACATACGGGTATGAATCGAATCCACTACGCGGTTATGGCGGCGTTCCTGAGTGTCGTGTTCATGGTTGTCACCGGCTCACTCGTTGGCCTTATCGGCCTCTTTGTGAGCATGACCTTTGCCGGGTGGGAGTTCGGCAAGGCGCACATTCCCGCGGAGGCGTAACATGGTCACGGCCGAGGAGCTTGTGGTTGCCATTCAGTCCGAAGGCGTCGGGGAGACGCGGGAGGACGTTGAGGCAATCGGTGAGTCGATGGAGGAAACGGCCGAGGAGTCGGGCGACGCGGCCGAGGAGTTGGTCGGCTTTTCGGAGGACTTAGCCGGCGCGGCGTCCGCGGCCGTGGGTGGCATTGCGCTCATTACCGGCGGGCTGTTGTCGCAAGTCCCGATCCTCCAAGAGTTCGCGGCCGGCCTCGGCGCAATCATTAGCGCGATTGGCCTCCAGATTGACCAACTCTTACGCGACCTCGGCGCGGACGGCTTGACGGGGGCGCTGTTCAACGCGGCAAACGCGGTCGTGTCGGCCAAGGGCGCGCTTGGCGACCTCGCGGGCGTGTTTGGTGTCATTCTCACCGCTGCGTCCGGGGCGGCAGTCGGCCTTGCGGCGTGGGCAATCAAAGCGAAAGGCGTCATCGGCGCGGCAAGCGCGCTTGCGGGTGCGGTTAAGGGCGCGGCTGTCACGCTCGGGAGCCTCATTGCCGGACTAAGCGCGGCCACGGTTGGGCTTGCTGCGCTCGCGGCGGCTGCGGTCGGGTTCGTCGCCGCGTATGTGACTAACTTCCGGGGCGTGCGCGACATTACGGACAAGGCGCTTGCCGGCGCGAAACAGTCGCTCCTCAGCTTCGCGGGCGACCTCACCGAATGGGCGGGCAACCTCGCAAGTGACGCGTTCAATTGGGGGCGCAACCTCGTTCAAGGCTTTATCAATGGCATTCAGTCGCTTATCGGCCGCGTCCGGTCGTTCCTTGGCGACCTTCGCAATATCGGGAGCAACGTCGGCATTTCCGTCCCGTCGCTCGGTGGCGCACTCGGCGGCGGTGGCGGTGGGGGCGGTGGCGGCGGCAACGTCACGCGCTCGCCGTTCGGCGGCACGGGAATCGGCCGGCGCACGCAACTTGACGGCCGCACGCTCACCGAGTCCACCGGACGGTATCGCAGCGACCCAAGCCGGCGGCGGGGGCTGTAAATGGCCGTCGCCACCCTGTCGCGCGGGACCACAAGCGTCGACATACCGCTTGTAGAGGAAGGCGGCGAGATATTGGTGTCCTCTACGTTCGGTGATCCCGAGCGGCAGATACGGGAGTCGGGTGGGACTTTGAATCCTCGCACAATCTCGCAATGGAGCGCGCTTCAAGGTATTCAGCTTGCCGGCCGGCTCTTTGACTATCAAACCTCACACGACCTCGCGGACCTGATTAAGAGCGCGTCACTTGACCCGCTGGAGCTATCGCTTCCCACGGACATTTACCCCGACACGCTGCGCGTCGCGCCCGCAGCGGGCCAAGACACGGCCTTGACGTTAGAATATCCGGCGGGCAAGCGGGATAACGTGAACGTGTCGCTCAACCTCACGCGCATCGGGGACGTGCTTGGCGTCAACGAGCAACAGGCGACGACGCCGACCGCGACGGGCACCGGCCCGATTGAGCTTCGGATTGGCGGGACCACGGTGGAAGTCCCGACCGCCGGCCTCGGCTTAGAGCGCACGGTCGGGCGGCCGAACGACGCGATACGCCGGCAGCCCCAACAGGCCGATCCGCGCTATGAGGTCAAAGCGAAGGTGACGAGCGACGTATTCACGTTCAACTTTGAGGCGGTCCAGAACGCGCAAAGCGTCTTAAACAGCATTACGGATAACGTCTTTCGGGAGCAACTTGGGCGGCAGGGCGTCACCGTGGACTTTAACGGGATGTTAGGCCTCGGTGAGATTGAAGCCGTGCCGGTGGGGAGCGCGCCGTTCAGGCAGGTCCAGAGCGCCGGGCAAGATTGGGTGACGGTCCCCTCGCTTGAGTTGCGGCGTATCTACTCGCCATAGGCAACTTCTAAAGGGGCGGCGCGAGAATAGTCGGGTATGCCATACGACGTGGATATTGGCGACGGGGCGGACGCACTGACGCTCAACCAGTTTCGGGACGCACTCGACGGCACCTACTGGAAGTCGGGCTGGGACGCCACGCTCGGGACGGGCGACCTTGAAGTTGACATCGCCGCGGGCGAGGGTGCGATCAACGGAGGCGACGTATCCACCGGTAGCACACAGACGGTCGACTTTACGGGCGACCCCGACCCCGACGACCCGCGGAAGGCGGCGATTAGCGTGGATTCGGGCGGCAACGTCGTCAAGACGCTCGGGACGGCGGTGCCGGCCGACCCCGAAAACGAGTTTCGCTTTCGAACGTGGGACCCACAACCGCCCGCCGAAAGCGTCCCCGGCGTTGTCGTCGCGGAGGTCTGGCTTGCGGCGGGCGAAACGGTCTTAGAGAGTGCGGACGTTCGGGACCGGCGGGTGAGTAACGATGCGGTAGAGAACTTTGAGCCAACACTTCCCTTTGGCGGGCGCGTGACCGGGAGTGCCCAACGCCTACCCGAACCACGTGATACGCTTGCCGCTGCGGCGGTGGGGACTGATATATACGCGATCGGCGGCAGAAACGCATCATTCAACGCGCAAGATACGGTGTATAAATTTGAGCAGTTAACAAATTCGTGGACAACGGTTGCACCGTTGCCGGCGACAAGGCGTAGTATGGGTGCTGTCGCTGTGGGTAATGAAATATACGTTCCCGGTGGCGTAAGCGGTTCTGGAACATCTGATGTTGTCTATGCGTATGATACTGTTACGGATTCATGGTCAACCGTCGCGTCGCTGCCGGCCGTGCGGCAAGACTACGGTATTGCGGAGTTAGACGGATTGGTCTATGTAATCGGCGGGTTTGATGGGAGTTTTAATACACAAACTTCGGTGTATGAATACGACCCGGTCGGAGATTCGTGGACAACGGTTGCGCCGTTGCCTAATTCTCGCGCCCTGCTTACTGCCGCGGCAGTTGACGGCTTCATCTATGCGATCGGTGGGGATAATGGGACGAACAAACAAGATACAGTCTATCAATACGATCCGGTCGGAGATTCATGGACAACTGTCGCATCGCTCCCGGTAACTGCTACAAACTCAGTTGCGGCACCCGCCCGCGGCGCAATTTACGTATTGGGTGGGATTGACTCGAATAGTAACAGCATAGCGACTGTGTACGAATACACTCCCGACTCCGATTCGTGGATTACATTGCCACCGATCCCAACGGGGCTATCGTCTTCCGGTGGCGCAAGCGACGGCGATAGCGTCTATATAATAGGGGGTACAGATAATAATACAAATTTGAAAGAATCCGTTTACACAAACTTCCCGGGGGGTATTAGTCGCTAATCATGCCCGGCTTCACCTACGGCGGCCCAAACGGCGCAACCTACGGTGGAGACACCGGCTCCGCCTACGGCACACCCCTCCCGCGGCAAGTTGAGAACCTGACGGCGCAAGCGGGTGCCGATAGCGACACCGAGATTGATCTCAGTTGGGACGCCGCCGGCAGCGCGACCGAATACGCGATTTATCGCGCCGAAGCGTCCGGGACGGTCGTTGGTGACTACACCGAGATAGACACCACAACCAGCACAACCTACACCGACACCGGCCTCGAAAACGGCGAACGGTTTTACTATCGCGTCGCCGGCCGCAACGACGTGGGCGAGGGTGACCTCTCGAATGAGGCCGACCAAACGACCACGCTCCCCGCGGCGGAAATCACGGCCACGGACGCGAGCGTTCAGCGTGAAATCACGCTTACGCTCAACCCACAAGACAACTCCCCGGACGGGAGCATTGAAATCTACCGCTCAACGGACGGCACGCTCGGGAGTGCGGTCGCAACGGGCCTTGCGCCGGATACGACAAGCTACACCGGCACCGGGCTGCTCGACGGCGAGGAATACTTCTATACGGCCCGCCGGATCACGGACCACGCCCAAACGGACGGGGCGCAAGTCGCAGACACGACAATCCTCCCCGACGAGGATCAGCCGGTCTTAGGTAACGGCGTGTTGGACGAGGTGGCCGTCGACCGCGAAACAGCCGTCACGAACAACGGCGACGTGCGCTATCAGCTCCGACGAAGCGAGGACGCGCCCGACTGGGACACGGCCGCGTCGTTTCAACAGTTCATCGGCGCGTTTGACACGCTCACGTTTGAATACGTGGGCTTACTCGACGGCGAGGAATACGACGTGCGCGGGCGCACCGAAACCGCGGACGCCACGGGCACGTTCACCGACCCCGTTAGCATCGTTACCAAATTCCCGGCGATTACGGACCTCGCAGCGTCTCTTGACGACGCCACGGGTGACGTGACGCTTACGTGGACCGACAACGCCGATAACGAGGACGGCATTGAGGTCCAGCGGCGCGAGCTATCCACCGATAGCGGCACGCCGAGCGCGTATGAGGTTGTGGCGACGCTTGCGCCCAACACCGAGACATACACCGACAATGTGGACGCGGGTGAGTACGAATACCGCTTGCGTGCGTTTACGCCATATACAGAGTCGTTTAGCGAAACCACCGTCACCGTCACGCGCTCCACGCAAATCACCGCGCAAGACGGCTGGCAAGTGGTCGCGCCGGACCTCATTGACCCCGACACAAACGTCTCCCCGCGGATCGAACGCGCCGCGTATGACGTTGACCCCGTGGTCGACACGGCCAACCCGTTTGGAGATTACGGCGTGTTCAAAGCCGACGACCGCGGTGGACAAATATTTGACCTGTACGGCCGTGGCGAGCGGATTGACTTCTACGCGCCACAAGAGACGACGCCCCGACTAAGCGGCTACGTCGTTGAACGCCGCGAAAACGAGCAAGCGGGTGCGGACGCGCTTGAGGTGGAGGCGTATAGTTTCGACCAATTCTTGCGGCGTAACACGGTCACGAACGACCAACGCGGCAATACAATCTCGCAGGCGCTTGCCGACATTATCCAAACCGATACACCCGTCTCATACGTCGCGGGCAACGTGGACGTTGGCGACGACCAAGAGCTAACGCGCTCCTATCAAGGCGAGGCCGTCGAGAACGTGCTACGCGACTTTGCGTTTAAGTCTAATAACGAGGAGTTCGGCGTCAACGACGCCTTAGAGTTCTTCTTTAGACCACGCGAGACGCGGCATATTGACCGCGGGATTGATAATACCGAGTGGTTCCGGTACGACATTCCCGAACTCGGCAAAGAGGCGATTAACGAGGTAGAAGTCTGGTTTGACGACGGCGAGGAAAGCGTCATCGTTGACGACGGGACCGATAAGCTGGACCTCCAAGACAACCTCGGGCTTCCGTCGCCGGGCACGCAGCGCGCCGAACTTAATCGCCCGCTTGTCACCGACATAGCGGACGCCGAGGACATTGGGCGCAAATATCTCAAGTTCCGCAACTCCACGCTGTCGGGGACCGTCACCACGTTCGGCTTGTATGACGCCGAGCCGGGCGATACGATTGACATAACGATTGCCTCCCGCGGGATTGATTCGGAGTTTGTGATTGCGGGCGTCGAGTATCGGTGGGGCGTTGACGAAACGATCCTCACCATCATTGAGCGCCGCGGCGACGTGGATGACATACTCACGGACCTCAACGATAGCGTCCAGCGCGTCGAAATGGAGGGCGCGAATCGTGACGCGCCGAGCAACCGCATTACGACGACGAACGCGACCGCGCTCGTTGACGTGTCGGTGGACGCAGACGGCAACACGCCCGACGCGGTGCGCTTTGTGAACGACGGCCGGCGCGCGGTGCGGGACACGTGGACCGGCGACGCTGCGCCCGATATTACGACGCTTGTGGTGGGGGATGACGGCACGGGCCTCTCGCGGAGTAACGACACGCTCCGCAATCAGACGGCGAGCGCAAGCGTCACACAGGCGTTGCCCGACGCGACGAGCGTTTCGTTCACGGCAAGCGTCACACAGACTGGCGTTCAAGAACTCGGCTTAGAGACGGCGGACGGGCGGCTCATAACGCGCGTGGTCTTTGCGTCGCCCGTGGACCTCAACGGCACGGTGACGGTGACGCTCAACGTGAGTAACGACGCGAGCGTGTCGCGCGGCGTGCTTACTACGGACGGCCAAACGGCGACGCGTGACGTGTTGGCCGACAATTCGCCCGCGCTCCCCGACGCGTATGCGTATGGTGACAACGGCAGCGCGGTGAGTGAGTCCGACTCGGCGCTCGGCAACGAAATCGTTGAGGTGTCACTTGAGGAGGTGTTGGTTCAAGACGCCAACCTCACAAGCGAGTGGGAAAATACCGTCGCGTCGGGTGCGCCGATAGTGATAGCAAATGACGAACTTGGGAGCGCACAAACGGCCGTGTTCCTTGAAGCGGAGGACCGCGATAGTGACGCGTCGTATGGTAACGTCACCGATGGCGACTTTAGCGGCGGGAGCGGGATTGAAGCCGCAACGACGGGCACCGACACCGCGACGTTTGAATTTACATGGCCCGACTTTGACCTTCCGGCCGAGCGCGTCGGCGTGGCGTATCGACTTGAGCAACTTGACCGGCAAGACTTCCCCGATCCGACGAATATCACGCTTAACGGCACGCTCATTGATGAAGTGGCGTCAACATTGTCGTTCCTTGATTGGTACGACAACGGTGCGTTTGCCGGGACAGATGATTACGGCGTGAATGGCGGCAGCGACTTCCAAGCCGGCGAGACGCAGACACTCCAGCTTGAAAGCGAAGGCGACGCCGCCGACCTCCGCTTTGATTGCTTTGCGATTTACGACAAAGACAATACGACCGACCCGAGCAATTGGGATAACACCGTAGATAGCAACAACGCGCTCGCTAATCCCAAACTGTTCCCGCCGGTCGTGGACGTAAGCTTTGAAACGGCGGGCACGCGCCGCAATATCACCGAGGCACGCTTTGAAAGTGTCTGGAACGACACGTCCAACAACCAGTATATTGAGCTTGCCAACGACGGCAGCACGTTCACCCGACTCTCCAATACTGCGAACGGAAGCGTGACGTTCGCAAGCCCGGACTCCGGCGTTGATACGAATATCGGCCTGTCAAACTACACCGTCGACAGTACGACCACACCGTCACAAGGCGACGCCGGGCAAGCGATTCAGGACTGGGACTTATTCGCCAACCCCGATGCCGTGCTAACGGACGATATTGGCGAGACAATCGCCCGCGCAATCGTGCGGCCCGACACAATCACGCGCGAAACACTCCGCGAGGCGGGCCTCAAGCACGCCGCGACGGACACCCTCCTCACGCGGCACGAACTCGCAGAGTTCACGGTCGACGCCGGCCAACGGATCGCGTCGGCCGAAACCACGCAATTCACCGGGGATAACTAACTCGTCGCCCGCCGGTCATAGATTTCGTCAATTTGCTCATACACGCCGTTGCGCCGCCCGACGCGCAACACGCGGAGCGCGGGCTTGTCCAACTGGAGGACCGCCCGCAAGTCACCGACGCGCACGCGATAGAGGCCGTCCTGCCCCTCCAGTAAGCGGACGCTCGGGTGGTTAGTCGGCTTGCGGTGTGTCGCCACGTCCGCAATCTCGTCGGTCAGGCGCTCGCGTTCGTCGCTTTCTAACGCCGTGAGTTCGCGTTTCGCGGTCGTGTGAATTTGGAGCTTGTATTGTGTCACGCCCCGACATACACGCCCCGGTGTCTAAAGCGTCCGGCTTCTACTGTTACGCTATACCGTTACACTTATTATGGTGGGGCGGTATGTACCATATGTGATGACGCAACAGACGACGCGGATGGACGAAACGACGATGAACGACGCGGTTGACCGTATCACCGACCTGCCGGGTGTCACCGAGGGCACCAATAACACTGTGTGGTGTACGTTCAACGCGAGCGACGACACGCAGTTTTCGGGCGCGGTGTCGGTCGCGCTCAAGTGCCGCGGCGTCGTTCTCCACAAGGCCGACCGCGAGGAGGGCTTTGTGAGCATCATGCTTGAGGAGTACGCCGAAGACTAACATGACACACGACAGCATCCGAACGACGCTTGCGGACGCGGCGCTCGCGGGCGTCACCGACGACCCCGACGTGACTGCGGCCGTGGCCGCCGTGGAACCGGACGCAACGCTTACCGCGTGTCGTGCGAACGACCCACTCCTTGACTTTGACGAGTTCACGGGGGTCCGGGCATGACGGACGCCGAAACGACCACCGTGACGGTAACGCGGCGCGACAACGAGGCCAAGAAGGTGGAGGTCGACACGCGCCGCCGGGGTAGCGAATACACGTATTATACCACGTACACGTTCAACATGGACGGCAGTACGGCCGTGTTGAATCTCATAGAACCGGACGGTGAGAAGTTCAACGTTCAGGGCAACGCCGACACCGCACGCCTCGCGCGCAACGCCGTGTGTGACCTCCCGTTCGTTCAGGGCGTGGTCATGTTCCCCGAGGTGGAGCCATGACCACCGTGTACACCGTGCGCGACGACCGGGGCGTGACGTACCCCGTGTTTGACGCCGAGCGCGCGGAGCGCCTGTCGCGTGCGGGCCTCACCGTGACGGCCGTATCGGGCGTATAAACCGCATCCCGCGATAGCAACTCACATGACCCAAGACGACACCGAACCCGACCGACTCCCGCCGACAGACGACCAGCTTGAAACCATGCTCACCCCCGACGAGTACCACGCCCTGCGCTCCCGCGAGCGTGACCACCTCATGGCCGCCGCGATCCACGCCGCCAAGCACGGCGCGATTCCGTCGACGCGTGGCCTTACCGAGTCGGTGGGGCGACTCACCGGACACACGCCCTCGCCTGAGACGACGCAGGCGGCGCTTGACGGGCTTGCCGACGCGGGCCTTGTGGAGAGACGCGACGGCGAGCCAACGCCGAACGCGCGCGGCGTGGCCGTCACAAGCGAGGGTGAGCGCGTGCTTGCCTACGGCGCGGCGCGACTCGACGCAGCGGCGACGGTTGAGTAGGCGGCCGACCTCTTTTTGCGGACGCGTGCGTATCGGGGCGTATGTCTCTCCCGAGCGTGGTCGACGTGTTGACCCAACACCCGGAGCTTGCCGTGGCGCTTGCGATTGCGCTCCGGCTCGCCCGCGCGTATCAAACGGAACTTACATGGAGCGAGTACCGCGAACTCCACCGCTTCAAGCGTGGCGTGTTCCCGCTTGCCGACCGTATCCCAGCGGTCGACAAGGCGATTCTCCTCGTCAGCGACAAGGGCGGCCGTGACGATCCCGAGTTCGTGCGGACGGTGGACGGCAGCGTGCGCAGCGTCGTTCAAGACCTCCAAGCTGCCGGGGCGACGCTCCACCTGATTAACTCACTCAAGCGCCGGCCGGACACGCACGGCGACCCGTTGAGCGCAGCGCACGTCGTGTGGACCGTGAACGGTGGGACCGAACAGGTGGAGGGGTATCTGTTCCGTAATAGTGACGGGACGGTTGACCTCTGCGCACACACCGAGGCGGCAATCACGGACCCGCTCGCGCACCTCACGGGCGAGCAACAGGACGGCGACGCATACGGCGTGTTGCCAAAAGAGACGGCGGCTTAGTCCCACCCGGCCGGGCGCTCCAGCCGGACGCAAAACGCGCAGTATTGGAGCAACGACCCGCCCTCGCGGTCAATCGCGTCGCCGCAGCGGAGGCACGACTTCATCGTTGCCCCCGGTCGTTGTCAATGACGCGCTGGCGGTTGTACGCCTCGCGGCGCGGCGTCGGCGTACCACGGCTCGGCAGGCGCGTGTCGCCCTGTGCCTCGTTGCGACACGTCCGGCACAGCGTTCGGCCGTCGACGTGGAAGTACCCCGGCCGGTCGCCACGGCCGCACTCGTCGCACTTAGTCATGGCGGCGGTCCTCGCGGGCGAAGGGCGCTTCGCGGGCGATCTCGCGTCGGAGTTCGGTATCTCGCTCCATACCTATCCGTGTGTGCGCCACCTACTAATAGGTACCGAACCCGAACCAATTATGTGCCTGTAGTGTATAGCATGACACGCATGGCAGAACGACCACGCATCCGCGACCCGGTGGCCGACACTTTACAACGGATTCAAGACGAGTATGAGTATAGCACGCGAGACGAGGCGATTAGTCACGCGCTTCGGGAGGCCGGATACGATGTCTGAGTGTACGTTTCACCCGGATGAACACGCGACCGCCGAATTAAATGTGCGCGATCCGGTCGTTGACGACCAAATCGCACTCCCGATTTGTGAGACGTGCGTTGAACGATATGACGAGCGGCAAGCCGCATACCTACGCGACGAGGAGGCCGCCGATGAGTAGTCGAATGACAATCGCGTTTGCCACGCCGGACGGCCACCGCACGCAGGCCCCGCCCGAGGCGGCCACGCGCACCGCGGACGGCACGCCCTACGTGTGGATTCGGACGCGCGACGACGGCGAGATAACGCGGGCGTTCGCAACGGGTGACGTGGAGTGACGCCGAGCGAGATTCAAGAGGCGCTGGACCACGGCGGCCACCTTGCCGACAGTAAAGGGCCGGGCGTGTACGCCCTCGCCGTGGCCGTCCCCGATAGCGTCGACAGCATCCAGCGCGCTCGCCTGTCGGTCGCGGACCACCCGTTTCCCGACGCCATGGCGGAACAGCTTGCCGCCGCCGAGCGCGTCGTGTACGTCGGTGAGTCGGGCCACGTCTATGACCGCTTGATGGACCACGCTCGCGGCGAGGTGCGTCGGGCCTCGTTGCTCCGCGCGTTTGCCGTGACGGACGTGGTTGGCGTGTGGCCCGGTGCGCGGACGGGCGTGGCCGAGCGCGACCGTGCGCGGGCGTTGAGCGACGCCGAGACGGTTGCGTATGCGAACGGGGAACTGTTCTAACCATGATTGACGGCCGGAGCTACGCCACGCCCGAGCGCGTTGACGCCGACGAGTGCGCCGCGATCCGCGGGCGCCTGTTAGGGTATGAGTCGCTTGCCGAGTTACGGACGTGGAACGGGCGCAACCGTGACACGCTCCGGTATCACGCGACGGGCGAGTGCGCGCATGACCACGACACGCCGCCGCTTGTCGAGACGCCCGCGGGCTGGACGCAACGCCTGACGTGTGACGACTGCGGCAAGGCGTTCAAGAGCGCGGGCGGCATGGCGCAGCACGAGGGGACGTGTGTGGAGGCCGGCGTTACCGTGACGTGGGACGAATAGGCGAACCGGAGGTTTATTACCCCGGAGACTATACTAGGACGTAAGCGGCGAGACGAACGCACCAAAAGGGCCGCGGTGGTACGCTTCCCTTTTGGTTCCGTGTCGGGTTAAACCTACCGACACGGGAGAGTCCGCCGTGGTCAACCGTAAGACCATGAGCAAGGATCGAATCTGTGGCGCGCTCGGCTGCCACAACGACGCGGACGGCGTAACGCCCGATGGAAAACACACGTGTCTGACGTGTGCCGACGCGAACGGCTGGAAGGTGGAACTGTATGAGTGACGAGGAGCGCCTTGTGGCGGAAATCAACGGCGACCTCAAGGCCCGCGCCAAGGCCGACCCTCGACCTATCAAGGAAATCGTGGAGGCGTCGCTTCAACGCGAGTTCGCCACGGCCGCAACCGCGGCAGTGGAGCGACGCATTGACGAAAAGCGGCAGCGTATCCAAACGCTTGAACGTGAGATCAACGACCGGGAGCGGGAGCTTGCCGAGGAGCGCGACGCGCTTGAACGGCTCCAGCGACAGCTTGAGGCGTTTGACGACGAACAGGACGCCCAACTCCAAGAGGCCAAAGAAAAGCTCGCACAAGCGCCGCGCGACCCTGAGAACGGGGCTATCAAGAAACAGGCAAAGAAGCTCGGCATGACGCCGCACGAACTCTTGGAGGAGTTAGACAGTACATAGTACATTGTACATTGTACATTGTATGTACATTTGTACATCAACACAACACAACACAACACAACACAATAATGAACTTTGACCTGCCGACAGGGACGAACGACACGATCCGCCTCGCCGCGGATTTCTTGAGCGACTACGCCGCCGACGAGATTAGCGACCTCGCCACGGCGTATCCGTCGCGCACCGAGTTCACCGTGGACTGGAGCGATATGCTCCGGTTCGACGCGGACTTTGCCGAGGACTACTTAGAGAACCCCGACACGGTATCGGCGTGGATTGAGTCGGCCGTGGAACACGCCGCCGTCCCGAACGTGGAGCTTACGGACGTGACGGTGCGCGTGGTCGGACTCAACGAGGCCGACATATACCGGCCGATCCAACTCGTCAAGCAACGGCCGGACGGCTATATCGGCGTGTCGGGCGACCTCGCCAAAGTCACCGAGCCGAAGCCCGAGGCGGACGTAATCACCTACGAATGCCAGCGGTGCGGCGTGCCGACGCCCGTGCCGCAATCCGGGGAGTCCGCACAGGAACCGCATGAGTGTCAAGGGTGCGAACGGCAAGGGCCGTTTGAACCGCTCATGAGTGAATCGGAGTTTGTCGACTACGCGAAGGTGCGCGTGGAAATGCCGCCGGACCAAACCGGCGACCTCCAGCGCGAATATGTTGACGGCGTGGTCCGGGGCGATCTCGTTTGGGGCGGCCATGAGGACCACGGGATTGTTGCTCGCTCCGGTGATAGCGTCACCGTGTACGGCACGGTGGAGTATCGCCAGCAAGACGGCAAGGGGGCGAACGACCGGCTCTTTGAGCCGTACCTTGACGTGCGGGCAATCGAGTTTGACACGGACGCCGACGACGTGGACATTGAAGCGCACCGCGAGGAGTTCACCACGCTTGCGGAGCGTGACGACGCGGTGGACGTGTTCGCTAACTCGCTTGTCCCGCAGCTATACGCGACCGCCGAGTGGGAGCGCGCGCTGGAGGCGTTGGTGGCGTACCTGTTCGGCGCACCGCGGATTGACATTGACGAGGGGCCGACCTACCGCGGTGATATACACGTCCTGATTGTGAGCGACTACGGGATGGGGAAGTCAATGGTTAACTCGGCAATCGCGGATTTCTCACCGAGCGCAATCAAAGAGTCGGTCACAGGCATGAGTTCCGACGTGGGGCTTCTTGCTGCCGCCGTGGAGGATGACTTTGCCGGCGGGGACTGGACGCTCAAGCCGGGCGTGCTTGTCCGTGCGAACGGCGGGCACGTCATCCTTGACGAGATTGACAAGACGGACGCCGACCTTGAGCGCATGAACGACGCGCTGGAGGGCGAGCAAGTGGTCGACGTAAACAAGGCCGGGCAAAGCGCCACGTTCAACTCTCGCGTCGGCCTCCTCGCCACGGGCAATCCCGATGAGTCACGCTTTGACCGCACGGAACCCGTCGCGTCACAACTCGGGATCGACCAATCGCTTCTCTCCCGGTTTGACGCAATCGTGACCATGCGCGACGAGGCCGACCGTGAACAGGACGCCAGCGTGGCGGAGACACAAGCGCGCTCTTACGTTGAAGCGGCCGAATACGACCGCGGGGACCGCGACGACTTTGACACCCTTGAGCGGACTGTAAGCGTGCCTGTCGGCCGGGCGTGGGTTGCCTACGCTCGCCAGCACGTTGACCCCGTGCTACAGGACCACCACGTCGACCTCATTCGGGATTGGTACGCCGAGGAGGTGCGCCAACTCAATGAGGACTTTGCCGACAACAACGCCGGGGATATGCCCGTGCCGGCGAGCGCCCGGAGCGTCATGGATACGATCCGCTTTGCCGTGGCCTTTGCCCGCGTCCACCTACGCGACACGGTGGCCGACGAGGACGTTGAACGTGCTATGAGCCTGTCCAAGTCGCTAATCGGACAGACGTTTGACGGGGACCAATTCCAACCCGAGGTCACGCGCACCCCGACGACGCAAAAAGAGCGGATTGACGTTGTGCGCGACCTGATTGACGCGTGTGACGACGGCGACGGCGCAGCGGCCGGCGCAATCCTCACCGCGGCCCAAGAGGACCACGACCTTGCCCCGAGTGACGTGGAGCATGAACTCCAAAAGCTCAAGGACAAGGGCGCAGCGTATGAACCACAGACCAACCACTACAAAACGACATAACAATGACTCGTAAGACCCTTGCCGACGTTGACCCGGATCGCATCTACGTGACCACCAACCGCTCTAGCGGCACAAAACGCGTTCACCTCGCGCCCGACTGTCGCCACCTCCAGACCGCCACGAACCCGATTATCGAGAAAACGCCCGCCATGTATCCCGACAGCAAACCCGTGTGCCTGAGTTGTACCGGCTCGCCGCCGAAAGGCCCGAACGACCGCAGTATCTACGAGGCCGCGTGCGCGGCGGGTGAGGCCGATGAGTGACGCCGCCCGCCCGGACGGAAGCGACCCGCGCGTGTTGACCGTCCCCGACGACGCGCCCGAGGTGTGGATTGCGCGGGGCAACTCCAGCGCCCGTTCGTATCACACCAACCGCTGCGCCACCGTGGAGCAGATGGATGACCCCAAGCGCGTCGCCCAACCCGTCGCGGAGTGGAACGACCACAACAAATGCGGCCGGTGTGAACGACTCGACACGGGCGAGGACTATGAGCGCCCCGGCGCGGGCGCAGTCCGCCTTAGCACAGGCTACCATAGCGTGTCGGCCGTCCGGTGTCTTGCCATGCGCGCGCTGGCGCTCAAGGGCTACAAACACGTCGACGCTGGCGAGGCCGTTGACGTGTCACAAAGCACCGCGTCGCGGCACATTACCGGCAAGTGTACGTGTGACCACTACGGCCATACCATCGAGTACGACGCCGCAGGCGAGAACCCCCGCCCGGCCGGTGACGGCGGCGTGCCCGACAACCCACAGAACGCCACCGTCGCCATCCCGCCCACGACGTGCGCGCGGATTCGCCGGCTCCTCGCGGACATCGACATGAGTACGCGCCCGCTCGCGGAGCTATTCGGCGCGTCCGATACGGCCGTCCGCCGCCACGCCACGAATCACGACAAGTGCCCGCATGACCATGACGACACGCACCCGCCCGTCGAGTACGATCACGACGCGCAGACATGGAGGCAACGCCATGAGTGACGAGCGCAAAGCGTGGGTCGTGCCGCAAGCGTCCCCGAGCAAGTCCAAGTACCACACGGACCCGGATTGCTTCAACGTCACCGACGCGCATATTGCCAAGTCGCTGGAGTTCGTCAAGCGCACGCGCCTGTCGGAGTGTGCCTATTGCGCGGGCACGTCCGCCTCGGCGCACGCGGGCAACGCCCAAGAGAGTCCAGCCCGTGAGATACGGAAGCGCCATGATTGAGTGCCCGATTGACGAGTGCGACGCCGGCCCGTGGCCCGACACCTACGGCGCGGACGGTGGCCGCCGAGCGCGGTTTATCAATGTGTACGAGCATGACGTGCGCGGTATCCCGTTCAAGCAAATAGACCGCCTGTAAGCGCACCCATACGCTTACGGTCCTACGCTTCTTAATGCGGCGTATGACGGACAAGTGCGGAGCCGAGACGACGGACGGCACGCCGTGTGAGAATCCCGCGGCGTCGTGCCCGTGGCATGACACCGACGACCCGCCCGAGAACGGTCGCCCGTCCAAACTTTCCTACGAGCGCCAAGAGGAGATATGCCAAGCCGTGGAAGCGGGCAAGAGCCTCACGTCCGCCGCTCGCATGGCCGGCGTCGACCGCACGACCGTGTACGGGTGGATCGACCGCGGGGAAGCCGCCAAAGAGGCGGGCAAAGACAACGAGTTCGTTGATTTTTACGACAGGCTTACGCGTGCGAAAGGCCACGGCGAGGATTTCTATTTCGGCTTGGCGCTGGACCTCGCCAAAGAGAACGGCGACCACCGTTTCATAGCGAGCCTCATGAAACAGCGATACCCCGACAGTTGGGGCGAGACGGAAACGGGCGTGGAAGCCGATACCGTCAAGCTGGAGGTGAGCGAGGATGTCAAGCGCACGTGGCCCGAGTAGCGACGAGACGACGTTAGCGGAGTTCACGCCGACGCCGTATCAAGACGCGTTCCTACGCGGCGACAAG
>Ga0209965_1000121_pt1 | contig 26560 bp, 30 predicted proteins | sample SalPon2_B_H2O_MG_FD_185707 | JGI IMG/M metagenome (GOLD analysis project Ga0209965, IMG submission 185707) | Salt pond water microbial communities from South San Francisco under conditions of wetland restoration - Salt Pond MetaG R2_B_H2O_MG... | ecosystem: Environmental > Aquatic > Non-marine...
CCGGGACGACACTCCAGACTGATATACCGAGCGGGCGACTGATCATCGTTCGTGTTGACGACCCTCTGGAGTTCCGAGGCGCGCCGGAGATATCAGTCGATCGGGGGTTCAAATCCCTCCGGCCCCACTACATGTATTACGTTTTCTAGACCCATCTGACACATCTGGGGTACGGTGCATCTTCATCACGGAGGTGCACGGATGACCGACGAGTTTTGACAAACTCGGTAACGTACACGAAACGGGCTGAACTCACGATTCAGCACCTCAAAATGCCATTACTGGTCGATACGAGCGTGACTGAACTCTTTGATGTCCATGTGACATCGGCATGAATGCACGACAGCCAGATTGCGCCGTCATTGATCAAACACAACCCCGTGAATAGTAAACGCGAGTGTAATTTACCTGACTGCGTAGGATGTCCACCAGTCACGCCGGTTTTGTACATACACGCCGAGCACCGATACATGAGTGCCGACCTCACAGAGAAGACCGACCGGTACGAGAACATGCTCGCCGAGGCGCTCGAAGCCGCAGAGTCCCGCCCACCAGCTGACTCACCACTCGGCGTCGCGGCCGACGAGGTATACGAGATGGCGTCATCGTACCTCGAGGACGGCCGTCACTTCCGTGCGGGCAACGATCCGGTCAACGCGCTTGCCTCATTCTCGTACGGCTACGGCTGGTTGGACGCCGGCGTTCGGATGGGTCTCTTTGCGGTGCCGGCTGACACCGAGTTGTTCACCACCTGAGCACGGATTTAAGTACGCAACCCAGAAGACACACCCATGAGCGAACTCGCTGCGCTGACCGAGCGACTCGTGTCGATCCCGTCACACGACGACGAGACCGCTGTCGGCGACGCAATCACAGAGTGGCTCCGAGCGGAGACCGACGCCACCGTCGAGCGCGACGCCCTCGGAAACGTCATCGCGTACAAACGCGGTGAAGACGCGGATGGGGCAGGCTCCGACATCGCATCAGACGAGGACCGCCCGCTGTTCGCGCTGGTTGGCCACCACGACGTCGTGTCCCCCGCCGAGCGACAGACGACCGACGAGGGCATCACGGGCGAGTATCTCGTCGAGCGCCGAGACGGTCGGATATATGGCCGCGGAAGCGCCGATATGAAGGGTGCGGTCGCCGCGTGTCTCATCGCGTTTAGAGACGCGTCGGTACCAGCAGGCCGTGACCTCGCTGTCGCCTCGTTCGTCGGCGAAGAAACCGGTGGAGAGGGAGCAAGACACGCGATCGACGAGGGGTTCGTCCCCGATTACGCGCTTATCGCAGAGGGCTCAACCAACTACTCGAAGTCGGGTGTCACCGACGTCGCGGTCGCCCACAAGGGGCGTCGGGCCTCGACGCTGGTCGCAACTGGCGCGTCCGCACACGCCTCTGAGCCCGCCGCAGGCGAAAACGCGATCTACCGGGCCTGTGATGCGGTCGACGTGCTTCGCGACCTCGACACGCCCGAGACGACGGTGTTCGGCGAGCAGGTCATCGGCTCGGTCGTGGTCACCGAGTTCCACGGGGGCGACACGTGGAACGTGATTCCGGACCGCTGTACGGTGACGATAGACGAGCGGACGGTCGCGGACGTCCGTGCAGACCTCGCGCAGGTGGCCGACTGCACGGGCATCGAGTGGGTCGTCGAGCAGGATCTTCCGCCGATGGGGTGTTCTGACGATGCGTTTGCGACGGCTGCACTCGAGGCGACACGTGCGGTCCACGAGGACCGGGGACTCGACACGCCAGAACACGTCGTCAAGCCACACGCCACTGACGCGGGGTGGCTCGCCGCAGCCGGCACCGCGTGTGTGGTGAGTGGCCCGTCGGAGCCAGGAGAGGCACACACCGAGACTGAGAGTGTCTCCATCGACGTGCTCGAACGGTGCCGGGCGGCGTACACGAGACTCGCCGAGAAAACGTGGTGACCCGATGCGTGGCGGTATGGAAGGGGTTTTATGCGGTCCGACGAAAGTACGGCGCACTATGGGAGAGAAGTCGAAGGCTAAAAAGAAGCGACTGGCGAAAGCCGAGCGCCAGAACACTCGCGTGCCCGCGTGGGTAATGATGAAGACGGACATGAACGTCACCCGAAACCCCAAACGTCGCAACTGGCGGCGGAACGACCTGGACGAGTAAATGAGCACTGCAGAGTTCGAAGAGCGCGTCGTTACGGTCCCACTCCGCGACGCCAACGGGAAGCCCGTCCAGCAGCGTGCAGATTACGCAATGAAGATCGTCCGCCAGCACCTCGCCAAACACTTCTCGGTCGAACCTGAGGAGGTTCGACTCGACGCCTCTGTCAACGAGGCGGTGTGGGCGAACGGCCGGCAGAACCCACCAAGTACGCTCCGCGTCCGAGCGGCCCGCTTCGTCGAAGACGACGAGCCGGTCGTCGAGGCCGAGCACGCCGAATAACGTGCTACGGGCGACCTTCACCGGCTCGTCGTACGTGGGGGTCTTCGCCCGCGTCGTTGATGACCTCCTCCTCGTCAGACCGGACGTCGAAGATGACCTCGCCGAGACACTCGGTGCTGAGCTCGATGCCGACGTCCTCGCGACGACGGTCGGGGGGTCGAACACCGTCGGCTCACTTGCGGTTGGCAACGAGAACGGTATCGTTGTCTCCACACGTGTAACCGACCGAGAGCGCGCTCGGATCACCGAGGCGGCAGATCGCCCGGTCGCCGAGCTTCCGGGTCGGATAAACGCGGCCGGCAACGTCGTCCTCGCGAACAACTACGGGGCGTACGTCCACCCCGATCTCCCCCGTAAAGCGGTGACAACGGTCGGCGAAACCCTCGCCGTCCCGGTTGAGCGCGGCGACCTTGCCGACGTTCACACTGTCGGCACGGCAGCGGTTGCGAACAACACTGGGGTGCTCTGTCATCCGAACGCCCGCGAACCGGAGCTGCAGGCGATAGAGGCGGCACTCGACGTCCGCGCGGACGTCGGGACGGTGAACTACGGCGCGCCGCTTGTCGGTGCTGGACTCCTCGCAAACAACGATGGCTACGTCGTCGGCGAAGACACGACCGGTCCGGAGCTGGGCCGAATAGAAGAGACGCTCGGCTTCATCGACTAGGTCTCAGTACCATCGCCCGCCGCTTATGGTTTAGGAAGATACTTCCCTGTCCCTACCGCAGTCGATGACATGAGCACGTACACCGTGAGCGGGCGGTTCCAGAGCCGAGACGGCTTCCAGCCGTTTACCAAAGACGTCGACGCGGAGAGTGAATCGCTCGCTCGCGAGCGCATCTACACGCTCGTCGGGAGCCAACACGGCCGAAAGCGTACGCAGATCGAGATCAACGAGGTGTCTGCAGCATGATGGGTGGCGGTCAACAGCAGCTTCAGCAGCTCTCACAGCAGCTCCAGGCGCTCGAAGAGGAGATAGAGGCGCTCGAAGCCGAGATCGAATCGTATCGGAGCGAAAAGACGGGAATCGACGAGGCCGTCGAGGCAATCGAGACGCTCGAGACGGGGTCGACGGTGCAGGTACCGCTTGGCGGCGGCGCCCACGTCCGCGCGTCGGTCGAAGACATTGATGACATCGTCGTCTCACTCGGCGGAAACTACGCTGCAACGCAGGCACAAGACGACGCTATCGACGTCCTCCGTCGCAAACAGGACGCCCTCGATGACCGAATCGAAGAGACCCAAGCGTCCGTCGACGAGCTCGAATCCGAGAGCAGCGAGCTCGAACGACAGGCCCAACAAATGCAACAGCAGATGCAACAACAGCAGATGCAGCAGCTCTCACAGGACGCCGACGAGGAGTGAGCCGTGTTCGACGGACTGAAGGACAAGCTGCGTAGCTTCCGCGAAGACGTTGAGGAGACGGCTGACGTCGAAGAGTCAGCGAGTGCCGATGAGACGACGGATAGTGAGTCTGTGTCGGCTGACGTCGACAGCGAGCCGACCGAAGACGACACCGCCGGACGCGGCGGTTCGGCCGGCACCGTAGCCGGTACCGAGTCTGCCGACGAGTCACCAACACCGGCTACCGAACGAGCCGACGGGGCCGACGGGACCGACGTCGAGGGTGACGGGAGCGAGCCAAGTACCTTCCAGCGAGCGAAGGCCTTCGCGACCGGGCGTATCATCATCGAGGAGGAAGACCTCGAAGAGCCTCTCTGGGAGCTCGAGATGGCGCTTTTAGAGAGCGACGTGGAGATGAGCGTCGCCGAGCAGATCCTCGAGACCGTTCGCGAGACGATGCTCGGCGAGTCGAGACGCCAGGTGGAGACGACCGGTGAACTCGTTGAACAGGCGCTTCATGATGCTCTCCTCGAAGTTATCGGGGTCGGACAGTTTGACTTCGAAACGCGGATCGAGGAGGCCGACAAGCCAGTCACGATCGTGTTCACCGGGGTCAACGGGGTCGGGAAGACGACGACGATAGCCAAGCTCTCCGAGTGGCTCGGCGAGCGGGGCTACTCCTCGGTGCTCGCAAACGGCGACACCTATCGTGCGGGTGCCAATGAGCAAATCGCCGAACACGCGGACCGCCTTGACCGTGAGCTGATCGCACACGAGCAGGGTGGCGACCCCACGGCAGTGATCTACGACGCTGTCGAGTACGCCGCGGCGAACAATGTCGACGTCGTACTTGGCGATACGGCGGGTCGACTGCACACGAGTGACGACCTGATGAGCCAGTTGGAGAAGATCGATCGCGTTGTTGAGCCCGATCTGACGATGTTTGTGGACGAAGCGGTTGCCGGCCAGGATGCCGTTAACCGCGCCCGCGAGTTCGACTCGGCCGCCGAGATAGACGGCGCGGTGTTGACGAAAGCTGACGCTGACACGTCCGGCGGCGCGGCCATCTCAATCGCATACGTCACCGGGAAGCCAGTGTTGTTTTTGGGCACTGGCCAGGGGTATGAGGACCTCAGACGGTTCGACCCCGAAGCGCTCGTCGGCGACCTGCTGGGCACGTGAGTTCTCCCCGTCACGTCCGGGGTTCCTCGGGAGCGAATCGCACACCGGCAGCGGGATCAGAACCCTTAACAGTTCACCGAGGTTTGTATATGATAGCGGGATGGGATAGCCAGGAGATTCCGCCGGGCTCATAACCCGGAGATCGGTAGTTCAAATCTACCTCCCGCTATGAATTTGTCTGATGGACTAGACGACGACTGACACGTCAGGTACGGTCACCGTCTCGGCAACCCGGAAGCGATTTCAGTCGGCCAGTCGTGGTTCTGATATGGAGTACGAATCGAGTCTCGACCGCGCAATGGAGGCCGTCCCCGACTTCGATGGCTCCGACGAGCGGCTGTCGGTGCCAGACCCGGATATTCAAAAAGACGGGGCGTTCACTCGGCTGAACAACCTCTCAACGATAGCCGACGCGTTGAGCCGTGACCCAGAACACGTCCACTCGAAGATACAACAAGAACTTGGAACGGCTGGGCAGTACGAAGACGGCCGCGCACGCTACAGCGGGAACTTCCGCGAGCGCGACTTTGCTGGCGCGATAGACTCGTACATCGAGTCGTACGTCACTTGTTCGGAGTGTGGGCTTCCCGACACCCGACTGGAGACTGAGAATCGGACGCCAATGCTGCGCTGTGAGGCGTGTGGGGCCTTCAGACCGGTCGCCAAACAGACCACGAGCACGACGAATCGTCAAGAAGAGGCAATCGAGTCGGGCAAGACGTACGAGCTCGAGATCGTCGGCACCGGACGGAAAGGCGACGGCGTCGCCGAACGCGGCGAGTACACGATATTCGTCCCCGGCGCTGAAGAGGGTGAAACGGTTCGAGCGTACATCAAGAACGTCTCAGGCAGCCTGGCGTTCGCCCGCCGCGAACAGTAGCTGTTCTCATCCGCCGGCGTCAAACCGTTCAAGTGCGACTTCGAGCATGTCAGGTGTGACGGGCTGGAATTCCTCGCGTTCGTGATCGGGGAAGTACCCACGGACGTCGTTCCACGACTGTCTGGCGTATCGTGCATCGAGCAGCACGCGAATCCCTCGCTCGTCTGCACCTCGAATCACGCGACCGACGGCCTGGCGCGCCTTCCGCACGGCCGGTACCGTGAGTGCCGTCTCGAAGCCTTCGGAGAACCGTCGATCGTACGCTGCTACCACCGCCTTCGTCCGTGGCTCTTCGGTGTTGATTATCGGGACGCCACAGACGATTGCCGCGGCGAGCCGATCACCACTGTAGTCGACGCCTTCAGTGAGTGTGCCGCGGAGACTCGTCACCAACACCTTATCGCCCCCGGCGAAGAACGCAGTCTTCAACGACTCCGTCTCGCGGTCGTCTGATGACTCATCGAGAAGGACCGGCTTGTCGAGCCGCTCTTCGAGCGCCGCCGCCATCCAGCGCGCCTCGGTGTAACTCGGGGTGCCGACCAACACGTTGCCGTCGCGCGCGGCGACTGTCGTCGTCGCGTCGACGTACGCGAGTCGTGTCTCGGTCTCCTCGCCAGGTGCCCCACGATTGGCGTGGGTGAACTTCGGCGCGTCGACCGCAAGGCTCGCCCGGTTCTCGGGCGGAAACGGAAGCCCGTGGGTTTGTTCGACGATAGGTCGGCCCTGAGCCGCGAGGTGGTCGAGTCCGGTCACTTCACGGAAGACGTCCATCGGCTCAAGCGTCGCGCTCATCAACACGCCGCCGCCGAACGCGGCGAGTCGGTCGCCGATCGCCGCACTTGGGAGGCAGTTGTACAGCGCGAGGCTCGCGGCGTGTGTTCGTCGCCACGAATCGGCGGGCGCTGTCTCGTCGTGCGTACTCTCGAGTCGGATCGCTCTGAAGAACGTCGTGTGGTCCTCGCGGTACCACGCGGCGATGGTCCGGCCGACACCGGGTGCGGTGTAACGCGCGTCCGCATCGGAGATCGCATCGAGCGCGCGCTCAACGAAGGCTCCGACGGCCGGTGCGCGCGTCCACACCCGGTCGCCGTAGCCCGCGCGCTCGGCCCACCTGGAAATCTCGTCTCGGGTAGGCTCGGCCGGGTCCCGAAGCGGGATATCATGATCTGTCCCGTCGTTGCCCGAGGCGCGCCAGTCCGGACGCGTCGCGTCGAGGTGGGCGGTGACGCGACGGTCAAGCTCGTCTCGGAGGTCGGCGTAGAACGCGCGGACGCGCTCAAGATCGCTGAGAGTCACGTCTGCGTCGGCGAGCTCGGCGCGGATCGTCTCGGCGTCAGCACTGGCACTCGACGCCGTCCGGCCTGCACTAGCGGTCACCTGCGCGTCGGCGCCCTCGTGATCGGACGAGTCGGCGGTCAGGGTGAGTGGCTGGATCACGCGGGTGAGTTCGGTCACCGCGTCCCGCAGGCTTGCGTCGGCGACCCGGTCGCTGACGAGGTCCCGGACGCGTGGCTCGAGCATATGCGCCTCATCGCAGACGACGAACGTCGACTCATCGAGCAGCGCGCCGGTGAACGTCGCGGTGGTGACGGGGTCGAACGCGTGATAGTAGTTGCCGATCACCACGTCGACTGCCGGCACGAGCGCGCCCATTACCGAGTGGGGACACGAGCCGTGGCTCGCAGCAAGCCGGACAAGATCGTCGGGACCGACGTGCCCGCGCGCCTCGTACTCGAAGGGGACGGCCACCTCCGGACTGTCACCGTCTTCCGGTAGGTCCTCAAGATACCCGGCATAGAACGGGCAGAACTCGGTGTCGTCGTGTGTCTCCGTGTCGGGGGGATAGGGGGTGGGCTCCCCGTCGACGGTGAGGAAGTCAGATGACACGTCGGTGCCGCTGCTCCCGCTGTCCGCCAGCCCGACCTGCTGGCTCCGTGCTGCACGCGAGAGTGCTCCGGCCGTCGTCGCGCCGTCGTCGCCAATCAAGTTGCGGGTGCGCTCACGGAGCCCGTCACATCGTTCGTACACGGTTCCGCGGTCGATACCCGCTCGGTTCTCGCGGGCATACGGGCACACGTCGGCCTTTCCGACGAGCGTGATTCCGGAGACGGGGTCGGCGTGCTCCGGAAGGTTCGTGTTGATCGTCTCAAGATCGGTTTCGAACTGTCGAAGCTGTTGTTTGACGCTGGTGAGTACAAACACCCGTTCGAAGGCGGAGTCGGGGTCGCGCACGCGGTCGATGCCCGCGGTCAACGAGAGCATCGTTTTGCCCGTGCCGCACGCGCCTTCAAGCGCGAGGAAGCCGCCCGCGTCGGCGGCCTCGATGGCGGCCTCGATGCCATCGACCTGCTCTGGGTACGGCGTCGGATGACCGAAGATATCGGTCCAGCTCGGGTCGCTCGTCACTGGTCTCGGTTGTGCCCCATCTGGGATAAACGTTCACCGGCTACCGCCAACGCAGGCGACACTGTGTGAGTGTCGTGTGGCCCCCCAGTCAGGAACCGACGCCACGCTGGCCGGGGAGGCCGCGACTCGCCGCGACCACAACGAGCCCGACTGCGAGCGCGAAGACGGCCGTAGCTCCGCCGAGGAACGCGGTATCGAACGTGATGCGTTCGACAGCAAACCCGAGCACGCCGCTTCCGGTCGACTCGAGCAGGAGGGCGACCCCGCTGAAGACGGCGTACGCGCTGCCCCGCACGTCCGCGGGCAGTGAGTCGAGGAGAAACGTATCGGCCGCGGGGAACATCGCATGGACCACGACGCCGAGCAGGGCGGTTGCGACGACGAGTGCCGGGACCGACTCGACGACGACGAGCAGCCCGAGGGCGGTCGCAAACGAGACCAGAATGCCGATCAAGTACGGGACGTGTGGGAGCCGGTCGGCCAGCTGCCCGCCGAACCAGAACGCCGGGAGACCGGCGGCAAAGACGACCGTGAGGAGGCCGTTGGCGAGTTCACCGGAGACGCCCTTCACGGTGGTTAGATACGTCACGTAGAAGTTGAACACGCCCTGCCAGACGAACCCGGGAGCCGCGACGATGACTACCACGAGGAAGACGATCTGCCAGTGGGCAAGCGCGGCACGGAAGTTGCGGTCGGCGCCGGCGCTCTCCGGGAGCGGGTGCCGCCGGAGCACGGCGAGAAGCACCGCGGTGACACACAGCGCAGCGACGGCGAGCAACCGGAAGACATCGTTCCACCCGGCGACGACCAAGACGGCGACCACGACGCCTGGTGCGACCACGGCCGCGAGTTGGCTCGCCGCGCCGTGGATCCCGATGGCTCGTCCGCGACCGGTCGGAAACAACTCGGCGACGAGCGGAACGGCAGCGACGAAGTACGCGCCGGACGACAGCCCGATGACGAACGCACCGACTTGGAGCGCACGGATCGAACCAGCGCCGCTCGTGAACGCCGCTGCGAGTGCGAGCGCGACGCCAGACCCGAGAACGACGTAGTGACGCGGGACACGGGTGAGGAGGTACCCGACCGGGATCCGTGGAAGGGCCGACCCAACCCACACGAGTGTGGTGACGGAACCGACGACCGCTGGGCTCGCGTCGAAGGTGGTGCCGATCGTCGGGACGAGCGGGGCGAACGAGACGCGACCAAGATTGACCAGAAAGACCAGCCCGCAGAGCGTGCCGAACGCTTGTCGAGTCATCGGCGTACCTGTTGGTCGAGAGGGGTCACCGCATAGACCCGTGTCGCGACCGCCTTACACGCCACAGACGTCGAAGAGGTCGTCGAGAGCCTCAATTTCCCACGTTGGCCATACGTTGAGGTCCCAGTTTCGGCGGTGGGGGCGGCGGATGAACGCGGAGTCGACACCGGCGTTTTCGGCGGCTTTCACATCGGACTCGTTGTCGCCGACGAAGAGCGCGGAGTCGGCATCAAGATCGCCGAGCGCCTGCTCAAGGTAGTGTGGGTTCGGCTTTCGCAGCTGTAGACTGTGGATCGTCGGTTCGCGTCCGTAGGCGGCGCCGAATCGGTCGAATCCGTCGAAGTGATCGACGAGGAAGTCGACGGTCGCCTGCTGATTTGACGAGACGATTCCCATCTTCACATCAAGGTCAGCGAGGGTTCCAAGGTCGTCGTACGGGGTCTTGCGTCCCGCGCGTGCTTCGGCCTGTTGTGCACGCGAGACCACGTCATCGCGGGTACGCCAGAAGCTGCCTGGGTCGAGGTCGTACGTCTGACAGACAGTCCCGACGCTCCCAGGCGTCGCACCGATCGTCATCTGCTCTACATCGTCCGGATCTGGGTCGTCGACGCCGCACTCCGTGAACGCGTCCCGGGTCGCCTCCCGGAGGACGTCAAAGCGCGTGCGGCCGACGAGAACACCGTCGTTGTCGAAAACGACGGTATCGTATCTCATACCTGGTATCCTCTCTCAAGTGATAAAAGGGTTTCAGTCGACGAGGCCTGCGTTTCGGGATGGTTTATGACAGAAGCGGCTCGAAGAGCCGTATGCGTGTTAGTGTCATCGGCGGCAGCACGGCTGCCGGCGAGACAGCGGACATGGCGAGGCTATTGGGGAGCGAACTCGCGTCGCGAGGACACACGGTTGTTTGTGGCGGGCTTGGCGGCGTGATGGAGGCGGTGTGTCGCGGGGCTCGCGAGGCGGACGGCGAGACGGTCGGCATCCTACCGGGCGAATACCGGACGGATGCGAACCCGCACGTGACCGTTCCTATCGCAACCGGGATGGGACACGCACGAAACGCACTCGTCGTGTTGAACGGTGACGCGGTGATCGCCGTTGCGGGCGCCCACGGCACGCTCTCGGAAATCGGACTCGCACTCGCACACGGTCGTCCGGTGGCGGGGATCGAGACGCACGCGGTCGACGGCGTCGAAGCTGTCGCGTCACCGACAGCGGCCGTCGATTACGTGGAAAAATCGGTCCGAGAGGATTGACGGATCGCCGTGGGAGCTCGTTCGTCTCTCTCACCACGATATCAGTCAGTTACCAGGTGTCGTGGAAGGTGTCGAACTCGATCGAATCGAGCGGCTTCTCGCCGATCGCGGCCTTGTACTCGCCGGGAGTCAACATCGGTTTGTGGAAGCGGGGCCCGTCGTCGGTGGTGATCCGCGGACAGCCGGTGTTGACGAACGCGTCCATGTTGAAGTTTCGCAGGCGGTCCGGGGTCACCTCGTCCATCGTTATCAGGTAGGCGTCGTCGTTGGCGTCGACGATCTCGCGGGCCTGTTCCCAGCGGCCCTGGCCGATTTTCGTACAAAATATCACGCCCCACTTTTGTGCGTCCATCGCCTTGTGAACCGCGGCGTAGCGCTGTTTGAGGAACTGGTCGTGTTCGGCGATCGTGACGACGTTGTTCACCGGGTCGGCGATGACGACGGTCTTTTCGGGGTGTTCCATTGCGAGACCGACCGGGTGGAACTTCCCGCCACCGACGTACAACACCTGGTCGGCGGGGATATCCGCGGAGGCGTAGTTGCAGCCGAGCACCTGTCCCTCTTTTGTGAGACGGTCGTCACCGCGCCGCGTGTGGACCTCGTAGCCACGAGTCTCGAGCCAATCGGTCATCTCCTCGAAGCGGTTCATGTGCTGGGCCGTCGTCACGAGTCCGACGTCCGGGTCGTCTTCGGGGTCGGGCAGCTCCTCGAGTGACTCCTCCATGATCGGGAAGGGGTCGACGTTGGAGAACAACGGCACGTACACGATGCTGTCGGACTCTTTCATCGGCGTGTGTCCGAAGTGGACGAAGACGTCGGTTCGTCGCATCAGGTACGTATCGAGGTCGCAGGCGCCGTAACACGGCTGTCCGGAGAGCATGAACGTCACGTCGTCGGGAGCGACCGCCCGGAGGTCGTCGGCGACGCTCGGACCGCGGCGTTTCAGCCCTTCCGGAAACTGGAGCCCGACTTTCGTCGCGTCTCGTTCCTCGATTGCCTCGACGATCCGGTCGAGCTCGTAGTCCCACTCTCGGTCGTGTTTCAGCGACATCCCCGTCTTGGTGAGGTCACCCTCTGTCGACCCGCGACTCATGTTGTCCCGACTTGCGGGGCGGGACGGTTAAGCGACGCGTTCGACGGCGACCCATGTAACCACTGATAGTTACGACTGCGAGAAACGTTGGGCTGGACAGGTACATCTCGCAGTCGATTACGTCCACGGACGACAGCTGAGTGGGCCGGCTCGGTGAGCACCGATCGAAGGGAGCGAGTGGATCGAAGGGGGCGAGTGGACCGAAGGGAGGAATGGGTCGAAGGGATCGGGTGGGTCGAAGAACGTTGACGGCTTGAACGGACCCGACGGATACATCTCGCGGAGCCACAAAGTACGGTGCATGGCTGACCTCCCACTAGAACACGTACACGTGCGGCCCGACGAGCCGACCGATGGAGCGCCCGCCCCTGCGGTGATCGTCCTCCACGGCCGGGGCGCAGACGAACAGGACCTCCTCCCGGTGGCCGCGTCGCTGCCGGAGTCACTCCACGTCGTGAGCCTCCGTGCACCGGATCCACTGCAGGGCGGATACACCTGGTACGAGCTCGACCTCTCGGCCGGCGGGTTACACCAGAGCCAGCCGGATCCGACCGACTTCGAGCGCAGCCTGCGACTCGTCGAAGACACCATCGCGGGTGCCGTGGACGCCTACGACCTCGATCCAGACCAGCTCGGACTACTCGGGTTCAGCCAGGGAGCGATCACGAGCCTCTCGTTGTTACTCGAGTCGCCGGCACAATACGCCTGGGTCGTCGGGCTCCACGGGTACCTCCCCGACTCACACGGTGCGCTCGAACCAGCTGACATCGAGGGACGGCGGGTCTTTGTCGGTGCCGGCGACGACGACCAAGTCATCCCCGAACACCGGAGCACTGCGGCTGCTGATCGGCTGGCGGCCCTTGGCGCTGCCGTGACCCACGAGACGTACCCAACCGGACACGGAATTGGTCGCGACGAGCTCGCCGACGTGGTGACGTTCGTGGAGTCGTCGCTGTCGTGAACGTGACGCGTGTCGAGTGAGGCTCCCGACGGCTCACCTCACGTCAGTCGTCTCGACCGACTCGGTACACCAGTGACAGAAGTCGAGTGCCGGGTCTGTCTCGCGTCCGCAGTGGGGACACTCGACCGTAGTCGACGCTTCCCCGTCGGGTGCGTCGTCGTTGCCGTCGCTGTCGGCAGCCGCTGGGGCCGGTCGACCACGAAGCCGATCGATTAGTCCCACCGCGGCCGATCCCTCGGCGGGACGGTCAAGGGAATCGGCATTGTCGAGCCGGCGATCTTGGTTTCGGGCCTCGTACCGGCGGTTGTTGCGGACCGCGAGCACGTAGGCGTCGAGGATGCTGGCGACGACCACGGCCAGGCCCGGGGCGATGTCCGCGATTGGCGGCGACTCCCGCGCGAGCAACTGGTCGACTGCCGCCTCAGGGACGAAGAGGATCAACACGGCCGTGATCGCCGCGTACCAGCCGAACGCTCGCGCCCAACGGCGGAGGTACGCGTGGCCGAGTCCGGATATTAATAGCGCTAACAGTACGGCGAGCCAGGGTCGCCGTCGGCGGAGTTCGCTCATGGCTCGCCGTATGAACCGCGGTGTCCTGTAGTTGTCCCTCTCTCGGTGTGTAGGGGATGTCCCTCCCTCGGTGTGCTTATACGCCGGAGGCGTCGACGGAGTGTATGGTCGCCATCCCAACGACCGAACTGCTCACCGGGCTCCGTATCGCCCTCTACGCCGTGGTGTACTGGGGCGGCGGCTTCGTTGTCGCGTACCTGCTTTACCGCCGATGGCGCGGGAGCGGACCGCGCGACGACGAGGCGTGAGCTGTCTCTCGGTCACGCTGTGATCTGATTTCTCCCCGACAGATTGACCGATCCGGTTCGGACACGCTTTTGTTGTCGCTCTGCACAGCGGTTGCATGACCGACACCGCACTCGTTATCGGCGGGACGCGATTTATCGGGCGACACACAGTCGAGGAGCTAGCGGCGAACGGCTACGCCGTCACAACACTGACACGGGGGACCCACACGGACCCATTCGCCGCCGACGACCGCGTCGATCACCTACCCGGCGACCGGACGGTCGACGCTGACCTCACGGCCGCACGCGACGCCGTCGACCCGGACGTCGTGATCGACTGTGTGGCCTACCACCCAGCCGATGTCGAGGCGGCAACGACGATCTTCGCCGACGTCGACGCCTACGTGTACATCTCCTCTGGAGCGGCCTATGGCGCGGAACACGTTCCAAAACGTGAGGGTGTGACGCCTCTCGAGTCGTGCACGCCGGCACAGGCCGTCGACGAACGTGACGCGACCTACGGGAACCGGAAGGCGGGGGGTGACCGCGCCGTGTTCGCTGCCGCCGAAGACGGCGTCGCTGCGACCGCGGTTCGCCCCTGTATCGTCTACGGTCCACACGACTACACCGAACGGCTTGACTACTGGATCGACCGCGTACTCACGTACGACCGCGTCGTAGTCCCGGGTGACGGGCAGAACCTCTGGCACCGGGCGTACGTGGAAGACGTCGCCAGCGCGCTTCGGATTGTCGCCGAGCGCGGCGAGCCTGGGTCGGCATACAACGTTGGTGACGAGCGGGTGCTCACGCTCGCAGAGACGCTCGAGACCATCGCAGCTGTCGCTGACACCAACTGCACAGTCGTCCCTGCCGGTCCCGAGACGCTCGCCGCCGGCGGGCTCAACGCCACGGACTTTATTCTCTATCGGGAGTACCCACACCTACTCGAAACGCGTGCACTTGCCGACCTCGGGTGGGAGTCGACATCCGTCCGCGAGGCGATGCGCCGGACGGTCGCCGACCACCGGGCGACCGACCGTGACGGGCACGAGTGGGATCCCGGTCGCGACGCCGAGGAACGAGTGCTTGAGGTGACGACGGGGTGACTCAGTACGCCGCGTCCCAGCGAACCGGCTTGCGGCGGTTGGGACAGTCGAGACACTCGACGGCGTCCATCGTGTCGACCGCGACGCTCGTCCCCTCACAGTTGCCACAGAGGTAGCCGTACCGATCGGTGTGGTCGGCATCGGCGTAGGCGACATAAAATGGCGCGAGCGAGCCTCGCTCACCGGCTTCGAAGTCGACGTGGACCGTCTCGCCGTCGACCGTCTCATAGACGCCAGCTGTGAGCCCGCCGGTCGCTTCGATCTGCTTCCGGTAGTGCTGTTCGTCGAACGCTTCGCCGCCAATTTCGACGGTTCGCTCGCCTGCAGGGTCATATCCCTCTCGCTCGTAGAACGCGGTGCCGGCCTCGTTGTCCGCGAGCACGGTCCCCTCGATGGCGTCGACGTCGCGGTCACGAAGCGCGCGCTCGACGTGTTCGAGGAGCTGTGAGCCGATACCGGCATTGCGGTGTTCTGGGTGGACGTGAAGCCAGTCGATCTCGCCGACGCGTTCGCGACGGTCGACGACGTAGCTCTCGGCGAAGCCGACGACGTCGCCGTCAACGGTCGCAACGGGACAGACGGTCGTCTCGTCGGCGATCGTGTCTCCGAGGTCCGACGCTCCGTACCAGTTTTCGACGGCCTCCCGGAGCAGCGGCTCGCCGACTGCGTGTCCGTACGATGCAGAGAGCGACGCCAGCGCAACCTCACGGATCGACTCAACGTCCGACGCGGTCGCAGCGCGGATCTCCATACACCGCGATCACGGCGTGAGAACAAAAAGTCACCCCACAATCGTCGCCAACGCACCGGGATATTGGCCCCGACGCGTTAGGAGATCGAGTACGCGGCCGCCGCCATCAGCAGCATCGTCAGCGCGAACGCCAACCCGAGCAGGTACGTGAGCGAGCGATTCTCCCACCGGAGGTGCTGGAAGTACGCGATGATGAGTCCTGTCTTGACGACGGAAAGCGCCATCGTGCCGGCGAACGCTTGCTGATAGGTGAACTCAAAGAACTCGACTTCGAAGAGGAGAAAGTTGATCACCGCGGCGAGCAGGAGCGCGAGGTAGATGGCCGAGTACAGCTTGACTGAGTCGGACGCCATTACAGAGGGGGTCGAGACACATCGTTAAAGATGTATCCATCTGCATGACGACGCGATTCCGGCCGCGAGAGCGAAACGGCTAAGATCGGCTCGTGCGTACGTGATTCCGGTCGCGGCATCGTCCTCGGCCGAGTCACGTGGACCCGCTTGAACCAACCGACGACCTGCTCGAATCGCTTTACGTCGTGAACAAGGCCGCAAAGCGGCTCGCAGACGAGGCGACCGCCGCCTACGAGCGTGGCGACATCACCGCGAGCAACGTGCGGTCTGCCCGAAAGAACGCCCTCTATCGGACCAAGACGCGCGTCTTGAACCGGATCGTCGCCGGCGACCCCTCGGCCGTCACCGGTGAGTACCACGCGGTCCACGGCGACGTCTGGCTCCTCGTTGACGTACGAGGATGGACATTCCACCAGCCGCCGCGCGCCTTCGGAAGCGACCTCACGGACCGGATCGAGACGGCCAACACGGAAGCCGAGCCGCGGTCGGTGCCGTACGTGAGAGACCCCACGGCGACGCGCTCTGACCGAAGCTTGGCGGAGGCCCTGTCTGACCTCGCCGCACGCGGCGTCGACGCCAACGACCACCTCGCGCGCCCGACCATCCTCGACGAGCACGACCGGCTCGTCGACGTCAGGTGGTCGTGTTTGCGGTAGGTGTAGCGGACAGGCGCTCGAGGGTCGCCGCCGTTGGTCGAAGCCGAGCGTTTACCACGGTCGGTCTCGATAAGTGACGCAACGACAGATGTCACACACCGACACTCGCTCCGTCGGCGACCTCAAGGCGCAGGTCGACGCGCTCGACACCGCCTCGCCGTCGGACCTGACTGTAGACGAGCGTGCACGCCTCATTGATGCGCTCGTCGCGCTTGCCGACGCGTACGGCGCTCGTGGTGACTTCCACGCCGAAGCCAACGCACTATCGAACCTCGAGAGGCTCCACGCGGCCCACCCGGATGCAGAGATAGACGTCCACCTCGCGACCGCGCTCGCGAACGCGACGGCCGTCCGCGAACGTGATGACGTCTACGAGACGAGCATCCAGCCCGACCGTATTGGTGACTACCGCGACCGGATCGCAGCGCTCTACGACAGCCGAAGTGTGCCGGCGATCGCGGCCCCGCTGGCTCGAGCGACCGCAGAGACGATTCACGCGAACGCGAAGGCGGGGCGACTCGCCCAGGTTGAGCCGCTATGTGAGCGCCTGGAGACGGTCTACGAGACACACCCGGAACCCGATGTGGCCGCGTCGCTACTCACAGGATACGCCCACGCAGAGCAACACCTCGAAACGGACGATGCCGGACAGACCGCGGGAGACGGCACCCCGGTCGACCGACTTGAGCGCGCCGAGACGCTGTTCGAGAGCCACCCGGATGCGGACGTTGCGGCGGGCTACGCTGGGGTGCTCGCCGGGCGGACGAACCACGACGCCGACCGAGGGGCGGTAGAGGCGATCGAGGGGCGGATCGCCCGAATCGAGGCGCTCGCACAGGGGTATCCGGCCCGTGAGGAAGCGATTCGAGGGTGGATTCCGATGGCGACTGCCAACGCGACGCGCGCGAGCTTCGAGGCCGCCGACGTCTCTCGGGTCGACCACTGGGCGCGCCAGACGGCCGAGCACCACGAGGCGATCGACACGCCGACCAGCGCGACGTGGCTGGCCGTCGCGACGTTCTTTGCCGGCCGGGCCGCGTTCTTCGACGGCGACGTCGAGATGGGTGAGTCGAGGCTAGAGCAGCTCAGGGAACTCGCCGACACCTACGAGAATCCTGTATTCGACCACTGGCTCGGTCGGGCGATGTTCGATGCAGCCCGCGCATACGTGGAAGCGAATCATGGTGAGCGCGCGCGGTCGATGGCCGACGAACTCGCATCGTTCGCCGAGGGACATCAGGACCAAGCGGCGATCGAATCCGGACTCGAGGGGCTGTACACGCACGCGCCCGCGATGTTCGACGATCCGTCGTTCGCCCCCGACGACACTGAGTCGGCCGCCGCGAGCGACGAGGTAGGGGCGTCTGGAACGTCTGAGGCGGTCGATGCTGCGTCGGCGGCCGGCGCGTCTGCGGCTGACGACGCAGTCGCTCCCCCGACTGCGGCAGATCCCACCGACGGCGCCGAGTCGTCGGCGGCCGACCTCGTTGAGCGACGGGCTAGCGGTGAGTCGCAATCGCCCGTCGATGTGGGCGGGCCGACGACCGAACTTGGCGAGCCCACGTCGGCGACCGACCGAGAGGTCGAACGCGACCAGATCGACGCGTTCGAAGACGCCCTCGACGCCGCGGAGACCGCGTCCGACGACGGGGGATGTGGCTCGTGTGGCGATGACGGCTGCGGGAGCTGTGGCACCGACGCCGACCTGAACGACCCGGCCAGTGCGCCCGTGATCGCTGCGGCCGTCCTCGGGGTAGTGGTCGCTGGTGTCTCCGTCCTCTACTCGATTTATCGGCTCGGCTCGTACGCGGTTGGGTGGCTGCAACGAAACGCGAACTGACCGGCTCGCGTTTGGCGTTCCGAAACCCTTACTCTCGGGCCGTCGTACCGACACGTATGACAGAAACGTCGGACGCCCCCGACGACACGAGTGATGACGGGTCGGTCGTCGACCCCGCGGAGGTGGAACACGTCGCGGAGCTGGCCCGCGTACGCCTCGACGAGGACGAACGCGAGCTGTTCGCCGAGCAGTTCGCGGAGATCCTCGACGCCTTCGCGGCGCTCGATGAGGTTCCCGAAATGGACCGCGAAGAGCCACTCGTGAACGTGATGCGCCCCGACGAGGTCGACGAGAGCCTCAGTCAGTCGGCGGCACTCGCGAACGCCGAGGAGACCGAAGACGGCTTCTTCGTCGGCCCGAAGGTGTCGTGATGGCCGTCGATTACAACGCGTTCATTACCGAGGCGTCTATCGAAGGCGACGACGACGGGCCGCTCGCGGGAACGACGGTCGCGGTGAAAGACAACATCTCGACCGAGGGCGTCGAGACGACTTGCGGCTCTGACATGCTTGCCGACTACGTCCCGCCGTACTCTGCGACGGTCGTCGACCGCCTCACCGACGCGGGCGCGCGGATCGTCGGCAAGACCAACATGGACGAGTTCGGGATGGGGACGACCACGGAGACCTCAGCGTTCGGTCCCACTCGGAACCCGGCCGACCCTGAGCGCGTCCCCGGCGGGTCCTCAGGCGGGTCGGCGGCGGCGGTAGCGGCCGGCGAGGCCGACGTCGCGCTCGGCTCCGACACGGGCGGCTCCGTTCGGTGTCCGGCGGCGTTCTGTGGCGTCGTCGGGATCAAACCCACCTACGGACTGGTGTCCCGGTACGGACTCGTCGCGTACGCCAACTCGCTAGAGCAGATCGGGCCGATCGCCCCGACGGTTGCAGAGGCCGCCGCCGTCCTTGACGTGATTGCTGGGCCGGACCCGAACGACGGAACCACCCGCGACCCGAACGCCGCAGCGGACATCGACGTCCCGACCGACTACGCCGCGGCGGCCGACGGCGACGTCGAGGGACTGACCGTCGGGGTCCCCACTGAGCTGTTCGACGGCGCCGACGAGCGGGTGGTCGAGACGGTCGAGGCAGCTATTGACGACCTCGTCGCGGCGGGCGCGACGACGACGACGATCTCGCTTCCGTCGGTAGAACACGCCGTCGAGGCGTACTACGTGATCGCGATGTCGGAGGCCTCCTCGAACCTCGCGCGGTTTGACGGGGTACGATACGGTCACCGCGCCGAGGCCGACGGCAACTGGAACGAGTCGTTCGCGGCGACCCGCGAGGAAGGCTTCGGCGCAGAGGTCAAACGCCGGATCTTACTCGGAACGTACGCCCTCTCTGCGGGCTACCACGACGAGTACTATGCGAAGGCACAAGACGCCCGGGCCTGGGTCCGCCAGGACTTCGAGGCCGCGTTCGAGACCGTCGACGTGATCGCCTCGCCGACGATGCCGGTGCTCCCGTTCGAGCTGGGTGAGAGCCTCGATGACCCCCTACGGATGTACCTCGCCGACGCGAACACGACCCCGGTGAACCTCGCGAACCTGCCGGCGATCTCGGTGCCGGCGGGCGAGGCAGATGGGCTCCCGGTCGGACTCCAGCTCGTCGGTCCCGCCTTCGAGGAAGCGACCGTGATCCGCGCGGCCAGTGCGGTCGAGGGTGAATGAGTCTGACAGACGAGGAGCTGGACCGCCTCGCCGACGTGGTTCGGCTCCAGCCGACGAAGAACGCCGAACTCGAGGACGCCTGGGGCGTCGACGGCGGTAGCGCGGTCCACCGGTACCTCGAAGACCACCTGAAGGAGTACTACTACCGCGATGACGACAGCCTGATCCGCACGACGGCCGAGGCGAACGACCTCGTCGACGTCGAACCCGGGATCGAAGCGGACGCGGTCGCCCGGGGCGACGCGCCGGATCGAATCTCGGTTCCGCGGCTTGAAGCGCAGGTATTCGAGGTCGTTGCGGGCCCCGACGAGCGGTCACAGTCTGTGGTGAGTGTGCTCTCTGCGCTCCGTGAGGCGTTCGACGTCGACCCCGAAGCGGGGGCGGTTCGACGGGCGCTTCGACGCCTCGAGCGCAAGAACGTCGTCGAAGTCGAGTACCGAACGGTGCCGACGTTTCGGCTCGCCGTCGACCGAGACACGGTCGAGGTCGCCGTCGACGAGGAGACAACCGGCGAGTGAGAGCAGCCCCGGTACCGCCCGACGACCGGATCTCAAGGTTGAATGCCGACGAGCGGCTACACCTGTCATGACCGACCAACAGCTACGGAAGGAGGCTCACGACGTCGACGTCACCGTCTGGGTGGGTAAAGCCGGTATCGAGGCCGTCGTCGACGAACTCGCGGACCAGCTCGACGAGCGCCGACTCGTGAAAGTGAAGTTCCTGCGTGCCGCCCGCGGCGGCACGACTACCGACGAGCTGGCCGACACGCTCGCAGCAGACGCCGGCGCCGACCTGATCGAAACGCGCGGAAACACGGCTGTTTTTCACTGATCGCCGGCCGAGTCGGAGTCTGTCCGGTCACCAGCGTCACCGATAGTAACCGACTAGTGAGTCCGCCCGGTGTCTGGGTGCATGGACGTGGTCATCGTCGGTGCCGGTGAGGTCGGGACGAGCATCGCCGCCAGCCTCGCCGCGGACCACGAGGTCGTCGTGATCGACGTCGACGCAGACCGCGCAGAACAGCTCAAATACGAGCTCGACGTGCTCACCGTGGCGGGTGACGGCACGACCGCGGACGTACAGACGACCGCCGCGGTCGGCGATGCGGACATGCTCATCGCCTGTACCGACGACGATCGAACCAACCTCGTCACCTGCGGGACCGCAAAGACCCTCGGCGATGCGTTCACCATCGCGCGCGTCAAGAGCACTGAGTACCTCAGGACGTGGGAGGCCGCCGAACGGGCCTTTGGTGTCGATTTTATGGTGTGTACGGACCTCCAAGCCGCAGAGAACATCGTCCGGGTGATCGGCCTCCCGTCGGCGATCGACGTCGACCCATTTGCGAACGGGCTCGTCCAGATGGCCGAGTTCGAGATAGCCGACGAGAGCCCCGTCGCAGGCCAGACCGTCGCCGAGGCCGACCGGTTCGAGTCGCTGACGTTCGTCGGTATCTTCCGTGACGACGAGATGGTGCTCCCACGCGGTGACACCGTCATCTGTGCTGCGGACCGGGCGGTCGTGATCGGGAGTCCAGAGAGCGTTCACCTGTTCGCGACGGACGTTGCACCCGAGGCGACACCGGACCGGGCCGACGAGATCGTGATCGTCGGCGGCAGCGAGATCGGCTATCAGACCGCGCGGCTGCTCGAAGAACGAGAGTTTCGCCCGCGGCTCATCGAGCGAGACGGCGACCGGGCGCGGTCGCTCGCCGAGGACCTCCCGAACACGATCGTGATGGAACACGACGCGACGGACACGGAGTTCCTCGCGCGCGAGCACGTCGATGAGGCCGACATCGTCGTCACCGCGCTCAGCTCCGACGAGAAGAACCTCCTCGTCTCTGTGCTTGCGAAGCGGATGGGCGTCGAACGCGTGATCGCGGTCGTCGACAGCCCGGACTACGTGACGGTGTTCGAAGAGATTGGGATCGACATCGCGATCAATCCCCGAACGGTCACCGCAGAAGAGATAACCCGATTCACCTACGAGAGCATCGCCGAGAACATCGCTGTCCTTGAGAACGACCGCGCCGAAGTGCTCGAACTGGAGTTGACCGAAGGGTGTGGCCTCGTTGGGCAGCCGGTCGCCGACCTCGTGGAGTCGATCGACGTTCGATTCGTCATCGGCGCGATCACCCGCGGCGGCGAACTCGTGACCCCGCGAGGCGACACCGTGCTCCGCCCTGGCGATCACGTCGTGCTCCTCGTTGACACCGCAGGCGTGAGCGAGATCGCCTCACTGGCGTGAGATGGCGGATACACCGCGAATCCGTGTCGATTGGCGGGCGAGCGTGAGCCTCCTCGGTGATGTCCTCGCCGGCCTCGCGGTCCCGCTTTTGATTCCGGTCGTCGTCGCACTGTACTACGGCGAGTCGCTCGCACCGTTTCTCGTGACTATCGCCGTCACGCTCGCGCTCGGGGCGGCCTGCCGACGTCTAGCCGGGGCGGACGGAACGCTCGGCCCGCGAGAGGCGTTTCTCGCGGTGTCACTCGTCTGGCTCCTCGTTGCCGTCGTCGGGGCGATCCCCTTCGTCGTCGCCGGCGTCGGGACGGTAGCGCACCCGGTGAACGCCCTCTTCGAGTCGATGAGTGGGCTGACGACGACCGGGGCGACCGTCCTCGTCGACTTCGATGTCCACTCGCGGTCGGTGCTGATGTGGCGGCAGGTGATCCAGTGGCTCGGTGGGCTTGGCATCCTCGTGCTCGCGACCGCGGTGCTCTCTGAACTCGGCGTCGGCGGCGCCCAGCTGATGGAAACGGAGTCACAGACCCGCGACGTGGACAAGCTCACGCCGAAGATCTCAGAGACGGCACAGCTCATCTGGGGGCTCTATCTCGGACTCACGCTGCTCGCGGCCCTCACGTACCTCGTACTCGGGCTCACCGTCGACCCACAGATGGGACCGTATAACGCGGTTGCACATGCGTTCACCTCGGTCGCGACTGCCGGCTTCTCACCCGAGCCCCAGAGCGTCGGGGCGTTCCACCCGATCGTTCAGTGGGCAGTCGTCCCGTTCATGGTGGTGGGTTCGACGAGCTTCGTGTTGTTGTACCTCGCGCTCACCGGCGAACCGATGCGGCTGTTTCGAAACGAGGAGTTCCACTTCTACCTCGGCGTGATCGGGGCGCTCTCTGCGCTCGTCGCCGTCTCTATCACCCTTGACCCGTCGACGACGCTCGGTGCCGAGGCGACACTGCGACACGCGGTGTTCACCGTCGTCTCTATCGTAACCACGACGGGGTACGCAAGTATCGACTACGTTCAGTGGGCGCCTGCGGCGAAACACATGCTGTTCGCGGGCATGTTTGTCGGTGGAATGGTGGGGTCGACGACCTGTTCGATCAAGTCACTCCGGTGGCTGGTCGCGCTGAAGACGTTTCGGCGCGACCTGTACACCGCTATCCACCCGGACGCGGTCCGGCCGGTTCGGATCGCCGGTGAACCCGTTGATGAACGCACCATTCGTGACATCTACGCGTACCTCCTGGTGAGCATCGTGTTCGTCTTCGCGCTTACTGTCGTGATCGTCGTCGACGCCGAGCGCGCTGGGTCGCGCGTCTCGGAGTTCGAGGCGATGGGCGCCGCGGCGACGACGTTCCTCAACATCGGTCCCGCCTTCGGCGACGCCGGCCCGTACGGCACCTTCGCGACGTTTCCGATGACGACCCGCGGCGTGATGATCGTCCTCATGTGGATCGGTCGGATCGAGATCGTCCCCGTGCTTGTGTTGTTCACTAAGGCGTTCTGGACGTCGTGATCGGTCGACGACGGCCTCGGACCGCGCCAGCGCCGGCGCGAGCGCTGACGACCCGTATCGACGGCTACTTATTCCGGCCACGAACACGATATGCCAGTTCCTCACTCGGGGGTGACGACAATGACACGCACCATCGACAGCCGCGCGACACTCAGCTACGTCGGCAGCGTCGTCAAGTACCTCTCAGCAGCGATGATCGTGCCCCTCCTCACGGCGGTGATCTACGCCGAGGACGTCTGGGTGTTCGCGGCAGCGATGGCGGCGGGGATCGCCCTCGGCACCGCCCTCGAGCGAGTCGAGCCGGAGCCAGACCTGGGACCGCGCGAGGGGCTCGCGGTCGTCGCACTCGCCTGGCTCGCCGCGGCGGTGGTTGGTGCCGTGCCGTACGTACTTGCCGGCTACGGCGACGGCTCGGCGCTCGCTCACCCGGTGAACGCGCTGTTCGAGTCGATGAGCGGATTCACCACCACGGGGGCGACGGCGACCGCCGAACTCGGCGTGGCGAACCACTCGCACGCGGTGTTGCTTTGGCGACAGCTCACCCAGTGGCTCGGCGGGATGGGGATCATCGTTCTGATGATCGCGATCCTCCCGGAGCTCGCGGTCAACGGGGCCCAGCTCATGCGATCTGAGGCCCCCGGCCCAGAGCTGCAGAAGCTGACCCCACGCATCGCCGAGACCGCGCGGGTGTTGTGGGTGCTCTACGTCGGCGTCACGCTGCTCTTCGTCGTCCTGCTTTACACACTGCACCTCGCCGGGGTCGCCCCGAACATGACGGCGTACAACGCGCTGGCACACGGGTTCTCGACGCTGCCGACGGGCGGTTTCTCGCCGGAGGCCGACAGCATCGCCGCCTTCTCGCCGGTCGTCCAGTGGGCGTTCGTCCCGTTCATGATCCTCGCCGGGGTGAACTTTGCGCTGTTCTGGTACGTCTTCCGTGACGAGGCTGAAGCGCTGGTCGAAAACACAGAGTTTCGCGTCTACCTTGGCGCGGTCACCGTCATGAGTGCTGTCCTCGTCGTCACCCTGTACCGGGGTGGCGCGCCACCAACCGAACTCGGTGGGGTCACCGAAGGCGTCGCTGAAGGTGCTCTCAGACAGGGAGTGTTCCAGATCGCCTCGCTGCTCAACTCGACGGGATTCGCCACCGCGGACTTCGCACAGTGGGAGACCCACACCCAGTTCCTACTGCTGTTCGCGATGTTCATCGGCGGCTCTGCGGGCTCGACCGGCGGTGGGATCAAGGTGATACGGTGGCTCATCCTGTTCAAGACCCTTCGTCGAGAGCTGTACACGACTGCGAACCCCGACGTGGTGCGACCGGTCCGGCTCGGCGGATCGGTTGTCGACGAAGACGTCGTCCGCGGCATCCTCACGTTCACGCTGTTGTACCTGTTGTTGTTCGCGCTCGCGGCCGTGTTCATCGAGCTCGACACAGCACGGGCCGGCACACCTCTTTCAGGAACCGAAGCGGCCGCCGCGTCGCTCGCGACGATCGGCAACATCGGCCCCGGGCTCGGTCCGCTCGGCCCGTTTGGAACCTACGAGTTTCTGCCGAACACGACGAAGCTTCTGATGGTATTTTTGATGTGGATCGGACGGCTGGAGATTGTGCCCGTATTAGCGTTGTTCGTTGCCGGGCTCGATGAGTGATCGGGGGTGATTGGCATCCGATGATGGCCGGTTCACGTAAAGGATCGCTCGAAACTCCGGACGCCAGCGTCGGTACCGACGATGACCAGTTTGTCGCCGGGTTCGACCGTCGTATGCGGACCCACGTCGGTGACGACCGCGTCGTCGCGTTCGACTGCCATCACGGTGCACCCGGTTTCCGCCCGCACGTTCGCATCTAAGAGCGTTCGCCCGACGAGCCCGGGGGCCTCAAGCCGGACGACCTCGATCTGCTGGTCGACCGAGAGGACGTCTCGGCCCTCGATGAGCCGGCCTGCAGACATTCGACCGGTGACGGTCCCGAGCGAGAGGACGTAGTCGGCGCCGGCTCGGTACGTCTTCGAGACGTTTCCGTCGTCGTCAACGCGGGCGACGATCTCTGTGTCTGGTGCCGCCTCGCGGGCGACGAGCGTGGCAAACTCGGTCGCCGTGTCGTCGGGGAGCGCCAACACGAGCGTCTCGGCATCTTCGACGCCTGCAGCCGCGAGCGTTTCCGGGTCGGTGGCGTCGCCAACGACGTCCACTGGGGGGACGTCTCGTCTGTCGACGATTGTGTGTGGAATGTTAGCGGCTGAGAGCTCCTCGGCGACCGTCTGTCCGACCTGACCGTAGCCGGCGATCACGGTCTCTCCCGCTTCGAACTGTCGGACTGACGACTGGGTGAGTTCGACGAGTCGCGCGAGCTGGTCTGGGTGACCGGAGACGAGAAGCACCGTTCCCCTAGCCAACTCTCGTTCCGGGTCCGGTGACGCGTCGAACTCGCCGTCGAACCACGCTCCGACGACGGTGACGCCCGTCCGCTCACGAATCTCGCTGTCAGCGAGCGTCGACCCGGCGAGGTCGCCGCCGTGACGCACGGACACCTCCGCGAGCTGGAGCTGGTTTCCGTACGTCACCGCCTCGTCGAGTTTCGTCCGGAGCGCTGTTGTCACCTTCGCGGCGAGGCCCCGCCCGAGAAGCGTCCGTGGAGAGAGCACGTGGTCGGCCCCCGCGAGCGCGTGGTAGCGCTCGAGGTCGGGATCGTCGACGACGCTCACGACCGGGATCGCTTCGGCGATCTCCTTTGCGGCGAGGACGATGCTCGCGTCCACCTGGTCGGAGACGTCCGCGAGCACGGCGCGCGCGTCGGGAACCCCTGCCGCTCGGA
>Ga0209965_1000123_pt1 | contig 26377 bp, 29 predicted proteins | sample SalPon2_B_H2O_MG_FD_185707 | JGI IMG/M metagenome (GOLD analysis project Ga0209965, IMG submission 185707) | Salt pond water microbial communities from South San Francisco under conditions of wetland restoration - Salt Pond MetaG R2_B_H2O_MG... | ecosystem: Environmental > Aquatic > Non-marine...
CACAGGACCAACAGGACAAATAGGTGCGACAGGTCTTACTGGTGCCACGGGTTCACAAGGTGCTACAGGTGCACAAGGTGCTACCGGGCTGGGTGCCACAGGCTTAACAGGCCCAACGGGTGCCACAGGACCTGCTGGTGCGACAGGTGCGGGATCAACTGGTGCCACAGGGCCAATAGGTGCCACGGGTGTGGTTGGGTCAACAGGCTCCACTGGCCCGGTTGGTGCGACAGGAATTCAGGGTGACCCCGGCGGTGCCACGGGTGCTACAGGTGCCACTGGCGTTGGGGCAACAGGTGCTACAGGGCCACTTGGCTTAACCGGTGCCACAGGACCGCAAGGTGATCCGGGCGGTGCTACTGGTGCAACAGGACCAACTGGACAAACTGGACCAACAGGTGCCACTGGTTTAGGTGCCACAGGTGCGACAGGGCCAATTGGGCCGCAAGGGAACCCGGGTGGTGCCACTGGTTCTACAGGTGCCACTGGTGCTACAGGGCCGCAAGGTATACCGGGAGAGTTTGCTGCAGTAGGTGCTACAGGCTCCACGGGTGCAACAGGTGTTGCTGGACCACAGGGCTCAATAGGTCCACAGGGTGCATCAGGACCGCAAGGTGCAACAGGACCAACCGGCTCTCAGGGTCCAACAGGTGCCACAGGGCCAATAGGACCAGAGGGTGCAGACGGAACAAATGGTGCTACCGGCTCCACGGGTGCCACGGGACCTGTCGGTGCAACAGGTGCTGGCAGTGAAATACCAGTTGAAGATACTAGCACAAATTCAAACTTCTTTGTTCCATTCTTAATCAATTCAACCGGAACTGTTGAAACTGCATTTGTTGATAGCCCGGGATTTACATTTAATCCAGCATCATCAACGCTCAGTGCAACATTCTTTTCTGGAACAGCCACAACTGCACAATATGCTGACTTAGCCGAAAATTATCTATCAGACAGTGAATATGCAAATGGAACAATTGTTTCTTTTGGTGGTGATTATGAAATCACAATGTCGCAAGAAGATTCTGATAAAGCAGTGGCAGGTGTTATTTCAACAAACCCAGCGTATTTGATGAATACTGATTTAGAATCTGACGATGTCAATTATTCGTTGCCTGTTGCACTACAAGGCCGAGTTCCTTGTTTGGTAACTGGAACTGTTGTCAAAGGGTCAATACTTGTATCAGCAGGAAATGGTTATGCAAGAGCAGAAGAGAATCCTCAACCCGGAACAATAATTGGCAAGTCTTTAGAAAATTTCCAAGGTGATAGTGGAATAATTGAGATTGCAGTCGGGAGAACATAATGTCCGGGTCAATTGAGTGGGTAACACCCGTTGGTTCTTTGGGAGTAATTCCCGAAGATGTTGAATATACTAAGGTATTACAAACAACTGCAGAAACTGCTGTTTCCTATTCACTAATATCTGGCAATTTACCAGCAGGATTACTATTCAATTCTAATGGTGAGATTTTCGGTACGCCAAATTTAGTTTCAAAAAATGTCACTTCTACATTTGTCATTAGAGCAACTGATGAATTAGGAGACATTGCTGACCGCACATTTAGTTTGACCATTCAAGGCCAAGACGAACCAGAATTTATAACACCTGCTGGCAGAATAGGAACATTTTATGACGGTAGCAGGGTCAATATTGAAGTAGAATATACAGACAGAGACCCAGCAGAAACACTAACTGTTGAACTACTAACCGGAGTGCTACCACCGGGACTAACTTTAGATTCTACAGGAAAGATAACAGGATTTATACAACCATTACGTCGCCCGTCACAGCAAGCGGGGTATGATATTACTGCGTTTGACGAATTTGATTTTGATTTTGATAATAATAGTATTTCAAAAAACTATGAATTTACATTAGAATTGTCTGATGGCAAACAATCTGATATAAGAACCTATGAGATATTTGTATATGCAATTGATGCTATGTCAGCAGACAATACAAATATCACTGGTGATAACACATTTATAACCGCTGATGTTATTCCAGAAAGACCCCCAGTACTAACGACAGTTGATACTGATTTGGGGACGGTTCGGGCTGATAATTATTATGCTTTTAAATTTGACGCAATAGATTTTGATGGTGACCCAATAGAGTTTATATTAGATGGAACAATACCCGCTGGGTTAGAACTTGATGCATCAACTGGTTGGCTTTATGGATATTTGCCTAACCAAGGTGCAGTTGAACGCAATTTTTCTTTTGATATAAGCGTTGTCAAAGCAAACTCAGTTTTTTATGAAATTATCCTTGATGATGATATCGTAGTAAATGTGCAAAGTGGATACTTTGTTTCCCAAGATGGTGTTTCAGGAGAAATTCCGGCAGGAATAGTTACCAGTTCTCCCCAAGCGAATACCGTTATAGTACAAAGAACATCAACAACTGATTTTGTAGTCGGACAACAATTAAAAATTAGAAAAGCAACGGGTGAGCCAATATTAGATAGTGCTGCAATTTTATCTTCAGAAAAATATTTTGTCACACCAAGAGTATATAATGGTGTAGAGTGGGTTGATGCTGAACCAAGTACATTTACGCTTAAAGTTATTGGTGAAATTGAAAAATTTGTTACTTGGCTATCTCCATCTCAGTTGGGAACGGTTGAATCTGGTGAAATAAGTGAATTAGCAACAATTGCTCAGTCATCATATTCTGAACCACTTTTTTATCGCCTAAATCAAGGAAGTTTGCCACCGGGTACAACGCTGCTTTCAACTGGCGAGATTGCTGGTTTCTTTAATGGCGTTGGTTCTGTAATAGACCCAGATTCCTCTTTAATAAAAGATTATGCTTTTACCGTAGAGGTGTTCACACAAGATGGTTTTGTATCAACCTTAAAAGACTTTGTTATCTCAGTAGATTACTCAGATGCAATACCACAACGCTCAATATACATAAAAGCATTACCTCCTCGTAATGATAGAGACTTAATAGATACTTTGCTTTCAAATAGAGACATAATTCCGCCAGATTCTGTTTATCGTAGAAACGATCCAAATTTTGGTGTTGCAGATTCTATAATTTATCAACACGCATTTGGATTAGAGCCAAAAACTTTGAATGATTATGTCGCTGCATTGACAAAAAATCACTTTAATAAGCAAATAATATTAGGACCAATTAAAACAGCAAGAGCACTCAACGATGACGGCTCAGTTCGTTATGAAGTAATTTACAGCGAGATTGAAGACCCTGCGTTGAATATAAACGGAGAAAGTGTGCCAAATGAAATTACATGGCCAAATACACTCGCCCTGCGTGATGGCACTACCACGGACAGCCTTAATCCAAATAGTCTAATCAATATGCGTAGGCAATTATTTGATTCTGTAGGAATAAGAGAATTTACACTTCCAGATTGGATGACCAGCAAGCAAGAAAATGGTCGCCCACTTGGTTTTGTTCCAGCGTGGGTTATGGCATATGTAAAACCCGGCGAGGGAGAAAAATTGGCTTATCGTGTGCGGGAATTTATTGGTCGTGACCTTAACAAAGTTGATTTTCAAATTGAAAGATATGTATTAGATGGAACTAACACGCAATTTTGGAATGCAGAATTACAAGAATGGAATGAAGTTGATAGCGTTGATGATGTTTCTTATATAGACGATGATCGACTAGATAAGTATCTGTTATTCCCAGACCAAACAATATTAGGGTAAAACGATGAAACAAAATAAAATTCTAAAAGAAATGTACAAAGCCAATTTGAATAAGGATGAATCAAAGTTGCAAGAATTGCGTACAAAAGAATTAGCAAAAATCTTAGAAAAAAAGAAAGAAGGTAAAACAACATTTTGCTCTAAATGGTTAGTCACTGACGAACGATAAGACAATATTAAGGTAACAAAATGGCAAGCAATATTAACGAAACAAATATAAATGGTAATTATCCTGTTGCAGGGCAAGACAACAACAGTCAAGGATTTCGTGACAATTTTTCTAGTATAAGAAATAATCTTTCTATTGCTGGCGAAGAAATTACTGACCTTCAATCAAAGGTTGTGCTAAAAAGTGCATTAACTGGTGAAGAATTAGATAACGACCTTGGTGGTTCTGTCATTAAAAATGCTGAACTTCGTGGTTCAAGAGAAACTGTTGTGCCACTAGGAACAACATCTGGTACAGTTAATATAGATTATGCAAATGGGTCTTTCTTTACTTTATCAAGTTCTGGCAATATTACTTTAGAATTTGATAATTTTCCTTCTGGTGATGCATTTTGTTCTGTTGTAACACAAATAACTATTACAGACACTGCACATACTGTGTCACTCCCATCTGCAGTTGGCACTGGGGCAACAGAAAAATCAACAGAGTATATAATTGGTTTAGATTCAAGTAATATTATATCTTTCACGACAACAGGAACTTATGTTTTTGAATTTACCACCACAGATGGTGGGTCTTCCATCTTTATTAATGATTTAATAAGAAGTAATATTGAAATTGATATTGACAATGTAGTTGGAAATTTAGCCGCATTGTCAGATGTAGAAATTTCAAATGTCACAGGAAACAATTTTTTAGTATATAATTCTGCAAATTCCAAGTGGGAAAATTCTGCTCTGTCTATTAATAATATATCAGAAATAGAAATATCAGGACTACAAAACAATGATTTCTTGGTATATAATTCTGCAAATTCCCAGTGGGAAAATAATTCTATAGAATTAAATAATTTATCAGATATTACAACGACTTCTCTAACAACAGGAGATTTCTTGCGTTATGAAAATGACAAATGGGTTAATGTTTCTGATGAATTCATTTACCCAGCAGAAAATTTTACTGTTACAGTTGCCGATGATGGTAGTGATTTTCAAGAAGTTTTTTATATAGATGGTACAGCAATAAAAGACTTTTTAGGAAACGGTTTAAATTTAACTTTCGAACAAAATAAACGATATCGGTTTGATGTATCTGATCCAAGCAATGAAGATGCACCTTTAAGATTTTCAACCGAACCAGACACTATTGTAGAACCGGAGAATGGTGGATTAAGCACAGTACAAGCATATAATAACAATGTTATTATTTCAGGGAATGCAGGGACTGCGGGTGCTTATGTTGAAATTTTAATTACGGACGAAACGCCGTCTCCATTATACTTTTATGGTTTAGAAGTAGGTGTTTTAGATACATCGAAAATTGGTGGTGAGTTACCAATATACACTGGCGACATTGAATATTATTACGGACATGACAAAGTATCTTCTAATAGCAATATTAGTCTAAATTCTTCAGTAACATTAATAACAACCTCTGATGATTTATCATTAACGCTTAATCAAGGTGCCGAAGGGCAAAGAAAAACAATTGCATATGCAAATTCATCCGTTGGAAACACCGCCATTGCTGTTAACAACTCAATATGGGGTGGGAACTTATCGATTGCTAATGTTGGATCAACCGTCACACTTCAATATGTCGACTCTAATTGGTACGTTGTAAGCAGCAATGATATCACAATTACTTAAAATACATTGACAAAGTATTCTATATTGTATATAATTCATAATATAGGAGAAATAGATGCAACACCCATTCATCGGAAAACTTGACGAATTAAGCACACAAGAACTTTCTGAAAAAATAAATGAATTATATAAAAAACTTCGTGTAGCCACAATAAGTGGAAATGGACACCTTGCAAATCAAGTTAGAATGGCTATTGAATCCTACGAAACCAAATACCAAGAACGCCTCCGAGAAGAACTCGGTGGCGATGACAATTACCAAACCAATGTTGATATTTCATGAATGTAAGAATTAATTCTGACTTTACCATATTCGCAAATACTTTTTTAAACCATCAACTGCAAGCAAACCGTTATAATATCACAGTCGCATTTGTAACAAACAGTGAAAAACCAGACCATTATACTGTTGCTATGGATAGAGCGGTATATTTTATCCAATCAGTTTGTGATAACGCAATATTTGCTGATGAGCCGGGCATTGAAGCCTACCCTGAACTTGATAATATGGGTTGTGATGTTATCGTTCTTCCTGAAGAACCCAGTGATCAAATTATTGGCTTAATGCTTTTTTGTAAACTCAATGCCATTATGGAAGGAAAAATTCAAGTTACTGATGTTTCTGTTAAAAGTCATGTAGGTGGAAACTATGAATACTTACACAATGAACAAGAGTTAATAGGACCATTTGAAGAGCAGGGTTGGTGGCATGAACGAACCGGCACCATTCGTGATGTTTCTACCATGTCAGATGACAATCTAGAAATTTATCTTGAAACCCTACCACAGTGGGATGTGCTTGGTCTTGAATGGGATCAGTTTAACCCCGATGAGGCTGCTAGCGAAAAATCAAAATCATCAACACGAGAAAAAACTACTAGTGAAGATGGTGAAGTTGTTTTTGTTGATTTTGGTAATAAACCAAATAAACCCGTAGAATAAAATGCACAAAGACTCATATGGGCAACTAATCTTTGCAGAAAAAGATTTATGTAATTTATTAATGCAAGGTGAAAGTCTTGAAAACTTTGCCAGTATGTTAGTAGATGATTCAATTGAACCAGAAAGAGTGTCACAATTTTTAAATAATTCGGTCGATCTTGTTCAGTATGAAGAGCCTAACAAGAGTATTGAAGAATTTGACCAGAGCCTTCAACAGAACTGGCATATGCCACAAGAGTATAAAGATTTAGATATTGCAGAGTATGTATTATCATTATGCGATACTCAAGCAGAATTACAACGCTGTGGTCACGAACTTCTACTATACCAAGAAAAAAATCTATTTGGCTTGTTATGCTATCTTAAATATCTCGTCGATGTTATGAGAGACAATGACATTATATGGGGTGTTGGTCGTGGTTCAAGCGTTGCCAGTTATGTCCTATACAAATTGGGCGTTCATAGCATAGACAGTATGTACTATGATTTAGAACCAGAAGAATTTTTGCGTTAAATACACACATATTAGGAGAATAATATGGGAAATAAAATTTATCATTCTGCGAATAATCGCACAATCGATATGGACACACTTCGTCTTAAGAATGAAGAAGTTCGTGCAGTTGGCAATATGAATGTCAATGCAAGAGGTGATCGACTTGATAGTAATAACAAGACTGTTGATAGCCGAAACCGCCGAGTAGGCCGTCAATACAAAAAGCAAACTAATGTTGTAGATCAACCAGTGGCTGACAACCTCGAAGATGCTAAAAATAAAATTCAACAGGTTGAAAATGTAGCAGAAAATGCAAACACAGAATTTGAACTACATGATGCATACAATGATGATAGGTTAGAAACAACTTATGATCTAGAAGACACTGTTGAACAAATAACCGAAACACCTCAAAAAAACCCAGATGATGAACCACAAGGTCTTGCCGCTGCAATTGCTCGCTCAAGAGAAGTTAAGCAAGAAGAAATTGTACCACCAAGAAAAGCAGCACAACAAAAACCGGGAGTTAAAAAGATTTAATGGCTGAAGAAATTCAAACAACACAGACCACATATTTTGCAATTGACGTTGGAAATATTACAGCAATTAAAGACTGGATAATCGTAAGCGATATGCAGTTTGATGAAAGACAAAGTGCCGGTGGTATTGTATTACTAAATGACAACGGCACAGATGAAGGAATTCGTGCACGATGGGGCTACGTTAGAACAGTTGGTCCTGAACAGGAAGATGTTAGTGTTGGACAGTGGGTTCTAGTAGATCATGGTCGTTGGACCCGTGGTGTTGAAATTAAAGATGACACTGGCGAAGAGATGGTGATACGACGCGTAGATCCCAAAGACGTTATGATGGTATCAGATGAAGAACCAACTGATAGTGTCACTTTTCGCGTATAAATTATAGACTTTATACTTTTAAAACTTCAACAGTATGTCAGAAAATAATTCAAATGACATCGTGAATAATCCGATGTCACTTCCATATGGTAGTAATGTGGGTGCACCTGCTATTACCATTCCAGATAACCTAGGATTTAGAGCCAGACATAATACAGCTAATCATCATTTAAATCAGCGATTAGAAGAAATTAAACGAGAGTATGACGAACTTTTGCAACTTGCAGAAGATACTCAACTTTGTTACACTGCTAGGTACAGCTTTATTCCTATTGTAGGGAAAACCTATCATCTTTACTGGTCTGGAAGCGATTATTTTTTAAGCCTTATAAGACCAGAAGATTGGAACTCATTCACGTTCGTTGGGTCATTTACTTACGAAACAAACGATATCTGGAAAAGACAAGAATGAAAAATTTGTGGACAGAAAACTACCGGCCCAATACTATAAATGACTATGTTTTCCGCGATGAAAGCCAAAAAAGTCAAGTAAAAAGTTGGATTGATTCTGGTTCAATCCCGCACTTACTTTTTTCGGGGTCACCCGGTGTTGGAAAAACAACAATAGCAAAAGTTCTTATTAATGAACTTGAAATTGACGAATTTGATTTATTAGAAATTAATGCCAGTCGTGAAAATTCGGTAGAGACTATTAGAGAAAAGATTATTTCATTTGTAGAAACAATGCCGTTTGGTGACTTTAAAATCGTGCTTTTAGATGAAGCAGATTATATGTCACCCAATGGACAGGCAGCCTTGCGTGGAGCAATGGAAACATATCATGCATCTGCTCGTTTCATCTTGACATGTAACTACCCAAATAAAATTATTCCGGCATTACATAGTCGTTGTCAGGGCTTTCACATTGACCGAATCGATATTACAGAGTTTACAGCAAGGGTAGCGACTATACTTGTAGAAGAGAAGGTTGAATTTGATTTAGACACCTTAGATACCTATGTAAAAGCAACTTATCCTGATCTGCGAAAATGCCTAAACATTTGCCAAATGAATAGCACAAGCGGGTCATTATCCTTACCTTCCGGCGATGAGGGGAATAGTCAAGATTATCGATTATCTGTTGTAGAATTGTTCAAGGAAGGAAAAATTCTTGAAGCCAGAAGTCTATTATGTAATAGTGTTCGACCCGATGAGATAGATGATATATTTCGATGGATGTATGACAACCTAGACCTTTGGACAACAGAACAAGAAAAACAAGATAAAGCGATTCTAATTATCAGAGATGGCCTAGTAAATCATACTTTGGTAGCAGACCCAGAAATTAACCTATCAGCAACCTTATGTGAATTAACAAGTTTATGAGATATCTTATTGTAACTTATATAAAAAAACCCAACGGAGAAGTGGATGAATCTGTTGAGGTAGATTCTAAATATCGAAGCCGTCATAAAACAACAGCAAATGTTGTGCTAGATTTTGAAAAAAACGAAATCTTAAAGTGCCGCATGGATGGTCACGCAGGTTCGCGAGACTGGAAACGTGTCCGAGATTACTACCACAAATATTATCAAAATGTGATAGAAGATCTCGAACAACGTAACGTCAACTATTCTGAATAAAGATTGAGAATAGTATCTATGATTGGGTGTCTTTGTATATCAGAACCCTGAAGTCTATTGACACCAATTCCATTACATTTTTGATTTTCTAGTCGAGAACAAAGGTCAAGCAATCCGTTTTTAGAACCAAATCGATCTGCTTGCTCGATATCACCTGTAACAACAATTCGAGAATGCTCACCAATTCTTGTTAGCAACATTTTGCATTGCTCAGGTGTGGCATTCTGCATTTCATCTGCAACAATCCAAGAATCTTTAAAAGTTCTTCCTCGCATGAATGCTAATGGTGCTATCTCAATGGTCTCATTTTCAATCATTTGTACCACTTCTTTAGCAGAGTAAAATTCTTTCATTACATCTAAAAGTGGACGTGTCCATGGTTCCATTTTTGATGTTAAGTCTCCGGGCAAAAACCCATGTTGTTCACCTTCAACACCTACTGCGGGTCTTGTAAGTACGATTCTTTGACAGCGACCCTCTCTAAAATTCTTAAGTGCTGCTAACATAGCCAAATATGTTTTTCCAGTTCCGGCTGGACCAACAGCAACTGTTATTGATTGAGATGTGTCTGTTAAATCTAGAACTAGTTTTTCTTGACCTAATGATTTGGGTACAAGTTCTATGTGGCGGGGGCGGTTTTTATAATTTTGGTTAAAGTCTATAGTGTTCGATGAATCATTATAATTGGTTTTGCGTTGTGTGGAATTTTTTGCTTTGCCCAAGTTGTTTCCTCCTATAAGAATGACCGGGGTCAATTGTATTTAGAAACATCAATAGTAATAAGAATAGCCTGTTAATTTTTATGTCAATGCAGATAAATATCTCACCGTTCGGCAAACAACTCTTATAGTTTATGTTTCAGTATAGATAAATATCTTTATGAGTACAGAAATTTTTGCTGGCCCCACAGACTACTGGCGAATTGCAGAAAATAATCGCAATTTGTATATGAGTCAAGGTGCCCTACTAACCCTTCTCGATTTTGAGCGTGTTCTTGATGATATGGATATCTATGCATTTCGCCATTGGGAATTGGGTGAATTAATCAAAGGTCCTGAAATTGAAAGATATCGGGTTACTTGTGTCTTTATGTGGCCTGAAAAGAAGATGCCCGACCCACGGGCTGGAAAGCGTCTAATCCCATATGATTGCGAAGTCAATTTTAAGAAAACTACGATTAGAATTCCTGTAAAAGTTGATGAACCGGGTGATTATAGACCCGGAACACGCAAACCAAAACTAATTGATGAAACAATATGGCTTGTTGAAATCTCTATGCCAAGAGAATTAATGAGTGATATACGAACAGGAAGTATTGAGCTTGCTGACCAAACAATCGATTTAGAAGAACTAGATTCCGCATACGAAGAGGATCTAGACCAACAAGAGTATAATGATACTATTGATGATGAGCTAGAGGCATCAGAGGAACAAAATGAAACTTAATGAAGGATTGGGATACCAAGATCTCAAAAAAATGGTAAAACCCGAAATTCACATAGATGAATTTGCTAGCAAAATGGGAGATGATGACAAGATATCTGTTGTTAGTTTTCTAGTTAAGTCACAAGCTGCCGCTGACGATCTGGTTAATTGGTTTGAATCTGGTTATGACTTTGTTATGGATGCTGATAAAAGTCCCGGCGAAATAAAACATAGTCGCTATGTCGTCTACGTTGAAATGCAAAGAAGAACAAACTTACCAGAAAAAATAGAAGAAATGCTTGATGATTTACAAACACTAACAGAATTTAAACCCGAAGATTGGACTGTGGTTTATGGTAAAAGAGAAATGCCTTTTAGTGTTGAAAATATCGAAGGCGTGGTTCCACTAAGTCCTAAAGAATATAGAGAAACAACCGAAACCGATTTAAATACAATGAGAGAAGCTGCTGGATTGGCCACTGTGTCAATTTACGATAAAACTCAAGACACAACTGATATGCAAGAGCAAGCTGGAATAATATAAGGAATTAACAAATGAAATTATCAGAAAATTTTTCACTAAGTGAATACACAAAAAGTCAAACTGCATCACGTAAAGGTATTGATAATACTCCGGGTGATGAACATTTAGAATCAGCAAAAGCCCTATTTGAAAATGTAGCACAAAAAGTGCGAGACCACTTTGGACCTACAATTATTACATCTGGATACCGTTCCCCTGCACTAAACGAAGCAATTGGTGGTTCTGCCACATCACAGCACTCTAAGGGTGAAGCTGTTGACTTAGAGGTTCTTGGTGTAGCTACGGCTGAGGTTGCACAGTGGATTTCAGACAATCTTGACTACGACCAATTAATTTTAGAGTTTTTTGTGCCGGGAGAGACAAACTCTGGGTGGATTCACGTTTCATACAAAGCTGATGGTTCTAATAGAAATCAAGACCTAACTGCGTCCAAGGTAAATGGCCAAACACAATATGCACATGGACTAAATTACTGATATGGGTTTAAAAGTCACAGCGGTTTTGGGGGCTGTTATGCTCGCGATGGCCGCTGGATTTTATTGGTATTATCAGGATTCGCAAGCAAGAATTCAAACGCTTACTGAAAATGCAGCTAAGCTAGAAACTGCTGTTGACATGAATGAACAAACCATTGATATTCTTAAAAAAGATTATGAAAAAACCAGACAAGAATTACGCAGAGTTAATGAAGAGTTTTCGAACATCCGCAGACAAAATAGTGTTCTAGCAGAAAAGCTTGAAAGGCATGATCTAGGAGTGTTGGGCAATGCGAAGCCGGGTTTAGTAGAAAGAATAATAGATTCTGCTACAAGTAAAACCAATCGTTGCTTTGAAATTCTTTCAGGAGCAGAACTAACAGAGGAGGAACGTAATGCCGACACAGCAGAACAAGCAAATTCTGAATGTCCTTGGTTGTTTGAGTCTCGCACTACTGATTAGTGGCTGTTCGCTATTAACACCTCAACCAAAATCAGTAGAAATATCTACACAACCTGTAAATAAACCAGAACTTGAGCTTCCAGAAACAGACGAAATACGGTTAAGGGCGGTTGATTGGACCCTTGTTACGCCTGAAAATGTAGAAGAAGTATTTTCTGAAGCAGAAAAATCAGGCCGCCCTGTTGTATTTTTTGCACTTACAGATAAAGGTTATGAAAATCTAGGATTAAATATATCTGATATTAGGGCTCTTATACAACAACAGCAAACTATCATTGCTGCATATGAAAATTATTATAAAGAATCACAAGAAGCACTAGGTGGTGCGGTGAAAAAACAAGAAAATTAATTCTTTACGGATTGCTACTCTTTTGTTATAATTAACATTGTGAAAGATTACTATTCTGTGCTTGGCATTGACCGTTCAGCGTCAGATGCCGACATTAAATCATCTTATAGAAAATTAGCCAGAAAATATCATCCAGACCGTGGTGGTGATACTGCGAAGTTTCAAGATATTCAAGAAGCCTATTCAATCTTGGGCGATCCAGAGAAACGCCGCCAATATGATAATCCACACCAAGCGGGTGTGCACTATGGGGATTTTGGTGACATGAACCCTCAAGACATATTTGATATGTTTGGGGTACATGTACATCGTCGAGGAAACGCTAGAAGAAAATCTTCGGTCACGATGACACTATGGATTACCTTAGAAGATGTGGCACGACAAGATAAAAAAATAATTTCTGTAAATAATGGTAAGCGTAATGAGCACGTTGAAATTGATATTCCTCCTGCCATTGACGATGGTTCCTCTGTCCGATATCCAAAGTTAATTAATAATGAAAGAGATTTAATTGTTCAGTTTAGAATAAAACCAGATAGTAAATGGACAAGAGACAATTTAGACTTAATTGTTGATTCAAGCATCAACATCTGGGATTTAATTTTGGGAACAACTATTGTTGTCAATACAATACACGGTTCTCAAATAAAATTAACAATACCAGCAGGTACTCAGCCTCATACCGCTATGCGTGTTAGTAAGCATGGTCTTGAAGATAGAAATAAGAAAAAAGGCGATATGTATGTGAGAATTAATGCTTATATTCCCAGAGATATACCAGATTCATTACGCGGCATAATTCAAGATCACCGAGACCAAAACGGCTAAATATTTTTAGCCTCAACCAACATAACCAAGAAAGTAGATAAAAATGCAAAATAATCAAGAAATAGAACAAATTATTGAAAAAGCCACAAAAATTGCTACCGAAAAAAACCATGAATATGTTCTATTGGAACATCTATTATTGGCACTGATAAGACATTTACCATTTAGAAATGTCATGGACAAATTCGGTGTAGATTCTGGGACGATGGAAGTCGATGTTGAAGCATATGTTGATAGCCAACTTGGCATAACTGTGACTTCAAAAACAACATTCGAACCCGTAAAAACACATGCACTGGAAAGAGTTTTCAACCGTGCTCTTACTCAAGTACTTTTTACTGGCCGTAGAAAGGTCACTACCGCTGATCTTTACCTAGCGGTTATGTCAGAAACAAACAGCCACGCACAATATTTCTTACTCAAGTATGGTATTGCAAAAGAAGAGTTTGTCGAATTTTGGCAGACTCACTATCGTAGAGAAGACTTTAAGCTTAACCAAGACCAAGCCGATGAGATACTTGCTGAACATTGCACGAACCTCACCGAGATGGCATCTAATGACCAAATTGAGCCAATGATTGGCAGAAATGCCGAGCTTGAAGAAATGGTTGAAGTTTTGGCCCGCAAGTTTAAGAGCAATGTTTTAATGGTTGGTGATGCTGGTGTTGGCAAGACAGCAATAGTTGATGGATTAGCACAGCGTATCGTTGACGAAGAAGTCCCGCGTTTCCTAAAAGAACATACAGTATGGAGTCTTGAGGTTGGAAGCTTACTAGCAGGTTGCAAACATCGAGGCGAATTTGAGGAAAAACTAAAGAATATTATCTCCGCACTTGAAGCAAGAAAGACTGCAATTCTGTTTATTGATGAAGCACACACAATGAAAGGTGCTGGTGCTGGCAGTTCTAGTAGTTTGGACTTTGCTAATATGCTAAAACCTGCTATCACCCGTGGAGCATTCAAAGTTATTGCTTCCACTACATGGGAAGAATTTTACGATAGTTTTGAAAAAGATAGGGCTTTGATGCGGCGTTTCCATCGTGTATCAATTGACGAACCCAATGATGAAACTACCAAGAAAATATTAGTGGGATTAAGTCCTAGACTAGAATATTTCCACGATGTTGAGATAGAAACAGATGCAATTGAGTCTGCAGTTCAACTTAGTGCACGTTATATCCACGATAGAAAGAATCCAGATAAGAGCATTGACTTGATCGACGGTGCTTGTGCTAGAGAACGTGCGAAAGACAATAAAGAATATAAAATCACACAAGAAGACATTGAAAATCAATTGTCAAAGGCTGCTGGCATACCTGTTGACCATCTAAAAGAACAGCACAATGAAAAAATAAGAAATCTTGAAAGTACTATTAAGACAAAACTCTATGGCCAAGATGAAGCGGTTGATACAGTTTTAGAAAGAATTTATGTCAACTTTGCTGGGCTGGGCTCGCCAACACGCCCAATTGCTAGTTTTGTGTTCTTGGGTCCAACTGGAACTGGTAAAACAGAGTTAGCACGTCTGCTATCTGATAATCTGGATATGCCGCTTCTAAAATATGATATGAGTGAGTATCAAGAGAAACATACAGTATCTGGACTAATCGGTGCACCGCCCGGCTACGTAGGCTTTGAAGATAGTAATTTAGGTGGTGGTCGCTTAATTTCTGATGTTAGTAAAAATCCTTATTCTATTTTACTATTTGATGAGATTGAAAAGGCTCATCCAGATGTCAGCAATATATTCCTACAGATGATGGATGAAGGTAAAATCACTGGTTCAAATGGAAAGCAAGTTGATGTCAGAAATTGTATTGTGATTATGACTTCAAACTTAGGTTCTACTGAAAACGAGAAAAATAATATCGGATTTGGCAAGTCGTTAGAACGTAGTGGTGAAGAAGATAAAGCAATGCGAGAGTTCTTTAAACCTGAACTTAGAAATCGCATTGATGCTACATGTAAGTTTGTCAAACTTGATACACTATCAGTTAAAAAGATTGTTATTAAATTTGTTGACGACCTCAAACAATCTCTTGCTGAAAAGAAAATCAAGTTTAATATGTCAGAAGCAGTTGTTGATTTGTTAGTTGATGAAGGCTATGACTCCAAAATGGGTGCACGGCCATTATCTAGAAAGATTGATGAGTTAATATCTGTGCCACTTGGACGCAAAATTCTATTTGATAACCTTTCTGACTGCATTGTTCGTGCTGATTTAAAAGACGGTGAGGTTGTGTTTGATATAGAAACAATTGCAAATCCACGCGTCAATGAGGATGGTCACGTAGTTTTAGACGACGCAGATGATTCAGAAATCGGCTAGTCAATTATTTTTTAGAGAATACCGCTACTCTGTCCATGTGCAGTGTGGCGGTGTTGCACTGGTCAGAAGCAAATCCCATAGTGCAATTGACTTGGCTTCTGAAAAGTATAATAAATCTGTATGTCATGATGTGCGATATGATATTTTACGACGTTTTACGCCTATTGGAGATACAGACGCACTTCATTCATTGATAGATATTCTTCTTGAAAATGGGGATAGTATTAGAACCACATATACAGATTTAAACAATATAAGAATTTACTGCAATGACACCCGCATAATTGATGAGATAAAGTCTATTTCAGGTTTGGGCATTATTGAAGTTGTTGAAAGGATTGTTAACCAACCTGAGAATGCAGTTGTGTTAAAACATTCTGATTTTAAATATAGAAGTTATTTTTCCCAGCCAAAACGGCATGATGCAGCAATAGAAGATAATATACGCCAGTCATTATTATCACAACCGCCTAATAATTTTAAACCCAGTCCGCTACTTAATAAGTGGATACAAAAAAAGATGTTAAACGAAACTTTTATTTTCCGAACATTTGGTACACTCAGTGGAGCAATGCATTTACGACGGACAATGATCGAAAGTCAAATGTTTTTAGACTATAATGATGAATCAATTATCACATTATTAAGTCTTATTAAGCCGGGAATAATTAGAAAAACGCTAGATATAATAGTAGATAAATAATATTATGGCTAGAATACAAGAACAAACACTTACAATCAAAATAAGCAAGTTAGTCAAGGATGTTGATCCTGAAAACTTCGAATTGCTTGGTGCTGAAGAAATTCAAAGTCTTGAAGCAGTTATTCGTGAGTTGACCGAACAAGGCATTTTGATTGAGATTGAAAAGAATTCGTAATGAGTTTAAATGTTTATAAACTAATACCAGAAACTGTTTTCGGCACAGCGGTTGAAAACTATGATGGTGTATCCAATAGTTTTAACGGTGTGCCCCAAAAGGCTGCTGGTTATTACCAAGGCCGTAAGGCATTACAGACGGTTTCTGCAACATTCCAAAATTTTACTGGTCAGATTGTAATTCAAGGTACACTAGAAGATTATCCTGAAACAGATAATTGGGTTGATTTGAGAACAATTGGAGAAACTGATAGTACTATTGTAGATAACACCAGCACTAGCATTGTAGGAAATTTTGTTTGGATGCGTGCGGTAGTTTCTGGGTTTACTGGTGGCACCATAACATCTGTTGAACTTACATACTAAAGACGTCAGTTGTAGCTCAATTACAATAAATATCAAACATGAAGCAATTAGTAATAATTCCCGGTGGATTTCATCCGTTTCATAAAGGACACAAAAGCCTATATGATGCGGCTAAAAAATCATTCCCACAAGCGGATATCTATATTGCTGCCACTGCAGACACATCAACACGACCATTCCCGTTTGATTTAAAAAAGAAATTGGCACAATTGGGTGGTATTCCTAGTGAAAGATTTATCGAAGTAAAATCTCCTTTTCAACCAAGAGAAATTACTCAACATTATGACCCAGAAAACACTACACTAATTTATGTTCGTAGTGAAAAAGACCGTGATACAAGCCCACAACCTGACCAAACTAAAAAGAATGGCGAACCGTCTTATCTACAATCAATACACGGTCGAAAAAAGAGTGAATTGCAACCACTAAGCAGTCATGGATATATGGCATATTTGCCCACTATAACATTTGGTTCAGATATGTCATCTAGCACTGAAATTCGGAATAGTTGGCCAGAATATAATGAACAACAAAAATCTCAACTAATTCAAAACCTATATCCAGCGACTACAAAAAGTGACCAACTAGAAAAAAAAGTTATTCAATTATTTGACCAAGTGCTTAGTTCAGAACAACTGTCAGAGAAGTGGAGCAAAAAATATAAAGATAGTATTAATTGCTCTAATCCAAAGGGGTTTTCTCAACGAGCACATTGTCAGGGCAAAAAGAAAAAACAAAATGAAGATGCAAATGGTTCTGTAATAGAAGCACTCAAGCCTGTATTAGAGAATGCTGTAAATGAACTTAAAAACGGCAACAAAGAAAATATAACCGAATTTCTCAATCAATGGGAACAAATTTCTGAAATTGTGGATAAGGCTAAACAAATAGCAAATTCATCATCAGATTCTTCTGGTTACATTAGCGAAGAATCAAACGATCCAGAAATAGTTAAAGAAGTATTTGATAAACCCGGAGAAATAGATCGTACCCGAGACGAAGAGAGTTGGGTTCGCTATGACGGATTTATCGAAGGCGATCAAATTACTATAGAGTTCAAGGAAATTCGCGAGGGAGACTGGAAGATAGAATTTCTCGTCGGGGGTAGAATGGATACTCGTGGCGACAAAGGCGGCCAAGAAATGAAAATCTTCGCCACAGTCATAAAAGCAATTAGAGAATTTGTTGCTGATCGTAAACCTACTATGATTGCGTTTACTGCTGCAAAAGAAGAATTTGGTGCAGAAACAGGCAGAGCAAGACTGTATGACAGAATGGTAACGCGTTTTGCATCCTCGGCGGGTTATCTATCACAGGTTAGAGACGACGACGATAGGAAGATTTTTGTACTAAGAAGAATAGATTCCATAGATAGACCAGAGAATTAAGATAAAATAATATAACTTTAATAAAAGAGGAACTAAATGGCTGAACAACAGCAATATCAAATTCAAGTTAATACTGAACGGCTTCAGAAATCCCGTGTACATTTTTGCTTACCTTGTTATGGTGGTATGCTCACTGAACAAACTTTTATGAGTTTCATAAAATGGGGCAATACAGCAAAGCAATTAGGTATTGAATGGGGCATTGAAACCATGACAAATGAAAGTCTTATTAGTCGTGGCCGCAATACACTAACAGCAAAATTCTTAAACAACGAAGATAGTACACACTTAATGTTTATAGACTCTGACATCGGGTGGGAACCTTGGCATGTTCTTGCAATGATTGACCGGGACGTAGATATTATCGGTGGTCTTTATCCAATGAAAACAATGCCGATCAAGTGGGTGGTCAATGGTTTCGATGGTGCGGAACAAGGTGAAGATGGTCTTCAAGAGGTATCCAAGACTGGTACTGGGTTTATGCTCATTAAGCGGCAGGTTTTTGAAGATATGAAAGCCCATCCCGCTGTCAAACCGTTTAAGTCTGATATTGGCCTTGATGAAGAATTAAACAAACATATGAGAACATACTTTGACACTGCGGTAAGAGAAAATCGTTATTATTCAGAAGATTGGACATTTTGTGAAAATTGGAGAGATCTTGGCGGCAAAATATGGGTTGATAAAAGGGTTATGTTGCGACATACCGGAACATATGTATTTGATCAGAATGCCCAAAATGAATTATATAATGGTTATAAGCAACAAATTCTTTCAGAAACACAGCAGACTATTGCTAAAAATCCTGAAATAGTTGCCACTAGTGAAACAGATACAACAGCAGAAAAAACTGATGATGCAAATCTAGAAGAAACCACTGCAAACACAAAACAGACCCGGCGAAAAAGAAAGCCAGCAGCGAAAAAGAAACCTGCTGCAAAATAATTTGATTTAAAAAATAACCAAATAAAAGCCCACCCTGCGTGGGCTTTTTTAATAAATATTCACATACCATGAAATTAAAAAATCTCAGAGAATACCAACTTGGTGATGTTGTAAAATTTAACCAAGAACTTAATCCCGTATTATGGGAAAAGAACGAAACGCTTCGCCCTGAAGTTCGTGACACATTGCTACAAATAGCCGAAGATTTTCAAGAATTTCTTGGTGTGAATGGTTATGAGTTAGATGATATAACTATTTCTGGTTCTAATGCTGCATATACCTACACAGAGAATTCTGATATTGACCTGCACTTAGTTGCTGATATGTCAAAGTCTAAAAAATCAGAAATATATCGTGAGTTATTTGATGCAAAAAAATATCAATACAATGATTTACACGATTACAGAATAGGTCCTCATGAAGTAGAGGTTTATGTGCACGATGCAGACCAAGAGCATATTAGCCAAGGAATATACTCTATTCTAAACAATGACTGGGTATCAGTGCCAACCCGTCGTCAAATAGAAATTGATGATATGTCAGTTTCCAGCAAGTTTGAAGATGTTAAAAACAGAATTAAAACAGCAATTGATTCCGGTGACTTGGAACATATGAATCGCCTTGCTAAAAAAATTGGCGAAATGAGAAAGTCTGGATTATCAAAAACCGGAGAATTTGGTCCAGAGAATTTGGCATTTAAAATTCTTCGTAATACTGGCTGGTTAGAACAACTAAAACTTGCACGAAATGATGCTAAAGATGCAAAGTTAAGCATTCAAGAAGAAGATAATAAAAAACACGTAGAAGAACACATAAACGATTTTATAAATTTTTGTATTAATTGGTTAAACCTTGGTAATGCTCCAAAAATAGATACGGTTCATAATCTAAACTGGTCTATAGATAATAAAACATTCGGTCAATACAATTCTCGCGACGATTTAATAACAGTGAATATAGGTGGTCGCCATCCAGTTGATGCAATGCGAACAATCGCACATGAATTGGTGCATTATGCTCAAAATAGAGAAAGCCCACTGCCGCCAGAAGCAGGAAAAACAGGAAGTCGTTGGGAAAATGATGCTAACTCAACTGCTGGTCAAATTATGCGTGATTATGTTGATGTTAATCCTGCTGCATTTGCTAACAATTTGAATGAAGCATCTGGCTACATTGCAAAAAATAGTAAAGAAGCAAAAGACCCTCGTTATAGTCACGGATTGACTGTTGATATAAAGCCGGGTGAGATACAACGCCAAGCAGCAAAATTAGGATTATCAACAGATTCTGCAGGAGTTCCACCTCTGCTGGGCAAAAAGAAAAATAAAAAAAAGTCAAATCTTAAAGAGAATCTGCGAGCAGATGTGCCCAACGAAGATTATAACTGGGAACAAGATAAAGGTTACGACTTTAAAAATCCACTTCCGATTATAGATAATCCAGATGTTTGGGATGATATAGACGAGATCGAATCTGTTTACTACACTGAGCTAAAACGACAATTAGGCAACAAATACAATACAATGACGATCAGAGACCGTGGCAGAGCGTTACGACAACTAGCAAATGTCGAGTCTGTGCCTATTTCTAAAATTGTAAGTACAGAAAAGTGGCTGGATTCAGACAAGATTAACACAATACGGGCAGGTAACAATAGCAACCCATCTAGTGAGCTTCCTGTTCTATTTCAAATTGGTAATAAATTTATAGCATCTGACGGTAATCACCGTATTGTTGCTCTAACATTAAATGGCGAGAAAACTATACAGGCATCAGTGTTTACAGCAGACACGAGGATAAAGAATAAAAGAAAGTCAGACCTTAAAGAAAATTTGAAAGTAGATGTGCCTAATGATGAATGGTTAAACAAGAAAATTCGCAAGGCAAAGGAGGAAGGCAGAGACGATTTTGGTGTTCCGTATACAGGAACGATAACTGCTTATTTCCCTGACACTGTGAAACTGCCCGTCGATTTACTAAAAAAATTGCCGGGTATGCGAAGAGAACAAAAAAACGTTCGCCGAGAAGATTTAGAAAAAATAATGCAGGTTATGAAAGGCACCGGTAAGTTGCCATTAACCCCGTCAGGCAAAGAATATGCTCCATTTGTTCAAGTCGCGTGGAATGGCGAGGCTTGGGTAAATGAGGGGAACCACAGAATTATGGCCGCTGATGCATTAGGGTGGAAATACCTTCCTGTAGAATTGCGATACTATGATGGTGGCGAACGTATTGAAAGTGGAGTATTGTATCCACAAAAATTAGGCTTGAACGAAAACTTTACAGGTAAAAAGAATAAGTAATAGCATATGAAGAATGCTATTCTTGTTCAAGTGGTAGATTCCTACGGCCCAAATAAATTTCTTCCCTTAGCCATTGCATATCAGTGGTTAAATGCACTTCAAGACCCCGATATAGCCAACGAATGGCAATTACAAGACGTTTTAATAGAAAAAGTCAATATAAATGAATATGTAGATTCTATACAGCATAAGCCAGATATGATGGCAATGAGTTGTTATGTGTGGAATTGGGAATACAATTGCATATTAGCCAAAACACTAAAGAAAAAGTGGCCAGATTGTAAAATTATAATCGGTGGACCACAGGTGGACAAGCAAGACGAAAATCTTTTGCATAAACACAATTATTTTGATGTCGCTATACTTGGCGAAAATGAAATAGGTTTTAACGAAGTCGTAAAAAATTTAGAAAGCGGCCAATTTGATCACATACCCGGAATTTCAATACCGGGATTAATTACCAATCAGCCAGTAAGAACTCGTGATTTAAATAAATTACCTAGCCCAATCCTAACAGGTTTTTATGATTGGATATTGTCTCGCTATGATGACCCTGATATCATGTGGCAGGTAACATATGAGACAATGCGAGGCTGTCCTTATCAATGTGGTTTTTGTGATATTGGTGACAAGTATTGGAACAAGACTATCTCATTTGACATAGACCGAGTGCACGAAGAAATAGATTGGATGAGTGACAGAAAAATTGAATACGTTAGTGTTTGTGATTCTAACTGGGGTATATGGGAACGCGACCTTGATATAACAAAATATGTCATTAAAAAGAAATTGGGCAATGGTTATCCAAGATTTTGGGATGTAACATGGGCTAAAAATAACACTGAGCGGATAAAACAAATAGCACTGGCAGATAAGGAAGCAGGTACTCAGTTATTCAAGGGTATAACATTTGCTGTACAAAGCATGAATAAACCAACACTAGATGCAACAAAGCGTTTTAATCTTAAAGAAAATGTTATAGAAGGTGCAATGGATTTTTATCGCCAAAACGATATTCCCACTTATTCAGAGATGATATGGCCCATGCCTAACGAAACAGTTGAATCCTTAATGGACGGTGCACAGAAACTTATTGATATGGGCCAAAAAGATTTCTTAATGGTTCATCCACTTGTACTCACGCCCAATGCTCTCATGGGTCAATCAAATTATATTAAAATGAATGGATTGCAGTATGAGTCAGTCCCTCTTGATACCTTTTGGCTAAATGATGAAGATAATGGGCGTGTCACCGAGTATGTCGATGCAGTTTATGCTACTAACTCAGCGAATTATGAAGAAATGATATCCGGCCACTTACACGCACACTGGTTAATAACTCTATACTATTATGGATGGGGACACGTGATGATGGATTATCTTAACAAAGTGTCTGACATTAATCATACACAATTTATTGAAATGTTCATTCAAAGTCTTTTAGAAAATCCTGACACAATGATATATCAAGAACACATTGAAACTGCACAATCAATAAGAGAAGTTTTTGATGACAAGAATTTATGGGGTAGAAATATTGATGGGATTTTTTGGGAATACAAAAGTGCGACTAGTGTAAAGTTTCACCGAGACAGAGCAAAACTATTAAATGAAATGAAAGAGATAGTAAGTAATTTTGCTGATGTGCCAGATAAAGTTTATGAAATCAATAGCAGAATATGTGCAGATTGGCGTGAGACATATCCATTTACTTTAGATATTGACCCCGAGTTATGCGAGATTTTATTTGACACTGCTTCTGACAGAATAGAAATATCACACCTAGATTGTAATAACATCGATAATGAATCAGACTTTATACGAGTTGCCTATCATTATCAAAGAAAGAACCGATACTGGCGGTGTTCTACTCAACCGGTTGGACAAATACAGTTACACCAACCTTCTCAGAGTGACCACTACCAGCTGCGTGTAGTTGGCGTCGGCTAAAACGAATGCAATCGCCGGGTTTCCACTCTGCTGCAGTTTCAATAGTCAACCCATGGAGGCTTTCAATTCCTATATGCGAAAGGTATTTTTCGTATAAATCGGGATCAAATTCTGCATCTGAGTCATAATTTTCCACATCAGTATAATCGTAGGTCCTACCATCTACTTTACTAAGTTTTTGATTAGATCTGGCTTCAACTAGATTTTTTAATTCTTCAACAAAATTATCTGTGACATCAAAATCTGTAACAGTAAGAGGATTTTCTATGCAATTTTGAAGTAAGTCTCTAATATCTCGGACATATTGCCATTCTCCCTGCTTATTAGGAAGACGGTATTCAAAGGGTAGTATTTCTTCTTTACTAAATTTAGTACTATCACCATACCAATAATTGTCAAAGAATACCGTATGTGATGGTCCATCTGTGTACAGCGGAATTAACACTGCATGACCACGGCGTGCTCTCTCATCTTTGCCAGAATCAGCATGCAAGCGAAAACTGATTTTGCTACGGTTAAAAATAACTTCTTCTACTTCGTATTCATAATCCAAACAACGGTCTAATGCCTTTTTAACAATATGCTGTGGCCAGTCATCAACATCCCATCGTGGGTGCTTACTGATAACATCAGGCCTTGCATCAGTTCTTTCATCATGAACCATTTCGTATTCATTGAGTCCAATTAAATCTTCGTTGGATAGAATATTTTCAAAGTATTGCATTTTAATCCTTATAAATATTTGATATTGGTAGTATTTAATATGAATGAGTCAGATAACAGAAAATTTGTAACCATATCTCTTGATATTTATTGCTCTTGGATAAACGAAGCACCAGACTATCGGTTATATGTCAATGGTGAGTTGTTTGCAGATAGGTCATTTCGCTGGGGCAAAGACAAATACTTACAAGAAATTATTCCGCTACACGCTGCACCCGGCCTTTACACAATAGAAGTAGAACACAATAGCAAACATATCGTCGATTTTAATACCAGCAACCTACAGATTAAAAAAGGCAAGGCTGTTCGCATAAGTGATCATGAATTTGAAATCAAATAAAATATGTGTTTTTACAATAAATACAATACAAGTGAAATATAATTAAAATGTATTATGTAAGCAAATTAAAACAATTTTTGTCATCACAGTATGCCTTTATGGCTAAATGTCATTTTTTCCATTGGAATGTAGAAGGCACAGATTTCAAACAACTTCATGATTTTTTTCAAGAATTATATGAAGATATGTTTAATAATGCGATTGACCAGACTGCAGAACATATTAGGATGTTAGATGGATATGCACCGGGCAGTCTTGAAAGATTTTTAGAATTAAGCAGAATTAATGGTCAGGTTGAAATTCCACGCTCTCGTATAATGCTTAAAAAAACAAGAGATGATCTTGATATACTAATAGAACTAGCAAAAGAAATAGTTTCTTTTGCACCCGAACAAGAAAACTCTGACCCATCGTCAGGGTTTGTATCTGGGCGTATTGACGTTATGATGAAGTATCGTTGGATGATTCAAAGTATGCTTAAAGAAAACAGAACTTAAGGAAAAAGTATGAGTAATGATGATATTAAAAATTTAATGGACAAATTAGACAGCCTTAGAGAAGGTGAAACTATTAAAGAGAGTGAGCAAGTTTTATATGAAGATGCCCTACTCACTGAAGAAGAGTTCGACGAGGCTGCGGGTGAAAAAGACGCTTGTTATCACAAAGTAAAATCACGCTACAAAGTTTGGCCAAGTGCTTATGCATCGGGTGCGTTAGTACAATGCAGAAAAGTTGGTGCCAAAAATTGGGGCAACAAGAGCGATTAAATGAAAATAAAAGAACTTTTTGAGAGTGCATATAGTGCTGGGGTTAGCGACGGAATGCGAGGGCAAGAAGACAGAAGAGCTTCATCAAAATATGGACCTGAAACCAACCAATATTTCCAAGGTTATGTAGCCGGATTAAAAAAGAAAGAAGAAAAAGAACAAGAAGCACAAAAAACTGCGGCTGCTGAACGAGAAAAATACGCCAGTATTTCGCAGGATGATCTAGAAGCAGAAAAAGAACGCTTAGACAGTCTGCGTGACAAAATTAGAAAGGAAATGGAACAGGCTAGAGGTTCAGGGTTTAGTCCCCGGAGCGATTTTCACCAAAAGAAAACAGAAATTTACAAAAAGTACGATGTCAATCCTAATCAGTTAGCAGACGAGTATAGAAAAATCAGCGATGAATTAGCCAGACGAAACACAGAAGAGCCGCCAATAGATGAGGGCACTCGGTGCTGGGAAGGATACGAAAAGAAAGGCATGAAAACCATGTTTGGGAAACGTGTTCCCAATTGCGTCAAAAAAGAAAGTATTGAAGTGGACGACGAAGGTGCGATTGCTATAGTAAACTTTAAGAAAACGTTTGATTGGAATAAAGTATCTAACTTAGCAGATAGGTTCGGTATTGGCATGGATGTCTTAGATAACAATACAACGCACGGCGAACCCGGTAAATATTATTTACAAGCAGATTTTTATGATGATATTGATGAGTTTGGTGAAATTCTCTACTTTAAATATGATAACGAATTAATATCTATGGATGAACTAACAGAAGACCTTAAAAAGTGGTTTGGCAAAGGCAAAAAAGGTGGAGCCGGTGGCGGCGGCTGGGATGCTTATAATAGTAAAGGTGAG
>Ga0209965_1000125_pt1 | contig 26282 bp, 30 predicted proteins | sample SalPon2_B_H2O_MG_FD_185707 | JGI IMG/M metagenome (GOLD analysis project Ga0209965, IMG submission 185707) | Salt pond water microbial communities from South San Francisco under conditions of wetland restoration - Salt Pond MetaG R2_B_H2O_MG... | ecosystem: Environmental > Aquatic > Non-marine...
TCATATGGAACCACTGCTCCTGTTCGGCTACACGGCGCTGTTCGTCGCGCTCTTCGGGTACGCGGCGTACCTCCAGCGCAAGCTGGGACGCGTCGAGCGACGGCTGAACGACCTCCGGTAGGCCGGGCCGGCTACTCCTCGACCACGAAATCGAACGTGGCGACGCCCGCGAGCAACAGGACCGCGGTGTAGATGACGAGCAGGCGGAGCCACGACCCGGTCGGGGCGCCCGTCGTGAGCGCCGCCGTCAGTTCGACGCCCGCGAGCAACACGGGGACGACGAGCGGAACGAGCAACAGCGGCAAGGCGAGTTCGTCGAGGCCGGCGCGGAAGGTGAGCGTCGCGACGACGACGCCGACGGCGGCGAATCCAACCGCAGCGACGGCGAGGACGCCGAGCAGCGCGAGCGCCGTCCGGAGCGTCGGCGCGTAGCCGAGCAGGACCGCCGTCGCCCCGAGGGTCAATACGTTCACCGCGAAGACGAACAGCGACGTGCTCGTCACCTTCCCCAGGTAGATGGCGGAGCGATCAACCGGCGCGAGCAGGATGCCGTCGAGGGCGGCGTCGTCGTCCTCGACGGTGGCCGTCTTCGTCACGCCGAGCGTCCCGCCGAAGACGAACGCGATCCAGAGGGCGCCTCGACCGAGCACCGCCGGATTCCGGAACGTCTTGACGAAGCTGAACGCGAAGGCGAGGACGATCAGCAGGGCGAACATCGCCATCGTCGTCGTGACGCGTCGGGAGCGGCTCTCGATCCGGAGGTCCTTCCTGACGATCCGGGAGACTGTGGCGAAAAACGACGTCACTGGCCGTGACCCCCGTTCGAGCCGTCGTCGACGCCGATGGTCCGGCGGTACGTCGCTTCGAACGCCGCCGGCGACGTTTCGTCGAGGTCGATATCCGCCCGCAGCCGGCCGCGGTCGACGACGAGCGCCCGATCACACCGACCGACACCCCGGTCGAGGTCGTGGGTCGTCAGGAGGACGGTCCGGTCGTCGAACCCGTCCAGGATCGCCGCGAGGTCGGCCACGGACCGCTGGTCGAGGCCGGCGTACGGTTCGTCGAGCAGGAGCACGTCGGGACGGTGGAGGAGCGCCCGGGCCAGCGACAGCCGTTTGCGAAGGCCGTGTGAGAACGCGCCGGGATACTGACTCGCCCGTCCGCTCAGGTTCACGGCGTCGAGTACCGCCTCGCAACGCGCCGCGGGGTCGGCGACCCCGTGGAGGTCGGCGTGAAACCGGAGGTTCTCGCGCGCGCTGAGGTCGTCGTACAGCATCGACTCGTGGGTCACGACGCCGACCGTCCGGTGGACGGCGTGGTCGCCGGGGACGAGTTTCGCGCCCCCGAGGGTGATGGTCCCGCTGGTGGGCCGAGAGAGTCCCGCGAGCATACGCAACAGGGTCGACTTGCCCGCCCCGTTCGGGCCGAACAGGCCGACCGTCTCGCCCGACTCGACGGCGAAGCTGATGCCGTCGACGGCGGTCACCCGACCGTACACCTTCGCCACGTCGTCGGTCCGCACAGCCGACGGCGTCGTCGCGGGCGCCGGTCGGGCGTCCGCGGTCATCGAGCGCTGTCCGGCCGCTCGGAGCCCTCGTGGGCACGGACCGAGAGTTGTTTGGCGACGAGTCTGTCGCCCTCGACCTGCCCTTTCGCGACGACGATCCGGCCCTCGCCCATCGTGTCAGGGAGCGTCCCGTCGTAGACGACCGTCGCCGAGTGGTTGCCGTCGGTCACCTCGAACGTCGCCGTGTCACCGTCCGTCTCGAGGCCCTGCACCGACCCTTCGAGATTCACCCACTCGCCATCGTATTCGTCCTCGGATAGTTGCGTCGGACTCACGAACGCGGCGGAGGCGTTCATGCTCGTCGCGCCCAGCACACCCAAGAGCGCGAGGATTGCCACCGTCGTGACGAGAAGTTTGTTCTTCCGTCGCACTACGCTCGTATCGTACGTCAGCGCTCTTGATTGTGTCGGATGGTTTCCGATCGTCGCCGGCGAGAGCCGTGCGTGCTCCGTCCACGACCGTCAGCCGGCCACGGGCCACAGATACTTTTTCCACCCCGCCCAATGCGGGCCATGACACCCCGTCGCTTCCGCGTGCTCGGAACGCTGGGTATGGTTATACTGCTCGCCACCGCGGGAGTGGCGCCCGCCGTCGCGACGACCGACACCGGGGACGCATGGACCGGCGTCGCACCCACGCATTCGGGTGGGACGACCGGGACGCCGGGCGAGGAGGCGGTCCTCCACCAGCGCGGTATCGTCTCGCGCAACTCCGAGCCGGGAAGCGTGACGCTCACCTTCGCGTACGATCTCCCGTCGTCGATCACGGGCCTCCGGGTCTCCGTACCGGTCGTCGGCCTCGACGGCATCACCGTCGCCGGGATGGAGGGGTTCGAACGGACCGACCGCGACTACTTCCTCTGGGACGGCGAGACGGCGCGCCCGACCATCTCGGTGCGGATGGCGGTGACTGATTCGATCGCCTCGGGCGTCCGGGGCATCGAGCGCGAGGACTGGGCGCTCGTCTCCGAGCCCCAGACTCGCATCCAAGTGCGGACCGATGCGCGCCCCCGCCAGCGCACCTCCTTTACCGTCGCCGACGGCGAGGAGGGGTACGCCCGAAGCCACTTGGCCTACCTCGGGCCGCACGAACGCCGGAACGTCACGCTCGGCGGCGAGCGGACGACGTTCGTCCTCGGCGACGCGGACGCCGACCCCACGCGCGCAATCGAGTTCCTCCGCACCGCGAACGGGCGCTTCGACTTCGGCGTCCGGCGCGACTCGATGACGGTGTTCGTCGTCCCCCTCAGCGGACTGGAGGAGGGGCCGGTGCAGGCGGCCACCGTCGACACCGCGTTCTGGGTGGGGTCGACGGGGCTCCGGCTCGATTCGACAGGTAGCGTCTTCGCCCACGAGTACGTCCACACCCGGCTGGATACGGTCGGCGAGGAGGACGCGGCGTGGCTGACCGAGGCGAGCGCCGAGTACTACGGCCGCCTGTTCGCGTTCAACGCCGGCGTCGGCACCTACGACTCGTTCCTCGACGGTCTCCGGACGACCCGGTACGCCCCCGACCGCCGAGCCGCGGTGCTCACCGACGCGGAGACGTGGCAGGGGACGCAGGCCCACTACGAAAAGGGCGCGCACGTCCTCGCGGCGCTGGACGCGGAGATTCGCCGCCGCACCGACGGCGAGCACACCCTCCGCGACGTGTTCGCGGGCCGTTCGGAACCGTTCGGCGACTACGAGGCCTTCCGGTCGGCGGTGGTCGAGGTAACCGGCGACGAGGCCATCGGGACGTGGCTGGACCGCTACGCTACCACCGACGACCTGCCGCCGTTGCCGGAGCAGCCACGGTACTACGTGGCCGACCCGTCGCTCGATCCGGACGGCGACGGCATGACGAGCGGCGCCGAACTCGACGCCGGCCGCCACCCGTTCGTCGAGGGGGCAGCGACCGAGCAGTTGGCCGATCGGACGACGGCGACGGCCACGCCCTCGGCGACGGAGACGGCCGGTGACGACGGCGACGAGACGACGCCGGCACCGACCGGCACGGAGGGCCAGGCGCCGGGCTTCGGCGTCGTCGCGGCGCTCGCGGCGCTCGCGGTACTCGCGGCGGGTGTCAGACGACGGCAGTAAGTGCGATCAGGCGCGCCGCAGTCCCTCGCCGAGACCCGTCGCCTCGCCGCATTCGGGGCATTCGTACGTCCATCCGTCCTTCGTGGCGCGGCCCTCCGGGAATTCGGCGTCACATTTTCGGCAGACGAGCAGGTCCCGACGGGTAGAGGCGTGCAACTGCGACATAAGCGGAGAATCTACAGCATCCCACATCAACGTGTCGTTTCGGTTCCATGCTAACGTGTGTCCCGCCGGAGGGACGGACGAGCCGCCGACATTCCGCCGATCCCCGTCCGTCGGGTTCCCGATTTATACTGACGATTGTAAGCCGTTTCCGGCGCTCCACCGTGACGGGGCGGCACCGGTGAACGGTTACGACCGTCCGTACTACTCGTCGCCACTCAGGATGCCGCGATGGGTCATCCGCTCGGGGTCGAGCACCGCGTCGGCCTCCGACTCGGTGAGATAGCCCTTCTCGATGGCCACCTCGCGGACCGTCTTGCCCTCCTTCAGCGCCGCCTTGGCGACTTCCGAGGCCTTGTCGTAGCCGATGGCGGGGTTGAGCGCCGTCGCCAGCGCCATCGACCGCTCCACCGCGTCGGCGCAGTGGGCCTCGTTGGCTTCCAACTTCGCCACGAACTTCTCGGCGAACGTCTCCGCGGCGTTGGCGAGGATGGCGGCCGACTGGAGGAAGTTGTACGCGATGACCGGCTTGTAGAGGTTGAGGTCGAGTTGCCCGCCCGCGGCGCCCGCGGAGACGGCGGCGTCGTTGCCCACGACCTGCGTGTGGACCTGGTTGACCGCCTCGGCGACGACGGGGTTGATTTTGCCGGGCATGATCGACGACCCCGGCTGGTTCTCCGGTTGCTCTATCTCGCCCAGGCCGTTCCGCGGGCCGGAGGCGAGCAGTCGGAGGTCGTTCGCAATCTTGTTCAGCGACCCGGCGACCGTCCGGAGGGCGCCGTGGGCTTCACCCATCGCGTCGTGGGCGGCCTGCGCCTCGAAGTGGTCGTCGGCCTCGCGGAACGGCAGTCCCGTCTCCTCGGCGATATACTCGGCGGCACGCTCGGGGAACTCTGGATGGGTGTTCAGGCCCGTCCCCGTCGCCGTCCCGCCGAGGGCGAGTTCGGCCAGTCGGGACTGCACCGACTCACAGCGCTCGATGCCCTTCTCGACCTGGGTGCGGTAGCCGCCAAACTCCTGACCGAGGCGAACCGGCGTCGCGTCCTGCAGGTGGGTGCGCCCGGTCTTGACGACGCCGTCGAACGCTTCGGCTTTCGCGTCCAGCGCGTCGGCGAGCGTCTCCAGTGCGGGGATCAGGTCCTTCTCCACCGCCTCCAGCGCCGCGACGTGCATCGCGGTCGGGATCACGTCGTTCGAGGACTGCCCGAAGTTGACGTGGTCGTTCGGGTGGACGATCCGGTCGCCCACCTCGGCACCCATGAGTTCCGCCGCACGATTGGCGATCACCTCGTTGGCGTTCATGTTCGAGGAGGTGCCCGATCCGGTCTGGAACACGTCGACCGGGAACTGGTCGTCGTGGTCGCCGGCGATCACCTCGTCGGCCGCCTCGACGATGGCGTCGGCCACGTCGTCGTCGACGAGGCCGAGGTCGCGGTTGGCCCGCGCCGCCGCCCCCTTGACGATGCCGAGGGCGCGGACGAACCGCCGTCCGAACCGCGCGTCGCTGATCGGGAAGTTCTCGACGGCGCGCTGGGTCTGTGCGCCCCAGTACGCGTCGGCCGGCACGCGGATCTCGCCGAGGCTGTCGCGCTCGACGCGGAAGTCGCTCTCGTCGCTCATGCGCGAGCGAACGGTGGCCGCCTCGTAAAACCTACCGCTACGCGTCCGGGCCGTGTTCCGCGTACGCCTCCGGCGTGTACGTCTTCATCTCGAGGGCGTGGATGTCGGTCGTCATGTACCCCTCCAGCGCGTCGTACACCAACTGGTGTTGCTGGACCAGCGGAAGTCCCTCGAACGCGGGCGAGACGACGACGGCCGCGAAGTGGGCGTCTTCGTGGTCCTCGTCCGGGACGCGTGGCTTGCTGACCGTCGCCTCGGCGTCTTCGATACCCGCCTCGATGAGTCGTTCGACCTCGGAAGTGTCCATACGGGTACGGGGTGACCGGGAACCAAAAACCACGCGCTCCGCCTACATCTGGTACCGGCGTTCGTCGTCGCGCTGGGGGTACTGGTCGGCACCCGTCATCTCGTCGTAGGTCATCCCCGACAGATACTCGTCGTACGTCACGTCGTACCCCTGCCGCAGGTGGAAATCCAGGTCGCCCGTATCGACGGTCGAGCGGTAGAGCGCGTGGACGGCTCGGCGGACGAGTTCCCCTTCGTCGCCGTCGAACGCCGCCAACAACATGGCGAGTTCGTTTCGCGTCTCGCGGTCGAGGTCGACAGTCAGGTCGTCGTCGATGTCGCTGTAGGCGTCTTTCACGTCCGCGTTCAGCTCGTCGAGACTCATGGCGGGTTCGAGGGCGGCGCGCCGAATACCGCTTTCGGCTCGGAAACCACCACGTCTAACCCACCACGCCCCTACCAGCCGACGATGACCGAGACGGAGGACGCCCCGCTCCCCGACGTCGACACCGACGCCGTCCGCACGGCCCTCGTCGAGTGGTACGAGGCCGGCCACCGCGACTACCCGTGGCGCCGGACGACGGATCCCTACGGGATTCTCGTCTCGGAGGTGATGAGCCAGCAGACCCAGCTGGATCGGGTCGTCGAGGCGTGGGACGCCTTCCTCGACCGCTGGCCGACCGTCGACGCCCTCGCCGGCGCCGACCGGAGCGAGGTGGTCGGCTTCTGGTCCGACCAGCGCCTCGGCTACAACAATCGCGCGCGCTACCTCCACGAGGCGGCGGGTCAGGTCGTCGAGACGTACGACGGCGCGTTCCCCGAGACGCCCGACGAGTTGGAGGAACTGATGGGCGTCGGCCCCTACACCGCCAACGCCGTCGCGAGCTTCGCGTTCAACAACGGCGACGCGGTGGTCGATACCAACGTCAAACGCGTCCTCTACCGCGCCTTCGGGGTCGCCGACGACGATGCGGCGTTCGAGGCGGCGGCACGGGAACTCATGCCCGACGGCGAGTCCCGCGTCTGGAACAACGCGATCATGGAGGTCGGTGGCGTCGCCTGTGGGAAGACCCCGCGATGCGACGAAGAAGGCTGTCCGTGGCGGGAGTGGTGTCGAGCCTACGAGACGGGCGACTTCACCGCGCCAGACGTGCCGACCCAGCCGAGTTTCGAGGGGAGCCGCCGGCAGATGCGCGGCCGCGTCATCTCGGCACTGAAGGAGTACGACGAACTCGCACTCGACGACCTGGGGCCGCGGGTGCGGGTGGATTACGGGGGCGAACACGGCCGCGAGTGGCTCCGTGGCCTCCTCGCCGACCTCGAAGACGACGGACTGGTCGACGTGACGGACCGCGACGGCGACGCCGTGGCGCGTCTCCGGACGTAGGCCGCTCGCGCTACCGCAACACCCTTGTCCTTTGACAACGTATCACAAGAAAGTGTTGTTCAAATGACTAGTAAGTGGACGATCGCGGGCGACTACGCGGAAGCGTGCAACTGTGACGTCGCCTGTCAGTGTCTCTGGATGGAACCGGCCGACGACGACGGCTGCACGGCCGCGCTCGCGTGGCACATCCGCGAGGGATCGTACGGCGACGTGGATCTGAGCGGCTGCTCCGTCGCGATGTTGATCGCGGCGGAGGAAGGTGTCATGTTCGCGCCCGGCACCGGGTGGGACGTGGTCCTCTTGGTCGACGAGGCGGCGGACGACGAGCAACGGGCCGCACTCGAAGACATCTACCTCGGTCGGGCCGGGGGCATCTGGGCGGCCGTCGCCGACGGTCACGTCGAACACGCCGAAACCGGGACGGCACCCATCACGTTCACCCGCGACGCCGACGAAATCAGCGTCTCCGTGGGCGACGTCGCCACCATGGACGTCGCCGGTGCCCCCGGCTTCGACGGCGGACTCGGTCGTGCCTCGCCCCACCCGCTCACGAAGGGTCGGGAGATGACGGTCGGAAAGTCGACGACGGCGACCGTCTCGTACGGCGACGACTTCGCGTGGGACCTCTCCGGAAACAACGCGTACCTCGGCGACTTCGAACTGGCCAGCGCCTAAGTGCCCGTGTCGCTCCCTGCGTCGGATCGGCTCGTCGCCCGTCGGATTCCGGTCGTCGCGCTCGTGACCTACGGCATCGCGTTGCTCGCGTGGGTGAGCATCGCCGCGCGGTGGCTCCCGATGCCGGGGTCCGCCCCCGGCCTCCGCATGTCCGATCCCGGGGCGCCGGAAGCGATGGCGCTCTCGAACGGGCCCGTCGGCGTCGGCCTCTACCTATTCATGTGGGGCGTGATGATGGTCGCGATGATGTACCCCTCCTCGGTCCCACTCTTCCGGCTGTACCACGGGACCCTCGACGGCACGACAGCCGTGGGTCGAGCGGCACGCGTCGGCGCCTTCATGGGCGCCTACGCGCTCGTCTGGACGCTCACCGGCCTCGTCCCCTTGCTCGTGAACGCCGTCGTGCCCATCGCGGGCGTCGCCAGCGAACGCGGACCGCTTCTGTTCGGCGTCACCCTCGGGCTGCTCGCCGTCTACCAGCTCTCGCCGTACAAGCACCGGTGTCTGAAATACTGCCGGACGCCGCTGGGCTTTCTGATGGAGTATCACGAACCGGGCGTTCGCGGCGCCGCCCGGACCAGTTGCCGCTTTGCCGTCTTCTGTGTGGGCTGTTGCTGGGCGCTGTTCGCCGTCATGGTCGTCGTCGGCTCGATGAACCTCCTCTGGATGGCGGTGCTCACGGTGCTCCTCTCGCTGGAGCGCGTGATTGGCTGGGGTGACCGACTGGCGACGGGCATCGGCGTCGCTGCCGCCGTCGGGAGTGCGGCCTTTCTGGTCGTCGCGCTGGTGTGAGTGACCGGCACCACGCCGCGCCGAGGGTTTATTTTCCTTCCCCTCCGGGTGTGTACCATGCGCATGGAACTGCGGGTCTGCAAGCTGTGTCACGAGGGCGAACACGGCAACGAACACAAGACCGCCGTCACGCGCGATATGGTCCGCTGCGCCCAGCAGATTCGGGAGTACAAGGACCTCATCGGCCTCGACGAACTCCACATCACGATGGTTCAGGAGGGTGACCCCGGCGGCGCCGAGGCGCTCCCGGTCATCGTCGCGAGCATGGAACAGGATCAGATCTCCCTCTCCGACACCCAGCTCGTCATGCAGGACGACGACGGCAACTTCCTGGTCTACCCCGAACCGAAGGACATCCTCGAAGTCCTCACGCGCAACATCGACCAGATGAGCCAGCAGACGCGCCAGGACGTGACGGTCGAGCTTTCGACCGAAGGCGCGGAACTCCTCTCCGCCTAGCGCGCCGGCGACGGATACGTTCCGCGCCCGACTTCGGTCGTCCCGTTCGCGACGACCCAGCCGTCCCGTGGCCCGGTGGCGGTGAAGTGGACGCGGTCGGCGTAGCCGTTCCCGGTCCACCCGCCGGCGAACCACTCGTTCGAGCCGTAGACGGCGACGACGCCCGACACCTGCGCCGAACCCGCCGCCTCGTAGGAGAGGTAGATCGGCGCGTCGTAGTCGAAACACGCCGTTTCGTCCCGATAGGGGAACGGACACTCGGTCAGGTCGCGCGTCGCCACCGGGTAGAACGTCGGCGACTCGCCGACGGGGGTCCGCGTCTCGATGGGGTAAGTGGCCTCCCGCGTGACGCTCACCGTCACCGTCCGTCGTTCGACCATCTGGTGGTCGGGGTCCGAGGGATCGTACTCGGATTCGTTTATCTCCTCACGACGACCGAGGCCGTCCTCCTCGACGAAGCGGTAGTATCGCGTCTCGACGACGAACTCGTCGGCGGTGAGTTCGAGCGTCGGGCCGTACTCGGTTTCGACCACCGCCGCGTCGAACCCCTCGACGGTCCCGTTCGGCGCGACGACGCTCCCGTCGAACGCCGCCTCCCCGTCCGCCAGCGGGAGCGGAACGCGGATCGTCACGTCCTCGAGCGTCCCCGTCGCGTCGATTCCGACGCTGTACTCGTAGCTGCTGGTGTAGCTCTCGGGGTTCGGCGCGAGAAACGAACAGCCGGCGGTGAGCGTGAGGCCGGCGAGGAGAAGGGCGAGAACGGACTGACGGGTCATCGCCGGCGATATTGACAGCGAAAAAACAAAATGGTTCCGGGGACGCGGTCAGTCGTCGTCGGAGCCGGTGTGGCCGCCGTCGGCGGCCGCAGTCGGCTGACTCTGCTCCTCTTCGAGTTGGCGCTCCCACCGCACGCGCAGGAGGTTGCCGTACATGGAGAGGACGAGGCCGACGAAGAGCACGAACATACCGGCGTTGATGCCGAGCGTGAGCAGGAGGCTCTCCGGGCCGCCACCGACCGATATCTCACGCGGAACCGGATACCCTTCGTCGAACACCGACCCGAGCATGACGCTCGTGATGCCCACGACGGTCAGGATGCCCATGACGGTGCTGATGGTGCTCCACGACGGGGCGAGGCTGAGGTCCTCGATGCCGCCGTCGGCGTGCGTCTCCGGGATCAGTTCCCGGGGGATGTACGCCTTGGGCTCGACGGGGTAAAAGGCCGGATGGAGGCCGTGCTCGAAGATGTGGAGCATAACCCCCATCAGCATGATGACCCCAAGCAGGCCGTGGAAGACGACGAAGCCCATCGCGGCGGTTTTCGTGCCGAAGTACTGCATCAGGCCGGTCTTGCTCCAGATGAGCAGACCGCTGATCGTCAGCAGGAACAGTTCGGCGGCGAAGATGAACACGACGCCCTTGCCGATGTACGAGAGCAGCGGAATCTCGTCGGGGTCGCCGCCGGCGAACTGCTTGGCGTTCGGGTGGCGCTCGTCCGCGCTCCCGAGGGCGAACTGCACGTCCTGGATGAACGCCTTGATGTCCTCGCCGGTCGGCACGATTTCCCGGAAGTTGCTCCGACCGGTGTCGGTCGTGACCATGAGCGTCGCCCAGAAGCCGATGAGCGCGATCAGGCCGAAGCCGGCCGCACGGTGGATGGCGGTGACGCTCTGTGGGCCACCCATTAGCGACAGCATCCACCAGAGTTCGTCGTTGAACGTCAGGCTGTACCCCGTGAAAAACAGCAGGAACACGTCGAGCCCCAGCAACGAGTGGAACGTCGTGGTGACACGCGTGAACTTGCCATGGTCGAGGCTGGTCATTCGGTCTCACCTCCGTCGGTCGCGACGGCCTCCGTCGTGCCCTCGCCGGGCTGTTGCATCCGTCCCGCGAGGCGGCGGAACGCCGCCCAGTGGATGAACACCATCAGGAGGATAAAGAGCCCCATGAGCACGTCGGCCGCGTGGATGAGCGCGACGAGGAAGTCGAGCCACGGGACGGTGTTGCCGACGACCCAGTCGGTCCCGATGCCGCCGCCGGCGACGGTCGGCGAGACGCGGAACAGGCCCTCGTAGAAGACGGCCGTCCCCGCGGCCCACCAGACCGATACCACCGCGAGCGCGAGGCCGACGATGGCGCTGATGACCACCGACACTTTGCTGTATCCGCTCGTCTCCGGAAGGTCCTCTTGGTAGCTCATTTAGAACACCTGAGCCTCCTCTTCGCCGAAGATGATCTCCATGGCGACGTCGTTGAAGAACGTGCCACTGTCACGACGATCCAGTTCGGCCGAAATCTCGTCGGCGTCGCCGACGAGGATGGCGTCGGTCGCACACTCCTCGGCACACGCCGGGCCCTTCCCGACGTCCTGGCGCTCCTCGCACATGGTACACTTGTCCATCGTGCCGCCGGACCCGAACAGCTGTGCCGCCCCCTCGTCCGATTCGGGGAACTGCGGCGCGCCGAACGGGCACGCCGACAGGCAGTACTGACAGCCGACACAGAGGTCGTCGCGGACCTGCACGAAGCCGTCTTCCTTCTTGATCAGCGAATCCGTTGGACAGACCGACACGCAGGGCGCGTTCTCGCAGTGGTAACACTGCATCGGAACCGCCGTCTCGCCGGGCGACTCGCCCTGTTGGAGGGCACGGGCGCTGTGGGCGTTGAGCCCGTCGGCGCCCTCCTGCCCTTCCATCATCGTCGAGATGCTGATCCGCTGTTCGTCCGGCGCGGAGTCCCACGTGCGCTTACAGGCGACGACACAGCCACCGCAGTCGATACACGCCTCGACGTCAGGGAAGATGCGGGCGTCCTCGCCCGTGCTCATCACGCCCTGCCGCATTATCTCTTTGTTGCTTGACATATTGGTCACCTCCTATTGGACCGCGTTCTGGTCGCGGACGTCGAAGTCTTTCTGTGAGCCGATGTCGTTGCGGTCCTGCGGGAACTCGAGATCGACGTCCATGTTGAGTTCCTCGAGGAGGCTCTGTGTCGCCGGGCGGACTGCCACCATTCCGACCTTCGTCTCCTGCATCTGCGTCTCCACGTCGTAGCCTCGCGACGTGATGGCGTTCACCGAGTCGCCGATGGCGTACGGCACCATCCCATCGGGGTATTTGTCCTCCAGGCTCTGTCCCTTGAAGACGCCACCCCAGTGGTACGGCAGGAAGGTTTCGTCGTCGTTCGGCCGGTCGGTCACCCTCGCTTTCACCAGGATCGATCCTCGGTCGGTCGAGGAGATGACGATCAGGTCGCCCCCGTCGACGCCGAGGCTCTCGGCCTTGTTCGGCGATATCTCGGCGTACATGTGGGGCTGGAGGTCCGCGTTGTGGATGTTGCTCCGGGTCTCCGAGCCGCCACCCTGGTGTTCGACCTGCCGACCGCTCGTCAGGATGGTGTCGAGCGTCGGCCCGTCGTTGTCGCCGTGGATGATCTCCATCGCCTTCTCCTGTTCCACGGCGTTGTTCTGGTCGAGACGGTAGAAGTTCCGCTGCTGGCCGTTCGCCGGCCACTCCTCGACGAGTTCCGGATGCGGGCTCTCGAGGGGTTCGCGGTGCACCGGCGTCGTGTCGATGAAGTTCCAGACGACGGCGCGCGCCCGGCCGCGCCCGGTCGGCGCGTCGGGCTGTTTGAAGTCGTACTGCTCGTAGAACGACGGATCGATGTTCTGCGTTTCCGAGAGATACTGATCGAACTCCGGAATCCCCGTATCGGGGTTCGCGAGCGCCTGTGCCGCGGTGTACACCGATCGCTGGTTGTCGAGCGCGTGCTGTTGCGGGATGGTGAGCTCGTCGGACTGGGTGGGCTGGGTCGGATCGATCAGACTCGCCGGCGGCACGGTCTTCCAGCCCGGATACTCCGGTATCCCGTGGATCATCCCGTCGCTCGCCGTGTCGGCCTGGGACGCCCAGTCGGGGTCGTACGGCGCCCGCGTCATGTCGAGGGCGTCTTCGACGCTGTCGTAGCGGTCACCGACCGCGTCGACCGTGTTCTGGAACGGGTACTCCTCGTCGGTGTTCATCGCCTCCCACTCGTCGGGGCTTGGCGCGCGGGTGCCCCAGCGCGTCCGGAAGTCCTGTCCCCCGTTGTTGGGGTTCATGTCGTCGTTCCAGATGATCGGGGTTCCCGGGTGCCCCTCGCCCCAGCACGGCCACGGGAGACCCCAGTACTCGCCTTCGACCGGCGAGCCCTCCGCGGCCTTGAGCGTCTCGTGGGAGAACGCGTAGTCGTACTCGAGGTGCTGCTGGAGGCGTTCCGGCGTCTGCCGGTAGCCGATGGTGTTCGTCCCGAGGTTGAACTCCCGGATGACGTTCTCGTAGGTCGACTTCCCGTTGTAAATCTCCGGGCCGGTGCCCCAGTCGAAATGCTCGCCGAAGCCGAGTTCGTCGGCCAGTTCCTGCATGATCTGCAGGTCGGGCCGGGAGTTGTGCGACGGCGGCCGAACCGGCTCCGACCACTGGATGGAGCGGTGGGTGTTCGTCAGCGAGCGGTAATGCTCGTACTGACTGCAGGCCGGCAACACCATCACCGGTGGCCCCTCCTCGTAGTCCGGGAGGACGCTCGCCACCGACGGGAACACGTCGACGACGACGAGCAAGTCGAGGTTCTCCATCCCCTCTTTCATCTGCTCCATCTCGCTGATGGAGTTCGAGGAGTGACCCCAGAAGATGCCGATCTTCACCTGATCGGGCTGGTATATCGGCGTCTCCTGCATCCGATCTTCCTGGTCGAGTGCGCCCTCGAACCAGCGGGCGACCGTCAGCCCGTTCTGGAACATCATCGAGTTCGGGGCCGGGTTCGCGGGACTGTGGCCCGGGTCGTCGTGGCTCGACGGCAGTTGGCTCGGGTCCACGTCGTTCGCCATCGCGTACTTCTCCGGCGGCATCAACTCGAACTTCTCGTAGAGGTCGGCGAACGATGTCGACCCGCTCGTGTACGGGTTCATGTCCCAGATGTCGCCCCACCACGACCAGCCACCGGGTGACAGTCCGTAGTACCCGGGCAGGATGTGACTCGCGACGGCGAGGTCGGTCGCCCCTTGGACGTTCGCGTGCCCGCGCATGACCTGAAGCCCGCCGCCGCTCCGCGCCGCGCTCCCCGAGCCGAGGCTCGCGGCGGCGTACGAGCGGATGTTCTGGGTGCCGTTGTTGTGCTGGGTCCCCCCCATCGCCCACTCGATCTGGATGTGGGGACGGTGCTCGTGGAACATCTCCGCGAGCTGCTCGATCTCCTCGACCGAGAGCCACGTGATCTCCGAGACGGTCTCCTTGTCGTACTGGTCGAGGTCGGCGTCGATCTCTTCCCACCCCTGGACGCGGTCGGTGAGCATGTTCTGCCCCGTGTCGTCCGCGTCGGGGTCCATCGCCAGCCCGTATTCGTCGCGGAGTTCCTTGATGATCCCCATCATCAGGGCCACGTCGGTGCCGGGCCGGAACCGCATGTACTCGTCGGCGTGGGCCGCCGTCTTCGTGAACCGTGGGTCGAGACAGAGGATCGTCCCGCCGCGTTTCTGCCCCTCGAGGATGTGCTGCATCGCGATGGGGTGGGCCTCCGCCGGATTCTGGCCGATGACGACCAGCAGGTCGAAGTTTCGGTAGTCCTGCAAGGTGTTCGTCATCGCGCCATAGCCCCACGTGTTCGCCAGACCGGCGACCGTCGTGGAGTGACAGATGCGGGCCTGGTGGTCGACGTTGTTCGTCCCCATGAACGCCGCGAGTTTCCGGATGGCGTAGGACTCCTCGTTGGAGTGGTGGGCGCTCCCGAGAATCATGACGCTCTCGCGGCTGGCCTCCTCCTCCACGTCGACGGCCTGATCCGGGGATACGTCCGAATCCGGCCACAGCGCCTGGATGTCGGTCCCCAGCCGCTCGTATGCGTCGTCCCACGACATCTTGTGCCACGCCCCGTTCTCCCGGATCATCGGGTGGCGAACCCGCTTTTCCGAATGTTCGGTCTCGTAGATACCGGCGCCCTTCGAACAGAGCGACCCCTGGTTGATCGGGTGGTCCTCCCAGGGTTCCATGCCGACGAACGAGTCGCCGACGCGCTCCCCGTGGAAGCCACAGCCGACCGAACAGTAGTTACAGATCGTCTTCGTCAACTCTCCCTCCGTGTCGGCAGCCGACTCCGATGTTTCGCCCGTCTGGGCGAGCGCCTGCCCCGCGCCTCCGCCACCGAGGGCGACGGCACCTGCAAGCGCGCTCGCCTTCATGAACGAGCGGCGATCGAGGTCGATTGAAACTGGTTCCGTGCTCATGGTGTGTGATCCCTCGATATACGCGTGCTACCGGGTAGCACGCGCATATATAATGGCCATGGACTGCCATTATATAAATTAATGCTTCTAGGCTGACCTAATTTCACCGTTCGTGGTTCAGCCCTCGGGTGTTTGAAACCCGTAGCGACTAGCATGAAGCAAGTCTTATACCAGTGCTACCATTTATCACGGCCATGAACGTCGGCGCGTTCGTATGCTCCTGTGCGGATACGTGCGATATCGACCTCGAAGGCGTCCGAGACGGCGTCAGGGACGTCGAGGTAGTAGCCAGTTCGTCACACCTCTGTGACGACGGCCTCCCGGCGATGGCCCACCTCATCGAGGAGTACGACCTCGACCAACTCCTCGTGACGACGCCCGAGGGACGCTGTCAGGACGCCATCCGGGAGACGGCCGTCGAGACGGGGCTCCATCCCGAGGCGACGGCCTTCGTCGACCACCGCGAGGGCGCCGCCTGGGTCCACGACCGCGACGCCGCGACGGAGAAGACCGCTCGCCTGCTGAACGCCCGGCGGGAGGGACTCGACCACGAGCCGATTTCGCGAACCGTCTCCCGCGAGGCGGGCGACGCCGTCGCCGTCGTCGGCGACGCCGAGACGGCCGCGGCCCTCGCCGACACCGCCGACGTGACACTCGTCGCCAACGGCGCGGATTTCGACGACGCCGACGCGGACCTCGACGGCGTCTCCTTCGCCCGGGGCCGGGTCGTCGACGTCGTCGGCGAGTACGGCGGCTTCGAACTCGAACTCAGCGCCCGCGTCACCGAGGACTGCATCTCCTGTATGGACTGCGTGCACGAGGGTCCGGACGGCATGGTGACGCGCAGCCCCGTCGACATCGACCCCGACGCTCCCGACGGGGAGTGGGCCGACTGCTGTCCCGTCGACGCCATCGACCTCGACGGCGTGACCCGGACCATCGAGGCCGATCAGGTGATCTTCCCCGGCGCGACCGGAACCGCCCGCGGTGGGCAGATCGGCCTCTACACCGGCCCGGTCGACGGCGCCACCATCGCCGCCGTCGAGGATCTGCTCGGCGGGGTCCGGAAGCCCCAACATCTCGACCTCGACATGGACGTCTGTGCGTCCGGCGAATCGAGCCAGATGGGCTGTAACGCCTGCGTCGACGCCTGTCCCCACGACGCGGTCGACCGACCGTACGTCGACGAGGTGTCGTTCGATCCGGTCGCCTGTCAGGACTGCGGCGCCTGTACGAGTTCCTGTCCGACCGGTGCGGTGGGGCTCCGTGACCCCTCGAACGAGCGCATCGCTCGCGAAGTCGAGACGCTCCTCGACCCCGGCACCGACGACGACGGCGGGTTCCTCGGCGGCCTCCGCGACGACGCCGGCATCGAGACGCCCGTCGTCGCCTTCGTCTGCTCGGAACGCGCCGACGACGCCCTCCGGCGCTACGGCCGCCGCGCCCGCGAGGACGAGGACGTGCGCTATCCGCCGATCCTCCCGGTCGGCGTCAACTGCACCGACACCGTCGGCGAAGCCCACGTCATGCACGCCCTCGCCGCGGGCGCCGACGGCGTCGCCATCGTCGGCTGTGGCGGCGACTGCCTCCACTCCGGCCCCGATCCGAAGGCCGAACTCGTCCGCCGACTCGACCGCGCGACCGGCGATCTCGGCCTCGGCCAACGGGTCACCTTCCTCGCGCCCGATCCCGCCGAGCCACGAGCGTTCGTTCAGGACCTCTCGGCATTCGTCGCCGAACTCGATCCGACGCCGATCCCGGCGGGCGAGCACGAGGCGACCGGCACGGTGCGAGACGACAAGCCGAACCCGCCGTTCAACAGCCACGACTGGACGCTGGAGAGCGTTCGCGTCCTCCTCGAACACGTCGAGCCCGACCGGGAGGTGATACGCGGCCTGAAGGACTTCGGCTGGATGGAGGTGTCCGATGCCTGTAACCTCACGCCGACCTGTTCGACCATGTGTCCCACCGACGCCATCCGCCGCACCGACGACGCGGACCTCCAGTTCAACCACGAGGACTGTGTCAACTGCGGCCTCTGTGAGGAGGGCTGTCCGGAGACGGCCATCACCATGCACGACGGTCTCGACCTCTCGAAACTCCCCGAAAACCGCGAGGGTGAGCGCTGGGAGACGGTGTACGAGGGCGAGATGCGCTCCTGTATCCGGTGTGGCAAACCCTTCGCTAGCGAGGGGACTGCGGAACACGTCGCCGGGGAAGTCGGCGAGCTGGTCGAGGGCGTCGCCCCCGAATCCGAACACAGCGTCTTCGACTACTGCGGGGAGTGCCGTGCCGTGCTTCTCTTCGAGGAGGGGGGCCGCTGATGGACGAACAGGCCCTCTACGAGGCGCGACTGGAGCTCGTGGACTTCCTCGTCGAGGTGCTCCACGACGTTCCCGAGGAGGCGTTCGTCGAACGCCTGCTCTCCGGCGACGTTCGCACCCCGGACGGTGAGGTGAACGAGCCCCTCGACCGCGGCTTCGACGCCCTCGACACCTTCGTCGAAGAGCATCGGAGGGACGACGTTTCGGAGGTTCGGGACGCGCTCGAACGGGAGTACACGCGCCTGCTCGTCGGGCCGCGGCCGCCCGTCATCGCCCACGAAACCTACTACCGGGAGGACGCCGACTACCTCGGCGAGGGGGTCGCCGAGGTGGAGGCGAGTTACGGGGCCGCCGGCTGGGCGCCGCCGGACGAGTATCCCGAGGAGAACGACTTCGTCGCCGTCGAACTCGCCTTCCTTCGGCACCTGATCGAGGAACAGCGCCGCGGGGCCGACGAAGCCGTCGGCTTCGAACGCGTCTTCCTCGACGAACACGCACTGACCTGGGTCGACACCTTCACCGACGACCTGCGCGAACGGGCGGACAGCCGGTTCTACGTGGCCGTCGCCGACATCTACGCAGGAACGCTCCAGTTCGAGGACGAACTCGTCGCGGGGCTGCTGTAGTCGCGGCCGACACTCGTCGGCCCGTCCCGGCGAATCACCGGGACACAGGGACGAGAATCCGTATCAGCCGGTACGATCGTCGCGGGTGGCGAGCGCGACCATTCCGACCAGCCCGACCACGAACAGGCCGAGCAACACGAGCGTCGCGGGCATCGCCAGCGCCATCGCTTGCTCCATCCGGAAGTACCAGCGCCACGTCTTCGCGAACTCCGCGAGCATGGCGACCGTCGCGGCGCCGAGAACCACGAGCAGGAGGCCGCCGCCGGAGAGGAGCGTTAGCCCGCGCACGACCCGCGCTGGACTCGGCAGATCACTCATCGACGAACCTCCGTGCGAGCACCAGCAGCGTCGCCGCGGGGAGCAACAGCGTCAACACGCCGGCGACGAAGACTCCGAGGTAGCTGACCGTCGATTCGAGATGGATGGCCCAGTGCCACGTTCCTTTGATCTCCGCGATGATCCCGACGGTACCGACCGCCAACAGCGCGAGCACCAACAGCGTTCCCAGCGCGTACGTCGTCCCGCGGAGGTAGCCGAGCGCCCGCGCTGACGGCGTGGGGCCGCCCGAGTCGGACTCGCTACCGGCCGTTCTGACCCCGCCAGTCTCGCTCTCAGCCATTCTCGTCACCCTCTGACGGTGCGTACGTTCGATACATGTCGTAGACGACGAACGCTGCAACACCCGCTCCGACGAGCAGTAACGGGATCGCGAACCGGATCGGGAGTGGGCCGTACGTGGCACCGAAACTCTGGTGCATGGATCGTCTCGTTGTTCCCCTTTGGGGGGCTCAACGACAAATACTCTCGGGTCGGATTCGACGGCGTGACGCCCGTCCACGGAGGCGAGAATCTTATTACCGTTCCAGCCTTCGGAAGGACAAGACGATGACATCCCGACGATCGGCACTCGCACGCCTGGGCGCTGTCGCCGGGACGCTCGGGCTCTCGGGGTGTGCGCAGTTTCTCGGCTCAGCCAGCCGCAGCGGAACCGACCTCCCGCCCAACCCGCACGCCGACGCCCTCCCGAACCGTCAGTTCGTCCAGAACCCGTACCTCGGCACCGACGACGCCGGCAACGACCTGCAGGCACGGTACCGACGGCTTCTCTTTCTCACCCTCGACGTCGAGCCGTCGGCGTCGGCCGCGCGGACGGTCGAACGCGGCATGCGAACGATCGAAGCGGCCTTCGACTGGCGCGCGGACGGGGTCTTTCACGTTCTCGCCTGGGGCACCGACTACTTCCGCCGGATCGGCAAGCTGAGCGCGGCCCCCATCTCGAAACCGGAGGTGATCTCCCGGACCGACAACCCCGACCTCCTCGAGTTCGACGCCGTCCTCGTCCTCGAGAGCGACGTGCCCTCGCAGTTGACCGCCATCCAGAACGCCATGTTCCGGTCGAGCGACACGCTGAACGGCGAACCCGTCGATCACCCTCTCGGCGACGTGTTCCGGATTGCGGAGGTCCGGACGGGCTTCCTCGGCGAGGGCTTACCCGCCCGCCACGCCGACGTGGAGGGCATCCCGACCGGCGCGCTCTCCCAGGACGACCCCACGTTCATGGGCTTTTTCTCCGATCGGCAGGGGACCCAGGCCAGCGAGGACTTCGTCACCATCCCCGAGGGTCGGTTCGCGGGCGGCACGACGCTCCACATCTCACACCTGACACAAAGCCTCGATACGTGGTGGGAGGGACTGGACGACGCCGGCCGCGTCGCGCGGATGTTCTCCCCTGAGTTCGACCCCACCGACCTCCCCGACTTCACCGACAACGTCCCCTTCAGCGACGCCGTGCGCGACCACGCCCGGGAGTTCGACGTGGTCGGGCATCACGAGAAAGTCGCACAGGTGCGTCGCGACGGCGAGCCGATCATCCTCCGTCGGGATTTCAACACGACCGACGGCGACCATGCCGGCGTTCACTTCCTCTCGTTCCAGCGGAAGCTCGCGCACTTCCGCGCCACTCGGCGGGCGATGAACGGGTGGTACGTCCGGGACGACAGCGAGGCGATCACCGACCGCGAAAACAACGGCATCCTCAACTTCATCGACGTGCAGTCGCGGGCGAACTTCTACGTTCCCCCGCGAGACCGACGCGCCTTCCCGCTGTACTGACGTTACAGGTCGTCGACGTCGACGACGGAGTCCGAGTCCGACGAGCCGGTGATGTCCTCGGCCCGGATGTCGCCGTCGACTTCGCCCTCGTTGAGTTCGTGCGGGGCGACGTTGTACTCCCAGACCTCTCGCCCTCTGTACGTTTCGCTGGCACCCTTCGGTCGCCAGCCGAGATCCCTCTTTGTCATACGGTAGCACACAATGGCTTGGGAGATACTAAATCTGTCGCCGCCGTACGGGGCCGACCGACAGGCGTGGGCCCCCTCGACGCGACTTCGGTGGACGATCGGACCCCGTCTACGAGCCGTCTCGTACGGTTTGCTGCATCTCAGTACTGGTGGTTCGCCAGGTCGGGGCGGGCTCAGACCGGGGGCGCGTTCGGCGGTCGCTCGTCGTCGTCCCCGGTGAAGGCACTGACGAACAGGTCGACGTGGAGGTGGAGCAGCGTCGCTTCGTCGAGGCCCGTCTCCGCGGCCTGTTCGGCGAGTCGGTCACCGAGGGCGTCGCTCGGGTCGTAGTGGAGCTCGCCGGCCTCGGGGTCCACCTCGAACGACACCTCCGTGCGTCCGGCGACGAGATACTCTATCTCCAGCAGCGCCTGTTCGGCTTTCGTTTCGAGCGCGGTTTCCCGGTCCTCCAGACGCGCCTCCGCCCACTCGTCGGCGGCGTCGATGAACCGCTGGTTCAGGTCGATGGTGAGCGTCAGAACGAGACCCCTTCCCCTTCGAACGCCGGTTCGAATCGGGCGGACTCCCCGCAGGCCGGACAGGTCTTGACGACCGAATCGCGTTCGACCAGGCCGAGCCGGGTGAAATGTCCGCACTCGCTACACTCGTACTGCATCGATTACTCCCAGGGCTCGGGCGCCGGCTCCGTCTCGCTCAGTTCGCCGTAGAGCGCCAGCAGCAGCGCCAGGGTCCCGCCGAGTACGACCAGCCCGACGAGCCCGGAAATCGGCGCCTGACCGACGCCGCCGCTCGACAGCGGGCCGAGCCGTCCGTACACCTGCAGCATCGTCAGGACGATCCAGATGCCCGCCGCGAAGACTCCAAGCGTGACGATTCGCGACTGTGTGAGCGCCGTTCTGATACCCATGATAGCTCATCGCATAGGTTGAGGAGCGTGCAATAAAAACTTACTCCACGTCGAGGGTCCAGCCGGCCTTCTCCGCCGCCTCTTCGAGCGGAACGAACTCCCAGTCCGCCTCCGCGGCGACGCGTTCGTCCTCACCCGCGATGCCGACGACGACCATCCGCTCCGCGTAGAACATCGACCGCGGCCCGACTTCGGCCAGACGTTCGCCCGGGCCGGTGCCCGTCCCGCTGAAGAAGTCGGCGTCGACGCCGTTCTGTCGCTGGAAGCGGTTGATGACCGGCGTGTCCACGCGGCCGACGATGCCCACCCAGTCCGCCCACGCCCCCGCGTCGGAGAAGGCGGATGCCGGATGCGCCAGTCGCTCGGCCGCGCGATAAGTCAACGCCATCGTCATGTCGTCGGCGTCCTCGCCGTGGGGGGCCGCGCCGGTACTGGGCTGACGGGTGTCGTCCTCGTCCGGCACGCCGCCCTCGACGGCGTCCCGGTCACCGGCGTGTGCGCCCCCTGCCCCGCCGCCCTCGATGGGGATGCCGACGGGTTTGTCGTCGCTCTGTCGAGGGACTCGCGGCGTCGCCGCGTGGGTCTGACCGTCGCCGTCGTCGGCATCGTCGCCGTCGTCCCCGTCCCACGCTCCGCTCGTCGGATCGGCCGCCGTTGGCCCCGTCCGTGCGCCGCCCGTCCCGAACGGGTCGTCCGGTTCCGCGTCGGGGTCGCCCTCGCCCCGCCAGAACCAGTCCCCCCGGTTCGGTTGGTCGTCCGATTCCCCGTCGTCGGTGTCGATGTCGTCCAGGTCGATGCGGTCGGTCATGGGTTCGGCTCTCCCGCTCGCGGCGACGGGTCGTGAAACTCGTCGCCGAGTAGAGTGCGACCACGTTACCGTTCCCCACAATAAAAGCTATCGTCGGTCCCCCGCCCGAAGGGCGCGAATAGTTAACAATCTGAACCTCGCATTGGTAGGTGTATGTCCGAGACGACCACACGGCTGGAACCCCTCGACCCACACCCCCTCGCAGACAGAACCTGCCTCGTCACGGGCTCTTCGCGTGGCATCGGCCGATCCATCGCGCTCGAACTCGCGCGCTGTGGCGCGGACGTGGCCGTAAACTACCGGAGTTCCGACGCCGCGGCCCGCGAAGTCGAATCGATCATCGAGGAGAACGGCGAGACGGCGATGTGTGCACAGGCGGACGTGGCTGACCCGGAGGATGTCGAACGGATGGCCGACGAGATTCACGACGAACTCGGCGCGGTGGACGTGTTGGTCAACAACGCCGGCATCACTATCGACCGCAAGTTCGCGGAGATGACCCACGAGGACTGGCAGACGGTCATCGACGTCAACCTCGGCGGGACGTTCAACTGCACCAAGGCCTTCTTCGACGACATCCGCGACGCCGACCACGGACGCCTCATCAACATCTCCAGTGTCGTCGGGCAACAGGGCAACTACGGGCAGGCCAACTACGCCACCTCGAAAGGCGGGATGTTCGCCTTCACGCGGACGCTGGCGCTCGAACTCGCCGCCCACGGCTCGACGGCCAACTGCGTCGCGCCGGGCTTCGTCAAAACCGACATGCTGGAGAAGGTGCCCGAACGCGTCCAGCAGAAGATCCGGGACAAGATCCCGCTCAACCGCTTCGCCGACCCCGAAGACATCGTCGGGATGGTTCGGTTCCTCGCCAGCGACCACGCCAGTTACATGACCGGACAGGTGCTCGGCGTCAACGGCGGATTGGAGTGGTGAGGGGGTGCGTTCGCTCCGCATGACGACCGTCGTTGCCGTCTCGGGGAGCCTCCGCGACCGGAGTTACACCCGACTCGCGCTCCGCCACGCCCTCGCCGCCGCCGCGGACGCCGGGGCCGACACCGAGTTGCTCGACCTCCGGGCGTTCGACCTGCCGCCGCTCGACCCCGACCTGGACGAGCAGGGCGATAGCGCGACGTTCACCCGGCGCGTCCGCGAGGCCGACGCCGTCCTGCTCGGCACGCCCATGTACCACGGCTCCTACGCCGGGGTCCTGAAGAACGCGCTCGATCACTGCGGATTCGACGAGTTCGAGGGCAAGACGGTCGGGTTGCTGGGCGTCGCGGGCGGCGCCTTCCCCATCACCGCCCTCGAACACCTGCGCTCGGTGTGTCGCGCCCTCGACGCGTGGGTCCTGCCACACCAGGCGGCGATTCCGCGGGCGTCCGCGGCCTTCGACGGTGACGCCTTCGCCGACGACGGACTCGAAGAGCGCGTCGCCGCCCTCGGCCGTCGGGTCGTCGAGTACGCGACCATCGAACCCGACCCGCGGACGTTCGAGAGCGACCAGAACGTGGGTGGGTAATCGGAAGCCCCTTGTCGAGTGCCGCCCCACACACGTCCGTGACGACGTGGGTCGAGAATCCCCGTGGCGGCCGGGAGCGCGGAGCGCGCGGCCTCGCCCGTGCGTGGATCGAAGTGCTCGTTCGCCCCCGCCGCTTCTTCGAGAACGGCGTCGCGCCCGGCGATCAGGCGCCGGGTCTCGTTTTCGCCGTCGCGATGGCCGTCGCGTACGCCGTCCTCCTCGCGGTCCTCGACCCCGTTCGGTTCCCCGCGACCGGCGCCCTCCGAGCCGCCGTGGTCGTGTTGCTCGTTGCCCTCCTCGTTGCGCCCGCCGTCCTCCACCTCCTCGCGGCGCTCCAGACGCTCACGCTGATGCTCTTCGTCCGCGACCGGGCGGGGGTCAGCGAGACGGTGCAGGTGCTCGCTTACGCCACCGCGCCCTGCCCGCTCGCCGCCGTGCCGAGCCCCGAACTCGCCCTGCTCTGCTGTCTCTACGGGTGCGCCCTCCTCGTCATCGGCCTCGGAACCGTCCACCGGACGACGACGGGTCGGGCGGTCCTCGCCACGGCCCTGCCCGGTAGCCTTCTCTTCGGCTACGGCTTCGGCGGCATCGACGCGCTCACGGCCCTGCTCCGGGCCTGGTACATCATCTAGGCCGTCGAGTAGTTTCGACAATCGTTTTAGGGTGGGGCTGTTGGATTCGCTCAATGGATTGGATCACCCACGAAGAAGACGTTTGGTTTGATTTCCGCGGTTCCAGCCCGAACCAACTGGCCTCGGGCCGATACTACAAGGGGACGGTCGACGGCTTCGCCGACTTCGGCGTGTTCGTCGACCTCTCGCCCGGCGTGACGGGACTGCTGCACCGCAGCGAACTCGACCGCCGCCTCGAGAGCCTCGACTGGGACCCCGGCGACACCGTGTTCGTCCAGGTGAAAAACGTCCGTGACAACGGCAACGTCGACCTCGCGTGGTCGATCCGCCAGTCCGGCGACGAGTTCCGCGGGGCACGGATTCACGACCCCGACGGCGACGCCGACGGCGAGGCTATCGATCACGACGACGACGACGGCGACGACGCCGGTCCCGTCCGACAGACGCCGACGCCCCGCGACGAGGCGCTGAACGGTGACGATACGGCGCACGACGACACCGAAGCGTCGACCGCCGATACCGACACCGAGGCGTCGACTGCCGACGCCGCGACGGCGGCGCCGGCGACCGAGGAACCGGCGGCCGACACCGCCGACCTCGAACGCGTCGATGTCGACGGCCTCGACGACCGTGTCGGCGAGACGATCCGTCTGGAAGGGGAAATCGTCGGCGTCCGCCAGACCAGCGGCCCGACCGTGTTCGAACTCCGCGACGCGTCGGGCGCCGTCGACTGCGCCGCGTTCGTCGAGGCGGGCGTTCGCGCCTACCCCGACGTCGAAGTCGGGAGCATCGTCCGCCTCGACGGCGAGGTCGAACGCCGCTACGACGAACTGCAGGTCGAAACGGAGGCGCTTTCGATCCTCTCCGACGACGAGGCGGCGACCGTCGAGCACCGACTGGCCGACGCACTGACCGCCGAAGCCCGCCCCGAGTCGGTGACGACGCTCGTCGAGAGCGACGCCGTCGACGCCGTGGCCGACGACTTGGTCGACGCCGCGGAGACGATCCGACGCGCGGTGCTGGAATCCCGCCCCGTCGTCGTCCGCCACGCCGCGACCGCCGACGGCTACGTCGCCGGCGCGGCCATCGAACGGGCCGTCCTCCCGCTGATCCGCGCGGAACACGCCGCCGCCGACGCGGAGTACCACTACTTCACGCGACGACCGCTCGAAGAATCGGTCTACGACATGGACGACGCGACCAACGACGTGACGCGGATGCTCCAGGACCGGGACCGCCACGACGAGAAACTGCCGCTCGTCCTGCTGGTCGGCACGGGAAGCACCGTCGAATCCAGCGACGGCCTGGGGCTGCTCGGCATCTACGGCGCCCGGCGCGTCGTCGTCGACGCCGAGGTGGCCGACGCCGCCGTCGCCGACGACTGTGAGGCAATCGTCAACCCCGGCCTCGCCGGCGCCGACGCCGCCGACCTCTCGACGGGGACGCTCGCGGCCACCCTCGCCGCGACGGTCGACCCCGACGTTCGCGACGACCTCGTCCACCTGCCCGCCGTCTCGTACTGGGGCGACGCCCCCGACGAGTACGTCGGCCTCGCCGCCGAGGCCGGCTACGACGCCGACCGAACCCGCGAACTCCGCGAGGCCATCGCGCTCGAGGCCTACTACCAGTCCTACGAGGACAAGCGCGAACTCATCACGGACCTGCTGTTCGAGGATGCGGGCGGCCTCGCCGGCCACATCAGCGAGCAGTTCCGCCAGAAACTCGACGCCGAAGTCGACACCGCGACGGCCAACCTCGACACGCGTGAGGAAGGCGACCTGACGGTCGAGGTGCTCGACACCGACGCCTACACCCACCGCTTCGACTTCCCGCCGACCGCCCTCCTCCTCGACGAACTCGGCCGCCGCGAGCGTCCGTG
>Ga0209965_1000126_pt1 | contig 26256 bp, 23 predicted proteins | sample SalPon2_B_H2O_MG_FD_185707 | JGI IMG/M metagenome (GOLD analysis project Ga0209965, IMG submission 185707) | Salt pond water microbial communities from South San Francisco under conditions of wetland restoration - Salt Pond MetaG R2_B_H2O_MG... | ecosystem: Environmental > Aquatic > Non-marine...
ATCGAGATGTAGCCGGAGCCGTGTTCGGCGTCGGCCGAGAGCGTCGCCGGCGTCGGCCGGACGCGATCGTAGGCCCGCCACAGCCCCGGGATCGTCTCCCGGCGGTGAATCCCGGTCGCCGGCACCCACTCGGGATCGGTCGCGCCGTCGGGGAGGTCGACGTCCCGCGACGGACACTCGAAGAGCGCCGGCTGGATCGTGCATTCGGTCCCGTCGACGCCGACAGTGAACGGATCGCCGCTGCGAACCAGGGTCGCGCCCTCGGGGAGTCCGGCGTCCTCGGGACCGTCGGCGTTTCCGTCGGCCGCCCCGACGAGTCCCGCCCACCGCCCGTCGAACGCTTCGATCGGCCCCCGATACCGGGTCAGCAGGATCGCCGCGTCGTGCCGAAGGAAGGCGACGGCGACCGACGGCGCGCGCGCCTCGCTTGACGGGGTCGTCTCGCCCGCTCCCTCCTCCGAGGACGGCGCGTCTGTTCCCCCCGCCATCCCGCGATCAGTGCTGGAAGGCTCGCTGGCCGGTGAACGTCATCGCGATGCCGTGTTCGTTCGCGGCGTCGACGACGTCCTCGTCGTTGACGGAGCCGCCGGGCTGGACGACCGCCTCGATGCCGGCCTCGGCGGCGACTTCGATGCCGTCCGGGAACGGGAAAAAGGCGTCCGAGGCCATCACGGCCCCGTCGGCGTCCTTTCCCTCGGCGTGCTCGTCGGCCTTCATCGCGGCCAGGCGGACGGCGTCGACCCGGGAGACCTGCCCCATCCCGACGCCGACCGTCTCGGTCCCGTCGGCGAGGAGGATCGCGTTGGACTTGACGTGTTTGATCGTCCGCCAGGCGAAACACATCGTCTCGAGTTGCGCCTCGGTCGGTTCGCGGTCGGTGACCGTCTCGAGGTCGGCCGGCCCGAGCGACTGGCCGTCGCGCTCCTGGACCAGCCGGCCGCCGACGAGGTCGCTCTCGACCGTCGACTCGGACACGCCGTCGAGCGCCCCCACGTCCAGCACGCGGAGGTTGTCCTCCTCGGAGAGTTCCTCGAGGGCCGAATCGGTGTAGCCGGGCGCGACGACGACCTCCTTGAACGAGTCGGTGATCGCCGCGGCCGTGTCGGCGTCGCAGGTACGGTTCAGCGCGACGATGCCGCCGAAGGCGCTCATCGGGTCCGTCGCGAGGGCGTCGTCGTAGGCCGCCGCGAGCGAGTCGGCGGTCGCACAGCCCGCGGGGTTGGTGTGTTTGATGACCGCGGCCGCCGGGTCGTCGAACTCCTTTATGAGATTCAGCGCCCCGTCGGCGTCGTTGTAGTTGTTGTACGACAGCGCCTTCGCGCCCTCGTTCAGCTGTTCGGCCCCGACGACGCTGGCCTCCCCGCCGGCGCGGTCGAGGTACACCGCGGCGTCCTGGTGGGGGTTCTCGCCGTAGCGGAGTTCGCGGCCGCGGTCCTCGCAGGCGAGTCGGCGAGCGGGGAACGCGCCGCCGTCGTCGCCCTCGACCGAGACCTCGTCGCCGTCGACGGTGACGCGACCCTCGGCGAACCACTCGACGGCACGCGGGTAGGCGCTGAACTCCGCCTCGTGGAGGACGCGCTGTTTGAGGTCGGCGGCGTCGTCCCCGTCGTACACCGGGACGGGCTGTTGGGTGACGATCGGCCCGCCGTCGACGGTCTCGTCGACGACGTGGACGGTACAGCCGGTCACCGAGACGCCCGCGTCGAGGACCTGCTCGTGGGCGTCCATCCCCGGGAACGCGGGCAGCAGCGACGGGTGGACGTTGAGCGTCCGCGGGGCCGCATCGAGGAACGTCTCCGTGAGGATCCGCATGTAACCGTCGAGACAGACGAGATCGACGTCGTAGCCCTCGAGGCGCTCGAGGAGTCGGCGCTCGTGTTCCTCGCGGGGCTCGTCCTCGGCGCGCGCGACGACCTCGGTCGGGATGTCCCGCTCTCTCGCCCCATCGAGAACCGGGGCGTCCGACTCGTTCGTGAGCACGACGGCGAACTCCGCGCCGCCGGGCGCGGTGTCGGCGATGTGCAGTAGGTTCCGGCCGCGGTTCGAGGCCATACCGGCGAGTTTCATGCCCGGAACCGACTCCGCCGAACGCAAAGTAGTTGCGGTTGTCGCCGCGGCGTGATACAAATACGTGTATATATGATCGGTTGGGACCCCGTAACGGCCGAATACTGACCACGAACGTGCATCTCTCGGGGCGAGCGCACGCTCACAGCAACGACCGCAACCGCCGCCGGTGGAACTCGACGGCGGCCGCGCCGGTCCGTTCGGGGTACCCCGGTCGGGTGACGGCGCCGGTCGAATCGACCGCCGAGTCGACGACGGCGGCGACGCGCTCGGTGCGGCCAACCTCGGGTAGCGGCCGAATCTCGGCGTATCCGTCCCGGAACGCCGTTTTGAGGGCCGTTCCGTCGTCGACGTACCAGTCCGCGAGGAGGTGCTCGGCCTTCGCGACCGAGAGTCCCGCGCCGGCGGCGAGGGGGTCGCCCCAATCGAGAAACGCCGTGATCTCGCCGCAATCGAGCATCGCGTTCCCCGGCCGGAAGTCCCACGGAAATAGCCGGGGCGTCGGGTCGGCCGCCGGCCCCTCCTCGATCGTCGTTTTGATGGCCGCCTCGAGGTCTGCGAACGGCTCCGGGAGGGCCTCGACGCCCTCGCGAAGGTAGGCGTCCAGCCACCGCGCCCACGACCCCGGCCCCTCGGCCCGCAACCCCCCGCCGCCACCGGACTCCCCGGCGTCGGCCACGACCGGGCCGAAGCGCTCGAAGGCGAACGCCCCGTGTATCTCCGCCAGCGCCCGCCCGAACCGACCCGCGATCCGCCGCCTCGCCGCGGGCGAAAGCGCGGTGAACCGCTCGTGGAGGTTCCTCCCCTCGACCGCCTCGACGACGCGGTAGGCCCCGCCGCGACCCCGGTCGTCGTCCCCGTCGATCCGCCCCCACTCCAGCACCGTCGGGACCGGCACGGTCGTCCGGGCCGCGATTTCGCGCGCGAGCCGCGTCTCGGTCCGGAGCCCGTCCGGATCCTCGGTCCGCTGGACGACGAGGCGTTCGCCGCCGGCGACCGTGACGATCGCCGTCTCCTTTCTGTTTCCCTCGGCCGGTCGCTCGATCGATTCGATCGCGCGGTCCGGACGCGCCGACGCGACGGCCGCGCGTATCCACCCCGTCATCCGTTCCCGCCGTCGCCCCCGAGCACCCCTCGGAGTTCGTCCGGCGACTCGAGCACGTATTCGGGGCGATACGGAGCGGGGTCGCGGTCGCCGTCCGTCGGACACCACGCCGCCGTTAGCCCGGCGTTCTGTGCACCCACCACGTCGTACTCGAGGGAGTCACCGACGTAGAGCGTCTCCTCCGGCCGGACGCCGAGCGCCCCGAGCGCCCGGTCGAACGGGTCGCGGTTCGGCTTCCGGCGCTGTCTGTCACCGGCACAGACGACGGCCTCGAAGGCGTCGCCGAACGGGAGCGCCTCGAGCTTTCCCGTCTGGCGAGACGTCGGGCCGTTCGTTACGACGCCGACGCTCCCGACGTTCGCCGCTGCCTCGACCGCCGCCGCCGCGCCCGGCCTCGGCGTCACGTCCGAGTAATCGACCGTCTCGAGGAACCCCTCGGCGAGCGCCGTCGCGTCGACCGGCGTCCGGCCGTGCTGGGCGGCTACTCGGGCGAACCCGCGCGCGAAGTAGCCGACCGGGTCGTCGTGATCCGGCGGCTCCTCGAGGGCGGCCCACAGCTCCGCCGGTTCGCCGAACCGACCGATCCCGGCCGCCTCGAACGCCCCGCGGTAGACGGCCGCCGCCGAGTCGGCGTGCTCACAGAGCGTCCCGTCGAGGTCGAAGAGCACGGCTGTAAACGACACGCCGGGACTACGGCCCCGACCGACAAAACGCGCCCGGTCGCCAAAGGATCGCCGCTGTCCGGTTCCGCAGATGGGGGACGCTCGCGACCGTCGAGCCCGTGGCGTCTCCCCCCGGCCCCCGACCGACATCCTTTTTCAGCGCCTCGCCGGAATCACGGACATGACACGGGGGCCGCTGTACGCCGTCTCGCCGCTCGATGGCCGCTACGCACGCTACACCGAACCGCTCGTCGACTACGCCAGCGAGGCCGCCCTGATGGGCGCCCGCGTCGAGGTCGAGGTCGAGTACCTCCTCGCCCTCGCGGACCTCGAGGCGACCCCGCTGGCGCTCGATCCCGAAACCCGATCGGAGCTCCGGGGGCTGTATCAGTCCTTCGACGCCGACGACGCCGACGTCGTCAAGCGGCTCGAGACGGAGGGGTACGGCGGCTACGCGGCGACGAACCACGACGTCAAGGCCGTCGAGTACTTCATCCGGCTACACCTGCCCGACGAGGACACGCAGGGGCCGTGGGTGCATTTCGGGCTGACGAGCGAGGACGTCAACAACCTCGCCCACCGGCTCCTCCTCGGACCGGCCGTCGCCGACGTGCTCGTGCCCGCGATCCGGGAGCTTCGGGACACGCTCGCCGACGACGCGAGGCGACACCGCGGCCTCCCGATGTTGGCCCGCACGCACGGCCAGCCCGCGACGCCGACGACCTACGGCAAGGAACTCGCCGTCTACGCCGCCCGCCTCGGGCGCGCGCTCGGCCGCCTCGAGGCTGCCACGGCGGAGCTCTCGGGAAAACTCGCCGGCGCCTCCGGGACCTACGCCGCCCACCGCGCCGCCTACCCCGACGTCGACTGGCGGGCCTTCTCGGAGTCGTTCGTGGAGTCGCTCGGCCTCGAACACACCGCGCTCTCGACGCAGGTCAACCCCTGTGACGACCTCGCGTCGGTCTTCGACGCGCTCCGCGGGGTCAACAACGTGTTGCGGGACCTCGACCTCGATATGTGGCTCTACGTCTCGGATCGCTACCTCGGTCAGGAGGCCGCGGCGGGCGAGACCGGCTCCTCGACGATGCCCCACAAGGTGAACCCGATCGACTTCGAGAACAGCGAGGGGAACCTGACGAAGGCCAACTCGGATCTCACCTTCCTGGCCGACTACGTCACGACCTCCCGCCTGCAGCGGGACCTCTCGGATTCGACGGTCAAGCGGAACGTCGGCGCGGCGCTGTCGCACTGTCTCATCGGCTACCGGAAGGCGGCCGCCGGCCTCGAGAAGGTGACGCCGAACGCGGCCGTCATGCGCGAGGACCTCGAGGCCAACCCCGAGGTGATCGGCGAGGCCGTCCAGACGATCCTCCGCCGGGAGGGCGACGCCGACGCCTACGAGCGCATCAAGGACCTCACCCGGGGGGAGCGCGCCACGCTGTCGGACTTCCGGGACCTCTTCGACGACCTCGACGTCGACGAGTCCGTTCGCGAGGAACTGCACGCCCTGACGCCCGCCGGCTACGTCGGCTTCGGCGACGAGTTGGTCGACGAGGTGTAGTCGGTGGTCGCGAGGCCGGCGCGGAATCGACGGCGTCGCGGCCCCGAGCGCCGCCACAAGACATTTGCGGCCGACGGACGCAGTACCGCCATGGCGACCGAGCCCTCCACCCTCGGCGACGACCGAGGCTGTCCGAAGTGCGGCCACACGGAAACCGAGACGGACACGATCTCGACCACCGGCGGCGGCCTCTCGAAGTTCCTCGACGTCCAGAACCGCCGGTTCGACGTCGTCTCCTGTAGGAACTGCGGCTACTCGGAGCTGTACCGGGGGCAGTCGAAAGGCGACGTCGTCGACTTCTTCCTCGGCTGACCGCGTCGGCATCCACGGGGTGTCCCGGTTCCGCCGTTCCCAGGCTCACTCGCCGCCGCCTGTCTCGTCCTCGAGCCGCGTCAGATCCGCGAACGTCTCCCGCCGTCTGGTCACGCGCTCGTCGTCGCCGTCGATCGCGACCTCCGCCGGCTTGGGCTGGGAGTGGAACTGGCTGGCGAGGTTGATGCCGTAGGCGCCGACGTTGCCGATCGCGAGCAGGTCCTCGGCCTCCGGACGCGGGATCGGACGGTCGGTACAGAACACGTCCGCGCTGGTGCACAGCGGCCCGCCGACGCTGGACTCGACCGGCTCGCGATCGCCGCCGGTCACGTTCCGAATGTGGTGATAGGAGTCGAACATCGCCGGCCGGATCAAGGAGGTGAGCCCCGCGTCGACGCCGACGACGCGCGTCTCCGGGGTCGGCTTGATCGTGTTGACCCGCGTGAGGAGCGCGCCGGCGTCGGCGACCAGATAGCGGCCGGGTTCCAGGGCGATCGTCGCGTCCACGTCCGCGGTCACTTCCCGGACCATCTCGGCCGCGGCCTCGACGTCGAGCGGCGGTTCCTCGGGGCGGTAGGGGACGCCGAAGCCGCCGCCCAGATCGAGGAACTCGAGGTCGCCCACGCGCTCGGCGAGATCGGCGACCTTCCGGAGCGCCCGCCGGTGGTCCTCGAGGTCGCCCGAGAGGACGCCGCTGCCGACGTGGGCGTGGAGGCCGACGAACTCGAAGCGCTCTCGGGCGGACTCGACGAGGGCGGGCACCTCGTCGTAGGGGACGCCGAACTTCGCGTCCTTGCCGGTGGCGACCTTCTCGTGGTGGCCGGTGCCGATCCCCGGGTTGACCCGCAGCGCGAGGCGGCCGTCGAACCCGCGGGCTTCGAGCCGATCGAGCGTCATCGCCGCGCCCGCCGTGATCGTCAGTTCCGGGGTATCGTCCCAGAGGTCGACCGCGTAATCGAGGTCGCCGTCCGGTGGGTTGACGGCCGTGTACTGGAGGTCCGCCGGGTCGACGCCGGCCTCGAGCGCCCGGTACAGCTCCCCCGCGGCGGCGCACTCGACGTCAGCGCCGGCGTCGTACAGCGTCCGAACGACCGCGCGGCCGGTGTTGGCCTTCGCGGCGTACATGACGTGGGCGAACTCGAAGGCCGACTCGAAGCGCGCGAAGTTCTCGCGGATCCGATCGAGGTCGGTGACGTACAGCGGGGTGCCGTGCTCGGCGGCGAGCCGTTCGAGGCGGTCGCCGTCCCAGTCGGCGAGCCGCTTGACCGCCGCGGTGTCGACGAGGCTCATTGAACACACAGCCGGGACGGCCGATAACAAGGGTTCCGCTTCCGGACGGCGATGTCCGCTGTCGGCCGGCGTCGTTCGCGGAGGGCCGGCCACGCGGCGGCTGTCCGTCAGGGGAGGCGACCGACAGCGTCAGTCCGCCGCCCCGGGCGCGCCCGGGACCGGTTCGCCCTCCGGGGCGTCGTCGTTCGGGACCGGATCGTCGGCGTCGGGGGCCGTCGCGTCGTCGTCGAATTCGAAACCGGAATCGGGGGCCGACCCCGAGTCGGGGGTGGAATCGACCGCCGGGCCGAGATCGGACTCGGCGTCGGAACCCGGATCGACGGCGTCGACGTCGAACCCCGAGAGCGCCTCGGAGAGGCGGTCGGCCTGTCCGGCCAGCGACGTGACCGAGTCGGCGGCCCCGCGGAGCCTGTCCGCACTGTCGGCCGTATCCGTCGCGACGGTGTCGGAGCGCTCGGCCGTCGCGTCGCCGATCTCGGCGAGTTCGTCGACCCTCGCGGAGACGTCGGTCGCGACCTGGGCCTGCTGGTCGGTCGCGGAACTGATCTCGGCGGCGCTCTCCTCGACGTCGGCGGTGTTCTCGGCGATGGCGGCGAACTCGTCGGTCGCCGCGTCGACGGTGTCGACGGCCTCGTCGATCCGCGCCGTCAGGTCGTCGACGTCGGCGGCGACGGCGTGGGTCTCGTCGTCGATGTCCCCGATGAGCGCCTCGATCTCGCCGGCCGACTCGTGGGTCTCCTCGGCGAGCGATTTGACCTCCTCGGCGACGACCTCGAAGCCCGCCGTGTCGGTCTCGGCGCGGGCGGCCTCGATCGAGGCGTTGACCGCGAGCAGGTTCGTCCGGCTCGCGACCTCGTCGATGAAGGTGACGATCTCGCGGATCGACTCGGTGCGTTCGACCAGACGGGCGACCGCCTCGTCGGTCTCGGCGGCGATCTCGGAGGCGTCGTGCAGGGCCGTCCTGGCCTCCTCGGCCGCCCCCACCCCGTCGTCGGCGCTCGCCGCGGTTCGGGTGGCGACCTCCGAGAGCTCGTTCGAGGCGGCGGCGATCTCCTCGACGGTGGCCGACAGCGTCTCCGCGTCGCCGGCGAGCGACCCAAGCGTCTCGGATTGGCGGGCCGCGTCGTCGGCGATTTCCTCGACCTCCGCGGCGTTGGCCTCGCTCGTCTCGCTCACCGCGGCGAGTTCCCGCCGCGCCGTCTCGCTCGCCTCGGCGACCGCCCCCGCGAAGGGCTTCGCCCGCCCGATGGCCGCCTCGAAGGCGTCCAGTTGGTCGTTGTAGGACGTGACGACGCCCTCGAAGCGGTCGTCGATCTCCTCGGCCGGCAGCCGAACCGTCAGGTCGCCGTCGGCCGCGCGGGCGCTCGCGGCCTCGAACTCCTCGATCAGCCGGGTCAGGCGGGCCGACCTGGCTTCGAGGTCCGAGATGGCCGTCGAGAGGTTCTCGGCCATGCGGTCGAGGGACTCGCCGAACTCGCCGGGGACCGACTCCTCGAGGGCGGGATCGTCGAAGGACTCGTTCGCCAGGGCGTCGGCTTGGCGGTCCGTCACCCGAAGCATCTCGTGCATCCGTTCGAACGACGCCGCCAGCGAGCCGACCTCGTCGTCCTGTTCGATCGTCGTCGAGTCGACGTCGAGCGTCCCCTGCGCGACCGCTTCCGTGCTCGATTCGAGTTCCCCGAGCGGTCCGGTCAGGTCCTCGCGGACGATCAACGCCGTGTTGAAACAGGCGATCGCGGCCAACGCGAGCAGCCCACCTGCGACGGCGAGGGCAGCCGTCCCCTCGAACACGACGACGACGGTCGCGAGCGCGATCCCGGCGGCGAACTGCAGGCCGACGGCGACCATCATCTTCCGCCAGAGGGAGTCGGTGATCCCGAAGAGGTCCATCGTTCCCCACAGCAACCGCTTGTAGACCGACCCGATCCGACGGAGGCCGCCGGGAGCCGATGACGTGGTATCCATACGGGAGGATTTATTGGTGGTGTTCTAAACGGGTCGGACGAGTTCACTCGCCGAAACCGAGCGCGTTCGGGGGCGTCCGGACGGATCGTTCGGGCGTCGTGGGCGGCCGTGCGTCCGGTCTCGGGGTTTATACGGCCCGGAACACGCGTATCGTGTCCCGGGCCGTCGGCTCGCGGATCAGGTGGGCGAACCCGAGGTCGGCGAAGACGGCCTTCCAGTCGCGGTGATACAGCGGGAACTCGTCGTCGACGTGGCTCACGGCCGCGTCCCCGCGGCCGCGCTCGGGGCTGTTGCCCTCGTTTTCCGCCGTGACGAGCAGGTCGTCGGTGATGCGTGCGACCGCCTCGAACACCCACGCCTCGTCGGGGTGGATGTGCTGGAGCGTCTCGACGGCGTAGACGACGTCGTACTCGTCGTCCGGAACGCCAGGGAGGACGTCTTCGAGCGCGCCGGTTGTGAACGATCCCGTCTCGGCGAGCCGCGGGTACGTCTCGGCCATCACCTCGAAGGCGGTGTCGTTGATGTCGATGCCGGCGAGGTTCCCGTACCCCCGCTCGCGGAGGTGTTCGAGGTGACGACCCGACCCGCATCCCAATTCGAGGATCGCGGCGTCGTCGTCGGCGTAGTGCGACAGGACGCTCGCGAGCGTCTCGCTCACCTCGTTCGGCCCGATGTCGGCGTAGTACGTCGGGGAGTACTTCCCGTCGCGTTCGACCCAGTCCCGACGGACGTCCTCGGGGTCCATACGTGGCCGAAACGCGCTCGGGTATATAAATGGCTGCATCCGCGACGGCCGCCCTACTTAAATAACGTCGAGTAGACCGACGCTCTCCAGCAGTAGCCAGCCGACGAACCCGCCGTAGAGGACGAGCATTCCCCAGGCCTCGCGGTCGGTGATCTCCATGCCCGTCCGGGCGAGCGTAAAGAGGATGATCGTGGCGACGACGAGGAACGCCATCATCGGCACCGCGGCGGTAAAGGACACCGGCGTCGCGCCGGCGAGGACGACGCCGGCGGGCACGGCGACCAACAGATCGAAGACGTTGCTCCCGAGGACGTTCCCGAGCGAGACGGCCGGTTCGTCGATCCGCGCCGCCGTGACGCTTATGAGCGCGTCGGGGAGGCTCGTCGCCGCCGCCACGACGGTCAACCCCCACAGGAACGAGGGCGTTCCGAAGGTGTCGCCGAGGCCGACGGCGGCGAAGACGAGCCCCTCGACACCCGCGATGATGAGCCCGATCCCACAGAGCAGGAGCACCCACTCGAGGAGCAGTCCACGGCGGTCCAGCGAGATGCGCCTGACGTCGGCGTCGCTCACCTCTAGGTACTGAACGAAGACGTACAGCCCGTAGAGGGCCAGAAGCGACACCGCCAGCGGGCGCGTGACGCTGCCCCGGAGGCCGGCGCCGTCGGAGGGGTAGTAGATGACCGCGAGCGCGAACACGAGAAACAGCGCGGCGACCGAGAGCATGTAGAACTGCGCTTCCTTGTAGACGACGTCGCGGCCCGTGTCCAACGCCCCGTCGGACAACAGCGCGGACAGCGCCGGGATGACGAGGATGTTGAACACCGCCGACCCGACGATGACGCCGACGCCGAGTTCGAACTCGCCGTACCGGATCGTCGAGATGATCGTGCTCGCGATCTCGGGGGCCGACGACCCGACCGCGGCGAGGATCGCCCCCTGGATGAGTCTCGGGAGCCCGTAGTGCTTGGCGAGGCGTCCTGAGGCGCGTTCGAGCGCCGAGGACCCCACCCAGACGACGACCGTCCCGACGAGCCCGACGGCGGCGAGCGTGGCGAGCCCGGCCATCTCAGCCGAGGGTGACCTCGTCGTGGGCGGCGTTCCGGAGCGCGTCCGAGCGGCCGTGGGTGCCGGGGGCGACCGCGACGGTGTGCAACCCGCGCTCGGCGGCGATCTCGAGGACCGGCTTGAAGTCGGTGTCGCGAGAGACGACGATCACGGTGTCGATACGCCCGGCGACGGCCGCCTCGACGGCCTCGACGGCGAGTTTCACGTCCACATCGCCGCTGGTGGTGACGACCTCGAACCCGCGAGCCTCGGCCGCCTGGATCAGTGCGCTGCCGGCGTTCGCGTCGACGTAGACCCGCGACAGCGCGACGGTCCCCTCCTCGCGCGCGAGCGCCCGGAGGTCGTCGAGGTCGACGTCGAACTCCGGGCGGAAGACGTTCGGGCCGTCGACGAAGATACCGACCCGCGTCTCGCGGCCGAGGAGCCGCTCGAGCAGTTTCATACGCCGTCTCGGGGGCCACCGGACAAATAAATACTCACTCGCGCGTGGGAGTCGACAGCCCTACGTCCCCGACCGGAGATACGGCACCTATGCGCTTCGAGATACCCGAGGACCGCCGGTACCTGAAGACCCACGAGTGGGCCCGTCGGACGGACGCCGGCGTTCGGATCGGCGTCACCGACTTCGCGCAGGACGAACTCGGCGACGTCGTCTTCGTCGAACTCCCCGCCGTCGGGGACCCGATCGAGGCCAACGCCGAGTTCGGCGTCGTCGAGTCGATCAAGGCGGTGTCGGACCTCTACGCTCCGGTCTCCGGGGAGGTCCGCGCGGTCAACGACGCCGTCGTCGACGACCCCGAGCAACTCAACGAGGATCCCTTCGGCGAGGGGTGGCTCCTCGAGGTCGACCCGGCCGAGGAGTCGGAGTTCGAGGACCTGCTCTCCCCCGAGGAGTACGCGGCACAGATCGCGTGAAAGAGCCGCCGCGAACGGTCGCGCTCAGTCGTCCGAGGCGACGTGGCCGGGCGCTTCGCCGTCGGCGGTCGGCGTCACCGACTCGGGGAGCTCTGTTCTGACGTCGGCCGCCTCGCGCTCCTCGATGATCTCGGCGTAGGCGTCGGGCATCACCTTGACGAACTTCGCGAGCTCCTCGTCCCAGTTGTCCAGGACGTACTCGCCGCGGTCCGAGTCGGTGTGGGCGACGTGGTTCTCGACGAGACGGCGGAGCATCGTCCGGTCCTTGCGGTCCAACTCGTCGGTCGTCGAGACCATCCCGTAGTTGACCTTCTCCTCGAAGTCGCCGTCCCGGTCGAGGACGTAGGCGACGCCGCCGGACATCCCGGCCGCGAAGTTCTTGCCGGTCCGGCCGAGGCAGGCGACGACGCCGCCGGTCATGTACTCACAGCCGTGGTCGCCGACGGACTCGACGACGGCCTTGACGCCGGAGTTTCTGACGCCGAAGCGCTCGCCCGCCATCCCGTTGATGTAGGCCTCGCCCTGGGTGGCCCCGTAGAGGGCGACGTTGCCCACGAGGATGTTCTCCTCGGGCTCGTAGGGCGCGTCGTTGGGCGTGTTGAGCACCAACTTGCCGCCCGAGAGCCCCTTCCCGACGTAGTCGTTGGCGGTGCCGGTGAGCCCCATCGTGACGCCGTCCTGGAGGAACGCCCCGAAGCTCTGGCCGGCCGTGCCGCCGAAGTCGATCCGGATCGTGTCCTCCGAGAGGCCGTCGGTGCCGTGGCGCTTCGAGATCTCGTTGGAGAGCGTCGCGCCCACCGCGCGGTTGACCGTCGAGATGTCCCGATCGATGTGGATCGGCTCGCCGGACTCGATCGCCGCCTCGGCCTCCTCGATGAGGTCCCAATCGAGCGCGTCGTCGATCTCGTGGGTCTGGGGCTCGGTCTTGTATCGCTCGTCGCCCGCCGGCTCCGCGAGGACCGCCGAGAGGTCCAGCTTTCTGGCCCGCTCCTGTTCGATGTCGTCGCGCTGTTCGAGGGCGTCGACGCGGCCGATCATCTCCTCGAGGCTCTCGAAGCCGAGGTCGGCCATGATCTCCCGCAGTTCCTGGGCGATGAACGTCATGTAGTTGATGACGTGCTGTGGCTCGCCGGGGAAGCGCTTGCGGAGGTCCTCGCGTTGGGTCGCGACGCCGACCGGACAGGTGTTCTCGTGGCACTGCCGGGCCATCACGCAGCCCGAGGTGACGAGCGACGCCGTCCCGAAGACGTACTCCTCCGCGCCGAGCAGCGCGCCGACCGCAACGTCGTGGCCGGTCTTCATGCCGCCGTCGACGGTGACCTTGATACGGGAGCGCAGGTCCGTCGAGCGCAGCATCTGGTTGGCCTCGGCGAGGCCGAGTTCCCACGGCAGGCCGGCGTTCTTGATCGACGTCTTCGGCGACGCCCCCGTCCCCCCGGAGTGCCCGGAGATGTGGACGACGTCGGCGTTGGCCTTGGCGACCCCGGCGGCGATGGTGCCGATGCCGGCTTCGGAGACCAGCTTGACGTTGATGTCCGCCTCGGGGTTGGCCGCCTTCAGGTCGTGGATGAGCTGTTTGAGGTCCTCGATCGAGTAGATGTCGTGCAGCGGCGGCGGGGAGATGAGCCCGACGCCCGGCGTCGAGTAGCGGACGTGGGCGATCATCTCGTTGACCTTCTCGCCGGGGAGGTGTCCGCCCTCGCCGGGCTTCGAACCCTGTGCCATCTTGATCTGGATCTCGTCGGCGTTCGTCAGGTACGTCGACGTGACGCCGAAGCGACCCGAGGCGACCTGCTTGACGCTGCACTCCTTTTCGGTGCCGAAGCGCTCGGGCGGTTCGCCGCCCTCGCCGGTGTTGGATTTCCCGCCGAGGCGGTTCATCGCGATGCAGTTGTTCTCGTGGGCCTCCGGCGAGATGCTGCCAAGGCTCATCGCGGCCGTCGAGAACCGCTCGACGATCTCCTCGACGGGTTCGACGTCCTCTATGTCGACCGGATCGCGATCCGAGTCGAACTCGAGCAGCCCCCGAAGCGTCTGGAGGGTCTGCGTCTGGTCGTTCATCTGCTCGGCGAACTCCAGGTACTCCCCGTAGTCGCCGCTCCGAACCGCCTTCTGGAGCGTGCCCACGGACTGGGGGTTCCACTCGTGGAACATCCCCGACGAGCGGTGTTCGTACTCGCCCTGCAACTCGAGTTGCGGATCGTCCGCGAAGGCCACCTCGTATCGCTTCCGGAGGTCGGCCTCGATGTCGTCGATGTCGACGCCCTCCGTCCGGGCGGTCGTCCCTTCGAAGTACTCGGCGACGAACTCCGAGTCGAGGCCGACGGCCTCGAAGATCTGTGCGCCCTGGTAGGACTCGACCGTCGAGATGCCCATCTTCGCCATCGTCTTCAGGAGGCCGTCCTCGACGGCCCCGATGTAGGCCTCGATCGCGCGTTCCTCGTCGGCCCCGTCGGGTCCGGCGACGATGTCGGCGATCGACTGGAAGGCGAGGTACGGGTTCACCGCGCCCGCGCCGTAGCCGATGCAGGTCGCGACGTGGTGGACCGCGCGCGGATCGCCCGATTCGAGGACGATGCCGACGTGGTTCCGGAGGCCGTTCCTGACGAGGTGGTGGTGGACGCCGCCGGTCGCGAGCAACGCGGGGATCGGGACCGCGTCGGGGCCGGCGTCTCGGTCGGACAACACGACGATGTCGTGTTCCTGTGCCGCGATCGTGGCCTCCCGGCGGACGTCCCGGACGGCGGTCTCGAGGTCGTCGTCGGGGTCGAACGTGATGTCGACGACCGCACTCGAGAGGTCGCCGTCGAGGTCTCTGATCGCAGCCGTCTGCGCGTCGGTGAACACCGGGGAGTCGGCGACGAGCTGTTCGGCGTGTGCCGGCGTCTCGTCGAGGAGGTTCCGCTGGTAGCCCAGCCGCGTCTCCATCGAGGTGACGAGTTCCTCGCGGATGTAGTCCAGCGGCGGGTTCGTGACCTGCGCGAAGAGCTGCTTGAAATAGGTGAACAGCGGCCGGTTGAACTGCGAGAGGACGCTGAGCGGGGTGTCGTCGCCCATCGAGCCGACAGGGTCCTTCCCGTCGGTCGCCATCGGCTCGATGAGGTGGTTCATCTCGTCCTCGGTGTAGCCGTACAGCGCCTGTCGGGAGCGTATCGAGTCGACGGGGTCCCGCGGCGCGGACTCGTCGGCGTCGGCGAGGTCCTCGAGGGCTATCTGGCGGTCGTCGACCCACTCGCCGTACTTGTCGTCGACGAGGTCGTCGAATATCTCCTCGTCGGGGACGACGCGTCCCTCCTCGGGGTCGGCGACGAACAACTGGCCGGGCTGGAGGCGGTCGCGGCGTTCGATCTCGCCGAAGTCGTACTCGAGCGCGCCGGCCTCGCTGGCCATGACGAGCGTGTTGTCCGTCGTCACGTCGTAGCGGCAGGGCCGGAGCCCGTTCCGGTCGAGGACGGCGCCGATCCGGTCGCCGTCGGTCGCGGCGACCAGCGCCGGGCCGTCCCAGGGTTCGACCAGCGAGGCGTGGTAGTCGTACCACTCGCGGCGGTCCTCCGAGACCCGGTTGGCCTCGCCGCGCCACGCCTCGGGGATCAACATCCGGAGGGCGTGGGGCATCTCCCGGTCGCCCGCCATCAGGAGTTCGAGGGCGTTGTCGACGGAGGCGGTGTCGGACTGCTCGGGATCGTTGATGATCGGCCGCAGCGTCTCGATGTCGCCGCCGAAGTCGGGGTGTTCGAGGTCGTTCTCTCTGGCCCGCATCCAGTTGATGTTGCCCTGGATCGTGTTGAACTCGCCGTTGTGGATGATGTTGCGGTAGGGGTGTGAGAGGTGCCACGCGCCGAGGGTGTTCGTCGAGAACCGGGCGTGGACCATCGCGAAGGTCGAGCGAACGCGGTCGTCCAGCAGGTCCGGGTAGTACGACGGCAACTGCTCCGCGGTCAGGAGGCCTTTATAAACAACCGTCTCGCGATCGAGCGAGCAGATATAAAAACGGGCCGCGCCCTCGAAGGCGCGTTCCTCGACGGTCGTCTCGAGGTCGCGCCGGGCGACGTAGAGCGCGCGGTCGAAGGCGTCGTCGTCGAGGTCGGAGCGGACGAAACACTGGACGACCGCGGGTTCGGATTCGATCGCGGTCTCGCCCAGGCGGGCGTTGTCGGTCGGCACTTCCCGCCAGGCGAACACGTCGAGGCCGTGCTCGGCGAGGACGTGCTCGGTGAGGTCCTGCAGGCGGGCGATCGCCGCCTCGTTTTCGGGCATGAACACGGAGCCGACGGCGTACTCGCCGGCGTCGGGGAGGTCCGCGACCTCGTCGTCGAAGAACTCGTGGGGCGTCTGGAGGAGGATGCCGGCCCCGTCGCCGGTGTTCTCGTCGGCACCCGTCGTGCCGCGGTGTTCGAGGTTCTCGAGCAGTTCGACGCCGTCCGCTACCGTGCCGTGCGAGCGGTCGCCGTCGAGGTCCATGACGACGCCGACCCCGCAGTTCGCGCGGTAGTCGTCGGGGGCCGCGAGCCCGGCAGTGGCCGCGGAGCGGTCGGTTGGCTCAGACATAGACACTCGTAGTCAGTACCGCGGCAAGAGGCTTCCCCTCAAACTATAATGGTAAGATTATTTCATACAAGGACATATAATGTAATTGATCCTGTGCGCCCGCGTTCGCGGCGCGCGGCGTTCCGCCACCCGGTGACGGGAGGCCCCCGGTACCGAACGGAGCGGTAGGTTCAACTGCCGGGCAAGAGACGTCCGGGTATGTATTCCGTCGTCGGGTGCCGGGAGTGCCGCGCTCTCTGGATCGTCGAAGGGCGGCCGGAGACGACGCAGTGTCCGCGCTGTCGACGGCGACACCAGTTCTCGAAGCTCCGGGCGTTCGCGGAGACGGACGACGCCGACGACGCCGCTCGCGTCAGGAGTTCGATGCTCGCCGAGCGCGCCGACGACGGGGAGTTCGTCGACCCCGAGGCGGTCGACGTCGACGGGGTCGGGATGGACGACGTCGAGTACCTCTCGGCGTCCGGGATAGACCCCGACGCGGTGTCGGCCGCCGGGGAGCGATCCGAGCGCGGGACTCGCTCCTCCCGGAGCCGAAAGCAGACCGTCCTCGACGGACTGGCGGAGCTCGACGCGCCGACCGAGGCGGACGTAATCGAGTACGCGAGCGCGGCCGGCGTCCCCGAGTCGGCGGTCGAACGGACCCTGGAGAAGCTCCGCCGGGCGGGCGAGGTGACCCGGACGGACGGGGTGTACAGGCGGCTGTGAGCCGTCCGATCGGCCGACGGCGGGGGGCGCGGCTCGACGCGTTCGGAGGGGACCGACCGTGAGCGGCGACGACGAGTACCGGTTTCAGCCGGCGGACTTCGACGAGGAAGACGACCCGCCGAGGACGGGCGGCCCCGCCCCGCTCGTCATCGTCGCGAGCCTCGGCGTCGGGCTCGGGCTGTTCCTCGCGGACCCGTTCGTCGATCCCGGCGGCGTCTCGGGCGTGGAACTCGACCTCGCGGTCCTCGCCGCGGTCGTCCTCTCGCTCGGGTTGCTCGTCGGGGGAGTATCCTACGCGAGACAGGGACGGGTTCGGCTCGGGGTCGTCCACGCCGTCGGCGCGTTCGGGTGGCTCTCGGTCCTCGTCGGGGCGACGCGTTCGAGCGCCGCCGCCCTCGTCGCCGGCGGCGGCGCGCTGGTGGTCGGGGCCGGGGCGTTGCTGTTCCTGACGTGGCGCTCGCGGGGGCGCCGAGAATAATAAACTCCCGAACGACGCTTATAAACTCCCGAACGACGCTTATAAACTCCCGAACGACGCTTATAATAAGTCCGACCGTCGCTACATGTAGCCGAGGTCGCGAAGCCGTTCCATCAGGTCCTCTTTGTCCTGTGCGCGGCCGGCGCGCTCGGTCGTGTCCTCGAGGTTCTGCAGCCACGCCGGTTCCTCGTCGCTCTTCTCCGTCGAGATCTCGCTGCCGAGCGAGCGGAACCCGGCGAAGTACTTCGGCGAGACGGGGATGTCGTCGTGGGTGAGGTCGTTCGGCAGGTCGTCGTAGTCCTGGGGGACGTAGCCGTCGTCCGGGAACTCGGCGACCGTCTCGGGGACGACGTAGTACCAGAAGGCCTCCCAGACGTCGGCCTCGTCGAACTGCAGAATGGGCTGGATCCGGTCGTGCGGCGGGTAGATGTCGGGGTCGTGGCGCGGCGAGAAGAACGTCTCCTCGGCGCGGGCGTCCTGTTCGTCCCAGCGGATGCCGGAGATGATGCCGTCGATGTCGCGCTCCTCGAGGGTGTTGTTCAGCGCGACGGTCTTCAGGAGGTGGTTGCCGACGTAGGTGTCGAGCAGGAAGGGGAACGTCTCTTCCTCGTACTCGAGGATGTTCCGGATGTGGTGGCGGTTGTGCTCCGAGAGGGCGTCGATCTCGATGTCGTCGCCGGGGTCGAGGCCGTGCGCGTCGACGTACTCGCCGACGTCGTCGTTGCGCGCGAACACGACGTCGAGGTCCCACTCGTCGGCCCACCGGTCGACGAACTCGAGCAGTTCGTCGAAGTGCTGGTAGTGGTCGATGAACACCGCGGGCGGGAGGTCGTAGCCGTACTCCTCGGCGACCTCCTTGACGAAGTACAGCGTCAGCGTCGAGTCCTTCCCGCCGGTCCACATGATCGCGGGGGTGTCGTACTCCTCGAGGCCGGTCCTGACGACCTCGATCGCCTTCTCGATTTTGTCCTCCAGTTCGGGGTAGTCCGCCGCGGACTCGCCCTCGCCGTCGGCGTACGATACGTCGACGTACTCCGGGAACTCGCTCATGGTGTGTAATTAGATATAATTAGGAGTGTAAAGGGCGTTTCGGGTTCGGCGAGTGCGGCGGTCGGCCGCGACGGGGCGTCGCAGGTTCCGGCCATCCGTCGCGGTTCCGGGGGCGACCGTCCGCGAACGGATCCCGACAGTATATAAATGCGCGCTGCCGAACGGACACCAACGCGACCCCGTGGCCGCCGTCGGGCGGCCGGCCGCGAACGCCACAACCATGAGCGAACAAGAACTCGGAATCACGGAGAGCAAGGAACACAGCCCCGGCGAGTGGTACGCCGAGGTCGTACAGAAGGCCGGACTCGCCGACTACGCGCCGATGGGCGGGTTCATCGTCACGCGCCCGCGGGGGTACGCCCTCTGGGAGCGCCTCAAGAACCACCTCGACGGCTGGTTCAAGGAGACCGGCGTCCGGAACAGCTACTTCCCGATGTTCATCCCCGAGTCGTACCTCGAACGCGAGAAGGACATCGTCGAGGGGTTCGACCCCGAGGTCGCGTGGGTGACCCACGGCGGCCACGACGAACTCGAGGAGCGCCTCGCCGTCCGGCCGACCTCCGAGTCGATCATCGCGCCCTTCATCGCCCAGTGGGTCCGCAGCCACCGCGACCTGCCCATGCGGCTCAACCAGTGGTGTTCGGTCGTCCGCTGGGAGGCCACCGAGACGAAGCCGTTCTTCCGGACCAAGGAGTTCCTCTGGCAGGAGGGCCACACCGCCCACGCGACCGACGAGGACGCCTGGGCGGAGACGATGACGCGGCTGGAGCAGTACGAACGCCTCTACGAGGAGGTGATGGCGATCCCGGGATTGAAGGGCCGCAAGCCCGACCACGACAAGTTCCCCGGCGCGGAGACGACGACGACCGTCGAGGCGCTGATGCCCGACGGCAAGTCGGTCCAGGCGAGCACGAGCCACCACCTCGGCCAGTCGTTCGCGGAGGCGTTCGACATCACCTACACCGACGAGGACGAGAACGAACGGACGGCCCACACCACCTCGTGGGGGCTCTCCTGGCGCGCGCTCGGCGCGTTGATCATGACCCACTCCGACGACCAGGGCCTCGTCGTCCCGCCGAAACTCGCCCCCACGCAGGTCGTCGTCGTCCCGATCTGGCAGGCCGACACCGAGGCCGAGGTCACGGAGTACGCCGCCGACCTGGCGGCCGAACTCGACGGGGCGTTCCGCGTCGAGTTCGACGACCGCGACGGGCGCAACCCCGGCTTCAAGTTCAACGAACACGAACTCAACGGCGTCCCGCTCCGGATCGAGGTCGGACCCAACGAGGTCGAGGAAGGCAGCGCGACGCTCGTTCACCGCCCCGACGGCGAGAGCGAGGTCGCGGACCGCGAGGCGGTCGTCGACGCGGTCGGGGACGCCCTCGATACCGTCTACGCCAAGCTCTACGCCGCCGCCGAGGAGAACCTCGAAGAGAACGTCCGGGAGGCCCACGGCCGCGGCGAGATCCTCGGGACGATCGGCCGCCACGGCGGCTACGTCAAGACCGGCTGGTGTGGCGACGAGGACTGTGAGACCGTCATCAAGGACGAGATCGCCGCCGAGATCGTCATGCTCCCGCTGGACGACGAGGCGGAGCCGGTCCACGACACCTGCGGGATCTGCGAGGAGCCGGCCGAGGAGACCGCATACTTTGCGAAGTCGTACTGAGCAGGACGCCGCCGGGCGGCCGCCGGCGAGGAGACGAGCCTGCAACGCTTCGAGATCGATCCGGGCGCGACCGTCCCGGAGCACAGCCACCCCCACGAGCAGACCAGCTTCGTCTCCGGCGGGACGTTGACGTTCGTCTCCGGCGGGACGTTGACGTTCGTCTCCGGCGGCGAGACGGTCGTCGTCGAGTCGGGGGACTCGTTTACCATCCCCGGCGACGAACCGCATTCGGCGAGAAACGAAGGGGAGATTCCGGTCCGGGGCGTCGACGTGTTCTCGCCGCCCCGACCCGATCCGGACTGGGCCGAGTAGCCCTTCCGGTCGGTCTCAGGCCATCTCGTGGATGTTCTCGACGACCACGTCGGCGTACTCGCTGGTCGCGAGCTTCTCGGCGCCCTCGACCTGCCGTTCGATGTCGTAGGTGACCTTCCGGTCGACGATCGCCTGCTCGACGGCGTCGCGGACGAGGTCGGCGGCGTCGTCCCAGCCCATGAACTCGAGCATGATGCGGCCCGAGAGGATCATTGCGGTGGGGTTGACCTTGTCCTGGCCGGCGTACTTCGGCGCGGAGCCGTGGACGGGTTCGGCCAGCACGCGGCCGTCGCCGAGGTTGATGCCCGGCGCGATGCCGAGGCCGCCGATCTGGGCGCCGCAGGCGTCCGAGAGGTAGTCGCCGTTGAGGTTCGGCAGCGCCAACACGTCGTACTGGTCGGTTCGGGTGAGGATCTGCTGGAGCATGTTGTCGGCGATGCGGTCGTTGACGACGACGGCGTCCTCGGGCTGTTCGCCGTCGCGCTCCTCCCAGAGGGTGTCCTCGGTGATGACCTCGTCGCCGTACTCCTCGCGGGCGACCTCGTAGCCCCAATCGCGGAAGGCGCCCTCGGTGAACTTCATGATGTTGCCCTTGTGGACCAGCGTGACCGAATCGCGGTCGTTCTCGAGGGCGTAATCGATCGCCCGCCGGACGAGCCGTTTGGTGCCGAACTCGGTGATCGGCTTGATGCCGATGCCGACGGGGCCGTCGTGGATCGTCGAGTCGAAGCCCATCTCCTCCTCGACGAACTCCTTGACCTGTTGGACCTCGTCGGTGCCGGCCTCCCACTCGATGCCGGCGTAGACGTCCTCGGTGTTCTCCCGGAACGACACCATGTCCATCCGTTCGGGGCGTTTGACCGGCGAGGGGACGCCGTCGAGGTGGTAGGTCGGGCGGATGTTCGTATAGAGGTCGAGTTTTTTCCGCAACGCGACGTTGAGGCTGCGGAAGCCGGCTCCGACGGGCGTCGTCAGCGGGCCCTTGATCGAGACTTTGAACTCCTTGAGCGCCTCGACGGTCTCCTCGGGGAGGTTCTCGTCGTAGCGTTCGCGGGCGGACTCGCCGGCGTAGGCGCGCATCCAGTTGATCTCGCGACCGGTCGCCTCCGCGGCGGCCTCCAGGACGTTCTGGGCCGCGGGACCGACGTCCGTCCCGATCCCGTCGCCGTGGATGATCGGAACGATCGGGTCGTCGGGTACGACGAGTTCGTCGTCCTCCGTTACCTCGATCTTCGAGCCCTCCGACGGCACCTCGATTTTGTCGTAGTCCATACCGAACGGTTTTGCAGGGCCCCATCAAAGGCGTACCGCTATCGTGGCGGATCCCGCACGAATTATGATTCACGACCGGGTGTACCCCCTCGGATCGCCGTTCAGCGGCGGCCCGAGCGCGTCGACCCCGGAGCCGACCTTTTATACTGCGGAGCGTCCGAAACGTGGTATGACGCTCGACCCGGTCCACTTCGAGGGGATCGCACGGCTCGCGGGCCGGATCAGCCAGCGCGTCGACTCGACGGAGCACGAAGCCGTCGCCGAGACCGTCTTCGAGGAGTTCCTCGACCCGCTGTACCACGACGGCCGGCCGATCCTCGAACCGCTGGGTGAGCTTCGACGCCGGCGGATCGACGTCGAGGACGCCGCGCTGCGGGAACCGCCGTTCCCGACCCAGCACGGCCTCGACTCGGGGACGATCAACCCGACGACGTTCACCAACGGCCTCGTCCTCGACGTGGCCCAGGCCGCGATGGCGGCCGTTCCCTCCGACCTGGAGTTACACCGGTCGCGGTCGGTGGTCACGACCGCACACTCGAACGATCCGACGGTCGATTGCGACGAGGACGAGTGGTCGGCGTTCGACGAGGGCTACTCGCGGGGCCGCGTCCTCCAGGCCCCCCGCGTCAACCGCTACGAGGAGGCGGTCGTGCACGCGCTCTCGTTGTACCTCGCGGAGGTCTCTCACGCGACGCTGCAGGCCGACGTCGTCGACGACCTGTTGATCGTCGACGGCCCGATCTATCCGAAGGGACTGCTCGCGTGGGCGGATCGGCATCCGGAACTCGCGGAACTGCTCGTCGAGGAGGAGCGCCCGCGGGACGTGATCGCCCGCTACATCGGGTTGGTGGAGCGCTTCGCCGACCGCGGCGTCCCGCTGGCCGGCTTTATCAAGAACGGCGGGTCGAAGGCGATCACCCGCGCCGTCCGGGGGACGACCCGCGCGCCCTGGGTGGACGACGCGGCCTTTTTCGAGCGCGTCCTCCGACGCACCGACGCCGAGGGCGACACCCTGACCGACGAGTTGACGTTCACCAACTGGTTTCGCTCCCGCGGGGGCGTCGACGAACCCCTCTCGGCCGACGGCGACGCGCTCGGCCTCCCGCGCTCGCGCGCCCCCGAGGACTACGAGGTGACGTTCTTCTGTCTGTACGACCCCCGGAGCGAACTCCTGTTTCGGGTCGAAGCCCCGGCGGTGTTCACCCGCGACCCGGACGTCAGGGAGGCGCTGACGATGCAGTTCCTCCGGGACGTCGCCCACGAGGGCGGGCCGCCGCTCGCGGTCGCGAAGGCCGACGAGCTCGCCCGGATCGGCCGCGAGGAGCGGGCCGCCTTGATCCGGTCGATAGAACAGCGCTTCGACTCGGACCGCGACCGGAGCTACGACGACGAGCGGTGGGGACTCGTCGCCTGATACTGATGGACGAAATCAGATGAAACCGACCCAGGAGTGATCCGCCGGTCGCGCCGTCGAACGGCGTGACCCTCGTGCGTCGTGTGCACGTTCGGTTGTCTGTTAGTACGAGAGGGGCGGAGTCCGTCGTCCGGTCCCGTTCCGGCCGTCTCACGGGGTCGCCTCGTCGACGTCGACGGCGATTTCGACGTCTATCTCCGGGACGCCGAGCCTGGCGAACTGCGTCCGGACGTGGGACTTCGCGGCCTCGACGGCCCGCTCGCGGTCGGCAAAGCCCCGCGGCATCGGCGATTCGAAGGCGACCCGCTTCGTTTCGCCGCCGATCCGCTGGAGTTGGCCGCCGCTTTCGACCTCGTAGAAGGCGTCACAGACCCACACGTACGGCGCGTCGTCGTCGGGCGCGCCGCGGAACGTCGGCGGCTCCTCGCCGGGTTCGTACAGCGTCCCCGTCAGCGCCGTCCCGCCCGCCGAGCCGCGGATCCGAAGCATACCGGACGTTGGCGGAGCACAAATAAAAGGGGTGCGCCGGGGGCGGTCCAGTCGCCGTCCGGCGGGTCCGCCACGGCGGCGGATCGCGCTTCGCTACCTGACCCCGACGTCCCGGACGGTCCTGACGTTGAGCCCCGTTCGGGCGCCGTTGTGGCGGTACTCGACGTAGACGAGCCGGTCGTCGTAGGCGTCGAGCGGCAACAGGTACGTCGAGTCGTCGGCGAAACCCAACCAGAAGACGATGTCGGAGTCGCCGGGCGTCTCCTCGATGACCCTGACCTCGACGACGTCGCCGTTCTCGCCGCGCTCTCTCGTCTCGTGGACCTCGCCTTTGAGCCGGCGTGAGGTCTTCCCGACGGAGACGAAGAGGTTCACCGTCGCACCGACGCACACGTCGCGCAGTTCGTTGGGGACCCGGAGCATGGCAGTTCTCGAAGACGCCTCTACCCGGACGTGGGGGACGGGGGTGTTTTATATCTCCGTCAGACTCGGCCGGTGAGTCGCGGGCGCTCCGGATGGCGGTCGCGGCGGGCATCCGAAGTTCGTGACGCCAGCGGACAGCCGCGGGCATCCGGTCAGGGCCGTCGCGCCGACGTCACGTCCGCGGTGATCCGGTCGACGGCGACCTCGGCGGCCACCGCCGGCGGGTAGATGATGTTGTCGACGTGGCCCAGGTGGGCGTAGTCCTGTTCGCCGTCGTGGGCGATGCGGGCCATCGTGCGTGTCCCCTCCGACAGCTCCTTGGTGAGTTCACACACCGCGAGGTTCGTCGCCGTGTCGTTCGTGACGCCCAACACCGCGTCGGCGAGCGCCGGGTTCGCCGCCTCGAACACGTCGAGGTCAGTGCCGTCGCCCTCGATCACGTCGCTCGCCAGGTGCTGCGGGAAGTTCTCGCACTGTTCGGCGTCCCGTTCGATCACCGAGATCGTGTGCCGACTGGGGTTCAGTTTCGCCGCGGCGTGGCGGCCGACGCGGCCACCGCCGACGATGATTATGTGATCACTCATGATCGGTCGTCTCTTGTGAATGTAGCCGTATTTAGTACATATAAGACTCGTTCACCGACCAAATATTGCCAGTATATGTGGTTTCTAAGAGAATACGAAAACAAATAATGATATCTCTCGTGCCCTTTCGGACGGAACGTGGGGTAGCGGATCGACGGGACGCGCCGAGAACGCGCGCCCGCGCGCAACGGCCACGGGAACTCAAAACGCCTAAGTCGCTCGCCGACCCTGTCCCGGATATGCGACACCGCGTGCTCGTCCGTCGGCCCGCCGCTGACGACGGCGAGCGCGCCGTCCCGACCGCCTTTTCGAAAGCCAAGCGTCCGTAGCGAGGTCTGTGGCGGGCGTGGCGTCCCGTCACAGGTCGCCCCCGACCCGCACGGACGACAGCTACGTTCGACGAACCCACACCCGACGACACCCACACACCGACATATGACACACGACACGTTCACCGGCGTCTTCCCCGCGATGACCACGCCGTTCCACGACGACGAGAGCATCGACCACGACACCCTCCGCGCGCACGCCCGACGGCTCGAGGCCGCCGGCGTCGACGGGGTCGTCCCCGTCGGCACCACCGGCGAATCGGCGACGATGACTCACGACGAGCACGTCGAGGTCATCGAGACGGTCGCCGACGCGGTCGAGGACGTGCCCGTCATCGCCGGCTCGGGCTCGAACAACACCCGCGAGGCGCTCGATCTCTCCGAGCGCGCCGCCGCGGCCGGCGCGGACGGCCTGCTTTTGATCTCGCCGTACTACAACATCCCCGAACCCGAGGGGATGGAGGCGCACTTCCGGGCGGTCGCCGACGCGGTCGATCTCCCCCAGATCGTCTACAACGTTCCGGGCCGGACCGGGCGCAACATCGCCGTCGAGACCGCCGTCTCGCTGGCCGAACACGAGAACGTCGTCGGCTACAAGGCCGCGAGCGGCGACCTGAACCGGACGAACGAGGTCATAGAGCGCACCCGCGGGGAGAACTTCGCCGTGCTCTCGGGTGACGACGCCCTCACGCTGCCGATCATCGCCCAGGGCGGTTCCGGCTGCATCAGCGTCTCGGCGAACGTCGAGCCCGAACGCACCGTCGCGCTCGTGGGATCGGCGCTGGCCGGCGACTTCGAGCGCGCCCGCGAACTCCAGTACGAACTCGGCGACCTGTTCCGGACGCTGTTCGTCGAGACCAACCCGATCCCGATCAACGAGGCGATGGAGATGCGCGGGATCCACTCGTCGACGATGCGCTCGCCGCTGAACCCTCTCCAGCCAGAGCACCGCGAGACGCTTCAGGCCGTCCTCGAGGACCTCGAACGATGAATCTCGTCGTCGTCGGCGCGACCGGCCGCACCGGCAGCGAGATCGTCGCGGAGGCGAGCGGCCGCGGCCACGACGTCGTCGGAGTCGCCACCACCTCGGACACCGTCGAGGACGTGCGCGTGTACCCGAACGAGGACCTCCCCGAGCTGCTCGGCGACGCCGACGCGGTAGTGGATTTCACCGTCCCCGAGGCCACGCGGGAGCACGCCGACGTGATCGCCGAGGCGGGCGTCCCCTACGTCGTCGGGACGACCGGCTTCGACGGGTCGGGGGTGGAGGCGCTCCGGGCGGCCAGCGAGTCG
>Ga0209965_1000136_pt1 | contig 25090 bp, 25 predicted proteins | sample SalPon2_B_H2O_MG_FD_185707 | JGI IMG/M metagenome (GOLD analysis project Ga0209965, IMG submission 185707) | Salt pond water microbial communities from South San Francisco under conditions of wetland restoration - Salt Pond MetaG R2_B_H2O_MG... | ecosystem: Environmental > Aquatic > Non-marine...
GGCTGTCAGAGACGACTTCGGCGACGGCCAACAGTGGACGCTCGAGGCCGGCGCGCTCGTGCTCGCCGACCAGGGGATCGCGGCCGTCGACGAGCTAGATAAGATGCGGTGTGTTACTGGAGATACGGAGGTGCGGACTGCCCGGGATCGGAGACGATCGATCGGGGAGTTGGCCGCCGAGGCGGTGGAATCCGGCCCCGTCGAGACGCTCGAAAACGGGCGGACGGTCCGAGGGATCGACCTAGACGTGGTGACGATGACCGACGACGAACGGCTCGTCGAGCGCCCCGTGACCGCGATCCACGAGTACGACGCGCCGTCGGAACTCGTAGAGGTAACCCTCGAATCCGGCGTGTCGCTGACGGCGACGCCCGATCATCCGTTCCTCGTCGAGGAGAGCGGCGAGCGAGTCGAGCGAGGGGCAGCGACGCTCCGGCCCGGTGACACCGTGTTCGTTCCCGGCACCGACGCGGTGGCGCGAGCGGACGGCGGGACTCGCACGCGGGCGACAGGTCGGTCCTTCGAGGCGACGAAGACCGCGAACCGCTCGCGGGTCGCGGGCACGCGTCGGGTGGACAACGACGGCCGATGGTCGTCCGTCTACGATCTCACCGTCGAGGGCACGCACAACTTCGTCGCCAACGGGATGGTCATTCATAATTCTGAGGACCGCTCGGCGATGCACGAAGCGCTCGAGCAGCAGTCCTATCACCCGGACACCGAACTCCTGCTGGCGGACGGTCGTCGCGTCGACATCGGCGAGTTCGTCGACACCCGTATGCAGGAACATCCGGAGCAGGTAACCGAGGGCGTCGATTGTGAAATCCTTCCGATCGATGACGCTCGGATTCACTCGACTGATTTCGAGACGAACGAGACAACGAAACTCCCTGTCGATCGCGTGAGCAGACACGAGGCACCCGAAGAGTTCGTTCGGGTGTCGTTCTCGAACGGTCGCGAGGTGACAGTCACGCCCGAGCATCCGATCTTCGTCGATGACGGTGGTGAGATCGGTACCGTCGAAGCCAGCGCTATCGAGGAGGGAGCGTTCGTCCCCGCGCCGCGAAAGCTGCCCAATTCGAGCGCCGCAGTCGAACTCGATGGGGAACCCCAGCGCGTCAAAGAACGGGACGTGACGCTGCCGGAGGAACTGTCCGATGATCTCGCGGAGGTGCTCGGGTTTTTGATCGCCGAGGGCCACTCCTACGCCGGTTCCGCTCACGAGATCGGATTCTCCAGCCAGGACGAACGGCTGCTCGAGCGGATGGACCGACTCATGGCGTCGGTGTTCGGAATAGAAAGCACCGACGCGACGAACGAAGCCGGAACGGTAACGAAACGGTGGGTGTCGACGAAACTGTACCGCTGGTTCGGTCGGAACTTCCCCGAATTCATGCACACGGCCCGGAGCAAACGCATCCCGAACCGGGTGCTCGGAGCGTCCGAGGAGGCGATCCGGCGGTTCCTCGTCGGGGCGTTCGCGGGCGATGGTGGCGTCGAAAGCGAGGCCATGTCGTTTTCGACGGCCTCCGACGGCCTCGCCCGGGATTACGCCGACGCCCTCTCGAAGATCGGTATCGGCTCCCGGATTCATCACGACAAAGCGGAGGATTCCTGGAAAGTGTACGTGATGGGCGACTCGACCGAGCGGTTCGTCGAGGCTGTCGTGGATCCGGCCGACGGGCGATACGATGCGGCCCAGGCGTTTGCCGAGCGGAGCAACGAAACGCGTCGCCATCACGACGTGCTCCCGACGAGCGCTGCCCGGGAAATCCGCGACCTCAAGCGATTGCTCGGTGTTTCTCTTACGGGGAAATTTAGACCACATCTCGATGCGGGATACGGCGTGCAAATCGAATCAGTGTGGGAAGAAATTGAGGGGCTTCGGGAGCGCGCTGATGAGATCGAACGGGAACTGCAACAGGCCGAGACGCTCGCCGATATTCGGAAGATCTCCGGCTGGTCCGGTCGCCGACTGGCTGATCAACTCGGTGACGAAACGACGAGCGCCATACACTACGCCGAAAACGGCGGATACGACGGCAATCGACGGTCGGATCTGGCTGACCGCGCGATGGATGCTGTGTACACTGCGCTTGAGGAGTTTGCTGATCGTGCAACAGCGCTCGAAGAGCGCTGTGATCTCCGATACTACCGCGTTCGCGATGTTGAGACCGTTCCCAACGACGGTGAGAACGCTTGTGAGTGGGTCTACGACGTGACCGTCGAGCCGACGAACACGTTCGTCAGTTCGGGTGTCGTTCTCCACAACTCCATCAGTATAAGCAAGGCCGGCATCAACGCCACGCTCAAATCGAGATGCTCGCTTTTGGGCGCTGCGAACCCGAAATACGGCCGCTTCGACCAGTACGAGCCGATCGGCGAGCAGATCGACCTCGAACCGGCGCTCATCTCGCGGTTCGATCTGATCTTCACGGTCACCGATCAGCCGGACGCCGAGGAGGACGCGAACCTCGCCGAGCACATCATCAACACCAACTACGCGGGCGAGTTGCACACCCACCGCGAGAACACGACGACGTCGAACGTCTCCGAGGAGGAGGTCCAAAACGTCACCGAGGACGTCGAACCCGAGATCGACGCCGAGTTGCTCCGGAAGTACGTCGCCTACGCCAAGCGGAACTGCTATCCGATGATGACCGAGGAGGCCAAAGCCGAGATCCGGGACTTCTACGTCGACCTGCGCGCGAAGGGCCAAGACGAGGACGCCCCGGTCCCGGTGACGGCCCGGAAGCTGGAGGCGCTGGTGCGGCTCGCGGAGGCCTCCGCGCGGATGCGGCTGTCCGATACCGTCGACAGCGGGGACGCCGAGCGCGTCATCGAGATCGTCCGGTCGTGTCTCCAGGACATCGGCGTCGATCCCGAGACCGGCGAGTTCGACGCCGACGTCGTCGAGACCGGCCAGAGCAAGACCCAACGCGACCGGATCAAGAACGTCAAGTCGCTGATCGGCGAGATCGAGTCCGAGTACGACGAGGGCGCGCCGATCGAGACGATCCTCGACCGCGCCGAGGAGGTCGGGATGGAGCGCTCCCAGGCCGAACACGAGATCGAGAAGCTCCGCCGACAGGGCGACGTGTACGAACCGACGACGGATCACCTGAGGACTGTGTGAATGGACCGAATCGCAGCCCTCCGTCGGATCGAGGCGTCGCTGTCGGCGTTCGAGTCCGGCGAGACCGACCTCGAGACGTGCGAACGGCGTGTCCGCGCCGCCGTCCGAACGTTCGCGACGGAGTTCGACGGCGACCTCTCGGCGTACCGTGCCGACGACGGGACCGTCGTCGTCGCCGGATCCGAGCGGGAGGCGCGCGAGCGGGTCCGCGAGCTGACTGACGCCGACGCGCCGACGGTTCGATCGATCGAATGAGCACGTAATTTTAATACTGTAACCGTCGAAATCTTCGGTCGTGCTGTTGGTCGTAACGTACTCACAGGCCGCGCGGACGTCGCTTCGGAACGTCTGTCGGACGCACGCCTCGAGCGTCGTCCGGCGACTCGGCCGGGCGGCGTTGCTCGAGGAGACCGAGCACGGCGCGTTTTTGGCGCTCCGGCTGCGCGAGAAACACCCCGAGACGGTCCGACTCGAGCGGACCGAACCGCTCAACGAGTTCCGCGACGTCCCCGAGTCGGTCCGCGACGCCGCACGCGCCTACGAGGACCGGGCGAACGACACCACGCCGTACTCGGCGTTCGCTGTCGGGTCCACGCATCCGGCACCGTCGACGCTGAAGAGCCGGGACCTGTGAGCCTGTACGAACACGTCGGGCTGATCGCCCCCGGTATCTCGGTGTCCGACCGTGACGCGCTCGCGGCAGTGGGCCGATCGCTGGGTATCCGGACGAGCGTCGACGACGAACTGCGGACGTTGCGGGCGGAACTCGATTCGCCCCCTGAGGCGGTCCCATCGCGAACGACGGCGCGCCGTCGGGTGGCCGAGACCGCCGCCGAACTCGAAGCCAAACGCGAGCGTGTGGCGACGCTCCGGGGACGAATGCAGGCCGGCGACGGGGACCTCGGCGCCGCATACCGGGATGCGATCAAGACGCTCTCCGAGGCCGAAACCGAGCACGCGGCCGCGAGGGAAGCCCTCGAGGACGCTCGCGAGCGGGCTCGGGGCGCTCTTGACGACCGTGATCGCCGCTTGCGTCTGGAGGACCGTCTCGGGAACGCCGAGCGGACGGCTCGTCGGGAGCTGATCTCGGCGGTCCGCCCGCGCATCGACGATGCGGTGGCGGACGCACCGGGAAGTGAGGCCGACGAGTTCGGCGATGCCGACGCGGTGTCGGCCGCGCTCGCGCTCGTCAAGGTGGGTCGGATCCGACGACCGGTCGTCCTCGCCTGCGGTCGGTTCCCGACCCGCGACGCCGCCGAGCGCTGGCTCGGGGCACCGGCGTACCGGATCCCGCCGCGGGGATGATCCGCCGGTTTATCACTCAGCACGCGGGGAAACGGGGTATGCCGACGCTGAGTGCCGCCGTCGTCGAGGGGGATCGGGCGACGTTCGTCGAGGCGATCGTTCGGGCGAACCGGCCCCACAGGGTCCGGCTCGAACCGCGTTTTCGAGGCGTTATCTGGCCGCCTCGGATAGAGGGTCGGCTCGCGGCGGGCTGGGACGAACACGGCCTGACGACGACGGTCGGCGTCGGAGCGACGGGCGTCGGCTTCGCGACGCCCGTCAGTCCCGACGGTGAGCCCGTCTCGATCGTCCGTTCGGAGCCGCTCTCGGAGGAGCTTCCCGTCGGCATCACGGCGTGGCTCGACCGCATCGAAGGCCGTCTCGACACGGCCGAGCGGCTCGCGGAGGCTGCCGATCTACGTGCTGCCACCGAGGCGGTGGCGTCGGTCGGCGGACTCGCCGCGGTCGAGCGACTCGCGGGCGAACTCGCCCGGGACCGGCGACTCGCGGCCCGGCTCTCGATCGTTCCGAACCGACTACAAACGAGGTTGGAGACGGTCGAAATACCGACGGCTGAGTTTGCCCGGCTTGCCAGCCGGCCATCGGAGACGGAATGACGGCCTTTCGACCCGTCCGCTGAGGTGTTCGCGGGAGCGATCCAGGGTCTCGAAGCGTCGCCGGTACGCCTTCGTCGGCGTGGGGCAAACTGTTCGGGTAGTGGAAGGAACGCGAGACGTGCCCCGGTTCCGATCGATCACAGCGGAGTCCGGAGGCGCCGTCCGGTCGACCGACGGACAAGCGTTATGTAACCGCTTCGAGTTGGGGACGACATGACCGTCGCCGGCGCTCCGACCGGTGCGCTCGTCGTGTTCTCGCTGATCGGAATCGCGCTTTTGTTTTTCGTCTCCGAACTCATTCCGAACGACGTCACCGCGATCGGCATCATCGTCTCGCTGGCGGTGCTGGAGCCGTGGACGGGGGTCGGCCCGCGGGAGTCGATCTCGGGGTTCGCCAACGCCGCGACGGTCACCATCGTCGCGATGTACATGCTGAGCGCGGGCGTCCAGAACACCGGCGTGGTCCAGCGGCTCGGCCTCTACCTCGCCGGGTTCACGCGGGGCAGCGAGACGCGGGCGCTGGCGGCGACGATCGGGACGACCGGTCCGATCGCGGGGATCGTCAACAACACGCCGGTCGTCGCCGTGTTCGTCCCGATGATCACCGACCTGGCGAAGGAAAACGGCGTCTCGCCCTCGAAGCTCCTGTTGCCGCTGTCGTACGCCGCGATCCTCGGGGGGACGCTGACGCTCGTCGGGACGTCGACGAACCTGTTGGCCAGCGAGTTCGCCGCCGCGTTGCTCCCCCGCGGCCCGATCGGGATGTTCGAGTTCACCGCCCTCGGGGTGGTCGTCCTCGCCGTCGGCAGCGCCTACCTGATGACAATCGGCCGGCGACTCACGCCCGCGCGGATCCCCGCCGACGCGGGGCTCATAGAGGAGTTCGGCCTCGAGGACCACCTCGCGTGGCTCCGGGTCGGATCGAACGCCGCGGTCCTCGGGGACACCGTCGACGAACTCGACGCGCGGACCGCGGCCGACGTGCGGGTGTTGCAGATCCGGCGCGACGGCGAGGCGTTCGTCGCGACCGACGCGGATCGACGGCTCCGGCGGGGCGACGAGTTGATCGTCCACGGGTCGCTGCAGGCGATCAACCGCTTTCGGGAGAACCAGGGGCTCGGACAGCTGCCCCGGGCGGACGTGACCGCCGAGACGCTTGGCGAGACGGCCGCGGCCGACACGCTCGCCCGGGCGGTGGTCCCGGACGGGTCGCCGTTCGTCGGCGAGACGCTCGCCGAGGCGCGCCTGGATCGCTTCCATCGGACGACCGTGCTGGCGATCCGCCGCGGGGGCGAGTTGATCCGGAGTGGCCTCGACGAGGTCCGCCTCGAGGCGGGCGACCTCCTGTTGGTGCGGACGGGGCGAGACGCCCTCGGGTACGTCGGCGAGAGCGGCGACCTGTTGGTGCTGGAGGAGGACGCCTTCGACCGGCTGCTCGAGTCGGGCGTCGGAGCGGCCGCGCCGCTGTCGCCGAAGACGCCGGTGGCAATCGGGATCATGCTGGCCGTCGTCGTCGTCGCCGCACTCGGCGTCGTCCCGGTCGTGATCGCGGCGCTCGCGGGCGTGTTCGCGATGGTCGTGACGGGCTGTCTGTCGTCGTCGGACGCCTACGACGCGGTCTCGTGGAACATCGTCTTCCTGCTCGCGGGCGTGATCCCGCTCGGGTCGGCGATGGAGGCCAGCGGCGGTGCCGCGCTCGTCGCGGAGGCGCTCGTCGGGACGGCGACCGTCCTCCCGCCGCTGGCCGTGTTGTTGGTCTTCTCGGTCGTGACGGGGATCCTCGCCAACGTCATCACGCCCGTCGCGACGGTGGTGTTGATGATCCCGATCGCGGTCGACGCGGCCGCGCGCCTGGGCGCGAACGGCTTCGCGTTCCTCCTCGCGGTGCTTTTCGCCTCGGCGACGTCGTTCAGCACGCCGGTCGGATACCAGACCAACCTGATGGTGTACGGTCCCGGCGGCTACGAGTTCGCCGACTTCGTTCGGGTCGGCGGGCCGCTGCAGTTGCTGTTGGCGGTCGTGACGACCGTCGGGATCGCCGTCCTGTGGGGGCTGTGACCCGGGCGGGTGCGGCGTCCGCTCCCGCGTCGACGCCGTGGCGGCCGGGGATCGGAGCCGTGGCGGCCGGGCTAGAACTTCGCGTTGCCGCCCGCCGCGAGGCCGGCCGGTCCGAGGTCCTCTCTCGCCTGCTGGAGGTCGGTCGGGGTGTCACAGATCACCAGCGTCTCCCGGTCGTCGAGCGCGTGGAACTGGTAGCGATCGGGATCCGAGAGGCTCCGGAGCGCGTGGTGGTACGCCCGGACCGGAAACCGCGACGACCCCGGCCCCCACAGGCTCAGGTCGTGGACGGCGGGGTCCCCGTGGAGCGCCTGAAAGACCTCGGCGAACGCGTCGACGTCGTCGATCGCGAGGGCCTTCTCGGGGACCACGACGCCCGGTTGGTCGTCCGAGTCGACGGTCGACGCCTCGTAGGCGACCGAATCGTACGCGTCGACGAAGGGACCGAGCAGGTCCTCGACGTCGTCGGGCGCCTCGTCCTCGAGCAACTGCACGTAGAGGGTGAACTCCGCCATGTCGCCGCGTAGGGGCGAGACGCTCATACCGTTTCGGGACGCGGGGCACGCACTACTGGGGTGTGGCATCCCCCTCGGGGCCACGCTCCATGCCAACGCCGGGGCCAGGAACCCTGCGACGGGCAATCGACGGGCGAAGCGTGGAAACGCGCTCAGAACACGCCGAGGACGAACCCAACGCCCATGAGGAGCAGAACCGCGGCGGAGAACGCCGGCAGGTACGGCGTGTACTGTTTGACCGTCTCCTCGTGGTGCTGATAGCCCGCGACCAGTAGCATCGTCAGTCCCACGATGCCGACGACGACGGTGATGGCGTACGCACTCATCAGTTCGAGACAGTAGTTCGACCCGGCACAGAGGGCGATGATCTCGAACTCCTCCTCGTGAGCGAACCCGAGAAGGAAGGCAAACCAAGCAATTCCGAACAATCCCCTCTCGGCAACATCATCGGACCCCTCGTCCGTGTGTGGGCGTTCCCCGACGAACGGAGCGGTGCGCTTCAGGCGAGAGATGAGCCCCCTGTCGCCCAGCGAGTCCGGATCGTCGTGAACATCTCCGTGGCTGTGGCCGTGTCCGGAGCGACTCGTCGAGCCGTGGTCGTGACGTCCGTGCGGGCGAGAGTGGTCGCCGTCGGGACCGCCGTGCGAGTGGCCGTTGCGATACGCCCGGATTCCGAGGACGATCAACAGCACGCCCGCAACTATACTGACCGGGCCGCCGATCCGGACCCCACCGAGAATCGTGACCGGCTCGTCGATTCGGGTGAGGCTGAAGTAGGATTTCGCGTAAAAGAACACGCCGACCATCGCGAGGCTACTGACGAGGTGGCCGATACCGATGATGAGCCCCGCCGCGAGGCCGTAGAGCCACTTGTTCGTCTGATCCAAGGCGTACGAAGCGGCGACGGGCCACCCGTGACCAGGCTCAACCCCGTGGACAGCTCCGAGTGCGACCGAGCCGAGCAGTAGGCCGAATGTGTCGCCGGGCACCATCGTCATACTCCGAACTCGGCGAGAGCGCCGAATAACGGTTGTTAATACCCGATCCGGTGGAACATCATACTCGGGACTCTTGTGCCCGGGCGCTCAATACAGCTGCATGCGAACGAGCTTCAATATCCCGGATACGGTGGTCGAGGAATTCGATCGAGTCTGGCAGGACGAGGGACTCGACAACCGGTCCCGGGCGGTCCGTGAAGCGATGCAGGAGTACATCGAATCACACGCTCGACTCGAACAGATCAGCGAGGACGTCATCGCGCTCGTCGCCTTCGACTACTGCCACCACGAGGTGATCGGGGAGCTCCACGGCGTCCAACACGAGTACCAAGACGTGATCCTCAACACGAGCCACACTCATCAAGGGGAGTGGTGTCTCGAGTCCTTGTTCTGCCGGGGGGAGGGCGAACGAGTCCGGGAACTGACCTACCGACTTCGGGACTTCGATGCCGTCAACCGGGTCAAAATAATGGTGATCCGGGACGACTGAACGCGGAGACGCAGATAAAATCGCCCGCTCAGTCCGCTGCCGTCGCCGTGGTTTTGTTCGGCTCGGATCGCGTGTTCAAGTAGAGATAGAGCAACACGAGGATCAAGACGGCCTGGACCGCCTTGTCGACGTAGTCGACCATCCCGTATTCCGACTTGGCTACGATCCAGAGGGGGAACTGCACGGCCGTATACGGAATCCCGAGCAGGTAGAGCAACCGCCGCCGGTAGTCGAGGAAAAACAACACGAGCGCACCGGCGTAGCCGACGCCTGCCAGCGCGACGGGGATCCGTCCTTCGACGACCCCGGCGTACACGTGCAGGACGCCGGTAACGACGATCAATACGACTGCCAGCCACTGGAGCCGAGTGAGCGCTCCGATCCGACTCGACGAGCTGTTTTGTGATTTCATTACAATACTGACTTCCGTCGCGTAGGTGATAAGGACTGTTATTACCCGACTCGAAGCAGCATCATACAGTACCGAAAAAGCGTTTTTCCCCTATCTCGGTGCTGTGGACGCGTGACCGTCTCTCTTCGGAAAGGTGTACTACCCACACAATTCAGTTCGGTTGGAACCGACCACAGCGGGTATCACAGGTCTGTGTCACGTGGTAGCGATAGAAACTTCGGTACCTGCTTCGGGTCCTCGCGAACGGTCGTTAGTCGCACGCAGCGTGCGGTGACTTCACTGAGCGTGCGACAAACCCCGTGTCCGTCTAACGCGCAGTGAGATGTGCTCACTCTGCGTGAGACATCTCATATTCCAAGAAATAAGAGCGTGATTTGCTGCCATCAACTAATTCGGTGAATACGGCCGCTCTATTCGATATAATCTACACTTCTTCCGGATTCCTATCAGAAAATTGATCTAACTCTTAAGTCAGTCTGACTGACGTAAGCTCAATCGCGATGATGCGCACAGAACGAGTGGTCGCAACCCACGACAGCAGCGCCCGGTTTGAGCGGGCATCCGGGGTCGTGAGTTGCTACTCACGCTACGAAGATCAGGAGGGAAACAACAATGAATGAACAGAAACGGCTCAACGCGTTCGAGTCCGGCACGACGGTCCGAGAAGCAGTCAGGAAGTACCTCGATCACCGAAAGAACGACTGCGGTCTCAAACAGACCACAGTCGACCTCGAGAAGCGACGACTCGCATACCTCGTGGACTACTGCGACGACCAGGGGATCAACACCATCAGCGAGCTGGCATCACACGATCCAGACAAGTACCGGTCCTGGCGACGAACCGATGCAGCCAGCGAAGTCGACACACTCGCCGAATCGACAGTCGATAGTCACATAAAAACAATCGTCAGATTCGTGAAATTCGCGCGGGGGCGAGAAGATGAGTAGGCCGAACAGACAGCAACCATCGAACGCACGCGATCCAATTCAGGTCGCCGTCGACGAGGCCGTCGAGGCGTACCTCAGTCGCCGCAAGGCTGAGAGCAGCACCACGCAAGGAACCGTCGACACTCATCGAAAGCGACTGAACTACCTCGTCGAATACTGTGAGCTCGAAGGAATCGAATACGTCTGCGACCTCCGAGGTCACGACATCGAACAGTATCGTGAGTGGCGACAGACCGAAGCGGTTCAGAAAGTCGATGTGTTAGCTCCTAAGACAATCCATGAGCACATGAAGACGATTCGAGTCTTCATGGACTCGATGGTGTCGATGGAGTACGTAGCTCCTGGTATGGCCGATCGCGTATATGTGCCAGACATCGACGAGGAAGACGAAACGAGCTTGGGTTGGATATTTCGACGTCAACAATCGACTGTTCCAGTCTTGAGGCCGAAGTAGAGCGGCATGTTAGCCGAGTCTCCACGAAAATGGATGATCTGGAGGACCGGCAGACAGAACTCCAGCAGGCGCTTGACGGGCTACAGGATGTCAACGGCGATCTCTCTCAGCTCCGAACGGAGCTTCGCGACCTCAAAGACGAGTTTGAATCCCTCAAGAAACGTCGGGAGCAATTGAAAGAAACGAGAGAGCGGATCGAGGACCTTCGAGAGCAGCGGACAGACGATTTTCACCAGTATCTGCGGCTCTACGACCGGCTTCAGACAGAGTACAGCGAAATGATCTCGCACTTCCAAGACGGAAAGTCAGACATCCTCGAAGACGTCGAGTTCAGAGCCGAACTACAGTTACGTGATGGCGTACAGTCATCACTCTTTGAATTGCTTGATGGCCGGTCAGTCAATTATGAGGAACTAACGGACGGTGTGAATGCCCTCGCGACAGCGACTGACATCCCCGATGACGTTCATCAGTACATCAATGACTATATCGATAGTCTCATTGGGTATACCGACCGCTTAAAAAGCGGGTCTTCGCAGGCGGAGTACGAACAACGTGTATTCAGCGACCACGTAGAGCTTGGCGAACGGATTCTGCTGGATGGAACTCCAATGTCCCGATTATCCCTTGGGCAGAAGGGCACGGTCTTGCTGAAAATTCTCCTAGTGGAGGACGACAAGCCACTCATTATTGATCAACCAGAGGAGAACCTTGATAACCGATTCATCTACGACACACTCAGAGACGCCTTCCGAAAAGCTAAGACCGATCGACAGGTGATTATTGCAACCCACAACGCCAATCTCGTCGTCAATACTGACGCGGAACAGGTAGTCGTAGCTACATACGATGACAATGTCATTTCCTTCGAGTCGGGGGCGCTTGAGAATCCAAGTATTCGTACACAGGTGGCACAGATACTCGAGGGCGGTCAAGACGCGTTTATGCGCCGTGAACAAAAGTATAACTTTGAGCCGTGAGCGTATCAAAGCACACTCAGCATCAATAACCAAAGTATCTATTTTTCCGCAACTTTGTGATAAATGTCGCCTAGAGCTTAAATAGTTGATTTACACTCCAATGGTGGAAGAAGTGTATTGAAATCTTCACGAACCGATTATTGCCGCGATTGGTCGAACATCCAGTGCCCCGAGTTCGTGGAAGACGAACAATCTACCTGACTTTGGAATCATCCGTCCATAGTTTCAGCTACGTAGAACCGTGGAAAGAGATTCAGCAATACGATCCACGTTGTCCTCGTTGATTTCCCCAGCTACCCGCGCAGAAAGTGACGGACTATACTGAGTAACTTCTTGTTCGCCGACGCCGTGCCAGAGAGGCAAAATTACTTTTTCCTCATCACCTTCAAGCGACATCAGCCCTTCCAATTCGTTTTCTGGCCATTTCTTTCCGAAGAAAGCCTCAGAAAGGATTATGATTCCGTAATCAGAGTTCTTTAAACCGTCATCGATTGAGCTTCGTAGTTGGTCGCCGATTTGGAGTTCAAACTCATCAAACCAGACCTCAAACCCCCGGTCTCGGAGCTCAGTGGCGAGTGGCCGGGCGACCGAGTCCTTGTCTTCCCCTGCGTGAGAAATGAACACATCGTAGGCAGTGTCCGTAGATTCAGATTCGACGCTTTTCAGACTCTTTTGATCCTCCTCTGTCTTTTCAGGTTTGTCACTACCGACCTCGTTCATTCCAGGGCAGCCACCGGACAATTCATCATACCGCTCGAATCCTGGTACGGTAAGCTGAAATCCAGAATATGTTCCGGATCGCTGCCTGTAGTAGACTAGCCCATCATCTTTGAGCTGTTGCATTCGAGTCGCTACCGCTTGGTCACTGATTTGGAAGTCGTACAGAGTCAGAATATCATGAACCTCGGACACCGGTACAGCGTCAAAGCCGTTACAGGCCGAAATCCAGTAGACTGCAAGCCCTACGAGGTCTTGTTGGCTGTCATAGTCGCTTTGATCGGCAAATTCGGCGAAAGCGTTCATAATGCGGAATAAACATCTGCCAAGATAATGAAACCACGGTCACATCTCTCTCAAGTGGTGAAAATTGTCCTAGGCCCGTAGGACGGTGATGACCGATGATTTATTATTTAGTTGTTCAAAGTGGCTGGAGTATCGAATCTATAGTCACTACCTTTTTGTTCAAAAGAAATACGTCGACCGACAGGAGAATGGCTGTCTACGATAACAACGAGGAAATAGGGGATAGTTGGCTTAGAGCCGATCCAAGTAGTCGCGCCGCTGTTCCATCTTCTCTTTCTCAGTACGCCGGTCGTAATGCTGTTCAATGACTGCAGGGCTCACGTTCGCACGATCGCTGACGACGTTGTCCGGGAGATCGCTGTTGAGCGAGTGCGTGATGCTTCCCCGACGGATGGCGTGAGGGTTGACGTTTGCAGGACACCTGAACGCCTCTTGGTCGTTGACAGCAGCCTCACACTCCTCTGGATCCCGATCTTCGGGACATTCTGCGCCACGGAAGCACGGTCGGGTCGCCTGGTAGACGTACTTCCGTAGCGTGGTCTTATTCGCGCGACCTTGTCTCGACGCGACGAGCGGGTGGCGGCCGAATTCGTCGGTGACGTTCGGTCGCTTCTCTTCGATCCAGTCGTCGAGCAGCATGCAGACGTCGTCCGAGAGCGCAACCAAACGCTCGCCGTCTTTCTTGTTCTTGATCGGGGTGTCGGTCTCGGGGCGATGACGGACCTCGATGTACTGCTCGCTGGGGTTGTAGTCGTCGACGTCAAGCGCGTTGACGCTGCTGACACGCATCATCGTGTGCCACATCAGCGAGACGGTGACGTGCTGGCGGGACGCGTAGTCGTACTTGGCGAGGTACGAGAGGACCGCTTCGGCTTCCTCGGTCTCCAGCATCTCGTCGCGGGTGTTTTGCTCTGGCGTCATTGACGGCGAGCGCACCTTCGTCGAGAGGTCCTGCTCGACGGCGTCGATCGATTCGGCCCAGCGGATGAACACGCGCAGCGTGTCCATCTGGGTCTTCTCGCTGGCGACCGAGAGGTCACCGTCGTCACGTCGCCAGAGACGGTACTGTTGGATTTTGCGACCGGTGAGCTCGTTGAGGTTGTCGATGTCTTCCATCTCGCACCAGCGCAGGAAGTGCTTGAGACGGTACCTGTGCGACTGGATCGAACTCTCTGCGAGTTCGGCTTCCTTGTCCGTGAGGTACAGCTCGAGTGCTGTCTCCGGATCGATTGGTTCGAGACTCATAGTCGTGAGTCGCGAACCGATAACGGGTCGATCTGAACGCCGCGATTTCTCTCCGTTCGTCAAGCCGAACGAGAGGGATTCTAAGGGCGTCTGAGGGTCTGTGAGCCTGCAGCGCCCATCATTCTGCGTGACGGGCAACATCTGCCAGACGGCGATACATCACTCTTTGACCCCTCCCACGAGTAAAGTCGTGGGCTCTCTCCTGCGTTCTCTGTAGGATGATGCCGGTCACGCCTGCGCGAATTCGCTCAACGACTCGCCGACGGTGAAGCCGATCGCGTCATCGGACTCCTCCATGCCGAACGCTATCGCGAGCATCTCCTCGGCCGTGTCGTCGATCGAGATCGACGCTGACGCGGTGGATTCCCCCTGCACCCCCGAATCGCCGTCCAACTCGACACTCGCCTCGTACGCGCCGGACTCAGTCCATACGTCTTCGTAGGCCGTCACGCCGTCTTCGTCGTTTTCCTCGTCGGTACCGTCGTCGGTCCCTGGCGGCAATTCGAACGATTCCGACAACACAGTCTCGTCCGACGGATCGACGATAGTGACAGTACCGGCAAGGACGTCGTCGGTCTCGTTGAACAGGTTGACGTCGCCCAACGCGAGATCGGCGAGGCTGTCCACGATCGCTGTACAGCCGGCCGTGCCGCCGACGAGTCCGACGCCACACGCGGCGAGGAATCGGCGTCTGTTGGTGCTGTCCGAACACCGACTACGTGTCTGGTGGAGGGCCATACTGCGTCATCGAAGAGCAGGCGATATCAATATCCGGAACGTTCAAAACCTGTTTTGAGCCTCGGGAGCCGTACCGAACCTACGCTCGTAGTGTGTACGACGACTGACAGCGTGGGCCCGCCCTCGGCACTCGGCGATGTCCGGGGGATGTGGGCGTACGGAGACGGAGTTCTCACACCACACCGGCGCCAACAGCGAGGGCGACGCCGCCGGCGATGGCCGCCACGACAGCGACGGCGTACCCGTATTTGTACTGACTGAACGAGTCCGCGAGCTCGGCTTCGGATTTGTCGGAGATGATACATTGTCCGTCGTCGGGCGGTCTGACGACGGCGTCGCCGGGTTGTAACGGATACGTCGCGCGCTCGGCGGCGGTGACTTGCCCGAGGACGTAGATGTCGTCCCCGGGACCGAGCGTCCCCTCGTAGTAGCGCCGCTCACCGTGTTTGGTGCCCACATCGAGGACGTTCGTGATCGAATCGGTCTGTGGGGTGACCTCCGTCTCACCTTCGACGAACGCCGCGATACGCTCGGGCGGTTCGTCGTCCGGCGGGACGCTGATCTCGACGCCGAACCCCTCGAGTGCGGCGAGGACGTTATCGACCGTCACGCCGTTCGAGATCAGTCGGTCGACGTCGATCGGACCCATCTGGACCTCTTGGATCCCCGTGTCCGGCGACGCATCGCTCACGTGGTCGCCGAGTTCCACGCGGACCCGCCCGGTGCCGTCGTCGAGCTCGAACGGAGCCGCGTACACGCCGGCTGCGCGCGTTTCCCACATGTCCGAGCTCCCGCGTTCGTCCCACTCCTCGACTTCCCAGGCCGCTACCGCGCTTCGGTCGCCGCCGATCGGGGCGTCGAACGGCTCGTCGGCGCGGATCGTGCCCTTCAACTCGACCATCGATTCGTCTTTGATATCCCGTACGGCGGTCGTCTCGGTCCCGACGACAGCGGCGTGTCTCCGGTGCTGTCGACGACCGTAGACGCCGGCGAACGCCGCGACGATCAACGACGCGATGCCAGCGACGAGTGATACTGTGGACATTGATAGAGGGCACTAGCCGGCTCATTCCGGATCGACAAAAGTGTGGTCGATACGGAGCCGCCGCTCCCGGGCGATTCCGCTCGGCGAGCGGAGCCGGTTTTGTATCGATATAGGTACGGAGCGGTCGCTCTCCGGTATTAGAGAGACGGGGTAGGTCAGACAACGGCAACTACACGTGGAAACCACGCGAGTTGAAAGGTGGCTGTCCGACCGTGCCGTCTAGTCGTTCCTCCTTGCTACCGCTACAAAACCCCTCCGGTACCAACCGGGGGCGTGTCGGGGAACGACTCGGAGACGTACCGGCCCGAACGCAATCGTCGGATCGTTGGGGCCTTCGCCAGTGTCCGGGGCGTCAGAGATCAGTTCGCGGACCCGAGTCGGTTTCGAATCCGCACGCCGGTCGCGCGGCCATCGATCGGTCGACGCCGGGAAACACTCATGACTCGACGCGGTGTACCCACCGCTGATGTCCGTGGTAAGCTTCGACCTCGACGAGACGCTCGTCACCTGCTCGGAACCACGGGAGCGATCCTTCGAGCACGTTCGTTCCGAACTCGACGCGTCGGTCCCGTTGCCGGCCGTCGAGGCGTACCGAACCGCCTTCCGCGAGGCGCTCGAGGGACGGTTGCCCGACCGGGCCGCCGACGGACCCGTCCGTCGGGCCGCGTTCGAGTCCGCCTTCGAGGCCGTCGGGGCGTCCGTCACCGACTCGACGGTCGAAGCGTTCGCGGACGCGTACCGACGACGGCGGCTCGACCGGTTGGCTCCGATGGATGGTGCGCCCGGGCTGTTGGGAGACCTGTCCGGGAAGCGCCGCGTCCTCGTCGTCACGAACGGCCCGGCGGACCTCCAGCGGGAGAAGCTCCGCCGGACCGCGCTCGCTCGCTCCGTCGACGCGATGGCCGTCGCCGGGCGTTGTGGCGTCCGGAAGCCCGATCCGGAGCTCTTCCGTGTCGCTTTCGAGCGGGCCGGGGCCACGACGTCCGGATCGATCCACGTCGGCGATTCGCGTTCCGACGTCGAGGGCGCGCGCGCTGCGGGGCTCGATCCGATCCTCCTCGACACCGAGGGGCGAGCGCCGCCCGAGTGGCTCCCCGACGGAGTGCCCGTGTGCCGGTCCTTGGCGTCCGTTCGCCGGACGATCCGCGATCACGCCCGTGGCGGTCACTCGTTCTCCGAGTAGCGGGCCCGAACCCGATCGACGAGGCCGTGCTCGCGGATGTCCGCCGCGACCGGATCGGGGACGCGATCCGCCCACGGGTCGCCGTCGGCCATCGCCGTGCGGATCTCGGTTCCGCTTATCGTCCGCGTTCCCCGCTTGCTTTCGACGGCCCGCCCGTGTTCCCGAAGCCGCTCGAGTTTGTGTTCGTGCCACTCCTCGAGGACGTTGACGTAGTGGACCGCGTCCGCGGGGGCGTAGGCGTCCCAAAGCTCCGGGCGGTTGATCGGAAAGGGGACGATCGATACCGCACAGTCCAGGTCGGCTTCCGTTCCGCCGAGCGCCGCGTCGATCATTCGCTGGCGTTCGTAGTAGGTAAACGGGTTGTTCCGGGGGCGGTGTCGCTCCGGGTCCGCCTCGGTTCGCGCCGTGTGCGCCGCATCGGCGTTCGTGATCCCGATCACGAGACGGTCGCCCGGATGGTCCGACGCGGCCCACCGGACGTATTCGAGGTGCTCGTCGTGAAACGGTTGGAACCGCCCGTGAACGTGGGCAATCTCCTCGGTCATGGTCGCTGATTTGTCGAAGCGTGTGTATATATCATCGTACCCGAATGCGCTCGATACGACGCCTCCGGCACGGCCGGGGGACGCTGTCCGTCACTTCGGGGGACGTTCGACGCCGTCGAGGTATCGTTCGGCGTGGGAGCGATCAGTCCACCGGAACTCGCCGGGGGCGTCGGTCACCGTGCCGATACGGGTCGGGTCGGCCGAGGGGCAACCGGAGAGCCGGCGCTCGAAGCGATCGAGCGCATCGGCCGTCCCGATCGCTGCGATCGGGCCGTTCGTCTCGACGGTCACGTCGGGGACGATCCACCGTCGGCGGACGGCGTCGAGTCCCCGTCGATCGAGCAGCGGCACCGCTTCGAGCGAGAGTCCACAGCCCGCGCCCGCCGTTACCTCGGCGAGCCCCCCGATTCCGGGACCGGAGATGTCACCCGCCCACTTCAGGTGTCGCCCCGGGTCGAAGGGTTCGCCGGGGCGGGGACACGACGCCTCGATCGCACGGGCGACCGCCGCGTGATCGGCCGTGAGCGCGTCGAGCGCTCGCTTCCGAACGTCCGACTCGACCGGCCGCTCGCTATCGACGCTGCCCGCGTACAGCGCGAGCGACCCGACCGGGCGATGGAGCGACACCGCATCGCCCGCGTCGATCCGGCCCGTATGGATCGGCGGGACGCGCTCGGTCGCGGCGAGGACGGAGGCCCCGAACTGCCACCCTCGGCCGTCGTGGCCGACGAGCGAGGGCTCCCCGACCGTGATCCCCGATCCGGCCGCCTCCGCGTACCACCGATGGACGCGATCCGGATCGATCCCCGATCCCTCCGGGACCCCGACGATCGGGCGGACGTCGCGGTCGGCCGCTGCACCCTGCGTGTAGCAGTCGTTGAGCGCGTGTACGGTAGCGACGGCCGCTTGCGCGACCGGATCGAGGCCGGGGAGCGCGTGGATCACGTCGACGTTGACCGCCCGGTAGCCGTCCCGTCGTGGTCCGGTCGACCGAAACGCCTCGCCCCAGACGGTCGGCTCCGAGTCCGTCTCGAGTTGGATCGAGTGGCCCTTGCGGATCGTCGCCCCGCCGGATCTCCCCGCCCACCGCCGGTAGGTCTCCGAAAGCGCCGCCCGGAACGCCTCGCTGTCGGAACCGCACTCCGGGCCGACGAACGCCGCGGCGACGAAGTCCCTCGCCGTCCCGTCGCCGCCCCCGTCTCCGTCGGCGACCGAGCGCTCGATGCCGGCCGTCTTCGGGAGCAGTCCGGCCTCCAGTCCGTCCACGATCGCGACGTCGGGGACGTTTCGTCGGATGCCGGCGATCGCCGGCCGGACGATCCGATCGAGCGGCGTCTTCCCGGCGCAGCCACACCGCGTCGGGACGGCCTCGATCGGGGGTTCGCTCACGGCGGTTCCTCCTCGAACAGCGGGCGAACGTCGCTCGTCGGGACCGTCCCGCCGCCCGGCGTTCGCCTGAGCCCGTCGAGGAGGACCCGATCGCCGAGGGAACGGGCGATCCGAAGCACGTCGGTGCCGTCGATCCGCCCCAGCCCCCCCGCCGCCGCGTTCCGCTCGCCGGTGGAAGTGACGTCGTCGGTCCGCACCGTCGGTGCGGCTATCGTGACCGGCACGGCCTCCCCCGAGTGGACGACGTTGCCGACGCTGGGGGTCGTGTGATCGGCGGTGACGATCGCGACGAGGTCCCGTTCGAGGACGGCCTCGACCACCCCGGAGAGCGATCGGTCGATCGCTTCCAGTTCGTCTCTCTTGTCGAGGGGCGTGCCCGCGTGTGCGACCTCGTCGGGTTCGGGATAGTGGGCGTAGACGAACTCGGCGGCGTCGAGGGCCTCGCGAACGGCCGCCGCGCGCCCGTCGTATCCGTCGAGCGGATCGATCACGTCCATCCCGAGCGTGTCGGTCAGCCCGGCCACCACCGGCTTCGGCGTCAACGAGACGGCCGCCATCCCGTGGCGCTCGGCGAACGGCTCGGGTCGGGTCGGCGTGCCGGCCCACTTCGAGAGGACGACGTCGCTCGCGCCGTCACGGAGCCGTTCGACGCTCCAGCGGGTGTACGCCGCCAGCGCGTCCGCCGTCCGGGCCGCTGCGTCGCTGTCGTCGGCGTTCGCGGTCGCCTCCGGGCGGACGACCGGCAGGCCCGACTCGAACGGATCGGTGTCGGTGACGCCCGGATCGAGGGGGGCCGCCGACTCGAGCGTGAGTATCCCCCGGTTCTTCCAGGTGTACTCGAACGACACGGAGACGCCGGCCGTCTCGAACGCGCCGATCGATTCGGCGTCGTCGCGACAGTGCTCGCGGCTCCCGGACAGCGACCGATCGGTGACCGTCCCCGGAGGGTGGGCTGACGACTCGAGTCGGGCGAAACTCGCGCTACAGGTCACCCCCGTCTCGGGCACCTCGACGTCGAGCCCCCGGGCCTCGAGCACGCCGCGCCGCGGGACGGCCTCCGGATCGTAGCCGAACAGCCGCGCGTGGGCGCGGTCGCTCGGCATCGGCACCCCCGGCGGCCCGATGTCGGAGAGTCCCGAAACCCCGGCGGCCACGAGCCGATCGAGCGCCGGCGTCTCCGCGGCCTCGAGCGGCGTCTTCCCGTCGAGTTCCGAGGCGGGTCGGTCGGCGGCACCGTCCAGGAGGACGAGCAGGACGCGACGGCCGTCGCCCCGCATCTCACTCCCCGAGCCCGAGCGTCTTTGCGATGGTCGATTTCTGTATCTCCGTCGCCCCGGCCGGAATCCGGAGGTTCCGGGCGACCCGGAACACCCGCTCGACGCCGCCGGCGCGCATGAGTCCCAGCCCCCCGAGGACCTGGATCGCCCTGTCGGACCACTCGAAGAGCCGCTCCTCGGGGTAGTACTTCAACATCGAGAGCAGCTGTCTCGCCTCCCGGGGCTGGTGGAGGTCCTCGAGGCTCGCGAGCGACTCGTACTCGGAGATGAGTTGCGTCGCGAACGCCCGGGTCGCCTTCAGTTCGGTCGCCGTCTCGACGATCGGCCACTGGACGGCCTGGTTGGCACCGATCGGCTGCCCGAACGCCTCCCGTTCGTTGACGTGGGAGAGCATCCGATCGAGGAGGTACTCGCCCATGCCGACGCACATCCCGCCGCGGTCGATCCGCCGCCAGTTGATCCACGACAGCGCGAGCTGAAGCCCCTCTCCGACCTCGCCGACCATCTGGTGGTCCTCGACGCGGCAGTCGTCGAGGTGGAGATCAGAGGTGATCCCGTCCATCATGAGGTTGGTGTTGATCGTTCCCGGTCGAATCCCCGGATTCTCGTTCATGTCGACGAGGAACATCGCCATTCCCGCCGGGCCCTCGGCCCGATCGGTTTTCGCCAGTATCTGCGCCGTGTCGGCGTAGGGGCCGTTCGTAATGTAGCGTTTGTGTCCGTTGAGTACCCAGCCGTCGCCGTCTCTCTCGGCTATCGTCTCGATCGCTCCGATGTCAGAGCCGGCACCGGGTTCGGTGATCCCGATGCAGGCCGTCTTTCGTCCCTCGACGAGCGGGTCGAGCCACTCGGCGCGTTGCTCCTCGTCGAGGTGTAAAAGCAGTGCCGACGGCCCCTCGGTCCAGGCGAGCACCGACTTCGTCAGTCCCGATCCGTGCCCGGTTCCGTACCGGAACGCCTCCTCGATCACGTAGAAGTGTTCGAGTTGCGAGAGCCCGCCGCCGCCGACTTCCTCCGGCAGGTGGAGCGCGTACAGCCCCTCCTCGGCGGAGCGTCGCCGGACTTTCGATTGGGCCTCGTGGATCTCCGGGATCAGTTTGGCGTCCTCGTCGAGGTGATTCACCGGATCGCCGAAGTACTCCTCGTACTCGTTTTCGATCGCCGCGACGTCGTCCCTGACGAATTCGCGCAGACGCTCGACGGTCGGCCGCACCGACTCCGGCGGCTCGAACTCACCTGCAAGTTGCTCCGGGATCGAAGACATTCGGTACCAATGGTCGAGCGAGAAATAAAAAGCTGCCTATGGGGCGAGCCCCGTTTCGTCGGGTGTGCGCGCGTGCCGACTGGACGGGGGAACGTCTATACGCCCCGGGGGCGACCGTTTCGCCATGCCCCTCCAACCGTTGCAAGTCCCCGGTGGTCCCGAGTTGCTGATCGTGCTCCTGATTCTGTTCGTCGCGTTCGGACTCGTCGGTCGGTGGGTCTACCGGGACGCGAAATCCCGCGGGAGCGACTGGGCGTGGCAGTGGGGGGTGGGCATCGCGCTGCTGTTCTTGGCCGGCCTCGTCCCCGGATTGCTCGGGGTGCTCGTGTACGTGTTACTACGGGGCGAGCGCGTCGAATCGGCGTCGTAGGCATCGCGGACGCGTCGGTGCGCTCGCTGGGATGGGTACCGGCAACCGACGGACTGCGAGGACGGACGGCGAACGGACGACGAACGGCGATAACGGACAACGAACGGCGGACGACGCGCGTCTCAGACGTCCGCGGTCCGGCGGATCAGCCCCGCCAACCGGTCGTAGAACCCCGGGTCGTACTTCGCGGCCGAGTCGACTGTCGGCCGGGCGTTCGTCTCGTTGACGACGGCGCGGCCCTCGGCGACGAGGAGGTCGACGCCGAGCCACTCGATGTCGAGCGCCTCGGCCGCCGCTTCGGCGAGCTCGCGGCGCTCGGGCGCGAGGTCGACGCCGACCGCCGTCGCGCCGCGGTGGACGTTGTGCTTCCAGCGGCCCGCCTCCCGCTCGCCGGCCGGCAACCGTCGCTCGACCGCGCCCGCGTACTCGCCGTCGACGACCATCGCCCGGAAGTCGCGGGCCGCGGGGAGGAACTCCTGGACCAGGAACGATTTGTCGTCGACGGCGCGGTAGTCGTGGACCAAGGAGAGATATTCACAGATCCCGAAAAAGGAGTCGAGGTCGTCGGCCTTCGCGATGCCGACCCCGCGGGTCGTCGAGTTGGGCTTGACGACGACGGGCGGGTCGAGCCGCTCGAAGGCCGCCCGGAGCTCGGAGTCGGCTGCGGGGTTCGAGACGTAGACGCTCTCGGGGGTCGGCACGCCCGCCCGTTCCAGACGCGCGAGCGTGTCGGCCTTGTTCCGGCTCCGCAGGACCGCCGCCCGGCCGTTGACCCACGGCACGCCGAGGAGCGCGTCGGCGACGCCGCCCTCCATCACCCGCGAGGGGTAGACGAAGCCGGCGTCGAACCCCTCTTCGACGAGCGGCTCCGAGAGGGGCTGTGCGCGCCCGGTCGTCGGGACGTACCGCGCCTCGATGCCGCGCTCGGCGAGCGGACCCGCGATTCGATCGAGGGTCTCGGCGTCGGTCGCGACCGCGAGCCGAAGCATACCCGATACAGGGGTTCGGGGAACTTGAACGCGCCGGAGGGGGAGGGGGAGGGGACCCGACGGCGGACCCGACTGCCGAGTCGGTCGTCGCCGGCCGCGATCAGTCGTCGCCGGCCTCGGTGCGGGCCTGCCGCCTGGCCGCCCGCTCGAGGAACTCCTCGGGGAGTTCGTCGATCTCGCCGGCCTGGACGCCCCAGAGGTGGGCGTAGAGGCCGCCGTTCTCCAGGAGGTCGCCGTGGGTGCCGCGCTCGACGACGCGGCCGTCCTCCAGGACGGCGATGGTGTCGGCGTCCTTGATCGTCGAGAGCCGGTGGGCGATGGCGAAGGTGGTCCGGTCGGCGGTGAGGCGATCGAGGCTGCGCTGGATCAACATCTCGGTCTCGGTGTCGACGTCGCTCGTCGCCTCGTCGAGGACGAGGATCGCGGGGTCTTTCAGCACCGCGCGGGCGATGGAGACGCGCTGGCGCTGCCCCCCGGAGAGTTTGACGCCGCGCTCGCCGACCATCGTGTCGTAGCCGTCCGGGAGGTTGGTGATGAACTCGTGGGCCTCCGCGGCCTTGGCGGCCTCGACGACGTCGGCCTCGTCGGCGTCGAAGGCGCCGTAGGCGATGTTCTCCCTGACGGTGCCGTAGAACAGGAACGTGTCCTGCCCGACGTAGCCGACGTGTCGACGCAGCGAGGACAGCGTGACGTCGCGGACGTCGGTCCCGTCGATCCGGATCGCCCCCTCGTCGACGTCGTAGAGACGGAGCAGAAGCTTGAGCACGGTCGATTTCCCGGCTCCGGTCGGGCCGACCAGCGCGAGCGTCTCGCCGCCCGCGACCTCGAGGTCGACGTCCTCGACGATCGGCTCCTCGTCGTACCCGAACGTGACCCCGTCGTACCGGACGCGGCCCTCGGCGACCGCGAGCGGTTCGGCGTCGTCGGCCACCTCGAGGCGGTCGGGTTCGTCCATCAGCCCGAAGATGCGCTCGGCGGAGGCGTAGGCGCGCTGGTACATGTTGATTATCTGACCAAACTGGGCCATGGGCCAGATGAACCGCTGGGTCAGGAGGATGAACGTGACGAACTCGCCGGTGTACAGCGGTTCGGTGAGCGGTCCCGGGGCCGCCCCGGTCGTCTCCGTCGACAGCACCCACAGGCCGCCGACGAGGAACGTGAGGACGAACCCGATCCCGGCGATGACCCGCAGTCCGGGGAAGAACTTGATCCGCGTCTCGATGGCGTTCCAGTTGGCGTCGAAGTAGTCCCCGGAGACGTCCTCGACGCGCTCGGACTCGTAGGACTCGGTGTTGGCCGATTTGATGACCTGGATGCCGCCGAGGTTGTTCTCCAGCCTGGAGTTGACGTTGCCGACCGTCGAGCGCACCTCGGCGTACTTCGGCTGGATCGTCCGGATGAACTTGTAGGTAAACAGCGCAATGAGCGGGACCGGCACGAGGGCGATGAGCGCGAGCTGCCAGTTGAGCCAAAAGAGGATGGCCGCGATGCCGAGCACCATCACCGCCAGCCGGAACGTCGAGTTCAGGCCGTCGTTGAGAAAGCGCTCGAGGCGGTTGACGTCGTTCGAGAGGATGCTCATCAACTCGCCGGTCTGCTTGTCGGCGAAGAAGGCCATGTCGAGCCGCTGCATCGTGTCGTAGGTGTCCGTCCGGATCGAGTGTTGGATGTGCTGGGCGAAGGCGTTGAACCCCCAGTTCCGGACCCAGTGAAACAGCGCGCCGAGGCCGAACGCCGCCGCGATGAGCCCGACGATCAAGATGAGTTGGCCGTCCCGCGCGGTGGGCGTCCACACCTCGGGCCACAGCCACGGCGCGAACGCCTTGTCGTCGCGGAAGACCGAATCGATCGCCAACCCCAACAGGACGGGCGGGAGCAGGTCGAGCACCCGCGCGAGGACGCTCGCGAGCACGCCGACGGCGAACGGGCCCCGTTTCGGGCGGCCGTATTCGGTGAAGAGCCGCCGCATCGGGTCCTCCGCGTTCGCCCGCTGGTCCTCGAAAGGGTCGTCTCCGTCGTCCAACGCCGTATCCGCCATTGCCGCTAGTCGGCCTTCGGCGGGCATAACGCTTGGCCCCCGGGCAGTTCGACGCCGCCTCGGGGGCGGTTCGACGCCACGAGGTGGGTAGT